>Ga0315279_10001449_pt1 | contig 39522 bp, 29 predicted proteins | sample YL17G06_20_MG_FD_203694 | JGI IMG/M metagenome (GOLD analysis project Ga0315279, IMG submission 203694) | Sediment microbial communities from Yellowstone Lake, YNP, Wyoming, USA - YL17G06_20 | ecosystem: Environmental > Aquatic > Freshwater > Lake > Sediment | place: USA: Wyoming | collected...
TATTGCTCCGTGATCAACCGACTCAGTGATTTGCGGACGATCTCCGTGAGTGTCCCGGCGTTCTTGGTCTTGCCGGCGTTTTCCGCCAGGGCCTCCAGAATCGCCGTCAGCTCGCGAATCGGGATGCTGCTCCGGAGCAGGTTCCGGAGCACACGCTGCAGCAAGCCGACCGAGACTTCGCCCTCCGTCCCGGTGACTTCGCCGACGAGCGAGGGCTGATTCTTGCGCAGCCGATCAAGGAGAAGCTGGACGTCCTCGCGGGTGAGCAACTCGTCCGCGTGTTTCTTGAGCGTCTCGGAGAGATGCGTGATGAAGACGGACTCCGGATCGATCACGGTGTACCCGTTCAACTCGGCGGCCTCCTTCTTCGGGGCGGCAATCCACAACGCGGGCAGTCCATACACCGGCTCGGTGGTCTTGATCCCTTCCACTTTCTGCTGGACGGCGCCGGCGTCCATAGCGAGAAACATCTCCGGCTCCAGGAAGCCTTTGGCCACCGGGATTTCCGAGAGCCGAATCTCATAGGCGTTCGGCTCGAGGTTCAGATCGTCCCGCAGCCGGACCAGGGGAATCACGACGCCAAGCTGCTGGGCGAATTGCCTGCGCAGAGCGCCGATGCGGTCGAAGATGGTGTTGCTCTTGCGCGGATCGACCATGCTGATCAGACGCACGCCGACATGGACGGAGATCCGGTCCACATCGAGCAGATCCTCGACGGGTTCTTTATCCGTCTTCTTCTTGGGCGTGGCCAGCTGCTTCGTTTGCGTCTTCTCCGCCTTGCCGGCCATGCGCGCGACCAGGGCGGTGCCGCCGGCCAGCGCCAGGAACTGAATCGTCGGCATGCCCGGCACGAACGCCATGGCGGCGATAATCACGGCGGCGGTCATCAGCGGCTGGCCCGCCTTGAGGAACTGCCGAGAGAGATCCTGCCCGACGCTGTGGTTGGAGGAGATTTTGGTGACGAGAAAGCCGGAGCTGACGGAGATGATGACGGACGGGATCTGGCTGACAAGGCCGTCGCCGATGGAGAGGATCGAGTACACTCTGATGGCCTCGGAGATGCCCAGCCCGCGGGAATAGCCCATGGCGATACCGCCGACGAGGTTGACGGCGGTGATGAGCAGGCTGGCCTTGGCGTCGCCCCGGATGAACTTGCTGGCCCCGTCCATCGCGCCGTAGAACTCGCTTTCCTTGACGATTTTGGTCCGGCGCTCGTTGGCCTGGGTCTCGGTGATGACGCCGGCGTTCAGGTCGGCATCGATGGCCATTTGCTTGCCGGGCATGGCGTCGAGGGTGAATCGCGCGGAGACCTCGCTGATGCGTTCGGCGCCCTTGGTGATAACGACGAACTGGATGACGACGAGGATCAGGAAGATCACGAGTCCGACCACGAGACTGCCGCCGGCGACGAACTGGCCGAACGTCTGGATGATCCTGCCCGCGTCACCCTGCAGGAGGATCAGTCGCGTGGAGGCGACGTTCAGGGACAGGCGAAACAGCGTGACGAACAGCAGCAGGGAGGGGAACGTGGACAGATCGAGCGCTTCTTTGGAAGAGAGCGTCACGATCAGCACCGCGATGGACGAGGACAGGCTGCACGCCAGGAACAGGTCGAGCAGGGGCGTCGGCAGGGGGATGATCAACGTGGCCAGAATGGCGACCAGGCCCATCGCCAGGATGATGTTGCTGTGTGAAGCCAGAGGGATACCCAGGAGGCTGTCGTCGCCTGCGATCCCTGCCGGCAAACTGGTTGTCATCGCCCGATCAGAAGCCATATCTTGATTGATTATTGATTATTGATTATTGATTATTGGTGATTGATGATTCTGGCACAGCGAGTGCCACGTCCGCGCTGGCGTGGACATACTGAAGCCGGCGACGCGAACATGCTTACGCAAGCGCAAGCATGGCACCCAGCCGCGTGATGATCCCAGCAACGTGTTCGTGTAATCTGCACACATGATATGCATCCTATGCCTGGGCTGAATTGGCCGGGATGCCGGCGCCCGTGATCTGCTTGATGCGTACGGCGAACTGGTTGTCCACCACGACGACGTCGGCCTCGGCGAACTTGGCGTCCTTGAGGTACAGGTCCGCCGGCGCTTCGATGGATTTCTCCAGCTTGAGGACGGAGCCGGGTCCGAGCTGGAGCAGCCGCCGCACCGGGATCTGCGTTGCCCCGAGCACCACCGCGATGGGGACATCCATATCGAGAAGGATATCGAGTTGATTGCCGCACACGGCCGGGCCGTCCGCCGGCGCCTCGGGGAACTGGACCGGGTGCACCTGCTGTTTTGCGGCGGCATCGGCGCTGGTCTCGGGTTGGCTTTGTTGCTCGTTCTGGGTCGGAGCGTCCGCGGTCTGGGGCATGGCGGTTCTATCCTTTCTTCAACTCGTTCGTGGCTTTGGGAGCCGGTGAGTCCTGGACACGACCGGCTTCGGACTGCGTGATGAAGACTGCATACCGGCCCTCGGACCGGGCGGGCCGGCCGCGGAACACCGTCCGGCCGTCGATGAGCAGCTCCGCCGGCTGGTCGAGCGACTTATCGAGTAACAGGATGTCGCCCCGGCCGAGGTCCAGGACCTCTTGGAAGCGGATGTTCGTCGAGGCGAGCCTGGCCGTAACGGTGACCGGCATCTGCTGCAGATGCTCCATCAAGGCACGGGAAAGCTCCTGCGGCGGGACTCGGGCGGCCGCCGGCGCGGTTTTGCCGACCAGGGCGGCCAAGCGGCTGCAGGGCAGCAGGAAGGCGACTTCGGACGCCTCCTCGGAGCCGGTCTTCTTGATCCGCAAGGCGATTCGGCAGATTTCTTCGGTCAGCTCGTACTGAATGCCGGGCTGGCCTTTGCACAGGGGATTGTCGGCCTTGAGGTTGTGGTGCGGCCGCAATGGCACGAGAAGGCTCTCCACCACAGCCGTCACCAGATCGCAGAGCAGCGACTCCTCCAGGGCAGACAGGGCTCGTTCCGCGTCCTTGCCGGGGTCCGAATCGCCGAGCAGGAGGGTGACCCAGGCCCGCGCCGTTTCGGCCGCAATCACCGCGAAGCCGCACGGCCGACCTTTCTCGGGGCCGAACGTCAGGTAGTAATCGTGGTCGGTCTCCACCAGGTTCTGCGAGTCACTCGCAAAGTGCTGCGCGATGGAGGTCGGCGAGACGTCGAACTCACCGCTGTGAGAACGCGCGAACGTTTGTGCGATGCGTGCGGCGACCTGGCTCATTACGGCGGCGAGCCGGTTGAGCTGGTCAGCGTTGAAGTAGTGCGGGTCGCGCCAATCGTACTCCGTGATCTCGCCGGTCGCCCGGTCCTGCTTATAGGCCGAGCCCACGGCGGCCAGAAGCTGACGCACCCTCGCGCTGCTGAGATGGTTGGCAGACGGGCCGGTCATTGGATCGCAAACTCCTTGAACAGGATGCGCTGGATGCGCGGCTTGCTGTCGGGGAAGAGGCCCTGATTGAACGTGTCGGAGATCTGGGCCTGCATACGCAGCAGATTCCTCTCGCCGCGAATCCCCTCGACCGTCTGGTTCGCCAGGTAAAGCGTCAGCCAGTGCTTCATGATCGGCTTCTTCTGGTCCAGGAAAATCTTTCCTTCCTTCTCGGCCATCAACCTGTTGATTTCGAGGGTCAGACCCACCCGGACGTACCGCGTGACACCCGGCTCGTTCAGATTCGCCACCACCGGGTCCATGTCGTAATACCAGCCCTCGTCCGTCTCGGCCCGGACGGCGGGCGGCAACCCGTGCGTCGGCTCACTCGGATTGCTCGGCTCAGCGGCGGAGGCTGTCTGCGCCGGGCCGCGCGTGCCGAACAAACGCCCGACGAGGAAGCCGGCGACGGCCAGGACGACCACGATGACCGCCGTAACCAGCCAGGGCAGGATTCCTTTGGTCGGACCCTTGTCTTTCTGCGCCTCTGGTCCGGTACTTTTTTCTTTCTCGAAGTTCTCTTGTTCAGCCACGGATTGCTTCTCCCTTCCAAGATGGTGGTTTGCGCGCTATCAGGACACCGCCTGGAGACACTCTTGCTTGCGGTAACGGCGGACCTTTTCCCGCAAGGTCCGGTCACTGATGCCGAGGACCTTGGCTGCCCGGGTCTGGTTGCCGGAGGTCTGGCGCAGCGTTTCGAGGATGGCCCGGCGTTCGAGTTGTTCGAGCGGAATGCCGCCGATGCCGGTTTCGGATGACGGACGGTGGACGGCGGACGGCGGATTCGGTCCCTCGGTCTGATTCCATTCGCTACCGGTACTTTGCTGCGGCAGCGGCTGCAGCTCATCAAAGAGCCACGAGACATCGGCGAGCGACAGCGTCGAGCCGACTCCGAGGATGAGCGAGGTCAGCACCACGTTCCGCAACTGGCGGACGTTGCCCGGCCAATCGTACCGGGTGAAGATTTCCATCATCGTGGGGTCGAGCTGCCGGATGCAGCGATGAGTCTCTTTCGCGTAAAGGTTCACGAAGTGCCAGACCAGCTCGGGCAGATCCTCCCGGCGTTCCCGCAGCGGGGCCAGGACGATGCGTGCGGCGCTGAGCCGATAGTACAAATCCTGGCGGAAGCGGCCCAGCCGGACCTCCTGGAGCAGGTCCCGATTCGTCGTGCTGAGGATGCGGACGTTTACCTTGACGTTCTCGGTGCCGCCCACCCGCTCGAATTCCTGCTGTTCGAGAATGCGGAGCAGCTTGGCCTGGAACTTGGGCGGAGTCTCTGTGATCTCGTCGAGCAGCAGGGTTCCGCCGTGAGCCATCTCGAAGCGGCCCTTATGCTGCGCGTACGCGCCGGTAAAGGCACCCTTCTCGTGGCCGAACAGCTCGCTCTCCAGCAGTGTGTCGCTCAGGGCGGCGCAGTTCACCTGCACGAACGGCCCCAGCGCCCGCCGGCTTTTGTGGTGAACCAGCAGCGAGATCAGCTCCTTGCCCGTTCCGCTCTCGCCGCTGATCAGGACGGGGGCGGAAGTCGGAGCGACCCTTTCGGCCAGCGTGATGGTCTGGATCAGCTTGGGGCTCTTGCCCACAATCTGGTAGAGGCAGCGATTGCCTTCCTGGGCCCAGGCAGCGGTCGCGATCTGGCGGTTCGGCAACAGGCTCTCCAAAAGATGGTCCACGGTCTGCGGGTGAAGCGGCTTGAGCAGGAAATCGCGGCAGCCCGCCTGGATGGCTCGCACGGCGGTCCGGGTCCCGAGCTGGAGGCGGCAGCCGGCGTCGGACTCATCCGGGCAGCCGCCCAGCATGACAATCGGCACTTCGGGAGCCATCGAGCGAATCTCGTCGAGCAACTCGAAGCCGTCGAACTTCTCGGCCGGGGCGGCGATTCGCGTGCTGAGGAAAGCGAGGTCGCAGCCGTTTCTCTCCAGGGCGTCGAGTGCGGCTTTCTTCGTGCCGGCCACCCGGGCCCCGATGCCCTTGCGGGCCAGAATCTCAAGCATGAGCCGGATGGTTTGCGGCTCGTCGTCCACGATCAGCACGCTCGGGCTGCCGCCGCGGTGCGGCATTTCGCTCTTGTCGTTCATTTCCGCTCTGTTCACTATCGAAGTCTCCTGCTCGGTTCACTGATTCGGGTTACGCGTGGCTTGGCGTGCCGCCCGGCGGACTACGGCTTTTCGGACGCGATCAACTGCTGAGGCTGCGTCTTTTGGTACCAACTGATGATCCGGCCGTGGGCTTTCGCCATCTCCGTCCATGGCGAGCTCGGGTATTTGGCAATCAGCTTGGCATAGGCTTCTTGTGCTTTCGTCATGTCCGACTCCCGCAGGCAGTTGCCGAGCTGAAAGAGAACCCAGGCTCGATCCGCATCGGTTGTCGGATCGTCGGGACTCATGCGGTCGAGCGCTTTCTGATAGAAGGGGGCGGCGTCCGTCGGCCGGCCGCTCAGGTACAACAGCTCCGCCATTTCGAGAGGATCGTCCACCCGGTTCGGATCCTGCAGCAAGGCCTGGAGCGTTCTTTGCGCCTTAACGGAAGCGGGATTCGGAGTCTGGGACTTGGGGTCTGCCAGCATCTCCGGACTCCGGGTGGCGGGTTCCGCTTTGGCGGACTCGGTCGCAGCGGGTGGTTCTGCAGGGAGGGCCGGCGCGGGGGCTGTGCTTTTGCTATCAAACTTTACGGACCTAACTTGTCGGATAAGCCGCTTGAGGGCCAGTCGGGTCTGTGCATCTTCGTTCGGGTCGGGGGCCGAAATGCGACCGGACCAGAGTTCCGCGACCAATGGCGGCTCCTGTCGAGCATTGCCGTCCGGCGTCTTGGCGTGGCTGCTCGCCTGCCGCGCAGGCCGCACCACAGCGGGGCTGGATTGTCCGGCCGACGCCCCGGTCGCCAGACACAGTGAGCAGAAGAACAGGCAGGAGCCGAGCACTCGGACGGGTGTAGAATCCGGACCCAGCTTGTTTGCAATCGTCGCCATTGGCTTTTTATCCTTGTGCATTCTATTCCTATTCATTGCATCATGCGGGGACCGCTCGGCGGCCGGCCGTTGGGGTCCGTCGCCGCGTACGCGTCCAACAGCACGGCCACAGCCCGGTCGTACTTTCCCTGATCCCGATAAGCGTCGGCCAGCAGGTCCAGGATCGGTCCCTTCCCATCCGAACCGGCGTGCTCCAGCAACTGCGAGCAGATGGAAACGGCCTGCGCCGGCTGGCCCAGACGCAGACAGGTGCCCGCCAGCGCGCCGCCGATCTGCTGGGCCAGCGGCCCCGGCTCCACGAGCGCGAAGGCCTCGCTCAGCGTTTTCCGGGCCAGCTCCAGGTCGCCGGCCTCGGCCTGGCACCGTGCCAGCTCGACGGCCAGCTTGCCCTTGAGCTCCGGGCTGGGCAGATACGGGCCCTTTTCTGCGAGCAGGGCGATGGCTTTGTTCGTCAATCCGATGGCGCGAAGTACTTGGGCCCGCAGCAGCAGAAGCTCGACCGTCTCCTGCTGAGAAAGTTGCCAGCCACCCGCTTCCTCGAGGATTTGCAGAGCCTGGAGAAAGGACCCTTGCTCGATGTACGTCCGGGCCAGGACGGCGATCGTTTCCATGTGCTGCGGGCGGGGCAACTCGCCCTTGAGGGCCAGGTTCAGTGCGGCATGGGCCTGCTGCGGCTTATGCAGCGCCAGGTAGCTCTTGCCGAGCAGCAGACACGCGGTATAGAACTCCGGCCGGTTCGACTCGACGGCGCTTGCGGAGGCCGGGTCCCGCGCCAGGGTCACGTACCGATTCAGCCACCGTGCCGCCTCTTCATAATTCTTCGCCTCGTAGTAGCAGCGTCCCGCGCCCAGAGCGGATTGCGTCTGGGATTCGCCCGACAGACCCAGGTTATAGACTTTCTGATACAGGCCCGTCGCTTCTTCGTACAGGCCGGCCTTCATCGTAGCATCGGCCAGATACAGGCACGCGCGGTCGGACAACTCCGTCTCGGAGTAGAGCTCCACAAGCTGCTTGAGGTCCCCGTGAGCCCCCACGTAATCGCGCAGCCGGACCTTCAGCTTCCCCGAGAGCAGCAGGGCGTAGGGGGCCAGGGCGTGCTTCGAGAAGCGGTTCGCCACGAGCCTGTACTCGGCGATGGCTTCGTCAAATTGTCCGGACACGGCCTGGAGCAGTCCCAGAGCGAAGTGACTGTTCGCGGCGCGCGGGTCGTTGTCGCACGTCAGCAGAAAGCGCCGCCACAGCGAGACGGATTCGCCGGCCAGGAGCTTCGTGTGATCCGCGAGCGAGGAATAGGAAGCCGGGTCCAGGACCTGGATGCTGCCCTTGTCGTCCATCCGGGCGAGCAAACCCACGCTTCCGGCCGCCGTCGTGACCACTTCCCGGGCCGAGGCCGATGCCAGGTACAGGTAGACGGGCCTGCGGCGCATGTTGTCCTCCGCCAGCGCCGCCTGCCCGTTGTCGGTCCAGCCGATATTGAGTCCCGCATGGGTGGCGAACCGCGCCAGCAGCTCTTCGAGGGGAGCCCCGTTGCAGATCACCGACCAGCGGGAGGTCGCCCCGCTATCCTTGGCGGCCCGAATCTGCGGACTGAGCGACGCCTGATCGAGCTTCTCGCAGCCCGAAGCCAGCAGGACTCGCAATTGCGGTTCTTCTATTTCCACAAATGGGTCAATGTCCGGATGCCGACTCCACAATTCCGCAGGCACATCGTTGTCGGCGTCGGACAGGGAGAGGATGTTACGGGTCATCGTTTCCGCCACCAGGAAGAAGCACTGCTGCTGGACCGCGGAAACCCATTTCCTGTCATAGTCGATGACTTCGATCAGGCCGAGGGTCTGGCAGGCTTTGGTGGCCGCTTCGAGGTACCGTTTCCGATCCACGAGGATCACGCTCTGATGGTATCGAGCCAGCGCCCGGAGGATCGGCAGGCGGCTGAGCGACACGGTCCGCAGTGTGTTGTCCGCCTGGGCCGTATGGCCGCTGTTCTTATGGCACATCGCCATCCGCAGGAGCAGCAGGTCCTGCATCGGTTGGTTCTCGTCGGTGGCCGGCAGCCGCCGGTAGAGCTTATCATAGGCGGCCAGCGCGTGCTCGAAATCGCGCCGCTGGTACAACCTGTCCGCCAACTGCAGGGACAGCGGCTCAGGGCTCGGAAGGGCCCCCGAACCCGCGGTATCGCGCTGGCGGTCTCCAAGACCCGGTTCGGTGGCTTCGCCCTGTAGCGATTGTCCCGATACGGCAGGGGGCTGCTGCACCGGCAGGCCGGCGACTTCTCGTTGTGGCGGTTGATAGGTTCGGTGTGCTGCTCTGGACAGATCGGCCCGGGTGATAGGCGAGGGAGGCTTTGACTGTCGAAGGAAACTGTAAACGAGCGCCGCGCCAATGGCCACGATTCCAACCAGCAGGATTTTCTGGACGCGCGACAACCGTTTCACGGGCGGCGGCGAAGACTCCCCCTCGGAAGTGAGATCCTGCCCCTCGTCGAGATCGGTCTCGTCAGGCTCCGAGGCATACTCGACCACGGAGGAGAAGAGGTCACCCAGGGTCCGCTCCTCACGCACGGGGGCAGCGGAGACCTCGTTCTTTGACGGTGTCTCGGACCGTATCTTTTTTTGGCGTTCGGGTTGTTGTCTCTTCTTCGCCATTCGCCTGTGCATTCCATCCGGACGAGAATACCATTCTGGCCGGGTCGCTTGTGTGGCCTGCGCGCGGCCCGAACCATCCTTCTTCAGCAACAGCCGTGCCAGTCGGCGATCCGCGATCTACTATTTGCAATTCACGACTTGCCCGCCGAGGAGAATGGTACAGGAGGCGGCAAATCGACCATGGGGAATCCGAAGGTTGGGATCGGAACAGCCTCTGTGGTGTCAGGATTCTATACGGCTCGACCGATTTTCTGACGGCGCTCGCCGACCCGTTGTGGATGGTGGATTTCGGATAGTGGATGGACGACCGGGACGGGGGATGGTTTCCCGCACGACGCGCGACGGCTCAAAGCATCGCGACGACTTCCGCCTCGGCAGGCTGCTGGAAGGCCGGTTGTGCTGCGCGTGTGTCGGGCCGGTCCTTGCAGATGCTATACTGTTTGACCTTGGCATACAGGGTGGCACGCGTGATGCCGAGCAGCGCGGCGGCCTGGGTCTTTTGCCAGCCCGTCTCGTGCAAGGCGCGGGCGATCAGCTCGCGTTCGGCCTTCTCCAGGGAGAAGTCTTTTCCGTGTCCGCCGAAACTGTGGCCGGCCGTCTCGCTGCTCTCGATGGGGTCGATCACAATACTGCTAAGCCCGATTTTGTCCGTCGTCTCCAGCAGGATGGCCCGTTCGATCACATTGCGCAGTTCCCGCACGTTGCCGGGCCAGTCGTGCCGGCACAGGGCTTCCATCGCGAGCTTCGTGATCGACGTGATGGTGTTCTGCTTGGCGGCGCAGATGTTCGAGGTCTTGAGAAAATAACTCGCCAGCAGCGGAATGTCCTCCCGCCGCTCCGGCGACCGCAGGGGCGCCAGGGCGATCGGGCAGATGCTCAAGCGGTAAAACAGGTCCTGGCGAAACCGTTTTTCCCGGACTTCCTTCTTCAGATCACGGTTGCTGGACGCGATGATGGTGGCCCGGCAGGTCGTGTCCCTGGTGCCGCCGACCCGGCGGAAGGTCCGTTCCTGCAGGACGCGCAGGAGCTTCGCTTGCAGCTCCAGCGGCATCTCGCTGATCTCATCGAGGAAAATGGTTCCCGCGCCGGCCAGCTCCAGCAGCCCGGTCTTGTCGCGGTCGGCGCCGGTGAAAGAGCCTTTCACATGTCCGAAGAGCTCGCTCTCGAGCAGGTTGGCTGTCAGCGTCGCGCAATTGACGGCGACGAACGGCTGGTCGGGATGTCGGAGTGTGTGCACGGCCCGGGCGGCGATTTCCTTGCCGGTGCCCGTGTCGCCGACGATGAGAATGGGATTGCACTGGCTGGCGGCGACGAGTTTCACCATTTGCAGAGTCTTGCGGATAGCTTTGCCACGCCCGACCATCGCGACCGCGGCCGCCGTCTCATCCAGGAAGAAATCCTCGTTAACAGCCTCGGCAGCCGCTTGTTGCTGGGCGTCGTCGCGGATCTCGGCCGCAATTTCGTGCAGACGCTCGTAGTCTTGCTCTCCCACCAGGCAGTGCGTGACACCTGCCTGTTTGTATTCGTAGTCGCCGCACGAGCCATCGCTCAAAGCCACGACCACCGTCGTGCCCGACGGGCTCGCGGCGCCGGCGGTCCGTTCCACGTAGTCGCGAATCTGGCACGGGGGAAACGTGTCGTCGAAGACGGTTAAATCCGGAGTCGCGGTGGCGGCAATATCCGTGGCCTCGCGCAGGTCGTCCGCCACGAAGACCTCGCGGGCCACTTCCTGTGCGATGTCACGAAGCCGTAGTTTCTTGCTTACTACAACGATCCTTCGTAGTAGACTCATATCTCCCCAACCAATCCATTCGTCGGCTGCTGCTTGATCTCCTCGTTGTGGACACCCCACCCATCGACAGGCCGTTTCCCACATCTTTAATTTTTATTGGACCGCCGGCGTGCATGACGCGCGGTTTGTTCATCGCGCGTCACGGCTTCACGGGACGGCCCGAGAAAGAGCGGACCGCCGTGCGCCAAGGCGAGCATCCGGACAGGAATTGCGTGATGTTTCTTATGGGACGCGTGGATGTCACGACCTCCATGCGACGGAGCGCGGGGCCCGCGCGCTTCCGCGCCGGGGCACAGGAAAAAATTTCTGGCGGTGCAGGAAAATTCTTCCGGGTTCTCCGTCTGACGGCGGCGGCGTGTCACGCATGCGGTGACAATCGCGATCCTTCGAACCAGCGCTGGGGCGGCGGGTGCAGCAGTTTTCTCGTGCGACATTTTCTCGTGACATCCTCTGCTGGCACGCCAATTGCTCCGATGCAGACGTCAACGTGCGTGCCGGTTTTACGCCGTGGCACGGGAAGAAACATCGTCATGGCAGGGAAGGATCAGGACACATGGCTTCGGTAACAGCAGCCGCTTCGGCGAGCGACATCCAGATGGATTACATGAAACTGCTGGTGACACAACTGCAGAATCAGAATCCCCTGGAGCCGCTGGACAACAAGGACATGACGGCACAACTGGCGCAGTTCTCGCAGTTGCAGCAGATGGAGGGCCTGAACAGCTCGTTCAGCAAAGTGCTGGAGTCCGTGCAGCGCAGCTACGCCAGCTCCTTGATCGGCAAGGAGGTCTCGTTCCGGGCCCGCGCGGCCGACGGCACAACGGAGACGAAAACCGGAAAGGTGAGCGAAGTCACGATCGGCGACAAGGGGGACATCCTCCTGTCGATCGACGGCGAGAAGGTCAATCTGGCGGATGTGATCTCAATCCGAGACTGACGGAGAATCGGCGTTATCAATAGTAGGAGAAGCCAAACATGGCAGAGGCATTGTCATCGGGAGTGACCGGACTTCAGGCCCACCAGAAGATGCTGGACGCGGCCGGCAACAATCTGGCGAACGTCAACACGACGGCATTCAAATCCAGTCGGGTCACCTTCGCCGACCTGCTGGGTCAGACCCTGCAGCAGGCGTCGCAGCCGACCGACCGCATCGGCGGCACCAACCCGCAGCAGATGGGAAGCGGTGTCAAGGTGGCCAGCATTACGCCGGACATGAGCCAGGGCAGTATTGTAAACACGGGCAATCCGCTTGATGTGGCGCTCGAAGGCCAGGGGTACTTCGTTGTCAGCAACGGGGAGCGCGGCCTGTACACGCGGGCGGGCACCTTCGGAATCGACCAGAGCGGGCATTTGGTCGATCCGTCCACGGGGTTTCGCGTGCAGCGCATCGGGCTGACCGGGGAGGCCGACGGATTTCAGATCGCGGGGGACAACGACATTCGGATTCCGTATGACGTCGCTCTGCCCGCGAATCCGACCTCCCAGATCACCGTGACCGGCAACCTGAGCGCTGATGCGGTCGGGGTATCCCGGTCACAAGTGCTTACGTCGAGTCAGGCCTATACCTACGACACGGGCACCGAGGCGGCTCTGACGACCCAGATCGATCAACTGGACCAGTTCGGCGGCGGCTCCGGCGCGGGCGGCGAGTTGGGGGCGGGGGAGACGGGAACCATCACGATTTCCGGCTACCACAAAGATGGGTCGGCGTTCAGCACCGGCCTGACGTTCACCGTGACGGAAACGAGCACGGTCGGCGACCTGATCGACCATTTGAACAATAACGTGTTGAACGGCGCGGCCGCCTCCCTGGCGAACGGCCGCATCCGAATCACAGATGATACGGCCGGGTACAGCGAGTCCGATATTAAACTCTCTTACTCGGGTACCGGCACCCTGACGATGCCGCCTTACTTTGAGGTCACCACCATCGGCGGCGATGAAGCGAAAGACGTGAACATCGCCATCTATGATTCCCAGGGCGGCAAGCACGTGCTGTCGGGCGCGCTGGTGCGCTCCGACACCGTTAACACGTGGGACATGGTCTTGACCTCGATCACGGGAAACATCCAGGAGATCGATCCTGACAACCGTCGCATCAGCGGGCTTAGGTTCGACCCCCAGACCGGGTCCTTCACGGGCATTCCTGACACAGAGACCGCCCAGTTTGTCGTGACCTTCGGCCATGACGTCGCGAACCCCCAGGCCATCACAATAAACTTCGGCACCATCGGCTCCTTCGATGGTCTGACCCAGTTTGCGGGCAACTCGACGGCGGTGGCGCGCGAGCAGGATGGATATGAAGCGGGCAGTCTCTCTGCCGTGTCGGTGAATAACCAGGGCGTGCTGACCGGCGCCTTCTCGAACGGTGTCAAGAAAGACCTGGCCACTCTGGCCATCGCATTGTTCAACAACCCGGCCGGCCTGCAGAGCGCAGGGGGAGGCTATTTCACGCCCTCCGCGAACTCCGGCGGGGCGGTGGCGACCCAGGCCATGAGGACCGGGGCCGGTACGATTCACGGCAGTGCGCTGGAGAAATCGAATGCGGACGTGGCGACGGAGTTCGTCAACCTTATTCAGGCGCAGAACGGCTTTCAGGCGAATGCCCGGACCATCCGCGTGGCCAATGACATTCTCCAGGTGTTGACCAACCTGATCCGGTAACGGTGTCGCAAGGCGGCAGTATGCAGGGCATTGAACACATTCTATGGGCGTTGACGCCGATGCAGCGATGGTCGGCGGCGCGCCAGCTTCAGGTGAAATCGGCGTCCGGGCATTGGTTCACGCTCTGGGCGGGCGCTGTGCTGGTCCTGCTGGTGGCATTGCTGATCTGGGTGAGTTACCGACGATGGGTGCAGAGCCGCGAACAGAAGCGGGAGACGCCAGCCGACAATATGCTGCGGCGGGGGCTCAGTACCCGGGAGAACCAGATTCTGCTGGCGATCGCCGTGCGCAGCGGTGTGCGGCGCGCCCAGGATATTCTTACGTCGGCCAGCATGTTCAGCGCGGGCGTGGAGAAGCTGCTGGCCGAATGTGTGAGCACTCGGACCTCCCTGGAGCGGGAACAACTGCAGGCGGACATCGCCGGCCTGCGCAAGAAATTAGGCTTTCCAGCGGTCCCGGCGGAGAGCGCGACCGGGCCCCGGCATCCCAGCAGCCGGAATGTTCCCGTCGGCCGGCGCGTGGAGCTGATCCGGGACGGGCAGGAGATCGGCCGCGAGGTGCAAGTGGTCCGCAATGACGATATCGAGCTTGCCTTGGAGCTGCCCGCAGCCACCGAGAGCCGGCCGGGCGAACGCTGGCGCGTGCGATACTACTATGGCATGTCCATATGGGAATTTGAGACTTCCGCGGTCCATTGTGAGAATGGGCGACTGATCCTCAATCACAGCGACGTGGCGCGCCGTGCCAATCGCCGCCGCTTTCCGCGTGTGCCCGTGCACGTGCCGGCACAGGTCGCTTACCTTCCTTTCCTGAAAGAGGAATCGGCGGCGGGTGAGGAGGGCTCTCCGTCAGCGGCGGCCGCGGATACGACGGGAGCCGATACGATGGCGGGCGACACGCCCAGGTTTGTTGAGGGTCTTGTGACCGAACTCGCCGGTCCGGGCTTGCGGATCGAGGCGCCACTACAGGTCGAACTGGACGACCGGGTGCTTGTGGTGTTCGCTCTGGCCGGCAGCGGCGCGGGCCACGGTCGCGCACAGCCGCACACGATCGCTGCCGCGGGCCGGGTGAGGCATTGCCAGGCAGTTGATCGCGGAATGTCGATCGCGGTCGAGCTGACCGGCTTGAATGATGCGGAAGTCGATGTGCTCGTGCGTGCCACAGACAAGATAGCGTCTCAAGCAGGCGCGGCGAAAATAGATGAAGCGTTCACCCGTGTGATGGCGGCGACCTAGCATTTTCCATCCTGGAGTCCCACGTGACGGATATTACGGCCGAAGTGAGTGCGAGCCTGGATGCCTTGACCCGGGAGTTCGACATCATTGCGCACAACATGGCCAATGTCAGCACGGCGGGCTTCAAACGCCGGTGCAACAGTTTCACCCGGGCCCTCGAGGCGCAGGGGAGCGGGCCGGCCGGCGAGGAGGGAGAACCGGCAGGCGTTTTTGACTTCTCCCAGGGCAACCTGGTGCAGACGGACCGGACCCTGGACTTTGCTCTTTATGGAAAGGGCTTCTTCGTCATCGAAAGTCCGGATGGGCCGCTGTACACGCGGCACGGCATCTTTGTGGCGAATCCGAACGGGCAGCTCGTCGATACGTCGGGCCGGCTCGTCGCGGGGATGTCGGGTCCGCTGCTGGTGCCCGGGGACGTGGATTCGTCGCAGATTTCGGTCAGCCGCGACGGGCGCATCTACGCCGGGCAGGCCCAGATCGGTCAATTCCGGACGGTGGAGTTCCGGGACAAGGAAGACCAGTTGCTTCCGGCGGGACTCAACTGCTTTCGCGCGCCGACGGGCGTGGAGCCGGTGGACGCCGCGGGCGTGACCGTCAAACAAGGCTACAAGGAAGCCTCCAACGTGAAGCTGGTCGATGAGCTGGTCAATATGATCGTGGTCTCCCGGCTGTACGAGGCGAACATGAAGCTGGTGTCCGTTAGCCGGGACACGACGAACAGTACGATCAGCGTGGCCATGGGATGACATTGATTGCGGATTGTGGATGGCGGATTCAGGCATGATGTTCATCCGCAATCCAACGAGTTGTTAGACGTAAGGAGAAACGCATGTTACGAGCGTTTTCGACCTCTGCCACGGGCATGATGGCCCAGGAAATGCTGGTGGACGTGATTGCCAACAATCTGGCCAACGTCAACACGACGGGGTTCAAGCGGAGCCAGGTCGAGTTTCAGGACCTGCTCTATGAGAAGCTGAAGGAGCCGGGCACCGAGGTCTCACCGGGCATCAACACGCCGACGGGACTGGAAGTCGGGAACGGCGTCCGGGCGGGGGCCACTCTGCGGGTGTTCAGCATGGGCCAGTTGGAAAACACGGAACGCAAGCTCGATATTGCGATTCGCGGAGACGGGTTCCTGCAGGTGCTGATGCCGAACGGCGACATCCGCTACACGCGGGACGGCGCCTTGCAGACGAATGCGAACGGACAGCTCGTCACCCTCGCCGGGTACCAGGTGGAGCCGGCGATCTCGGTCCCGGCGAATGCCGCGGCCATCGAGGTCGGCACCGACGGCGGCGTCAACGTCACGGACTCGACGGGCGCCCGCTCGGTCGTCGGCACCCTCCAGTTGGCGCGCTTCGTCAATCCGTCCGGGCTGACCAGCCAGGGCGACAACCTGTACGCCCCGAGCGATGCCAGCGGACCGGCGGTGACCGGGACGGCCGGCGAGGAAGGCTTCGGGACCATCCAGGCCGGGTTCCTGGAGAAATCCAACGTCCAGATGGTCAATGAGCTGGTGAATCTCATCACCGCCCAGCGGGCGTATGAGCTCAACTCGCGCGCGATCCGGGCGGGCGACGAGATGCTTCGCGAGACCAACAACATCTTCCGGTAGGAGTTGATTATGGATCGTAGGCTGTTAGGCATCGTCGGGTTCGTGGTGTCGGTGCTGGCCGCGGGGCCGGCGCACGTCGCCGCTGTGGAGCTCGGCTCCGGGCCCGACGTGGTTGTGCCCCTGCAAATTCATCTGCCGCGTGAGGTGACGGTCCAGGGCGGTCTGCTGACCCTGGGCCAGGTTAGCGTGGTCAAAGGGGATCCGGTTCTGGTGGCCACGGCGAACAAGATCGGCTTGGGCCGGCTCTCGGTGCCGGGGCAGAAGGCGGTTCTGGATCGGCCGACGATTCTGAGCCGGCTGGCGTCCTCCGGCATCGGCGCCCGGCAGGTGCGTCTCACGGGGGCCGAGACGGTGATGGTTCGCCGCTGTCAGAAGACGGTCAACGCGGATGAGTTCGTCGAGGCAGGCAAGACGTTTCTCCAGCAGCATTCGCCCAACCCGGCGATCTGCGCGATTCTCCCGACGATCAAACCCAAAGACCTGGTCCTGGCCGGGCAGCCCCGCGACTTGCAGTTGACACCGCGGCTCGTCGGGAACGGGGCATCGGGCTACGTCACGGTTCAAATTGCCGTCACAGCGGATGGAGAGGAGGTCGGGGCGCGGGACATCCCGTTCCGTTTGCGCTATCAATGTCATCGGGTCGTGACAATCAAGGAGGTTCCGGAAGGTGCGGTGCTCAGTCCCGAAAACGTCAAAATCGAGACGGTGGTTATGGACCAGCCCGAGCCTGCGGGTTGGCAGCCGCCGTATGGACTGGTCGCGATTCGCGCGCTGGCGGCGGACACCGAGGTTCGGCGCGACATGATCGGGGCGGCCCAGTCGCCGGTGGTCATCCGGCGCAACGAGACGGTGGTCATCCGCGTGGAGCGACCGGGATTGGTGGTCACCGCCGTCGGCATCGCCCTGCAGGAAGGCCGGGCCGGGGAATACGTCAAGATCCGAAATACGGACTCCAGCCGCGTCATCGTCTGCAAAGTGAACGCCGACGGGACCGTGGAACCAATGATGTAATCGTGGGTCGCGGGTCGTCAGCCGTTCGCGAACCGCCAGCCACTCCGTGAAGGAGAACCGATGAGCCGGAAAACCATGCAAGTGTGGATACCGTTGGTCCTCGTATGCCTGCTTGGGGAATGCCTGTATGCGGGATCCATCTGGGCCAAGCGGGACCAGAACGCGCGGGTGCCGTATACCGATGAGGCCGCCCGCCGGATCGGGGACACCCTGACCATCGTGATCGTCGAGGCCAGCAAGGTCGATAACAAGGCCAAACGCGACCTGCAAAAGGAGACGAGCCGGTCCAGCGAATTCGACGGAAGACTGGGAATCGACCGCATCGCCGAGCGCATCCCCGGCTTCACCATGCAGGCCGAGTCGAGCAACGAGCTTAAGAGCAAGGCCGACTACAAAGACGAGCGCAGCTTCGAGGACCGGGTCAGCGTGGTCGTCATCGATGTTCTCCCGAACGGCAATCTCGTCGTGACCGGCACGCGGGATCGCAGTATCGCCGGCGACGTGCAGACCATCGAAATCAGCGGGATCGTCCGGCCTATCGACATCTCATTCGACAACAGTATCCGGAGCGAACGAGTGGCCAACTTCCGGATCGTCACGAAGAACGCCGGCATCTCCGCGCCGTACACGCGGCCGGGCTGGCTCGGGCGGATCTTCGACGTCCTCTGGCCGTGGTGATGCGTGTGCCTGTCGGTGCGGCCTTGTTCCTCTGCGGAGTCGCCATCATGAACATTGCTCAAGCCCATATGCGGATCACGAGACAAGCGATTGGCTGTCTCTGGGTCCTGGTCGTTCTGCTGGGAGCGGCCGGACCGGGTCGGTGTGAGCGCATCAAGGACATCGTCGATATCCAGGGGGTCCGCAGCAACCCGCTCACCGGCATCGGGCTGGTGACCGGCCTGACCGGCACAGGGGATACGACCCTGCTGTCACGGCAAGTGCTCGCGAACGTCCTGCGGGATTCCGGGTTGGTTCTGTCACCGACGGATCTGACCGGCGGCAACGTGGCGGTGGTCATGGTCACGGCGGAGCTCGGCCCCTTCGACCGGGAGGGGTCGCGCCTCGACGTCGATGTCTCGGCCTTGGGGGACGCCAAGAGTTTGCAGGGCGCCATGCTTTTGCCGACGCCCTTGCGGGGCCTCGACGGCCAGGTGTACGCCGTGGCGCAGGGTGGCGTGTCGCTCGGCGGCTGGTCCGGCTCGGGCACGCAGGCGTCCGCGGCCAAGAACCATCAGACCGTCGGTCGAATCCCCGACGGCGCGACCGTGGAGCGCTCCGAGCTGGCTACGTTCATCGAGCAGGTGGCGGGGCAGCGATCCATCACACTCCATCTGCGGAACAACGATTTCTCGACGGCCCAGCGCATCAGTGAGGCGATCAACAAGTCCTATCCGGGCAGCACGGTCGTGCTCGATGCCGGCGCGATCAAGGTCAATGTGCCGAGCGATATCACGCAGACGGATATCATTGCGTTCCTCGATAGCATCACGCAGAAGGAGGTGACGGTCGATCTGCCGGCCACGGTCGTCATCAACGAGCGCACGGGCACGATCGTCGTGGGGGAGAACGTCGGCATCGCCGCGGTGGCCATCGCGCAGGGCAGCCTGGTCGTGAAGGTGAAAGAGACGGCCCGGGTCTCGCAACCGATCGCGCCCTTCTCGGACGCCGGCACGACCGTGGTGGTGCCCAGCACCTCGTTGGACGTCCAGGAGCAGAACGCGTATCTGATTCCGATGGCCCGAGCTGTGACCGTCTCCGATCTGGCCAAGACGCTGAATGCGATCGGGGCCTCTCCGAGGGACCTGATCGCGATTTTCAATGCCTTGAAGAGGGCGGGCGCTCTTCAGGCGAAACTGGTCATTATGTAGGGAGCTGCCCATGGATGGGATTGAGCCGATTGACGTGCCGCCGATGCTCCCCTCGATCGAGCCGGCTGCTTCCATCGCCTCTCGCAAGGCTCTTGACGCGAGGCACGGGATCCGGGAGGCGAGCGGCGAGATATCGCCCGCGGAGCATTCGGACGAGCAGAAGAAGCAGATCGCCAAGGATTTCGAATCCGTCCTGCTGACCAAGCTGTTCGAGCAAGTGCAGGAATCGACGGGAAGCTGGGGCCTGGACGAGGAGGACGGGACCTCTCAGCAGGTGCAGGGATTGTTCTGGTTCTTTCTGGCCCGTGACGTTGCCGACAAGGGCGGATTCGGATTGTGGAAAGACCTCTACCGACAGTTTCAACAAATGGAAGGCGCCGGCGACCCCGGTGAAGGGATCAGCGAGGAGTTATGACCATGACGTTGCCCCTGATGGAAACGACAATCCAGGCGCTGTTGGAGGTGCTGGATCAGGATATCCGGCACGTGGAGACGGTTCTGTCGCGGCTGGAGGCGCTGCGGGCTCTGCTGATCAAACGGGACGATGCAGGATTGGAGAAGCTCTTGGAGGACATTCGCCGGCAGGCCGAGACCTATGCGGCCAACGGGCAGAAACGACAGAGCCTTCGGAACGACTTGGCCGCGCACTTCGGATGGAACGAGCGTGACGTCACGCTGTCGAGACTTCAGGGGCAACTGACCGGGCCGAGCCGTGCCGCGCTCATGGGACGGCAGGCACGACTCAAATCATTGATCGAGCAGTTGAAGCGGGAGCATACGCTGACGACCGTGCTGCTCGCCGACTGCGCGCGGTTCAACCGATTGCTGATGCAGGCCTTGTTCGGAGTTTCCGGGAAGGGGAATATGACCTACAGCCCGACCGGTGCGGCCAAGCACCCCAGCGATATGCCCCTGATGAGCCTGCGCTTCTGAGCGTTGTCGATTGCGGATTGCGGATGGGTGTCACGACCCAATTCTGCCATCCGAGGAACAGGACGGAAGATGCCGAACTATGGAATAGGAATTACTGGCCTCAATGCCGCCCAGGCGGCCATGGACATCATCGGCAATAACATCGCCAATGCGGCGACCGATGGGTACCACCGCCAGAGGCTGGAGCTGGCCCCTCTGGAATACGGGCAAACCGCCGCCGGGACCGTGGGCGCGGGCGTCGACGTGACCGGCGTGACGCGCATGATTGATGGACTCCTGGAGCGTGAGATTACGCGACAGGAGTCCGCCTACGGCCAGGTCTCGCAGGAGCTTTCGACCTTGAGTTCCGTCGAGACGACGCTGGGTGAGTTCGCCGAAGGAAGCGGCCTGAACGCCGTCATCGACGGGTTCTTCGATTCTTTACGGGGTCTGGCGGCCCATCCGCTCGAGCGGGTGTGGCGCAACGAGACGATCAGCTCCGCCGAGGTCCTCGCGAACGAGTTTCGGCGGTTGGGCAGTTCGCTGGACGGTCTGGAGAACCAGATCGTGCTGGAGGCACAGAACACGACCGATACCATCAACTCGCTTATCACCCAAATCGCCGAGTTGAATGCCAACATCCAGGCCGCCGGGGTCAACCAGGGACAGGCGAATAATCTCCTCGATCATCGGGACCACCTGGTCACGGAACTGGCGGGTCTGGTTGGCATTGAGGTCCAGCAGAGAGAGTACGGCGTGGTCGACGTCTCCATTGCGGGGCTGCCCGTAGTCGCGGGCTCTCTCGCCACCGGATTGGAGGCCAAATTGCAGGGCGAGGAGTCATTGGGCGTCTTTGCGGCCGGGGTGGAGGGCCGGAGGCTGGATATACAAGGCGGTCGGCTCGGTGGACTGTTGGCGTTGAAGAACGATCTGCTCGGTGGGTTGCACGCGGATCTGGATACCTTGGCGAAGACCATCATCGATCAGGTCAACCGCGACCACGTTCAAGGGTTGGGCCAGGAAGGGTCGTTCACGCAACTGACCGGATGGGTGATGGGGGACGCCGACTTGGCCGCCAATCCGTCCGTAACGGACGGGACCTTCTATCTGAGACTGACGAACACGACCACGGGCCAGGTGCAGCGGGGTGCCGTGGACGTAAATGTGTCCGGCCCCTTGCCTGATACACTGGCGTCGATCGCCGCCAAAATCGATGCCCTCACCGGCGTGAGCGCATCCGTCGTATCGTCCCGCCTGAACATTGTGGCCGATCCGGGGTACACGTTCGATTTCCTCCCGGCGGTCCTGCCGGAGCCGACGGCGACAAATCTGACGGCGGCTACCCCGCCGGCGATTTCAGTCTCGGGAATCTACAATGGGGACGGCAATCATACGTTCCGGTTCGCCGTCACCGGCAGTGGCTCCGTCGGGAACGGCAGTCTTCAGTTGAACGTGACCAACGAGGACGGCGATCTAATTGACGCGCTGAACGTGGGTGCCGGGTACGCGGCCGGCGACGCGCTCGAACTCTCCAACGGCATCCGGATTGCGGTAGGCATGGGCGACTTGAACGCCGGCGACAGCTTCGACGTTGAAGCGTTTGCGACGACCGATACGTCCGGCTTTCTGGCTGCCGCAGGCATGAACACGTTCTTCGCGGGGACCAGCGCGACGGACATACGGGTCTGTAGTGAGATCCTGGCTGCGCCCGACCGAATCGCGACCGCTCTGGGCAGCGAGATGATGGACAACACCGCGGCCCTGCGACTGGCGGCCGTGCGCGAGCAGGCGGTCAGCAGCCTGAGCGGCATGACGCCGAGTGAGTACTATCATCGCACCGTGGCCAGTCTGGCTCAGCTCGTGGCATTGAGGCAGTCCCGGCAGGACAACATCCAGGCCGTGGTGCAGAATCTCGAGAAGCAGCGGAGCGACATCAGCTCCGTCAACATCAACGATGAGGCCGCTCAATTGCTGGTCTTCGAAAAAATGTTTCAGGCCATGGCCAAATACCTGAGCACTCTCCAGACCACGATGACGGCATTGATCAACATGATTTGAGGGCGATTATGAGTGGATCGTTAACGAGCATCTATGATACGGTCAGCTACGCCTTGTACCTGCACGGCAAGGCGATCACCCAGTTGCAGGAGCAGGCGTCCACCGGCAACCGGGTGAATCGCGGGTCGGACAGTCCCTCGGACGCCTATCGCATCCTCAGCTTGAATTCGCAGGAAAATTCCCTCGGCAGTTTTCAGGAAAACGTCACGGAGCTGATCGGCAACCTGGAGATCTCTTCCACGATCATCGCGGATATGGCCTCCGAGCTCGCGAATACCCGCACGCTGTTGACCCAGGTGGTCGGCGGCATTCACGATACCGAGGGCCGCAAGAGAATCGCCGACAAGCTGAATGATACCCTGGAGCAGTTGGTTTCCCTGGCGAATACCAAGAACGCCAGTCAGTACCTCTTCGGCGGCGACAACACGGCCGCGGCACCTTATACGGTTGTACAGGAAGACGGGCAGATTATCGAGGTGGCCTATCGGGGCAGCGAAGAAGCCCGCCGTGTGGACGTCGCACCGGGCCTGGATATCGAGGCCTACAGCGTCGGCGACGACATCTTTCGAGTCGATGAACGCCAGGACCCTGTTTTCCTCGGAGAGACCGGCGCGGCGGCCGGGACCGGGACATCCAATGTGCGGGGCGATATCTGGCTGACGGTCGATCATGACGGCACCAATTACCGCCTCTCGATCGATGACGGCGCTACGTTCGTGACGGTGCCCGCCGGCGGGGATCCCAATCAGGCCGTAACCGACTCCCGTACCGGCCGTGTCCTGTATATCGATACGACCGGAATTCACAACACCGGCGCCGAGCTGGTCCGCATCCCCGGAACCTACGACGTATTCAGCACTCTGATCAGCTTGCGGGACCTCCTGCTCAACGAGCGGGGAGTGCCGCAGCAGGAACTGCTCGATTACGTGGACCAGTCTGTCGCCGCCGTAGAAGAGGTCCGACACCTGCTCGTGCAGGCGGAAGTGTCCACGGGCTCCAAGGTCGGCTTTCTGCACACCCTGAAGAGCAATCTCGAGGACATGCAGTTCGGCACGCAGGATGAGACGACGCACCTGCAGGAAGCCGACATCTCCCAGGTTGCCATCGACTTGTCGCGTCGCGAGATTCTCTATCAGATGTCGCTCTCCGTGGCAGGTAAGCTGATGAGCACGTCGCTACTGGACTTTATTGAATGAGCATTTCGCCGTGGGTCGGCGACCCTCAGGAGTGACAGTCGCCGACCCCAGCGGTGAACGATCCAAAGGAGTGGAACGCATGACAACGCAGACGGGTTCGAGCTACTACCAGAGAGGTTTGGAGTTGGCCGAAGCAGGCAAGTATCAGGAGGGACTGAACTGCCTGTGCGAGCACCTTCGCGGCGCACCGCATGATGCCCAGGCCCTCAACGATGCCGGGGCGATCCTGCACTGCCTGGGGCGGACGAACGATGCCATCGGCTATCTCACGAAGGCACGAGGTCTCCTGGGCGACAGCGGGGAAGTCGTGTGGAATCTGGTGGAAGCATACCTGGCCGGCGGTATGGCGACGGAGGCGGCGGGGCTGCTCGACGACATGGAGCGGCTGGGCATCCTGAACGTCGATGTGCTGAATCGGACCGCCACCATGCTGCTCGACCAGGGCAAGAAAGGGCAAGCCGTCGAGGTGCTGCTGCGCTCGTACCGGCTGTGGCCGGAGCAGGAGGTGCTGCGGCCGATGCTGGATGTCATTCGCAGCAATCGGCCGAAGGTGGCGTTCTTCCGCAACGGCGAGGGAGACGATGGGGCGCTGGCCGACGTCTGCGAATTCGTGCGGCAGCGGTTCCAGACGGAATTCCACCCCGGCGGCGACGCAGAGGGGGTGGCGGAGCGGATGCGGCACAGCGATATCGCCTGGTTCGATGGCGGAGGCGAAATGGCTGTGAAGGGGTCGCGGCTGGGCGGCCATGGCCGAATCATCGTCAGCCTGCGCCGCTCGGATGTGCGCGACCGCTGGGCGAGAGAGGTTCGATGGGAGAATGTGGACATCCTCGTGGAGATCGGCAGCTCGGCGGTGGAAGAGATGCTGCTGGCCCAGGTGCCGGATATCCGCAGTCGAACGCGGCTCGTCGTGATTCCCAACGGCATCAATCTCGACCGATACATCCTCCGCCGGCGGGAGCGGGGAAAGCATCTCGCCTGCCTCGGCTGCCTGGGTATGGAAGCCAATCCGGCCTTTCTGCTGCAGTGCATGCAGAAGCTGCACTATATCGACCCCGGATACCGGCTGTTCTTCTCGGGGAGATTCGAGAGCCCCGCCCTGGAACAATATGCTCAGTATATGGTCCGCACGCTCGACTTGACGGCGGTCGTCTCCTTTGAGCCTTACCCGGGCGACCTGGACCGGTGGTTGAGCGACAAGCACTTCATCGTCGCCAGCGGCATCGGCGAGAGCCAGGTCGAGGCGCTGCTGGCGGGCATGGCCTGCGGCTTGAAGCCGGTCATCCACAACTTCCCCGGCGCGGATAAGCTGTTCCCGCCGCGGTATTTGTTTAACATCGCCGAGCAATTCTGCGAGCAGGTCCTCCGGGGCGACTACGAGCCCGAGCAGTACCGCCGCTTTGTGGAAGGGCACTATCGGATCGACGAGCAGTTGAAGAGAATCAACGGAGTTCTCCTGCAGCTCGAGACGGAAATCGAGTTGCACAGAGCGACAGCCCCTGCGTGTGAGCGGACCGTCCCGCCGGGCGGTGGCACGCCACGCACGGATTCTTTCCCCGCGGCTGCCTCCCGAAATACGATGAAGCTGTGAGCGGCGATTCTGCACGTGATGCCGGATTTCTCCAAAACGTCAAAAGAGCCCGTGGCGAGCCTCATGCTGCCGCCCACGAACGACCGGCCAATAGCCGGGCCATTGGTCAGCGTCCTGCTGCCCACCTACAACCGGTCCCGGTACCTGGCGGAAGCCTTGGCGAGCGTCGTGCGGCAGACCTACCGCAACCTGGAGATTTTTGTCGTGCGCGACGGCGGGGACGAGGTGGCGGACGTCGTCCGTTCCTTTGCCGATTCACGCGTAATCTTCATCGACCGGAAGGAGAATCGGGGCAAGCCCTTCTCTTTGAATGAAGCGCTGTCCCGGGCGCGGGGCAAATACGTCGCCTATCTGGATGACGACGACATGTACTATCCTCATCACGTGGAGGTGCTGGTCCGTGCGCTAGAGTCCGGAACCGGCGGCGGGGTGGCCTACAGTGATCTCTACAAGACCTATTGCCAGGTGTTGCCGGGCGGCAGCCGGGTGGTTCTGAGCAAGCACGTGGAGATCAGCCGGGACTTCGACCGCTTCCTGATGCTGTACTTCAATCACGTTCTGCACGTGTCCCTGATGCATCGCCGGGACCTGCTCGACAAGACCGGCCCCTATAACGAGAGCCTGAATATTCTCATTGACTGGGATATGACACGGCGGCTCGCCTTCTTCTGCGATTTTCAGCACGTCCCGGTCGTCACCGGCGAGTTTTACAGCCCCATCGAGGAGTGCGACCGCATCTCCGTTCAGCGGCGTAAGGACCCGCAGGAATACCTGAGGAACATCCTGGCCATTCGGACGACGAGGCCCGCCCAGCCGTGGCCGAAGATCAGGGATCTGTCCATCATTCTCCTCGTGGACCGGGTGGACGAACGCACCGGCGACACGATGCTGCACATCTGGCGGCACACGTTCTATCCCTACCAGCTCTACGTCCCTTTGGCGCCGAGCGAGATTTCGCGGTTGAACGTCGAGATGCCCAACGTCGAGTTTGTGCCGGTCGAACCCGGCCGTGGCGAGGCCGAGCGGCTCGACGCGGCGCTGCGAAAGTCGGACGGCGACTACGTGGCCGTCGTGCCGGGAAATCTGGCGGTGGAAGAAATGTGGGTCGAGCACCCGCTTTACGCATTGAATAACAGCACCAGCCATGAGGGGTTCTTCCTGGAGGGGGCCGGTCCGGGCGCAGGGGCGGCGGTGTTCCGGCGGGCCGACCTGGAACGGGCGCGAAAAGCGCATCCGCATCTGTCCCTGGAGGCATCGCTGGCGGCCGCCGGCATTCCCGTGCGCGCGGCTAAGGAGGAAGAGCTGCCGTTTCAATTCGACGAACTGCTGCGGCAGGCGAAACTGGCCGAGGCGGACGGCAACTGGAGGGCAGCGGGCCGGCTGTTCGAGCACATGGCCGAGCATTTTCAGAACCGGCTGTGGATGAAAGTCATGGCTGCCCGTGCCTATTTCGAGGCGGGCGACCACGTCAAAGCGGGCCGGCTCAGCCATGAGGCCAACCGCGAGCGGGCCGCGGTGGACACGCTGCTGCTCGAAGCCAAGGTGCACCGGCACAAAGGGGACTTCGCCACGGCCATTCATCTGCTGGGGCAGGCGGAGCAATTGCTCGGCGGCCCTTGCAGCGGCGTGGCTCATCCGGAGAGAGGTTTCTGTCCGGCATAATCAGAGTGCTTGGGAAATGTGAGGATGGCAACAGGCATGGATACAACGCAAACGAATGAGATCGAAAAGCACAAGCGGACGCAGCATTATGAAGTTTTGCGCGAGCTGGGCGACTGCTACACGTCCGTCGGCAATTACAGCCAGGCCCAGCGCTGCTACGAGAAGGCGGCCTCGCTGGGGCCGGATGAGCCGGGACCTTACATCGGGCTGGGCGTGGCGGCCCTGCAGCGCGACAAGCTCGACGATGCGGAGATCGCCTTTCGCGTGGCGTGCCGGCTGGACCCGAAATGTGCCCGGGCCTACGCGGGTCTGGCGATGGTCGCGCAGCAGCAGCGGCAGTTCCCGCAGGCCTTCGACCTCTACATGAAATCGCTCGAGCTGGATACAGACAGCATCACGGCCCTGCTCGGCTTGTTCCAGGTCTCGTGTGAGATGGGCTCCTTTGCCAAGGTCATCTACTACCTCGAGGTGTACCTGGAGATGCATCCGGGCGATAGCGCGGTGATGTTCGCGCTGGCGGCTCTGTACCAGAAGGACGGCCGGCCCGAGCAAGCGAAGACCATGCTCCTGAACCTGCTGGCTCTCGAGCCCGCCAACCGCGACGCCGCCAATTTGCTCGAAGAGGTGGAGCATACGTTAGCGGAGGTCAAATGAACGGCACCGGTCGGAATGAACGGGCGGACCATGCGGTCGCCACGGAGATGGAGCGGCTGCGGGGTTTGCTGGAGCAGCAGTTGGAGTTGCTGCGCCAGGGCAGTCTGGCCGCCGCCGTGAGCTTGGGCGAGCGGGCCGACGAGTGCGTGCGCGTGATTGTTGAGGCTCGCGCGCTGCATGGACCGGGTTCCACGGGCCCGTGGCGGCGCATCGAGAGCCTTTACCGAGAGTTGTGTTTGACGCTGACCGCGCAGCGGGAGGAGACTTCCGCCGTGCTCAACGCGGTCCGTCGTGGCAAAAGGATACTGAAGACCTATGGAAACCACCCCTCCTGAATATGAGTCCGTCGCTCTGGCGGAGCCGCCCGTCCCTGGAATACGGCCGGTGCGCTGCTCGATTATCCTGCCGTCGTCGGCGGAACCATCCGCGCTCGCCGCCTACATGCATCGGCTGGAGCAGCAGAACACTGGTCGCGACTGCGAAGTCACGACCGACACTCAGGGGACCGCGGTACGTGGCAAGTACCTGCTGTTCGTGCGGGACCTGGTCGACTTCGACGCCGCCATGCTGGACGAATCCATCCGCGAGTTGGAGACCTCGGGCAACGAGCTGAGCATTTCGCAGACGGGCAAGTTCGTGCTGGTCGAACGGTCGCTCTACCAAAGGGTTGGACGATTGGAGGCCTTGCTCGATCGGGCCCGTTCCGCGCCCGGCCCGGGAGAGCCGGCGCCCCCTCGGTCCGTCCATCGGGTGAAGAACCTGAACAACGAGTGCCTGGATTTCGCTTGCGGGCCGGACACGTCGATCGACCCCGACGTGGTCATCGATTCGCCCGAGCGGGTCCGCATCGGTGCCCATTGTGTCGTCCGCAAGGGTGTGGTCCTGCGTCCGGAGGGCGGCGAAATCGTCATTGGCGACCATTGCGTCATCAACCATTACTCCATCTTCCACGGCAAGGGCGGCATCTACATCGGCGACTGGACCGTCATCGCCCCACACTGCGGCTTCTACGCGCAGAATCACACCTTCGACCGCTTCGACGTGCCGATCACGAAGCAGCCGAACGTCGGCCAGGGCATCTACCTGATGGGCGACAACTGGATCGGGGCCGGCGCGGTCGTCTGCGACGACGTGACGCTCGGCAAAGGGGCCGTGATCGGCGCGAACGCGACGGTGACAAAATCCGTGCCCATGGCCGCGGTGGCCGTTGGCTCGCCGGCGCGGGTCATTCACACGCGCTATGGCCCGGATTGGGACTTCCAGCAGCGGGAAAGGGCCGCCTGTGAAGGCATGCCACAGGAAATTCATGAGTATGTCGAGGAGCGGGGCCGGCGAATCGCCGAGCTGCTTCATCCTCAGGATGTCGTCCTGGACATCGGATGCGGGGAAGGGATCGTCACGAGCCTCCTGGCGCAGACGGGCGCGCGTGTGATGGGCTGCGATTATTCCCTGGAGGTGGTCGAGACGGCCGCGAGGCAATTCTCGAACATCCAATTCGTCTACTGCAACTCGACCTGCCTGCGTTTCGAGGACGGCTCCTTCACAACCGTCGTCTTATCGGAGGTAGCCGAGCACCTGCTGCGTGTGCAGCTCGAAAAGACGCTGCGCGAGGCGTGCCGGGTGCTCCAGCCGCAAGGGGCGCTCCTGCTCGCTACGCCACTGACCGGCAAGGGCGCGTGCACATCAACGTACGCCCACATCTACGAGTATTCGCAGGACGAGATGCGAGCTCTCCTCGATCAGACATTCGACGAGGTCCGGCTGCTGGACAATCGGTTCGGGCTTTTTGTGGCTCGCAAGAGGTGAGGATTGTGACAGAGCAGAATCCAGGCGAGAGTCGGCCATCTGGTGCCCAGGGTCCGCAAGAGCAGCCGGCTCCCCAACGCATTTTGCTCGTGACTTCGGCGGCGCCGGCGCAGTCGCCATTCTCGACGAAAGAGAAACGGCCGCCGCTCGGCCTCGGCTTTTTGATCTCCGTGCTCCGCAACGCCGGCCATAAAGTGTTCTTCATCGACAATTATCTGCAGCCGAGCGATTTCCTCGAGACGGAATATTTGCAGGACCACGCCATTGATTTCGTGGGCATCTACGCGAATACGATTTGCTTTCGCGACACCCTGCGCATGTTGCGGGGGCTGCAGGGTCTGCGGGAGACGCATCGGTGGCAGGGCCAGATCATCGTGGGCGGGCCGCATGCCGCCGTGGCGCCGCAGACGATCCCCGACTGGGTCGATTACGTCGTCCAGGGCGAAGGGGAGCGTGCCATGCTCGACATCGTCGCAGGCAAAGTCGCCGAGCGCGTGGTCCGTTACCCCCGCATCGAAAACCTCGATGAGCTGCCGATGCCGGCCTGGGATTGTTTTGTGAACCTGCCCTATAGCTGGGACACGTGCTTCCTCGATGACACGCCCGTATTCACGATGAATACCAGCCGGGGCTGCCCGTTCCAGTGCACTTTCTGCTCGGTGGGCTCCGTCTGGGGCAGACGGTACACGTGCTTCAGCGCGGACCGGGTCGTTTCCGACATCGAGCATCTGGCGCAAAACTACGGAGCAAAAGGGGTCTACTTCCGGGAAGACAATTTCACGCTGAATGAGGCCCGGCTGCGGCGGTTCTGCCAACTGATGCTCGAGAAGGGGATCGCAGTCCCCTGGGTCTGCGAGTCGCGGGTCTCCACGCTCACACGGGAGCTGGTCGAGCTGATGGCGCGGGCCGGCGCGCGCGGGTTCTATTTCGGGGTCGAGAGCGGCGCGCAGCGCATGCTCGATCTGCTGGGCAAGGGGATCACCGTCGAGCAGACCGAGAACGCCTTTCGTTGGTGCCATGAGTTCGGCATCAAGGCGGCCGCCAGCGTGGTGGTCGGCGTGCCCGGCGAGACTCCGGCGGACCTGGCTGCCACACAGGACCTCCTGCAACGCATTCGTCCGACGATCGTCTGGCCCAATGTCTTCGTGGGCATCCCGGACAGCCGGCTCTATCGTTCCGTCCTGGACAGCAACGGCTACGAATATATCGACGACAGGGGGCTGGTCTATCTGCCGGGCCACAACGAGCGGGTCCAGTGCTACTACGGCGGCTCGTGGAACGCCGGCATCCCCAACACGGAGGATGCCAAGGATGGGACGAGCAGGCCAAAGGTCAGCGTCCTGCTGGCCGTTCATAATGGCGAGCAATTTGTCCGGCCGGCTCTGGCCAGCATTTACCATCAGACTTATCAGGACTTCGAGGTGGTTATCGTCGATGACGGAAGCACCGACGGCACGCCCGAGATCCTGCGACAGATGAAGGACTCGCGAACCATCATCTACCGGAATGCGGAGAACCAGGGCCTGACGAAATCGCTCAACACGGGCCTGCGGCTCTGTCGCGGCGAGTACGTGGCCCGTATGGATGCCGACGACGTCTCTCATCCCCGCCGGCTGGAGAAACAGGTGCAGTTCCTGGAAAGCCATCCCGAGGTGGCCCTCGTGGGTACGTCATACTACCAGATCGATGCGGAAGGGACGGTCATCGCCCCTATCGAGGTGCCGGCCGACGACAGTGAGATCCGGGAGAGATTGCGAGAGAAGAACTGCTTCGGCCACGGCACGGTCATCGTCCGGCGGGATGTCCTCGTCGCGTGCGGCGGGTATGACGAACGGTATGTGTGTGCCCAGGATTATGACCTGTGGCTGCGCATCGCCGAGGGACACCGCCTGGCCAACCTCCGGGAGCCGCTGTATTACTGGCGTTCCACCGGCCAAGGCATTTCCCACGCCCGGAAGCAGGAACAGAAACGCTATAAGGATCTGGCCGTCCGGGAGGCGGAAAAACGTCGCCGTGCGTGTGTTTCCGCCGGGCGGATGGGGAGGCATCCCCCGGACGCGGACCCGCTGGTCTCCGTGATTGTTCCCACGTACAATCGGCCGGAGCTGTTACATCGCGCCATCAGGAGTATTCTGAACCAAACCTACCGGAATATTGAAATCGTCGTCGTCAACGACGCAGGCGCCGACGTCGAGAGCATTCTTCATCCGTTAAACGCGCGGGGCAACATCATCCACATCCGGCATCCCCATAACAAAGGTCTGGCCGCTGCGCGGAATACGGGCATCCGGGCCGCTCGGGGAAAATATATCGCCTATCTCGACGATGATGACATTTACTTTCCCGAGCATATCGGACGGCTGGTCACCGCCCTGGAGGGCGCGGACTATCGGGTGGCACACACCGAAGCCGTTCGATCCCACCAGGAAAAAAGAGGCGACCGATACGTCGAGACGGAACGGACCACGCCCTACACGACCGACGTCACGCACGACGGGCTGCTGGTACGAAATCTCGTGCCGGTATTGTGTGTCATGCACGAAAAGGCCTGCCTCGATGACGTGGGCTATTTCGATGAGACGTTGCCGACGCATGAGGATTGGGACCTGTGGATACGCCTGTCCCGAAGATACCCGTTCCTCCACATCCGCCAGGTCACCGCGGAAGTCACCTGGCGGACGGACGGCAGCACGATGACGAGCCGGCGGACGCGGGAATTCCTGACCGTGCCCGAGATCATCTACCACAAGCATCGAGACTTTGTGGCGGATAAGCCGGACGTGGCCGCCCTGCAACGCGAGCGGCTGCGGCTTCTCCAGGGCCCGCTGCCGAATTCGTCGGTTCCGGCTCGTGGGGGCGGGCGCGCACCCGCAGGTGATATTCCTACGGCGCAGGCCGAGACCCCGCAGATACTCGTTCCGTCGTGGCCGAGGATGCTGAATATCGCGGTCAAGGCCTGCACGCCTTCGCGGGAACGCTCCCACTGGGGCGATACCTGGTTTGCCCACGGTCTGGGCAAGGCCCTGATTCGGGCCGGACACAACTGCGCCGTTCACTTCCGCAACGAGTGGGATGCGCCCGATCAAGACATCGACGTGGCCATCCACATCAAAGGGCTGGCCCCGTATACGCCCAAGCCTCACTGCCTGAACCTCATCTGGATCATCAGTCACCCGGAGCTTCATACGGCGGAAGAGCTCAATCGCTTTGATGCCGTCTTCTGCGCGTCTCCCAAATACCTTGAGCAGGTCCGACGCGTGGTTCGAGTTCCCTGCTTTTACCTGCCCCAGGCCACGGACAGCGAAATCTTCCGACCGCTCGACCCTCGCCCGCCCCAGGATATCGGCATCCTCTTCGTAGGGAATAACTACTATGGCAATAGGCGCCGGCAGATCATCAACGACTTGCTGGCTACCGGCAGAGACTACGATCTGTGGGTGATCGGTCTCGCCTGGCGCGGCTGGATCGAGGAGAGATTCCTCAAGGCCGAGTACGTGCATCCGCAAAAGCTGCCCGAACTTTATGCCCGCGCGAAAATTGTGTTGAATGACCACCACGAGACGATGCGACGATGGGGTTTCGTGAACGATCGCACCTACAACCTCGCGGCACTCCAGGCATTTCAGATCAGCGATCCCGTCGAGGGTTTGGAGGAGCTTGGCGTAGTGACGTACCGCGGCCCGGAGGACCTCCGCCGCAAGCTCGACTTCTACCTGGCGCACGATCGCGAGAGAGAGCAGATCGCCCGTCTCACGCATGACCGGTGCAAAAACTTCACGTTCACGCACGCCGCCGAGACGATCCTCGGGGTGATTCGTGATCTGCAGCAGGCGAAGATCGCCACGAGCGGGCCGGGAAAAGCCGTCGCGGCCAAGAGCACGCCGGCGCGGACCGGCACGGTCGGGCGGAACCGGCCCGGCGTGTCCGTCGTTGTGACCTGCCATGATGCGGAGCGGTTTCTGCCGGAATGTCTGGACAGCATCCTGAATCAGACGATGCCCGACTGGGAGCTCCTCGTAATGGATGACGGGAGCCGTGACGGCACGCGCGCAATCATCGAGACGTACGCCCAACGGGACCGCCGCATCCGGCCCTTCTGTTTTACCGACAACCAGGGCCCTTACGTCCGGCGGAATTTCGCCATTAGGCAGGCCCGTGCCGGTTTCATTCTGATTCAGGATGCCGATAACATCCTGTGCCCGAATAAGCTCCAGAGGCTCTACGAGGAGATCACGAAAGACGCCCTGCTGGGTATCGTCGGCTCAGGCTACCGGATGTTCCTGGACGAGTTCCGGGACGTGGGCCACACGGAAGGCGTGCTGCCGCAAGCCACCCACGAGCAGATTCTGGATGCCTATCGGACCCGGGGGATTTGCGATTTTTGCTGGCTCGGGTCGGCCATTACCCGGAGAGAGCTCTACGACGAGATCGGTCTCTACGACGAGAATCCCTTTGGGGCCGACTCGTTCTGGCTGGCCAAAGCGGCCGAATATGCCTGCTGCACCGGCAAGATCCGCTTCGCGAATACTCCCGAGTTTCTCACACTGCGACGCATGCACGGCGATTCGCTCACAGGAAGGCTGCCGACCTTTGATCCCCGCAGCCGAAGAGCTCGCTACTGGCAATACTGCCAATGCAAGTTGCGTCAGGTCCGCGAAAAGATGCAGGCGGTGCCCGGGACCGACATCGCCCGCGAGCTGCGGAACTGCGACTGCTCCGATTTTCTGGTTCGCTTCAAGGCCCACATCCTCAAGTGGGAGAGCGAGCCGCTCGACGGGAACGTGATGGCGGAACTGCTCGGCTATGCCGTGCGGCTGTTCAACGAGACGCTGTACGTCACATGCGTCGGCAGGCTTGCCGGTCTGGAGGTCATGCAGCCGGACATCGCCCGGCGCTGGCAAAACTACGACCTGCTGCGGGCGCTGGCCTTGTTCGCCCTGGACAGGAAGGAGCAGAGCCTGTGTTACGTGCAGCGCGAAATCGAGAGCCACGACAGCCGGGCGGCGAAGGAATTTCTCGTGGAGTGTCTGGAAGCGGACACGCCCCGGGACGTTCAGAGCTGGTGCGTGGAGAAAGCCGGACTGTGCGAGCTGCGTCTCGTGGACGCCGCCGGCCGCGTTGCGGCTCTGCGATGATCCGGCTCGTTCCGGGCCCTTATCGGCGACGGCTTTTCAGCGATAATTAGGAATGGGGATGATGCTCCCGAGCCGGGCGACGGACGTGTGCCGGGCGACGGGAGCGCGGGAAGGACAGATAAGAATGGGTGAGTTACGACTGCCGGGCCTGTTGACAGGCATCGATACGAACACGCTGATCCAGCAGCTCATGCTGCTCGAGCGCGGCACGCTCAATCGGTACGAGGAGCGCGAGAAAATCTGGGCCGCGCGGAAAGATGCTCTCGGCAGCCTCCAGACGAAGCTGGACGCGCTGCGCAGCACGGCCCGGGACCTGTCCGACGCCGGCGCGCTGCGCGCCTTTGCCACCACCTCCAGCGATCCCGACATTCTGACCGCCGAGGCCGCGCACAGTGCCTTCGAGGGGAACCATACGATCGTCGTCAATCAGCTCGCCAACGCCGAACGCTGGGTCCACACCGCCGGCAAGGAGTACCTGGAAGATTACGTCGGGGCGGGCACGTTCCTCTACTCCTACAACCACCAGGAGACGGTCATCACCACGACGGCGGATACCACCCTCGAAGACCTGGCGGGCCTCATCAACAATGACGCGAACAATCCGGGCGTGACCGCCAACCTGATGTTCTACAACGGGGCCTACCATCTCATGCTCAACGGCAACGAGGCCGGCTCGGACTACGAGGTCTCCATCAACGCGAGCAACACCGAGGTCTGGCAGGCGGCCGCACCGTTCACGGTCGGCAGCGAGAATGCAGCCCTGGCGGACCGGCTCGTCGATCTGGACCAGTTCAGCGGCACACTCGCGGGCGACGAGTCCATCACGATCAGCGGCCGGCGGCACGACGGCACGGCGGTCAGCCAGAGTTTCACCATCAATCCGAATACCCGGCTCAGTCAGCTCATCGAGGAGATCAACGACGCCTTCGGCGGCACGGCGACGGCCACGCTGGTCAACGGCCAGGTCCGCCTGACCGACCACACCAGCGGCGCCAGCCAGATGCAGTTGAGCCTGACCTACAACGTCGGCTCCGGCTCGACGGTGCTGGACATCCCGGCCGTCGTCCGATCGACCCAAGGCGGCACCGTTGCCGCCAATCTCGCCGGTTTTGCCGCCGCCGACTTTACCGAGACGCAGTCCGCCCAAGACTCGCAGATCCGGGTGGACGGATATCCCGGCGGAGCGGGCGAGTGGATTACCCGCAGCTCGAACACGATCGACGACGTCATCCAGGGCGTGACCCTGCATCTGCACGACACCGGGACCGTGCAAGTGAACCTGACGCGCAATATCGAAACGGTCAAAAGCAGGCTCACTTCTCTGGTGACCGCCTACAATTCGGCGGTGGCGTTCCTGCAGGAGAAGACCGGCTATAACGAGACGACCAAGGCCGCCGGCGTCCTGATGGGCGATTCGATGATCGCCCAGATCAACAACGATTTGCGTCTGCCCCTCGTACAGCAGACCAGCGGGTTCGTGGTCGATGTCGACAGCTTCCTCCTGCCGGGGCAAATCGGGCTCGATCTCGACGGCGACGGCCTGCTGGCCCTGAGCACGAGCACTTTCGACGAGGCCATCGCCGAGGACTACATGGGCGTGCTGGCCGTCATCGGGGCCGACAAGACGGGCAGCTCCGACAGCAATGTGATCGAATTCTACGGCGCTTCGAGCAACTTCACCACGGCCGGAACCTACGACGTGCAAGTGTCCATCGTGGGCGGCGCTATCACCAGCGCCCGGATCAAGCTCGAAGAGGACACCGCCTGGCGCAATGCCATGTTCAACGGCAACATCGTGACCGGCGACGGCACGTTCGACGAGCGGGGCGAGCCGGTCTACCCGGAGAACGGCCTGCAGTTGAGCGCCGATCTGGATCAGGATGGGACCTTCACGGCGAAGATCCGCATCCGGGAGGGCTTCGCCGGCGCCCTCGAGGACACCCTGGACCGGATTCTCAAGGCGACGACCGGCACGCTGCCCCTCGACCAGGAGCAGGCGGACGACCAGATCGAGCATCTGCAGGACCGCATCGCGATCGAGGAGGACCGCTTGAAACAGCGGGAGGCCCGTCTGGTCGCCAAGTTCGCCCGCCTGGAGAAAGCGATGGCCCTGCTCCAGAACCAAATGAAAGCCCTCGGCATGTAAGCCACATGACCGCCGACCGAGGGCGCGCAAGCACGGAGCTCCAAGCCCGAAATACGAGGCAAATCCGAAATCAGAACGACCGAACGCGTTGTCGCCGTGCAGCGGCACGTTTGGCATCCGGGATTCTGGTCCTTCGTGCCTTTTCCCCATAACCCTTTCTCTCAACAGCAATTGCCGTCAGTTTGGCCAACAGCGAATTGGCTTTGTTTTCGCAGGACCATAATCCGCATGTTTCTCTCCTAACTCTTTGTCCGGAAAGTGCTTAGCTTTGATCCGCCCTCCCCGGAAATTGGCTTTGTTTTGCACAATCGACCAGCCGCTCCCAGGGGCAGGGAGCCCGCAGAGGGAATCCTGGGACAATGGAATGTTGGAATGATGCGACACATGATCCGTCGGCCGGAAGGGACACCACGTGGATTTCGTCGCGCCCTGCCGGTTGACGGGAATCCGGTCCTCGCGGGTCACAACAAGTCCCCCTTTGCAGTTGATGATTGATTGTCCACTACTGACCATTCGCACCTCGCCATGCAACTGTGACTCCGTCCTGGTCGTTGCGTAAGCATCATACGTGGATCGTTGTTCGGTGTCAAGTGAAAATTCCGGTAATGCAGAGATTTGGGAAGTATGTAGATAACGCACAGAGGCAAGCATAGTATGGGAGTAGGAATTATGAAGAGCAAGAAGGGCGCCAGATTGCGCTTGCCTCAACAGACAAGCGAGTGTCTCATGGTAAACGATGAGCAAGAAAAAACTGAACGAGATCATTCGGAAATGGACTGGCCCTGTACTCCTCACTGTGCTGCCAACCGTGCTGTCCTTGAGGAGTACTGAGATGGACTTTTGGAGCGTCATTATCATTGGCGGCGGAGTCTTGTGGGCGTGGATTGCCATTGTACTATCGGAGTGGAAGGGTCGCTGGGTGCGCGCCGCAACCAAGAACACGGTGATTCGCTGCGCCGGAGGGGCACTGATCGCGTTCTTCACTGGATGGATTGCTCACAGCGTCTACGAACCTCCACTTACAGACCCGGAGGCGAAAGCCAACAAATACGTTCGTATGACGCGCATCCCATCTCCCGATGCGCAGTTTGAATACGCAACCTTGATTGAGTTTGGCGTAAACCGACTGAACTCAGAGGGCATTGTTGTTGGCGTACAGCCTTCCCCGAAACCCTTCGAGCACTGGTATGGCATACCCGGACGGACAGATGTGCAATCCAATGTCTCAATATACGAATCGGCGACTGAGGAACCTAATAATATCTTGTGGATTTGGGTCGCTGATTTTGCGATTAGCCCACGAAGGAGCTACCACTTGTGTATTATGGATCATGCTTCAGAACGATGTGAACCGAAAGATATTATGTATTTTGCTGTCGCATCAAACCAAAAAGCCCTGTTGCCAGCCAAGAAGATAGCGGTCGGTCATCAATATCAGAAATTGGATTAGACAGAAAATCTACGTAGAACCCTTCACTTTTTGCCGGCGCGAGTCGCCGAAATGTGCTACTGTTGCGAGCATGAAACTCGTCCAAATAGACTGGGTTGATAGCAAGGTTGCTCCGAACGAGTGGGAGCATATCGACGACCTTGACCGGACTCGTATGAGCAAGAAAGCAAAGAAGACCAAGAAGGTAGAGAAACGCGGCCCCAAGCCCGACATTCTCAAGCTTCAGGGTGACTGGCAAAGTGCTGTCAGAAAAGCACTTACAAAAAAACGGTCTGAAGAAGGCTGGCCGGACAAGAAGTAACCCTTAGTCGGTTACTCCCCACAGCGCCATATCCCCACTTCCCTCCTGTGTGTGAAGTCCGTACTTCCAAGAGACTTTTCTTGGCTGGCGACAGGGTTTGAGCTGAGAACCGGCAACTCTCTGTGGCACAGGGACTTGCAACCGACAATTCTTTTTCCACATGAGAGAAGACAGGTTCGCGAGCTGGAGCATCGACCTGCCGCTAAGGCTTGGTCTGGCTTTTCTTTCTCTGGCGGAGGCGGCAGAGGAGGGCGAGGACCTCAGCGACGGCCATGTAGAGGGATTCGGGGATGGGCTGGCCGGGCTTGACGGTGGCGTAGATGGCGCGGGCCACGGCGGGTCTCTGCACCACAGGGACGCCGTAGGACCGCCCGAGTTTGACGATCCGCTCGGCCATCAGATCGGCGCCTTTCGCCACCAGCACGGGGGCATCCATAATCCGGGCCTCGTAGCGGAGGGCGACCGCCACGTGGGTCGGGTTCACCAGAATGACGCTGGCTTTCGGCACCTCGCGCTTCAGCCGCCGCATGGACATTTCCACCTGGATGCGGCGGATCCGGCCCTTGATCTCCGGCGCGCCCTCCAGGTCCTTGTATTCCTGTTTGACTTCCTGGCGGGTCATTTTCAACTCCTGCAGGTGCTGCCATCTCTGGTAGTACGCATCGGCCAGTCCAATGAGCAGGATCGCCACGCCCACGCGCAGACCCAGGCCCAGAATGATACGGGCGGTGGCGCTCATGAGCTCGGTGGACCAGGCCCAGCGCAGGGCCGCCAGCGCCTCCAGTTTGTCGCGCAGGTAGAGCCAGACGATGAGGCTGACGAACAACAGCTTGAGGATGGAGGCCAGCAGGCGGACCAAGGCGCGCTTATCGAGCAGATTCTGCACGGCCACGGCCGGGTTGATCGCGTTCCATTTCGGTCGCAGACCCTCGGGCGAGAAGACCAGACCGCCGACCGCGACGCTGGCAAGGACTCCGGCCGCGGCCAGAGCTGCGAGAATCGGCAGGGTCACTACGAGCATATCGAGGGTGTTCTCGTTAAGGAAACGGACAAAGGTCCGGGTATCGGCGAACACGTTGAGCGGACCGGCCGAAAGGCCCGCTTCCAGTTTCTGCTTGCACCAGCGGCACAGCCCGGGGCCCAGCACGGCGACGGTTAGCAGCAGCACGACCAGCGAGATCGCGGACGCCAGCTCCTGGCTCTGCGGCACCTGGCCCTGTTCCTTCGCCTTCTGCAGCTTGCGCGGCGTCGGTTGTTCAGTTCTTTCGGCAGCAGGTTTATCAGCCATCTTTGGATTTACTATTTACCATTTACTATCTGCTATTTGAGTCTCACCAGGACTTGCGATTCCCGATGGGCGATTTGCCAGGACTCTCCGGTGAAATC
>Ga0315279_10001450_pt1 | contig 39514 bp, 36 predicted proteins | sample YL17G06_20_MG_FD_203694 | JGI IMG/M metagenome (GOLD analysis project Ga0315279, IMG submission 203694) | Sediment microbial communities from Yellowstone Lake, YNP, Wyoming, USA - YL17G06_20 | ecosystem: Environmental > Aquatic > Freshwater > Lake > Sediment | place: USA: Wyoming | collected...
GCAGACCAGAGCTTCGGTACAGCATTGCCCACTTCGCTTGACAAGACAGAGGATAAGGATGAAGGGACAGGCAGCGTGAGTCATGCCCGTTCGAGAGGAACAACGTCTTCTCCTACAATAGAACGATTCATCTCGCTCCAAACTTCTGAGAAAAATCAGGTTCAAGCGCTATAGGACCAAAAATGCAGCCTGCAAGAATCGGTCCACTACAAGCCCAAAATAATTATTTAATCCGCCCGCGTGCCTCTATCTACAACTTCTCGGGCCAATCCATTCTCTTTTGCCTCTCCTTCTCGAGACGCATGGCCTCACGATACATTTTCCACTCGGCTTCATCTAACCTTTCAGCAGCTCCTCCGGATCTCCGCTTTCTCTTCTGACGCCTCAAAATTCAGTCATCCCCCTTGTTCTACTGGCCCCGGGCTTTCTTCTGTTTCCGTCCGATTGTGCTGCCATTCGAGAAAACCCAGTAGAAAAAGCCTTCTGAATTGATGCATCCGCCAGCATACTCATTGAGAAACTTGAGCAGCGCCTTATGCTCCGGGTTGCCGGTGTCTTCGCTCAGCTCAAACGGGCCCTTCTCACCCTGGCGCTGTTGCCAATGAATCTTTGAAGCGTCAAAAGGCAGCTTCACCGAGCCCCTCGTCAGGGCCTCTTCAACCTTTTCAGCTTCACTCATTCTATTTTCTCCTTCATTCTTAGCTCCTCAATAGGCATAAAACTCTTGCAATCCATAGCGAAAGGATTGGTAGGCGACACACAAGACGGATCTCCGGGAAAGCAGCAACTGCCTTTATGCCATAAATCACACTGCCCACAAGCGCGATTTGTTCCGTCTGTTCCGGGTGAGTTATTAGATTCTATAAGTTGATTCTTATTTTGTAGAGTAAATAATGGAGTCGGAACAGTCGGAACACTTTTCTCTAATTCATATTTCACGAATTGCCAAACGGCTGTAGGTTTTCCATCTATTCGTTCTTTTGTTTGTTTTGCTTCTGGTAGGTACTCATGCATGTTTTGGGTGAAGTTTGCCTTGTTGGTTGTGGGCAGCTTCTCCTTGTTGCAGAAAAGAATGAATTTTGAGTAGAGTTCGCTTTCTTTTATGAAGGCTTTAATATCGTTCTCATAAGTGAGCTGTTCTTCAATGAAGGCTTTGGCAGAATTCATTTTCCTTATCATGGTAGATCGTAAGTGTTCTATGTCTTCATTGACGCTGAATTGTCCGTTGTCTAGTAGGCGTTTGAGGCCTTCCAGGGCATAGTTTAATAATCCGCCAAGTTCGTTCGGTGTAGTCAGTTTTTCCAAGATTTTAGGGTCGCATTTTTTGCCTAGGAAGACGTTATTGCATGCTAGAATGATCCAACGACTAAAGACCGCTAGAGTGTCTTCCTTGATCTCAGGGGCTTCATTGCAACTATAGATCTGTTTTGCGTATGATTGAAAATTAAAGGGTTTCTTATGCTTGAATTCTGCCATAATCGAGTCATTTCCGGTGAGCTCTTTCCATCTGCCAACGCTTGCTACAGTGGTTTTTGTCAGATCTGCCCTAATATTGGCCAATTTTCCAAATAATTCGGCAGCTGCAAATCGGTTAATGCACAGATCTTGAAATGTCACGTGAGCTGTGTTCTCACAGCCTAAGAATGCGGTGAGTAGATTTAGAAACGTGGATTTGCCGTTTCTGCCTTCACCTATGAGTAGTATGGTCTTGTGAAAAGGCATGGCCTTATAGAGACAGTAACCCAGAAACTCCTGTACAACTAATCTTTGGTCGGTGTCGAATATTTCCATCAGAAACTTAATGATGTTTGGGCATTGTGCGCTCTTATCATACGTCACTGGTAGCCTTGTTATGATGAAGTCGCCGGGGTTTGGTTGCTCAATCTCGCCCGTCAAGACGTTCAAAATACCATTCTCTAAAGCTAACTTGTCAGGTGTTTCATGCAGATCTGTATAGGTGCTTGCGCGAATGTATCCTTTGATGTCTGTTAAGAAGTGCTGTTTGTATTCAAGTTTGAGCTTTTCCGCTAGGATCTGCTCAATGAGAATTTCTCCTAAAGGCTCATAGATGCCGCGTTCTATGCTGAAAACATAGATCACCAGGCTTTTCTTGTCAGTTTTGAAGAAGAAGTTGTCAAGCAAGTCTTTGGCTAATCGTATTGGATTGAAAGCACCGTTTTCGTCTTCATAGCTTGCCGGTAGAAGAAACATCATTGGCTTGTAGCTTTTCGATGTCGGTGTTGTTGTCTTGTGGCCTTTCTCACATTCGTAGATGATTGTTCCAATGTCGTCTTTAGATAACTTCTTAACCGGTTTTCCACATGTATCGCATAACAAGATAACTTGTGTGTCTGCCGTTTGGCTTTCAATTTCTGGGATGCCTGGCGCAGTAAAAGCTTTAATCTCTTCGTCACCCATAAGGTAGCACCTTCATAGGTTAGTTCTATGGAGTGCAGAGGCTCCCCCGAATCATGGGAAAAGCTGGCTTGCGTCCTAAGCTCCGATCCGGGATTCTTGCTGCTCGCACTTTCCACACCAACCTAATCTTGCTTCTTACGTCCATCTTTCAAGGGCTCGCGGCACTCCCGAATTTCCTTTTCGAGCTTCACAAGGAAAAGCCTGATCTTCTGGAGCTTAGCCTGGGCCTCAGTCATGGTTGATAGCTCCTTTCCGCTTAAGGGTCAACGTGTGCAGCAGCTCAGTCTTTATAATCTGAAGGCTTTTGATAACATCCTGAGGATCTGCATTCTCTGGAAACAGCAACACGGCAATACTGTCAGGAACAGCTTTCAACCTAAAACCCATAATCTCCACAAGTTGTCTTGGAATGTAGGCAATCCTTTGTTCTGGATGTATCTTGATCTTGAATTCGACCATTTCTTTTCACGCCTTATGACTATCCATAGAAAATCTTATATACTTTCTCCAAGTAAAGATACTTTCATGAGGGAAGTAAAGTTGCTTGGTGTTCATACATGAAAGAAAAGGAAAGGTTGAAAGAAATCAGAGTCTTCCTGTTGGAGCATGGTAAAGCAACGTGGACTGACATTTCTAAAGGAACAGGCATTCAATCTAAGGAGCTTGCCAGCGACCTCAAAAAACTATTGAAAAATGAAATATCAGTTGAACAAGACTCAAAAGACAGACGCAAAAAATGGTATATGCTCCGAGATAAAGACAGAACTCATGCAGAATCCAAACGTTACGAAGTCATAGAATATATGGAAAACTTGAGGGAACCGCTTTTTGTCGAGCATGAATCAGAGAAAGACGGTTTTAAGGCAATGGTCTCAGTTTTCTTTGAAGGACCGCTCATTTCGCTTGCCAGGGAGACCAAGGTTGATCAGATACTTGAGAGAGCTCTGCAGGAAACGTTGGAACAAGTGACAAAGCAGGTGGTTGAATTTGCAAGAATACAAGGTATCGTTGAGCCTCCATTCTTCACAAAATCCGTGACATTTTGGGCCCATGAAGCTCCGGAAGAAAAGGTCAATGAGAATATCGCGCGCTTAAAGCAACTTGCGAAGAAGGAAGATGTGAAAAGGATAAATGAGCCTTTGAAGTCTCCTAATGATCCAAAGACGGTCTCAAAATAGTCTCAAAAGTGTCTCCTAGATACATGAAGAAGAAAAGAGGAAATGAGGCTTAGCTTGTCTGTTCCAGAATTTCATGGACAGCCTTTTCAAACTCAGCAAACTTCTGCTCAGCGGTTTGAATCCGCTTCTTCACGTCCGTGTTCTCCAGTTCAACCCTTGCCATTCTGCTTTTCAGCTCCAAGTTTTCAGTCTTCATGACTTCAAACTCTTCTTTAGAAACTTGTGATTCTGTCGAGATCCTTGTTAGGCCGTTCAACGTGAGAAGCGGATAAGCTTTCTTCATGGCTTCGACAACATTTATGATGAGCTTGTTGTGGCCGCCGTACTCATGTTCAATGTCAGAAACGTGGCCCATCAGGGCCTCTTTGATCTTGTGGTTCACGTTAGCCTCTACCAATGCGTCTTCAAGCGCGTCTCTAAGACTTGTTGGTTTAAACCCATTGTTGCCACCTAAACCCGACTTTTCTATCAGATCAGAAACTATATCGCTTATCGCTTGATTGTCTAACGGTCCTTTCCTTCCAACGAATAGCGGTTCTCCCTTCGATGGATTCCCTCTGATTTTAAGGTAAACCTTCAATTCATAAGCTATGTCCGGAGTAACTACAGATCTGAATATCTCTCCCGTTTTGCTTCTTGATTTCTCGTAATAGGCCCACTCTTCTGAAGGTAGATCTCCGACATTCAACAATGACACGTCTACCGGAGCTAGGCCGTTCTGATACATCAATGCGATTATGAGCCTATCTCTGCTGCTGTCTGCAATAGTGTAGAGATGCCTAAGTTCTTCATTTGTCGGAGAATACTTCTGAACCTTCCTGACTTTTGGCAGTTTCAGCCTTCTCATATCGAGACTGTAGCGTCTTGAATTGTTGGCGAAGAAACCTTGGATTCTTCCAACAATGCCTGAGACCCCTCTTCCGCTCTGTCCTTGCGCTAAGAGCGTATTGGCATACGCCATGGTCTTGCGTTCATAGTTTTCTGCTTGCTCATAGTTTTGGCTGCCGATATCCTTCCGTCGCTGATCAATGACCTGATCGGGGTTCTCATTCAGGAATAGGAAATAGCCCGGCAACACTCGATAGTAGTTCTGTCTTGTAACATCTCTTAAGGATTCGACAGATCTCTTGACTGAATCATATTCCTCTATGGGCTTGCCAAATTTCTGTTGGAATAGCCTTCTGCTTGTTGGTTGATGGTCGTGGGTCTGCTGTTTTTGTTTAACCATTCTTTCGCACACGCCTTAAGAATGAATAGCGTACTAAGACATATAAGCATTTCGAGAGGAACCAAGTATCTGGTGAGAGTGCGTTTGTTCAGGTTTTCAGTTCGTAATCAACCAACGAGCTCTGCTTTGATCAATCTTATTTCTTGCGTTGGTCGTTGGTTGGTGTTCGTTTGCACGAGGCCTATTGCATCAACGACATCCATTCCTGCTATTACTCTTCCAAAAACAGTGTAATTAGCGTCTAAGCTGGCACTGTTCCTGTCGTTTAAATTGATGAAGAATTGGCTGGTTGCTGAGTTTGGTTCTGCTGTCTTTGCCATGGCCACGGCGCCCTTAGTATTGCTGTGACGGTTGGGAAGTTCATCCGGTATCTGAGAAATACTCGGATCTCCACTCCCTGTGCCCGTCGGGTCTCCACCTTGAACCACGAAATCAGATACTACGCGATGAAAAATCGTGTTATCATAAATTCCCCGTCTAGTAAGGTTTTTAAAGTTCGAGGTTGTGATGGGCGTGTCGTCATACAGTTCAATGGTAATGTTTCCCATACTTGTTCTCAATAGGACTTTGTTCGAATCAGCAACAACGGTTCGCAGGTCGGTACTGCCCCAATTGCCTTTGGTGTCATTGCACCAGATCCTCCACTGAACTGTCATCACACTTGCCTTGTTCAAGGTTTTTGTAGCACTCGAAAGTGCGGATGTCGAATTGAAGAAACGGGGGAATGGCGCCCACGTATCATTAGCGAATGTGCCTGTGCTGTTCGATCCGAAAATGTAACCACTCACATTTACGTCGTCATTCCACAAGACATTGAACGTACATGAAGAACCCGTGTCATTCACATTCGCTGAGACATTAGCATACACCGGAACAACAGAAGCTCCCTTGCCACCAAACACGTATATCAACACGAAGGCAACCACAACCAAAACAATCGCCGCGAATACTATCATTCTGTTCCTGAAAGTCCTCGCTTTCTTCACCTTCAACCTCTGCTCATGCTTGCTAGACAAATTCTCAAGCCCCAACTGAAAGCAATTGAGAGGCAAATGCGAAAAGTCATTAATAAAATTTGTCAACCTATTTGGCAGCTCCTCCAGATAGATGCCATAGCGACATCAGTTTTGATAGGTGTTTCGATTTTGTATCACAAGAAACTCAGAAAATAGTATGCTACCGTAATAACTGATTTGCTGGACCTAGCAAACGCTTATATTTTCTTCCCAAACCCTTCAACTGCGACGATTCCGCTTGAATCATTAGTCTTGCTGTACCTTTTCATTTACCACGAAGCTTTCAAAGCCTAAACCACTTATTCGCTTGTTGATCTTCTTATGCCCGTTGTGTTGTCCCAGTTTCCATTTCTTTCTGGTGATGCCGTAAACGTATGCGTCGTTAGCTTCCCCACTCGTGAACAACGCACTTCTTAACCGTCCTTCTCTAGCAAAGCCGCTCTTTTCCAAGACGCGTTGTGCAGGCTTGTTCAAAATATGAGTTGTCGCTTGAACTCTCTCTATGTTCTTTGTTGAAAACAAGTAATCAAGCAAAAGTCTCGTGGCCTCAGTGGCATAGCCCTTGTTTCGCTCCCTCGCATCCCAAATCTGGAATCCAATCTCCACATGGCACATGATCGGATGCGACAGATAACGCATTATGACCCCCAATTTAGACTTATCCTCTCTCTTCTCAATGACAAGCGCCCCGAACTCGTACGGTTCGCTCGGCTCCTTGAGCCATCTTTCTAGTTCAGTCCAACTTGTGACTCCGAAAACGTCGAATTCGCCTGACGCTTCAGGGTCATTTACCCATCGGAAGAAGTCTTTGACATCGCTAGGTTCAGGAGGGCGCAGACTAACTCTTTCTCCTCTCAACAGCACCATACGATCCACACCTTTACTAGTCACTTACCTAAACTTAAATTTGTCTATTTGACCACGATATCCATATCTGCATCCAAAAAGTAAAACACTTGAACCTATTTCATTATTGAAACATCCACTAAAGTGTAGAAAAGGCGATCAGAGCAATTATCCTGCAGATGTTACATCAGGAAAAGAAAACATAAAGAACTCTACGAATACAAACGTCAGAACAATCAGAGCATTCTTCTCTCAAGTTTACTCATATCGGACTAGGTACAACGGTTTGCTTGCTTCTATTTTTCTCTCTCTCTTAGAAATGCTTTTCAATGATTTGATATGTCTGACTATTTCGCCTTTTTCGTGTTCGGAGTTCAGTGTTCACACCACTTCTACGCTGCTGATTGATAAATATCTAATTTATGAAGCCAGAATCAATATTCTAAGACGAAATTGAACCGAGGCTTCGTGTCTTTGCCGTAAGTGGGCAAGGAATGGGATGGCCTGTGCATTTCGTTTTACAAGAACTGTTCGAACTTCTGTCTAAAGCTCAAGAAAAACCTCAACACTGAAGGCGCAGGCTTCATAGGCGAAACCTTGCGGTCAGTTTTGATGGATTATGTAAAAGAGTCCAATCTGATAAGAGAAAAAGTGCACAAGACAAGAGTTCTTTATCAGCAAAAACTAGAAGATTCAAAAAGACCGATTTTCATAAGAATTTATTTATAAAACTTAAGCATAATTTCCCAGACGAGGCATTCCTTAGAGGAGTTCAGAGGTTGGCAAAGAAGGCCTTCGATAGACTGTTACTTGAAGCTATAGATGACGCCTTCTCTTCACTTGGAGATTCAGCCAAGCAATCGATCTATTTCCATCTTGAGACCAAATTCAAAGTAGCCAAAACCAACATCCCTGATCAGCTAGAAGGATTCGAAGAAGGACTTGAGAAAATCTTCGGAGCAGGATCTCGCTTCCTAGAAATTTTGATCATGAAGAAACTTTATGAGAAGATTGGACAACCTCTTGAATGGAATGAAAGCAAAGAGCTTGTTTTCATTGACTACGTGAAGGCAGCCCAGCAAAGTTTCTCCAAAAAAGAGGACAAGCCTACTCTGAACAACTAGTGTTTTCCACCTTCGAGCGTTTCTAGGGGTTTCAATTCAGATTCCGACTTCACAAATGATTTATCAAAGCTTCATGAAGTTTCATTCTACATTTCCGTTAATCTATTGAGGGTTCGCTTTGGTACAAAAACAATTCAGCAAGGTACTTCTGGCCGCAGTTGAGGAAAGCTTGTCTTCGCTTGGAGATTCTTCTAAGCAAGCCATACTTTATCACTTAGAAACTTCGTTTAACATAAAAAAAGAGCGCATTCCCTCAAACCTGACAGAATTCGCGAAGGCTCTAGAGGGAATTTTTGGATCTGGAGCTTCATACCTAGAGAAGCTTATCACACAAAACCTCTATGAGAAATTGGGACTAAACCTTGAAAACGAGACTTATGACGACTTCTTGGAATGCATGAATTGCGCAAGAAAAAAACTGACAACTGAAAGAGAGTGTGCTATGAGATGAAAAAAAGAAACGATGACAACGCGGTCAAAGAGAAACGTCTGGAGCACACTTTGAGTCAGCTATACGCTCTAAGCGACGGAATAGGCGAAATGATTTACGTCATAGACCCGGAAACACACGAAATACTGTTTGCCAACAAAAAAACCGAGGGAATTTTCGGCAAAAACATTACAGGCAAGAAATGCTTCAAGATTTTCCAGAAACTAAACGCGCCTTGCTCAAATTGCACCAACAAGCATGTTCTCGGAGAAAACCGCGGCAAAACCTACCATTGGGATCATCAAAACCGATGGAACAAGCATTGGTATAGGGGCATATACAAAGCAATCCAGTGGCCCGGAGACAAGTATGTCAAGTATGGATTATCCATAGACATCACTGAGCAGAAGAACATGGAAGAAGCATTGCGCGAAAACGAGGATTTCTTCCGCACCGTTGTAAACAACTCTCACAATGGCATCTTGATTCTGGATGACAAATTTAAGATCATTTATATCAACGACGAGATTTCTCGCATCGGTGGTTATTCTAAAGGAGAGATGCTCGGGCATGATTTCAGAGAATTTCTTATTGGAAACAGTCTGACATTAGCTGAAAACAGATATCTAAGCAGACAAAGAGGAGAAAATACCCCCACTCATTATGAACTCAAAGCAATCAGGAAAAACGGAGAAGAAAGAGACGTTGAAATCAAATCCTCCATCGTGAAGTACAAATATGGCAGAAAATGCACTATGGCGCAACTAATTGATATCACAGAACGCAAAAGAATGGAAAACGAGAGAAAGCGTTTTGAAGAACGACTTTCTGCCTTGAACATGTATGGCCAGAGTCTGAACTTGGCAAAAAACATGGATGAGATCTATAAGCTTATACTAAATAGTATGGAAGAAACTCTGGGTTTTGAATTCGCTGATGTCTTTATCGTCGAGGGAAAAATGCTTCGACTGATGGCTCACAGAGGGCACTCAGAGGATCTCTCGCTTGAACTACCGATAGATGGAAACAAGGGCATAACTGTTCAAGCCGTGAAATCCATACAGTCAGTTTTCGTTCCAAACGTCAACAAGGACAGAGCCTATGTGAAAGGCGGAGAGGGCATACGCTCTGAGCTCGCAGTACCGATCAAAGTAGGGAATAAGGTATTAGGGGTCTTAAACGTCGAGGGTAAGAATCCTGCAGCCTTCGGTGAAGAGGACAAGAAATTGCTTGAAATACTGTCCTCGCATGCCGCTATTGCTATAACCAATTTGAATAGACAGACAATACTCTCTGCGCTGAATGAGTATGGGCAAAACCTAAACATGACCCAGAATATGAACGAGATCTACACGTTGACGCAAAACGCCATGGAGGAAACCTTGGGGTTTGAATACGCTTCCATTCTTGCAGTTGAAGGAGGACAACTTCGACTAGTGGCACATCATGGTTACACAAAGAAATTCGATCTACTCTTACCTTTAGATGAAAACAGAGGCGTAACTGTCAAAGCGGCAAGATCTGGCAAACCAGTTCTTGTTCCAAACCTCAGAAAAGACAAAGCCTATGTCAAAGGCGGAGAAGGAATGCTCTCCGAACTTGCAGTGCCCATCATTGTTGGAAACAAAGTCTTAGGCGTTTTGAATGTTGAAAGTAAAAAACTGGCGGCTTTCGATCAGAATGATATAGAACTCCTCGGAATACTGGCTTCCCATGTTGCAATAGCCACAACCAATTTCATTAGACAAGGTAGGCTTTCTGCTTTGAATGAATATGGTCGAAGCTTGAATATGGCCAAGAACATGGAAGAAGTCTATGCCTTAACGCTTGACGCTATGGAGAAAACTCTCGGATTCGAGTTCGCGACCTTTTTTGTGGTTGAAGGGAAAGAGCTTCGACTTGTAGCGCATCTTGGATATCCGAAGCAATTCAGTGTTTCCTTACCGCTAGATAAAGACAAAGGAGTATCCGTCAAAGCTGTAAGACTAGGCAAACCCATTTTTGTTCCAGATGTCAGAATGGAAAAGACTTATGTTCCAGGTCGTCCAGGCATGCTGTCTGAGCTTGCTGTACCCATAAAGATCGGAAGCAAAGTTCTGGGAGCCCTAAACGTTGAAAGTGAAAGACTCGCGGCTTTTGACGAAAATGACAGAGAGCTTTTCGAAATACTAGCATGCCATGCTGCAACTGCCATGAGCACATTGAGAAGACGAGATCAACTGAAGCAAATCTCCAATGGTCTAGAACATTTGATGAGAAACACAACAGAGATTATGCATGCCAAAGACATGCACAAAAGACTCAGCGTGATAGCAAAAACAATCCAGAGATTCGGCTGGAGAAGAGTTGTGATCTCTCTCAGAGACGAAAACCTTGAAGGAATAGACCTAGTTGCCGCAGGTCTCACTAAAGATGAAACAAAGCTTCTGATGGAAAGAAAGGCACCAGGACATGTTTGGCGAGACAGACTGGGACCAAAATTTGAACGTTTCAGACTAGGCGGGTTCTACTATCTTCCTTGGATGGATCCGTGGGTTCGTGAAAAAGTTCACGGTGCTCCGCCCGATGCCTCCCCTGACGAGGCAACTACATACGCCGGAGTTCCTAGCCAACTTTCGCCTGAAGAAATGGTTGATTGGCATCCTCAAGATATGCTCTATGCTCCACTACGCACGCCTGAAGGAAGGATCGTGGGAATTCTGAGCATGGACGACCCAGTAAATGGTCACAGACCAAACAAAGAATCGCTCACCCCCTTGGAGCTCTTCTTGCATCAAGCCGCAATAATCATTGAGAATGCGCGGCTTGTCGAAGGATTGAGAGAAGCAAGGGAGCTTCTTGAACAGAAGGTAGAGGAGCGCACTCGGGAGCTCAGGGAATCACAAGGACAGTTACTTAAAGCTCAAAGATTTGCAGTCATAGGTGAACTGGCTGGTATGGTTGGTCATGACCTTCGAAACCCGTTGACTAGCATCGCTGGAGCAACTTACTACCTCAAGAAGCGTGAAGCTGCGAGAAAAGATGAAAGAATGTTGGAAATGTTTGAGCTTATCGAGAAGAACATTACCTATTCAAACAAGATCATAAGTGACCTCTTAGATTATTCAAGGGAAATAAAACTAGACTTGATAGAGAGCGAACCGAAGGCAATACTGAAAGAGGCATTGTCGCACATTGAGATCCCGAAGAAAGTCAAATTAGCTGATTTAACAGAGAACGTCCCGAGAATTAAAGTAGATCTTGGGAAGCTGACAAGAGCTTTCGTCAACATAATCAAGAACGCTGTGGATGCGATGCCCAAGGGTGGAACTCTTGCTATCGAGAGCAGAAGACTGAATGGCCATTTGGTGTTCACTTTTTCAGATACGGGAGTGGGCATGTCAAAAGAAAACTTGGCGAAGATTTGGACTCCATTGTTTACCACCAAAGCAAAGGGAATGGGATTCGGATTGCCTATCTGCAAGCGCATCATAGAAGGCCATGAAGGTTCCATTTCCGCGGAAAGCATTCTTAGGAAGGGCACAACCTTCAAAGTTACTCTTCCAATAGAACCTAGAATAGAAGGAGGTGAAAAAATATGGGTGAAGCCGCCAGAATCCTCGTTGTTGACGACGACGAAAACATAAGAAAAGTGGTAGTCGCCATCCTTGAGGATGAAGGGTATGTTGTTGAATCAGTGGGGACGGCTAAGAAAGCTATAGAGACAACAAAAAGGAAATTCTTCAACGTGGCTTTGATAGACATTCGGCTTCCAGACATGGAAGGCACTGGACTCTTGGGAAAAATGAAAGACACAACTCCTAGAATGCGAAAGATAATCATCACTGGCTATCCGACACTGCAGAATGCGATAGAGGCCGTGAACAAGAAAGCAGACGCGTACATAATGAAGCCCTTTGATGTGGACAAGGTGCTTGCAACGATCAAGGATCAGCTGAGAAAACAGGAGGAAGAAAAGAAGTACAGTCAGGAGAAGGTCGCTGAATTCATTGAAACAAAAGTGCGAGCATTAGAATCAGAGAAGGAATTGGTATGCAAGAAACCCCCATGATCATCTTCCTATTTTCAATATTCTTTTCTTAATTTCATTTTTAGACTGGATATTATCAAGGAGAATATCACCAATAAGAATCTCATGACACCTTCCCAAGTTTAATAATTTGTGTCTTTCTTATTTAGGAGTTATTCAGGTTACAAAGCTTGGAGACTTGTTGCGTTTTTTTCTAGTTTTTTAGACTTTTACGCATGAATTTCCAGTTATGTCCAACCTCAAAACCGATCTTTCGCAACAACGTTATCGAGGGAACGTTCGTCTCTGAAGTGTACAGCGCAACTGTTTTCATTCCTTTCTCAAACAGTAAGTTCATGGCTCGGATCGTGAGCATGGCTGCAAGATTCTTGTCACGGTATTCGGGAAGCGTTGTTGCAGGTCCAAGGTAGCCACGATTGGCGTTGAAGACTTTATTGTAGATTGTGTCAGGTTTGCCGACGACAATTGAGACGATTTTGCCTTTAGCTTCAGCCAAATGAATCCACTCTTCGTCGAAAGGCGGGCTTTCAGTCTTCCAGATTTGAATGTCGCCCATTTTGACTCTTTCAGCTCCGAACCCAGCGTTTACAGTCTCCACAAACTCCTTTTCCTCTTCAGGCTTCAGGCTCCGTAAGACTATTCCTTCAGGAACTTTCGGAAGAGACATTGGACTGTGGAGTCTGGCAACCATGTGGTACAGTCCGCCTTCCTGCTTGTAGCCCTGTTGTGTCCATTCTTCAATCTTGGGGCTTCCAGCGTCAACAGCCGTGAAAACGGTGTCTCTTTTAACGAGTTTTTCGGTTTCAGTGACCAACCTATTCTCAATGAGTTTTCGATCTGAGTTTTCATGAACGGTAAGCCATTCAATCTCTTTACCCCAATGTCCATCGTGGTACGCTGCGGAGCCTATAATTTTGCCATTTTCCTCGGCGATCAGAATTTGGAGCTTGTTTTCCTTGAGCATGGAATGAAGCCAGTCTTCACTGTATGGCTTGAACTCGTATGCGTTTGCGTAGGCTTTGTTGAGCAGCTTTATGAGAATCGGTAGGTCTTTGTCTGTGAGCTTTCGTATCTGAGTGGTCATGGTTTGTCGAGAGTGCAGAGAGTTGGGATGAATAATAAGCTTTTAGTCGGCTTCTGGTTTAGTACTCCGTGTGTATGTAGGAGGGCATTTTTGAGAAGAGAACGTCAACCAGATGCTTGTGACTTGCTTTAACGATGAAGTCTGGGTAAATCGTCTCGAGTTCTTCTCGATTTCGGTATCCAAGCAACAACTGAGTGAATACAAGCGGATCTGCTCTTATCATTCTGTCTTCACTAGTGTCCAGTTTTTGAACGTCTTTGATGGTTCCGTCTTCGACTATTAGTTGGATAGTGTATCGGTAGAAGTTGAAGTTGACTTTCTCGGTTAGGCGGCGAAATGTGGCCGAGGCTAGGCGCTTTTCGAACAGTGGTTCGAGTTTTCTGAACATTTTCACGTAGTCTGTCACGCGTATCTGCCATGCATAGGGGACTTGTTTGGTTCCGCCGATGGCGAACATGTGTTCTGTGAACGGTTCATGATAGCTGATCGTGGCTACAAGGGTTTCAAGCTTGTGCTTCTTGCCTGTGTCTTTGAGGAATCTCAGGGTTGATTGGGCTGCGGTTTGGTCGATTTCCGTGATCTCTCTTACGAAGAGTTGTTTTTCAGCTGGGTTCTCGCTGATTCTGAAGTATGCTATCGTTTTCCCGTCTTCTTCGACGGTGTATCCTTTGTACTCGTATTCGGCGATCATGCGTGTTTTTTGTTGCATCTTCCAAATGCCTTTGTCTCGGACAGTGTGAACGTAGAATTTCTGTTGGGTCTGGGTTAGGAGTTGCATGGCTCGGGGTATGTCGTCGTTGGTGAAGGGACGGATTGTGTGCTTGTGTTCATAATCTGGGATCTGGTCGAGCCTGATTCTTGTCTCTTCCAGAAGCGGTATGGCGTATTCGTAGCCAAACTGGCGATAATAGTTGGGAATGCCCTCAATAGCGGATAGTTCGTATTCTTGTTTTGACACTTGTTTGTGGTATTCTTCCATCAGCATTCGCTGAAGCCCACGTTGGCGATACTCTGGAAGAGTTGCAACACAACCCAGTTCCGTTACTTTCAGAGGGATTCCACCGATGCTCCATTTTGAGGGAATCAAATTAAGGCATGCCACAATCCTGCCATGATGTTTGATTATGAAGAAGTCTTTCAGTGTCATAGTTGGGTGGTGGTCGATCCACTTTTTGATCTGCAAGTCGATGCGACTGTTTTGTCCAAAGACTGTTCGCATTAGGTCAAGATGCTGTTTTATGTCAGTGTCTGTTTCAAGATGTTGGAATGTGAATTTCTTTTCAGTCAAATCTGTTGCCTCAGATAAACTTCATGAACTATCTCTTCCGGCTACAAATGTGGGCACAAATCAAATATAAGCGTCGTTATGAATGACAAAGACAGTGTGATCTAGTATGAAGTGGGTGACGCGTGAATACGTGCATGTTGACAGAACCGCTTGTCCATGGTTAATAAAGAGGTTCGTCGATCCAAAAGCCGAGTTCATCTTCGTTCCAGTGGAAAAGATTGAAGAAGTCGTGAAGAAAAAAAAGGCAATACCGTATGATGCGCCTGGCGTTGAACTGGGACATCATGGTGACATGTGCAGTTTTGACGCGATCGTTGAGAAGTACAAGATTAAAGACCCCGCAGTTCTTGAGGTGGCGAAGATTGTGCGTGGAGCGGACACGGATAAGCCTGAGATGGCTCCTGAAGCTTCGGGCTTGGATGCGGTGATGACTGGGATTTCGATTGTTGCGAAGGATGATCATGAAGCGATAGAAAAGACAAGACCAGTGTACGATGCGTTCTATACGTTCTGCAAGCTTAAGCTGGTACGAGAGAAGTATAAAGCTGAACTGGAGAAGATGGACAGAAAACAGCGGAGAGAATTCCTGAGAAAGAAACTGATGGAATGAATCAAATCCTTCTCTTTCTTTTGGAGACTTTAGTAGAATGCTCTGGGTGACAAGACACAAGCCTCACGTAGACAGGTGTGCCTCAGCGTGGCTGATCAAGCGTTTCATAGACAAGGAAGCGATTTTCGAATTTATTACGAAGGAGCAGGACATTCCGAAGGATGCAATCGGGTTTACTCTGCCGAAGGCAAGCATCAACCCCGTTGAAGGTGTAAGAACAACGTTTGACGCACTTGTTGAAAGGTATGAGGTGAAAGACCCGATTGTACTTAGAATCAAGGAGGTTGTTCGAGATTACGAGTTCAACGAAGAAGAGCCAGCCAGAATGCGCTTGAAGGAGACTCTGGGAGTCTGCTACGTTTTGAAGGGGCTTGAGAAAACTTCAGTGACGGATGCTGAGGCTGTAGAGAAGGCTTTGATAGTGATGGACGCTTTTTATGCCGCTCTGAAGGGTCTGTCTGATGTTAAAGCTTCGGCTGAAACATGAGATCCTGATCATGTTTGCCTTTATTCTTATTAGGCTTGACAGACACTGATTGGAGATTCAAGCTGGTCGGCGTATGGGTGACAAAACAAGAAGCACAGTGAACGTGGTTTTCTGGACCCTCTGCATAATGGGAGGGTTTGCGATTCTGAGTTCCACAATGTCTAAGATTCCTGTTTTGAATCCTTTCTCTACTGCTCTGGGGACTCCTACGGAGTGGAGTGGCTTCGTTTCTTCAGCATCAACTATTCCAGGGATTTTGGTCAGCTTGCCTGCCGCTTCGCTTTCGGATATTTTTGGCCGAAGAAGATTCCTGCTTTTCGCTGGTTTTGTTTTTGCGTCAGCACCCTTTCTTTATCTTTTGGTTACGATATGGTGGCAGCTCATTCTTGTCAGATTCTACCATGGCTTTGCCACGGCGATATTCGTCCCTGTGGCCGAAGCTTCAATAGCCGAGATCTTCCCAGCCAAACGAGGAGAGCGAATCTCTCTTTTCAATGCAGCCACATACATCGGGAGATTAGTTGCACCTCTTTTGGGGGCATATATACTGGTCATGACAAACGCTGGTCTTCCGTACAGAAACTTTCATGAACTCTATTTGGTAGTGGCTGTGGCTGGCGTAACTGCATTCATTATGGCCTTGCCTTTCTTAGTGGAGAAAAGGAAACCAACAATCGATTCGCAAAAAGAGGCAGGGGAAATCTTTAGACAGATGTTTCATGGTTGGAGGACAGTTATTAGAAATCGCGGTGCACTTGTCGTCAGTCTGGTTCAAGCAAGTCAATACTATGCGTATGGCGCTTTTGAATTCTATCTTACGGGTTATCTGACACTTTTTCTCCATTACAGCCTGTTGATTCCTGGCTTCGTTGCGACATGCATAATTGGAGTGGCGGTCTTTGCGAGGCCTTACATGGGCAGAGTTTCAGACAGAATCGGAAGGCGGAGACCAATTGTCATTGGTTGTATACTTTCTGCTCTTCCGTTGCTGGTAATTCCTTTTGTGACTGACTTCACGGTTCTCATTCTCCTTGCCATCGTCTACGGGTTTGGTTTTGCAACTGTGACTGCTTCCACGTCACCCCTAATCAGTGAGCTTGTTCCGGGGGAGTTTGTGGGTACGTCGATGGGTTTTCTTTCCACGACTATGGATGTTGGGCAGACAATAGGACCCATAATCAGCGGGTTCATACTTGCGACGAGCTTGCAGTATGCTGGTGTTTTTCCTTCGCTTGCCGCTGTAGTGCTGATCTCATGTGTGGTTTTTGCCTTGTCCGGTGTTGCTAGAACAAAGACAAGCGACAATGCGTAGTTGAGAGGCTTGGGAGGCATAATTTCTCTATGAATGGTCTCGTTCGGCTTCTTTGGATTGCGCCTGTGAGAAGGTCAGAGCATTTTCTCTTCAACCTGCTTGAGTTCCGTTTTTTCAGGGACAGTGAGCGTGGGGTGGCTTTGCCTTTTGGTGGTCTCCGTTTCTTGTCTCGTTTTGTTTGGGTACCTTATGTTCTTGCGGCTGAGGTCATCTTTTTCAGAACGCAGCGGTTCTTCCTCAAGGTGAAGGAGAACGTTGTTGGCTTGGTCGTTTTTCGTGAAGAATCTGATAGATTGTTTATCGTAAGCTTGAGTGTTGCCAAGGAGTATCGCCGACTCGGTATTGCCACGTATTTTTTATGCTGCGCTGAGAGGTTGGCTGCGCGTTTAGGCAAGGGGTGGCTGGAGCTTTCGGTTTTGAAGGGTAATGTTCCTGCTCAACGGCTTTATGCCAAGTTTGGGTTTAGGTGGAAGATGACTGGAAGAGGGTCGTTTATCTTGAGGAAAAAGGTTGTCTTGTCTTGAGCTTTCGTTGGCCGTTTGCACGAAAGTCTTAAGCATGTTGTTCATGTCTCAGGATCGGGGTTCTTTTGGCTAGAAAACTTCGTTTTGGCATGTTGTGTTTACGCTGATTCTGTCTATGTTGGTCATCATTTTTCAGGGGGTTCTGTCCATGATTACAACATTGTTGTGGAAAGGCCTTAAATAACTAAACGCTAGATACAGCGTCTGCTTTCATTAGATGAACACTAAGGATACGTGAAGCGGTTGAGTGAGACGTTATGAAATGTCCGTATTGTGGGTCTGAGAACCTCAAGACCCTTGAGACGAGGGATTCGCCTGACAACACGGTTAGGCGGCGTAAGGAGTGTGCGGACTGTGGAAAGCGCTTCACGAGCTACGAGTACGTTGAGACTGTCGAGTTGATGGTGAAGAAGAAGGACGGCAGGCCTGAGCGTTTCGATTTGAACAAGATTGTGCGGGGTCTCCAGAAGGCCTGCGAGAAAAGACCTGTAACCATGGAACAGATCTACGAGTTAGCTGAGCATGTGAGACAGGATCTGATGCTGGCTGGCAAGGAAGAGGTCAGTTCTAGGGAGATTGGAGACCTCGTTATGAAGTATTTGAAGGATTTGGACCGGGTGGCTTACATCAGGTTCGCCTCGGTCTACAAGCGGTTCGAAGAACCTGAGGATTTCCAGAAACTGTTGAAAGAGGTTAAAACATGAAGTTTGTCAGAAAACGTGATGGTAGACTAGAACCGTTTGATCAAGAGCGTATAACGAATGCAGTTTGGAAGGCCGCAAAGGCCGTAGGTGGGACTGACCGCGAGCTGACTAAGAGAATAAGCAACCAAGTTGTGGCTGAGCTTAACCGTCGTTTCGGTGAGGACGGTTGCCCGACGGTTGAGGAGATTCAGGATATTGTTGAAAAGATGATCATCGAGAATGGGCACGCTCGGACGGCTAAGGCATACATTCTCTACAGGAAGCAGCATCAAGACCTGCGGGAACTGGCTTCGCTCTTGGGTTCTGCGGACATGGTTGACCAGTACTTGGACATTGAGGACTGGCGGGTTAAAGAAAACTCGAACATGAGTTACTCGCTGCAGGGTTTGAACAACTACTTGTCTTCAACGGTTATTGCGAAGTATTGGATTACGCGGATTTATCCGCCTCACATTGCGGATGCGCACTTCTCTGGGGACATGCACATTCATGACCTAGGAGTTCTGGGACCGTACTGTGTAGGCTGGGATGTCCGGGATTTGCTCATGACTGGGTTCGGTGGTGTTTCTGGCAAGATTGAGAGCAAGCCTGCGAAGCATTTCAGGACGGCGCTGGGACAGATCGTGAATTTTTTCTACACTTTGCAGGGTGAGGCTGCGGGTGCTCAGGCTTTCAGCAATTTTGACACTTATTTGGCTCCGTTCATACGCGCTGATGGGCTGGGTCCGAGGGAGGTGGAGCAGACGCTTCAGGAGTTCTTGTTCAACATGAACGTGCCGACGCGGGTGGGTTTCCAGACTCCGTTCACGAACTTGACGATGGATTTGACGATTCCAGAGTTTATGAAGGATGAGCCTTCGATCATTGGCGGACAACCTGGTGAGGCTTTTGGGGAATTGCAGGCGGAGTTGGATATGTTTGATGCGGCTTTTGCGGATGTCATGAGCATGGGCGATTCGAAGGGGAGAGTTTTCACTTTTCCGATTCCCACTTACAACATAACGAAGGATTTTGACTGGGAATCACCGATAGCCCAGAAAGTGTTTGAAGTAACCGCCAAATACGGTGTGCCCTACTTCAGCAATTTCATAAACAGTGACATGAAACCTGAAGATGTCAGGAGCATGTGCTGCAGGCTTAGAATCGACAACAGAGAATTGCGGAAGCGTGGTGGGGGTTTCTTTGGCGCTAACCCGCTTACGGGTTCGATTGGCGTTGTGACGTTGAACATGCCGCGGGTTGGGTACTTGTCGAAGGATGAGGATGAGTTCTTCGAGCGTCTGGAGAGGCTTATGGAGGTTGCGAAGGATAGTTTGGAGATCAAACGGAAGGCACTTGAAAGCCTTTCTGAGAACGGTTTGTACCCGTATTCTAGGTGGTATCTGCGTAACGTGAAGGCGGAGTACGGTAAATACTGGAAGAACCACTTCTCTACTATTGGTTTAGTTGGTATGAACGAGGCTGTGCTGAACCTGCTTGGCTGTAACATAGCTTCGCTTGAAGGCGCAGACTTTGCGGCAAGAGTGCTAAGCTTCATGCGTGAAAAACTGTCAAGCTTCCAAGAGCAGACAGGAAGCATCTACAACCTTGAGGCTACGCCAGCTGAGGGCACGTCTTACAGGCTTGCGCGCATAGACAAGAAGAAGTACAGCGATATAATCACAGCCAACGAGAAGCACTTGACGAATGGTGCTGAGCCTTTCTATACGAACAGTTCACAGTTGCCCGTGGATTATGAGGGCGACCTGTTCGAGGCTTTGGAACATCAGGAACGATTGCAGACGCTCTACACGGGTGGCACTGTGTTTCACATTTTCTTGGGCGAGCGTGTGCATTCTTGGAAGGCTGCGGCTGACCTCATACGCAGAGTGGCTTGGAACTCGCATTTGCCGTATTTCACTTTGACGCCTACGTTCAGCATCTGCTCGACTCATGGCTACATGGGTGGGGAACACAAACAATGCCCCCAGTGCGGAGCGACCTGTGAAGTATACTCGCGTGTGGTCGGCTATCTTAGACCCGTTGACCAGTGGAATGACGGGAAGCAGGCGGAGTTCGCTATACGCAGAACCTTCGACAAGTCAACAGCAACGCCAGTCGCTGAACCGATACCTGCGTGACCAACACATGAAGTTCAGCGGACTGCAAAAGACGAGCCTCGTAGATTTTCCTAATCGTGTAGCTTCAGTGCTTTTCACGCCCGGCTGTAACCTGCGTTGCCCGTACTGCCACAACTGGAGAATAGTCATAGACCCAAAACCACCATTCCTGAACGAAGAAACCGCATTGAACATGCTTGAAGCACGCAAGAAATACGTGGACGCCGTAGTCATCACAGGCGGAGAACCAACACTCCACAAAGAATTACCAAAATTCCTAAAAAAACTCAAGGAAAGAGGGTTCGCAGTTAAGCTTGACACGAACGGATTCTATCCAGGAGTGCTGGAAGAATGCTTACCGTACGTGGATTATGTAGCGTTGGATGTTAAGACTTCTTTGGAAAAGTATCCGCGTTTGGGTGCAAAGGAAACAGCGAGTTTTCTGCATGCTGTTGAGATGTTGAAGACAGGAAAAGTTGAATACGAGTTCAGAACAACGGTTGTGCCAGGCTTTGTGGATGTTGAGGATATAACCCGAATAGGCGAACTCGTGAAGGGGGCGAAGATCTTTGCTCTTCAGCAATTTGTGTCAGGGGATACGTTAGACAGGAACCTCAGCACACTCAAACCCTATGCGCAAGAAACCATCGCAAAGTTTGCTAAAGCCATGGAAAACTGCGCCAGCAACATGGTTCTTCGCGCTTGAAGTGACTTTGCCCAACCCATCATGTGGAATTCATCTCTTCGGTAGTGGGTTAGACCAGCTATATTCTTTATGATTTGTGACACATTGTTACAGTCGCAGTTAGGGTCTTTCTCATAAACCTCCGTGACAAAAGCCAATTTCTTCCATTGACCTTCTCAGGTTTAGCAGATTATATTGCATACAAAAAAAGTCAAGAAACAGGAAAGCATCAAGATTCAGACAACTGACTTCTCTAGTTGCTTAATTGCTTCTAGAGTCCTATCTCTTAATTCTTTGAATTAAGGGCTCCAATTGACTAGGTATTCTTGCTTTGAATCATCGATATTCAGACGCAACTTCGATGGCACTCATCACGTTTCTTTATTTCGGATAGAACTTTACCCCAAACCCAAACAACCAATTCAACGAGGTGCGGAAAAGTTATAGCTGGAACGAATAATTGAGTAGAGGAGATTTGTGTGGGAAAGAATAAGGCCAAATTCAATTATCCGCCTTTCGTTATGCCCGTGAGTCTTGTAGGAGCGAACGTAGGTGGAAAGCCAAACTTTGAGGCGATCGCATGGTTCAGCCTCGTGGATTATCAGCCAAATCTGATCGGCGTGTCGTCCGAGAAATCGCACTACACGAACAAAGGGATACGGGAAAACAAGACGTTTAGTGTGAACATACCGTCTGCAGGCATGGCTGCGGCTACTGATTTTTGTGGATTGTACTCAGGTTCGAAAGTTGACAAGTCGAAGGTGTTTGACGTCTTTTACGGAGAGCTTAAGACTGCTCCCATGATAAGTGAGTGCCCTGTTAATGTCGAATGCAGACTTTGTCAGACGTTGGAGCTGTTGCATGGCGAGGTTTTCATCGGGGAAATCGTTGGAGTATATATGGAAGACAAGTATTTGACCGACAACAAGCCAGACACAAGAAAAATCGACCCACTGCTATTCGAGGGGACTCTCGGAAGTTACTGGAGGGTTGGAGAACAAATAGCGAGAGCCTTCGGAGTAGGAAAGGACTACAAGCCAAAACAGAACAAGTGAGAGCAGGAAGCCGCCTAACCTCACAATCACGGGTTTGGGGGTAAAGTTTTATCCAACCAACCAACCAACTTGGACGACGACGGACCACGACGACCACGACCACGACAAACGACGACGACCACGACCACGACAAACGACGACGACCACGACGACGGACGGACAATAAACAACAGGTGTATACTGGATTCAGGACATAGCTATGGATACTACTGGAATAGGATAAGGATAGGATACATGTAGTATCGAAATCGACTATACACTACACATCAAAAAGAAAGCCAATAGTATAAGAGGTAAAAAACGAACAAAAACTTACCCCTCAGCACGCACGCTAAACAACTAGGTTGCAGAGTTGTAACACAAATCCAAAATAAGATCCTGGTAGTTATATTGGCAGAGCATTCAGAAAGACTTTCGCGAGGTGAGAAACGTGACAGATGATGAAGGGGAAGAACTAGTCCAAGATGGAAGGACTGGGTTGTGGGAATGGAAATCAAGAAAAGAAATCAACAACAATCCAAAGATAGTTAAAGAAGACATAAGGGACTGGGTTATTGGCGACGACGGCAAATCTCACGATACGAAAGTCGGTGAAAAATGGGTAAAGAAGAAGTAGCGCGCTAAGCCTGAAAATATCTTGTATCCTAGAGGCTGAATTGAGCTATCGATTCTTCGAGATCACCTATAATCATCGGAACGATGTCCATCTGAAATGCGAATTCGGTTCCTCCGTTACGAGTTTTTCTATGCTTCTTTGGCTTAATGAGGACCAGGTTTTTCTCAGTCTTGATCTCAATCTCTCTTAATCTAAACTCCAAACGTCTAATCTCCTTATTCGCCTTCCCTAAGGCTTCGCTAGCATCCTTGCTGCAAGGGCTAGCCACGAAATGAAGGTAAGCATTCTGATAGTGCATCTGTAGTTCAGCATAGTTTCGACCGAGAGTCTCCGCGACTGAGCTAAATCTCTTAGCGGTCTCAACATCGAAGTTAACTTCGGCAAGTTTCAGCGTTCTAACAACCGCCCTTATCCGAGTACTCCAGTCAGGAGTTATCGTACGAAATGCTTTTTCAGGTTTTCTCAGAATGAACCTAGGACCATCGGGGCAGTCAATTCTAACGTAAGGCGAAACGAAGTGAGGCCACTTCAACTTGCATACCCGATTCTGCCTATATCCTTCACCTAATTTAATCCTTGCGTTCTTACTGGGATACCAACCAGTTGAACGAGCTTTATGCTTTTCTAATCAAGATGACCTACTGCCATAGGGTAACATGGGTGTGAAAACTCAGATGACTTGGATGCTATTGACCAATCTTCCTATGATAGAATCAAGGCAGACACGCTTATTATCGTCGCATGTTGTGCCACAGGTATTGTAGCAGTCTCTTAATGGACATTCAAGTCTTCTAATATTGGTTCCCTCAGAATCTGGCTCATCTGCGTAGACAAGCTGTTTTTTGAATGCCCAAATTATAAAATTGAGTATCTCCTTTCTAAAAAGAGAGAACCCCTGCTGCAGATTCATGAGTTTTGCTGCGGAATATGCAACCGTTCCTCTACGGTTTTCTTTAATGATCGCTAAGATAGTGAAAGCATTTCTTTCCTCTGATATCTTCTCTAAGGAGAAGGACGGTTCAGTTGCTATTCTGCCATCATACAGAGTCATCTTGTAGCGTTGTTCAAGATTCCTGACCCATCTGCGTCCTCTCAATCTAGGTATAATATCACAATACGGAGCAATGTTCCTGAACCCCCAAAAAGCGTCATCAATCAAAAAGAATGGAATATTATTCTGGTTCAGGTTCGCAGAAGCCAACTCGGTTGAAAGCGTCTCTGCGAAACTATTCAAGTATGCCTGATGCTTCTCGAGTGACTCCCCGAAGCTGAACCTCAAGACATTATACAGATAGTCGTGACCTTGTTTGCCAACGATTCTCTTTGATAAGTGCTTTGTCGATGCCAGTTTCTCCAATGCATCCAGACAATCGAAGAATCTGATTCTATAGTTGAATGAGGATGATATGTCGCGACAGGATCTTGACAGAGAATCCCACGATCCGTCTTCAGTAATAGAGCTCGGTGGCGGAACATGAGTATCGCCGCACGCCTGCATTAGTGAATCAAGACATTTTAGCTTAGATCTCTTTCCTCTGGAAAGTCGCTCCAGAATGCTCTCTAATCTCTCATACACTTCTCTGATTTCAGCCCCGAATTCATTTTCGAGTTTCTCCAAGTTCATGCAGATCCGTCAGTTGGTTGGTTGGATAAAACTTTACCCCAACCGCCACGGGCTGACATTGATCTATCGAATAGTTCTTTCCAATCACAATACTGAAAGGAATAGAAAAAGAGGGGATTGTGCGGGTGACATCGCCCTTCTTTATCAGAAAGGTTTAAGGGTTAATGCGTCGTTTACCATTCGAATATTCTTTAAGCCTGAGGTAATCGCGGTTTGAGTAAGCCAAAAGAAAGTTTGGAAGAGCGCAAGGCTGAAGTCCTTATCAAACTCAGAAAATACAAGCTTATCAAGAAACAGAAACACGGCGACGCCATCGGCTATATCGTGGATATGCCAAAGGAAAAGGAGAAAGCCCTCGTATGGGTAGTTCCAGGCGAGAGCACCGTGGGCATAGCCGCCATTAACCGCCTAACCAAAGCCATGAAAGACGCCGAAATGGAAAGAGGAATAATCGTCACTGACGGCAGGTACACGCACGCCGTCAAACAAGGAGCCAAAAAGAAAAAAATCGAACTCCTACCCAAAACCTTCCCAGCCTTCGACCTGTTCGAACACGCTCTTGTGCCTAAACATGAAATCTTGGAAGAAGAAGAAAAACAAAAACTACTCACACAATACCGCGTCCAGCCCTATCAACTGCCACAGATCAGCAGTTCAGACCCAGCCGCCAAAGCCATCGGAGCAAAACCCGGAGACATACTTCGCATAATCCGAGACAAAAGCCCAACAGCAGGCGAACACATAGCCTACAGATACGTCATAGAATAAACACAAAACAACTTTCTAATTAAGAAGAAAAAACGTGGAGATTATGCTGTTGGAGTAGCCGCAGGCGATGTAGGCTCAGGCGGTGCAGATGCTGGTGTTGTCGGTGTCTCAGGTTTCGGCGTGTTCCTGCTTCTTAGGATGAGAATGGCTGAAAGTACCGAGGCTGCAGCAGCTATCAGCGTGATTGCCAGAATCACATACAGCGAGACGACATTGGTATCCTGGGCCTTCTGCAGCTTCGATACGTCCGTTTGAATCGTTCCCACTCCAGGAACGACAACTGTAGCCACGTCACCCTGCACATCCGTAATCGTGCCCTCCATCGTGCCCAAAGTCGTCTGAACAGTGGCAGCAGTCCCGTTGATAGCTACGACTTCAAGCTTAATGTCAGCTACATTCACCATAATCGTACCGAGGTTCGTCTGAATCGTTGCCACAGTACCAGCAAGTCCTGTGAGTGTTGCATTCACTGTGTCAATGTCCGCGCGAATCAATCCAAGCGTGGAGTTGATAATCAGCGTTCTTTCATCAATGCTGACTAACGTAGCATTTATCGCATCGAGCTTCACTTCAACCGTGCCGAGGCTCGTCTTTATGTTCCCAACCGTGCCGTTTATGTCGATCAGCAACGCGTCCCAGCCACTAAACGTCGGACTCAATAGGAAGCTCTCAATAGCAACACCGTTTAACGTGAGATAGCTCATTTCAGCAACTAGCGTGTAGGTGCCCGCTGAAGCGTTCAACGGCACGACATAAGGTATCCGGTAAAGCCCAGTAGTAACATGCTCTACTGAAGCAAGGTTCTCAACAGCTGATCCGTTGAAGTACAAAGTAGCTGAAACGTTCGCGTCGACCATCTTGCCCAAACTGGAAGCCAAGATGTAGAACTCGACTGTTTCGCCACGGAAGTGAATCGAACCAGCCTTCACCTGAACGTCCAATGTGGTCCGCGCAACCGTCACATTAGCTGATACGGTTGAGTTGAGCCCATCATCATCTCTCACTGTTAGCATCGCGATGTACGTTCCGCTTTCGGTATAGAAGTGATTGGCTGCAACGCCTTCACCTGTAGTTCCATCGCCGAAACTCCATGAATAACCCATTATAGTTCCATCTGGATCGTACGAGGCTGAGGCATCAAAAGCTATCGCTTCGCCAACGTAGGGGTCATGCGGAGAGTAAGTGAAAGATGCAGTTGGCGGTCTGGTCGTGAGCCAGTCCATCATGTTCCCGGCTAGGCGACGGTTGTCACCATAACTAATGTATCCATCGTTAATCGAATCTTGGTCAGCAATGCCTATTACTGCTCCAGTTCCCACGGTCGAGACTGCAAGTATCGTGTCTCCAGCGTAATCTCTTATCAGGCTCCGCGATGTGACATTAGTGTAGATGATGCATGGTGAATTGAAATATGCCGTGTTAACTCCGTCTGTCACAGGATGAGGCGTAATGTTGCTAGTGTAACCCCAATATCCACCGTAGCTCCAAAGGATTCCAGCAAAATTCGTCAAACTGTTATAGGAAGATGGTAAGTCGCTTCCTATCACTAGAAGCCCACCGCCATTTCTCACATAATTCTGAATTACTGTAATCTCACCAACGTTGAATGAAGCCTGTACCTGAGGAATAACAAATGCGCCATAGGACTCCAACGATGACGGCGTAATCGGACCAGAAGTGAGCGTGTCAACCACGTAACCTTTGTCAAGAAGATCATTGATCCATATACTATAAGACAAGGCAAGATCATTCTTGTGAGTCTGGTCGAAGAGGATATAGCCTTTGACTGTTCTGACGTGAACCATCTTCGTCGCGACGTTGTTGTCTGTGATATTTTCTCCATAGACAGGTTGAACGTAAGCTGTGACATTGTAAACGGTTTCAAGGACTGGTGTCCACAAGTAGCTTAGTACATAAGACGAACCGTTAAGCAAAGCCGGAATGACCGTGCTTTTGACTTCTGTACCGTTTATGAGAAGCGACAGATCAACGTAGCTTTCCGTGTTCAATCCGATATTGTACACTGTGGCATTCAGCGTTGAGGAGTTTGTGGGTTCCAGAAAATCGGGAGCTTCAACGGTTGCAACTAACTCGTGTTCATACTTTGTGCCTATCGGAACATTAGTGTCAGCGAGACGTAGTTCCACAGAATACGGGCCAGCAGTCGAATCCATACCAATCCACAATCCTGAAACCTTGTCATGCCAGAGAAACTCCTGAACACTCAACGGAAACTCCCAACAATCTATGGGATACAACCCCACCGGAATAGTCTTGCTTACATTGGCATACACCGTATCATAGATGAGATTTACGGGCGAGCCTACGTGCAACCCTATTTCGATCCATCCAGGATACCACAAACCCATCCAGACACCTGCCTCCACCATCCTCGTCATAGTGTTGACGATCATCCAGTCCGTTCCCTCAACTCCGGAAATGTCTCTGGACCACAAGGAGACGAAAATCAAGTACTTATCAACATAATGATCATACGTGAAATTCCAGAATCCAGTGCCAGCTGGATTTCCATAAGCGTCAAAATACTTTATGGTATAGTTTGCGTATTGCCCTTCGATGGGTTTGATCAACGGATACCGCACATAAAAATACTTGGTGTACACGTTGTTCACTGTGACGTTTTCATCCGGAACAGGCGGTGTGTATGCAGTTAGGTTATACGCTCCCTGCATACTTGGAACGAAAAGGTAATTCACCGTATATGACGTGCCATTTACAAGCGTAGGTATTGTGGTGTCGCTGACTATGGAGTTATTTATCAGAAACACAAGCTCAACATTTGTTTCGTTTCTAAGTCCAGCGTTGTAAACTGTGGCGTTTATCGTGGAATTCGTGCCAGGCTCAACAAAATCGGCCGCTCTTACGCCCACAGCAAGTTCATGCTCATACTTCACACCAAACAACCAGTCAATCGCATTCATCGCAAGCCTCAGATTGTCACTCTGTCCAATATCCGTATCATCAATCGTGTTCTCATCAGCAATTCCAACTACTCTTCCTGCACCGATTTCAGAAGCCGCAAGCATAACCTCGCCATACCCGTAACTATCTCTGATGAGACCAGTCGCTGGTGAACTAACCTCTAGTTGAGATAGCGGGGAATTGAAGAATGCCCAACTTACTCCTGTCGTCACTTCGTGTGAGGTTATGTCACTCGTGTTACCCCACCATCCATTAGCCTCAGGGCTCCATGTTATGCCTGCAAACTCCGTCAGAGCTGAGTAGATAAACGGGTAGTTGTCACCGATGACCATGAGACCACCGCCACCCATTACGAATGCCTCTATAGCCGAGATTTCATCTGCAGAGTAACTGTCAACGGCTTGAGGAACAACGAAAGCATCGTAGCCACGTAGCCCTTCTGAAGTTATCGTACCAAAATCGTAGGTATCAACAGCATAACCCTGGCTCGTCATGTTTTCCACCCACATACTGTAGAATGAGATCGGATCACAGCGAGTTTGATCAAGAAGTATCCAGTGAACAATATTCCTAACCAAAACCATTTTTGTCAAAAGATTATTTTGAGTGGCTGTTTCACCTGGCACTGGAACAATGTATAAAGTTACATTATACGTCCCCTCTACCAGCGGGTTCCATGAGAGACTGGCGGTCGTTGTCGTGCCACTTGCCAGATGCGTGATGGAATCTGCATTAGTTAATGTGTTGTTGACGAAAAGCTGCACAAGCACGTCATGTTCATCGCTTGCCCCAAAGTTGAGCACTGTGGCATTCAACAAGACCGTCTCTCCCGGCTGAACTCGCTTTGGCTTGCTCAACTCAAATAAAACAAGATCATGAGCAGGTGGGGCTTGTTCAATTGCTTTTTGCGCATTGATCCTTCCATATCCATAATGTACATCAAAGCCTGGAGGACCAAGATCGTCCACGGTGTATCTTATTTGCATTCTTATCCAATCTCGTGTTGCGTTTGGAAATCTACTCTTTACAAGAGCAGCTAGACCTGCAACATGCGGGCATGCCATTGAAGTGCCACTTAAGTAATCATAATACAGGTTTTTGTTGTAGGGAGAATTGTGCAAAGTGAAATCGTATGTGGGGAAGGTTGACAAGATGTCCACTCCTGGAGCTGCAACCTCCACCCAATCTCCAAAATTGCTGAACACTGCAGGATTGTCACTTGAGTCTGTCGCTGTGACTGCTATGACCTCGTCATACGCCGCCGGATACAGTTTGGTGCTCCAGCCTCCGTTTCCAGCAGCGGCAATAATCAAAACGCCGTGACTATTGGCGTATTGGACTGCATCGCGGATAAGATAGCTTTCTTGGTATCCACCCCAACTGTTGCTGAGGACATCTGCGCCTTGATCAACGGCGTGAATAATCGCGTTAGCAAGATCATCATCCCAGCCTGATCCACTAGCATCCAAACCTTTCTCAGCCATTATGCTGACATTCGCAACGCCAGCAATTCCGATACTATTGTTCAGAACTGCAGCCACTATTCCTGCACAATGAGTTCCATGTCCATTGTCGTCCAAAGGGTCAGAATCATTATTAGCCCCATCGTAGCCTAGTGGAACATAGTTAGCCGCAAGGTCTGGATGAGTGTAGTCGATGCCAGTGTCAATGATTGCAACTAGAACCGAGTGGCTTCCAGTAGTTGTGTTCCAAGCGGAATCAACCTCAATCTTCTGTGGTCCCCACTGATACGCCCATTCTGGGTCGTTTGGAACAAACAATGCCTGAAACTTTACACGTGGCTGAATGTATCTGGCCAGATTGCCCTTCTGAGCTTCTTCAGCAAAATAGGCAACATTCTTTGAAGGCATTCTAGCCACAAAGGCAATGGTCTCACCCTTAATCGAGACGGTGTTCATAATTTCACCTTGCCATCTGCCGATCGCGTTAGTAAGAGCAGCACAAGCGTCAGGTCTTGCATCATTCACTCCTACGACGAATTCTACCGAGTTCTCTGCAAGTGAAACAAGATCCCTGCGTTCTCTTATTCCATCAGAATTCTGATTCCTATCAAAGGAGTCCGTTCTCGTGAGGCTTGAGAAGAGGTTCTCCGTTCTTGGGTTGGTTGTCGTTTGATAGGTGGCACGAGAATTGCCTTTTTGTACTGTGACATTCAGCGGGGGATTTTCGATCGTTGAGGGTTCTCCTTCGTATTTGACTTCCTCCGAGAACACAGGCCTGAATGCCACATTAACGGTACCAACCAAAAACATGCTTAGGATCACAATAACAATCGCAGAGCGTACCCATCCCTTCTTGCGCATCTCACGTTTCCTCCTTGCTGCCGGATGCTTTCATGTTGCAGCTTAAAGTTTATAAGCCTTTGAAAATGTTCTGCAGAACTATTTAGCTATCATGACTTCTGTTGCCTTCACAACGGCTTCCACTTCGTCGCCCACTTTTATGTCCAAATCCTCAACAGCTTCACGCGAAATCAAAGCCGTCACAACCACTGGCACCTCAATCTTAACCTTAACCTTTGCAGTTATAACATCTTTTTCAACAGTCACAACTTTGCCTTTGAAACGATTTCTTGCGCTTATTTTCAATCCAATCACCTCCCAATACTCAGAATCTGCGAGAACCTTGCCTAAATAATCCTCCAAGCGTCTATACTCCTCCAATAAACTTGCACCTAACTCTGTAAGTTTTGCTCCACCACCGCCAGACTTTCCACCTCTAAAGGTCTCAATAACTGGTTCGCCGAGGGATTTCTCGATCTTCTGCAAGTAGTTCCAAACGTAGCGATAAGACATGCCCAATTTGCAAGCGGTTTTTGATATTGATTCTTCTTTTTCTATTTGCTCCAGAATTTCGGCTCCACCCTTGCCTAAAATGGGTTTTCCGTTTTGTTCCAGCCAGATCTTGAATGAGGCTTTGTGCTTTTTGTCGGTGAGCATCTTGCTTTGTGTAGTTTGTTGCGATAAGTTTATAAATTTAGTCGATATGAATGACAAAACATAACGGTGATAGCCATGAACACATGGGTAAAAATACTGATAATCGCGGCAGCAGTGACTGTGTTGATAATTGGAGGGTCGCTTGCTTATTTCCAGTACTTCATGAGAAGAAGACTGCTGATCTCAACAACCACAAGCCTCTGGGAAACTGGACTATTGAACGCCACAAAACAAGCCTTTGAGGCAAAATACCCAATAGACCTAGGCTTTCTTGCAGTCGGCACAGGACAAGCCATACAACAGGCACAAGGAGGAAACGTAGATGTCCTACTCGTTCACTCTCCTACCAACGAAACACAGTTCCTCCAAGCCGGAGACGGCGTCTGCAGGAAAATAATAGCCTACAACTTCTTCACGATAGTCGGTTCACAATCAGACCCAGCCAAGATCAATGGATCATCAGTGATAGATGCGCTGAAGAAGATAGTTGACTATGGCAGAAATCACACGGGAAGGATATGGGTGTCTAGAGGCGACGGTTCAGGGACTCATACGAAAGAGAAGAGCCTTTGGGCGAAGGCCGGTTTCAACTACACTCAGATATCCGCAGAATCATGGTATGGCAGTTCAGGTTCGAGCATGAGTGCGACGCTCAGCATGGCCAACGAGTTCGAGGCGTACACGCTATCAGACACAGGCACGTTTTTGAAGCTGTCAAAAGACGGCACAATATCCCTGGTGCCCTTCATTAGTGAAGCGAAGGATTTGCTCAATGTTTACAGCGTGATGGCTGTGAACCCAGAACGTCACCCGACTGCGAACTTCACCGACGCGTTGACTTTCATAAAATTCCTTGGATCAGACGAATGCCAACAGCTTATAGATAACTATGGAAAAAACGATTATGGGCAAAGCCTCTTCCACAGTACCGTTCAACTATTGAAACAAAACTCAACATTGCAGATAGTTCAGTGGATAAGAGATTATGCATTTATCAAAGAAGGTAATGAAACATACGAATGTCCACCACAATACAGATACGGCCATCCTGAACTCTATGACTAGGGTGAAAGAAGCCCATTGACGCTATTAGATGACCTTATCCGAGCATTCCAACTCATTTTTTCTGGCAACCCTAAAATAACCGAAATCATATTGCGCTCATTGATCGTTTCAGGTTCTGCTACTTTGATCGCGGTTCTCTGGGGGATTCCGATTGCGACGCTTGTAGGACTCAATGACTTTCGGGGTAAGTCAGTGGTGAAAGCAGTATTCAGTTCTTTGATAGGAGTGCCAACTGTGGTCTTGGGTTTCTTCCTGTTCCTAATCTTCTCAAAGGAAAACGGTCCGCTTGGATTCCTAGGCTTGCTGTATACTCCCACGGCCATAATAATCGGTGAGGCCATCCTTGTGATGCCTATAGTCATAAGCTTGGCAACGTCTGCGATAGAGGCAGTAGATCCCAGTATAAGGAGTCTAGCAAAGACTCTGGGCGCTTCAGAGTTTCAGGCTTCTTTCACGGTTTTGAAAGAATCATTGGATGGCATTCTCTTGGCGGGAATATCAAGCTTCAACCGTGCAATAGGAGAGCTGGGCGTAGCCCTGTTTGTCGGTGGCTTCATATCGGGGGTTACTGAACTCCTGACTACGGGAATCAAAGTCGAAATAGACCTTAACAACAGAGATGTCGCTATTGCCTTGGCAATGATATTGCTAGCGTTGGTTTTCGTGATAAACTTGGCACTTACTGTGATTCGAAGGAGAAGAAGATGAGCTGTATCGCCGAATTGAGAAGCGTAACAAAGCTCTTTGATGGTATAAGCGCTCTGGAAAACGTAGATTTGAAGATCAGTGAAGGAGAAATCTTAGCTCTACTGGGTCCTAGTGGTTCAGGAAAAACTACTCTGTTAAGGATTTTAGCATTTATCGAAAACCCGACAAAGGGTGAGGTCTTTTTCGGTGGAACAGAAGCCACAGACAAGAACATTGAGCAGTTGCGAATGGAAAGCACTATGGTTTTTCAGAGAACGGCTCTATTCAGCACAACGGTCTACAATAATGTCGCTTATGGCTTGAGAATCAGAAAACTACCGAAGAATGACGTTGACGAACGAGTTAGCAAAGCGTTGAGACTCGTGAAGCTTGAAGGCTTCGAGAAAAGACACGCGAAGAAGCTTTCAGGCGGAGAACAGCAGAGACTGGCACTGGCGAGGGCTCTTGTATTAAACACGAAGCTTCTTCTTCTAGATGAGCCAACCGCGAATCTGGACCCGAAAAACGCTTCTATCATCGAAGAAGCGATCGCCATGGCTAACCGTGAATCGAGGACTACCGTGATTATGGCGACGCATAACATGTTCCAAGCACGGAAACTGCCTGACTGTATTGCACTGATGACGAATGGAAGAATCGAGGAAGTGGGGACACCTGCAGAGGTTTTTGGGAGGCTTTCAAAGGCTCTAGCAAGTTTTGCAGCTGTGGAAAACACGTTTGCAGGAAACGCCGAAACGGCGGAAGAAGGCACGACATTCATTGACCTTGGAAATGAAGTTCGTGTAGAATCCACTGCTCAGAGATATGGAAGCGTATCTGTCTTCATAAACCCAGAAGATATACTTCTCTCTCAGAACCGCCTTGCCTCCAGTGCGCGAAACGTTTTGAAGGGCAAGATCACGGAGATTTCTGACAGGGGTTCCGTTGTGAGGCTCAAGGTTGATGTTGGAAAACCCTTCATCGTGCAGATAACCAAGCGTTCATTCAACGAGATGGGACTGAACCTAAACGCAGAAGTCTATCTGACGTTCAAAGCCTCAAACGTGCAGATCCTCTAAAACCTCTGACACAAGTCTTGAACCGTGCATAGAAGCTCCTCAGCGTTCTCGCATATCTTGTAGCGAATCGAAAGCTGACCACCTTTGGTCAATGATGGGACTTTCTCAACGATACACGCCTTCAACAGCACTCTCAAGTGCTTCTCAACCGTTGATCTGTGCCGACCCAATTTTCTGGCCATCTCGCCTGGGTTGGAGACTCCTTTTTGTATGCATTCTAGTATCTGAAGCCTAGATCTGTCAGCCAGCGCTTTCAATATTCTTTCAGTCTTCTCGTACCCGCTCACGTTTCTAATTTCTTGGCTTCTTAGTGTGTTGCTACTGGGCAAATAAATTTGCTTCTTGGCGCAAAAAGATTCTAAACAGAATAAAAAATTGCTGTAGGCGTTGGAAATCGTTATTACAAGCGATGACCATGTGGAACGTGTGATGTTTTATGTTTCATCCCATAGTCAAAGGTTGATACTACGATATGGGCTACGGTTACGGAAAAAAAATTGTACAAGCACGGTTTCAGACTTGATGAACAATCGGCCGAGAAGCTCGACTTCGGCAGAAAAAGTGAAGGGGAAATCAAGCGCGTCTTCCCAGAAATCCTCGAAGAGATCAGAGGGTTCGCTGACGCGTGCCATGCCCTATACGAGCAGGCTACAGCCCTGATATTCGGTGTCGGCGCTTTCAAAGTCTCACCAATGTGCAGCATCTTCGCAGCTTCCACCGGTTCCGACGTCATCTTCGGACGAAACTACGACTTTTTCTACAGCTTCAAAAAGTACACTGAAAGCTATCTAACCTGCCCTAAAGACGGCTACTGGAGTCTAGGTCACACGGACATCTTCATCGGAAGAGAAGACGGTGTGAACGAGAAAGGCTTGGCGATTGGCATGACTGGAGTAGAAGGAAAGACGGTTAAACCTGGGATCAGCTTCTGTCTTGCTCTGAGATGCGTTCTAGACAAGTGTGCAAACGTGAAAGAGGGCGTCAAAATCCTAACAGACGCACAGGTCATTGCATCCAACAACTATCTTCTCGCCGACAAGGAAGGCAGCATGGCAGTGGTTGAGATCTCTCCGGACAAGACAAGAGTACGATGGCTCGGAAAAGACGACAGTTTCATGGTCTGCACGAACCATTTCGCGCATCCTGAAATGCAGGACATGGAAGACCAAGCAGAACGCTCCAAAAGCAACTGGGACTCGTTACCCAGATACGCGACAATCTCTGAAATGCTCAAGCAACTCGGTAGTAAAGTCAACGTAAAAACAGCGGAGAAAATCTTGTCAAACCACAACGGGTATGTGTGCTCGCATCAGAACAAGATCAAACTAGGCACAATCTGGTCAATCATAGCTAGTCTGAGGCAGTCTCAGATATTCAGGGCCGAAGGACACCCGTGCCGGACAAAATACAAACAGGACCTGCGACTCAACAGAGCAGTTCAGAAACACCGAAGCCAATGATTCATGCTTTCAATTTTCTTTCTTCCGCTAGCTCTTGAAGAATCACGAGGGCTTCGCCTAACGGAATGCTCAATCTTATGGCCAGTCCCATAGGGGTTGTTTCTGGCTTTTCTTGAAGGATAACTTCTCTTGTGTATGCTTTGTGGTTTGGGTACAAGACCATGCCATGGACCGTTTCGACGAGTATGGGCCAGAGTTTTTCTTTCATGTATTCTTCGAGACTCATGATACATCAATAATATAATACGCCTATGTGGAATATTCGGTTTACCTTTGTGAAACTGACTGCAACTGTCATACAGGCCGAGGATTTCATCCTTCCTCAACTTCACATAAGATCCAAGCAGAATTTCTTCAACAGACACCTTTACCGCAAAGTATATCTCTTTCAGAACTTGATTAAAGTTTTCAAAATCCATAGGCGAAAGGGAGAATCTAGTGACTATCAAAGCTGTTGTCTTTGACTTAGATGGAACAATTACGGCCTTCAATATAGATTATATGGCAGTCAGAGCGGAGGTCAGAAGCCTCCTCATAAGCGCCGGTTTGCCTGCTTCAGTTCTGTCCACAAACGAAAGCATATTTGAAATGCTGAAGAAAGTCGAGATATTCATGAAAAACACCGGCAAAACCCGAAAAACATTCGAGGATATCCGTGAAAAGACATTGACTATCGCAGAAAAACATGAGATGGAAGCAGCGAAGAGCACAAGTCTGCTTTCAGGAGTAGAAGAGACATTGAAGGCTGTTAAAGAAATGAACCTGAAAATCGGCTTGTGCACGATCAACAGCGAAAGATCCACGAATTACATCTTAAGACGGTTCAAAATCGCCAAGTATTTCGACGCAGTGACACCCAGAGACAAGATGAGATACGTGAAACCAAATACCGAACACTTGGAAGCGACTTTAAAGACTTTGGAAGTAAACCCCGAAGAAGCTATGCTGGTGGGAGACGGAACCCGCGACATGCAATGCGCCCGAGAGCTAAAAGTAGTCTCCGTGGGCTTGCCAACAGGACTCTCTTCTGAAAAAGAATTAATGGTTTCAGGAGCAAACTACTTCATTACATCGCTTACTGATCTACCAACGCTTATAGAAAGCATCAATCGGATACAGGAAAACAAAGATTAGATCATGAACAGTCGCGTCATAAGACTACAAGAACAGAATGGCGTTAGCTTAGACTGTCCTGTCGCTAAACTGTTTTCCCGTAGTTATGGCATATTATGTAGTAGTCTTTCACGTCCACCTTTTTGTCATCGTTGATGTCAGCTTTGGGGTTCCATTTCACATGTCCCGGACAGTTGCCGAAAGCAAGCGAAACAACGTAAATGTCTTTTGCATCAACTTTATTGTCGCCGTTAACGTCGCCTATTATCGTCGTATTGAACGTTATTTGGATTGTCTTCACGTCATCTATTATTGACGGAGGATTATCCATCGTTAGAATTATCAAATTGTAATCATTCAGCTCTGTCCAGCCTTGGGTGCTTGATGGTGGCTGTGAAGCGATTGCAGAATATTGTGGTGTTGATTCGTTGTAACAGTAATAGAGTGTGTTGCCTCGGCAGAAGCCCCACAGGGTTTCGCCATCCGTGAAGAAGAAATTCATTGCGCCATAATCTTCTGCGCTTATGTCTTTTACTGCCTTGGCGATGCCTAAGGTTACGTTCCAGTTGTTTTCTTCTGTGCATTTTAGTACGTATAGCATGTAGAGATCAGAATCTACCACGTCTGGATCGCTCCAGTTGTCCCCAACTGTTGGTGGGTTTTGATCCAAATATTCTGATTCTATGAGGCTTTTTAACAGGGTTCCTGATACGCCTCCGTTGTGTCCAAACGCCCACCACTTTCCATTTTTGAACCGCATGAAGGGATGAGGATCAGGAATATTCCATGCGCCTGATGACGCTAGGCGGACATGACCAACTCCGATGCGTGCTCCGCTTCGGGCTAGCTCTTGAGCAGCCAAAGTGAAGTTTGGGTCACTGTTTGCTGGCTGTTGACCTCTCCTGACAATGGGTTCGCTACTATTGTAGTAGGCAAACCCCCAACCGTTAACATTGTAGCCTCCAAGGTTTCTCAGCGAGTATGGTGCATTTATCAAATGATCAATAACCACTTGTTCCGGCAAAGATGGCGAGATCATTGCCCAGAAGCGACATTGATGAGGCTGAAAATCCTGTATTTTGTCGAGTTGGATTGGATTCGACGGAATTGTTGAAATGGAGATCGATGCAGAACAGAGAACTATTAGCAAGATTATGCTTGCAGCGAATACCTTTCTAGTGGGCATGTGCTGCCCTTCCATAACTATGATTGAGTAGTAGCTCTTGAAATAGCTTTGGTAAAGCAGTGTTCTTAGTCTGTGTTAGGCTGGCTTGAAGTAGTATCTGGGCCATTGTGGCCATTGTTGAGTTGTTGCGCAAGGCTCGAACATAATCGTGAGCGGCATTCCGATCTTGATTTGGTCAAGAGGTGCTTCCTTCATCATTCCCGGAATCTTTAAGCCGTTTTCCATTTGAACGATGCCCATCGCGTATGGCGCCATTGCTTGAAATTGTGCCGGTGCAATGTAAATTACTGTATAAGTTAGGAGTTTTCCTTTCTTGGGAATTTCGATCCATTCAAACTCTTTTGAGAAACAATCATCACACATTGGTCTTGGCGGGAAGTGGATTTTTCCGCATTTTTTGCATTTTCCACCCACTAGTTTGCCTTGGCTCATGTGCTTGTACAGTTGTTCTATCGTGAACTGTTCTTGTCCGCTCATTCTAAGCCCTCCTGTACATGTGGACGGTGGCTGTCGCGCCCGAGCCACCCACGTTGTGAGTTAACCCGATCTTGGCATCTTTGACCTGTCGCCTATCTGCCTGTCCAGTCAACTGTAAATAGATTTCATAAGCTTGTGCAGTTCCTGTCGCACCCACTGGGTGTCCTTTAGATTTCAAGCCGCCGCTCGTATTCACTGGGATTCTTCCTCCCAGCCTTGTTTCACCTTTCTCAGCAATCTTTCCGCCTTCGCCTGGCTTGCAGAAGCCCAAATCCTCATAAGCAATTATCTCAGCGATCGTGAAGCAGTCGTGAACTTCAGCGACATCCACATCTTCAGGCTTCATTCCAGCCATGTCGTAAGCCTGTTTGGCTGCAATCTTGGCTGCTGCGAGCGAGGTGAAGCTTTCTCTTTCGTAGAGTCCTATGGTGTCGCTTGCTTGGCCGCTGCCGATTATTTGAATCGGTGTGTCTGTGTATTTCTCGGCTAGCTCTGGCTTGGTTAGAATTAGGCAGCTGGCACCGTCAGTTATCAGTGAACAGTCGTAGAGTTTGAGGGGCCACGCCACCATTCGTGCGTTCAGCGCGTTTTCAAGCGTGATCTCCTTCTGTATGTGCGCCTTCGGGTTCATGCTTCCGTGATAATGGTTTTTCACGGCAACCGTTGCCAAGTCCTTCTCTGTTGTGCCATAATCGTGCATGTGCGCTGTAGCCATCAGTGCGTACAAACCTGGAAAAGTCATTCCTTGCCATTGTTCAAAGGGAAAATCAGAAGCCATTGCAAGATATTCAGTTACGTCAGCCGTGCTTCTGTGTGTCATTTTCTCGACTCCTCCAACCATAACGACATCGGAGAGACCTGAAAGCACGGCTTGGATAGCGGTTCTTAAGGCAGCACCTGAAGAGGCGCATGCGGCTTCTGTTCGTGTGGCAGGTACGTGTAATAAACCCGCCCAATCTGCCATGGTCGCGCCTGTGTGTCCCTGATGCTCGTAGGATTCACCCATGTGTCCAATGAACAGGGCTTTGATGTCTTTTTTTGGGTCTAGGTTTGGGCATCGGTCGAAGGCTTCTTTGGCGGCTTCTGCGAAAATCTCCCTCGCGTACAGTCCGTCTAGCTTTCCAAATTTGGATAAGCCAGCAGAAACTATTGAAACCAGCGGTTTTCCATTCAAACGGGGTGTCTCCTGATGTTGGCTGTGTCACTGTGGAAAAGTGATTAGAGCTAGATCGAGTATTTAAATTTCTTTGGGAGTTTTCGCGTTTTCTTTCGGAAAGCGTTGTTTTAAGAACTCAAAAAAAGGTTGTGGCTTTGGATAAAGCCGTTTGAGATTATTTCTTTTCGCCGAATGTTTTCTTGACCCATGCTCTGGTTTTTTCCATGTCTTCTCTGAAGCGTTTGAGTTCTTCTGGCGTTCT
>Ga0315279_10001451_pt1 | contig 39478 bp, 40 predicted proteins | sample YL17G06_20_MG_FD_203694 | JGI IMG/M metagenome (GOLD analysis project Ga0315279, IMG submission 203694) | Sediment microbial communities from Yellowstone Lake, YNP, Wyoming, USA - YL17G06_20 | ecosystem: Environmental > Aquatic > Freshwater > Lake > Sediment | place: USA: Wyoming | collected...
GACCTCGTGAGGGACAATGCTGGGCCTCTCGCTGAACTTTGGAATCTGGATAAAGGATGCTGGGTGGCCACCAACGTGTGACACACCGGATAACGATAACGCTGAGATTCAGAGTTCGTCATTGGCGAGAGATTCGTCGAAACCAAAATCAAGGGATCCTCGAAGCGATTCGAAGGGAGGAGTGTTCTCAGCAATAAGCGCTCATTTATAATCTGTTGTTTTTAAAGGTTTTACTTTTTTCTTACTTTTTCTCTTGACAAAAACAATATAGGATGTCCCCAAAATCTAACCACAGACAGACCAGAAATACTTAATTACTCATGCCTGACCCCAGGCCCTTAGATGCAAAGAACGCCTTGGACGCATTAATATCCAGGCGAAATAAAAGGAGAATTGGTTATGGAGAAGATATTGTTGACGACTAATGAATTTAATGGATGCTATATCGCGATGAAGAGTGTAGACGACAATACCGTAGTAGGTGTAGGAGACGATCCTGCGGATGCTTTAAAAGAGGCTGCAGCAAAAGGATTTAGAAATCCTGTACTCCTTTATGTACCAGAAAAAGATCTTATCCAAATATACTCTATAGTTGAATAGAATCAGTTTTAACAACGGGAATCTCTCCTAATGCCAGTGCGTAATTATCCATTCTCAATTATAAGGCCTGGAGACCTAGCACGCCCCTACCTTCCGATCACAATAATTAATCCAGGCACCGAAATCCAAATAAAAGTCTATGCCCTCGTCGATACAGGTGCAGACAGTATGCTTTCCCAGCTTCATTCGCCCCTCTTCTTGGACATAATTTACAAGCTGGCCAGCTCAAGAGAATTAGTACGGGAAATGGGATCACGATTGCGTATAGCCATACCAATCGAATAGTCATAGAAGGATTTTCAACTCAGGATGTTTTGATAGATTTCATGCCAAATCTCTACATACCATTACTTGGGGTAAAAAGTTTCCTTAGCAATTTTGTTCTGGCTGTTGACTACCCCAAGAAAGTATTCTCTTTGTTGTTGTCGAATAAATAACTGACTGTGAAGGCGTCGACATTTGGACTCATCGGCGCTATGATGCTATAAACCACATAGGGCAACAACTCAGCAAACCCAAAAAACTCAATAGAGGCAACTCTATGAACCCTATCAAACTAAGAAACTCAAGATTCTCCTCAACTTTGGCCTTGACCTGTGCCTTATTCTTATCCTTAACCTTAACCTGGGCATTTTACTTTTCACCTTTCACTTTTAACACATTTTTTATAACCTAAAACCCAACACCTAACACATGATACCTTTGATACTCAGAATGCGCTTCATAATCCTACTCATCGTTCCCTTATTATTTCTGTGGTTAATCTCTTTGAGAGAAGTTCGCCTAAGAATTAGCGATTATTATTACAACCAAGGAAAGTTTGAACAGGCGGTAAATTGGTACATAAAGGTTGGGAGGAGAGAGAGATTGAGTAAACAACAGGGAAAACCTGATCTTCTAAGATATGACATGGATATTTCTAAACTCAAATCTTCATTGATCCGTGCCATGCTTGCGGAGCGTATGCCGATTTCCTTAACGTACGGTTTGTTGGCGTATTATCCATTTAATGGGAATGCGGAGGATGAAAGTGGTAATGGGAATCACGGGTTGGTCAATGGCGGCGCTGTGTTGTCTGTTGATCGATTTGGTCGTTCGGACACTGCCTATAGTTTTAATGGGGTTGACAGTTTCATTGAGGTATCAAGGTTACCCGAGTCCTTTACGGGGGATTTCAGTATTTCGTATTGGGAGAAGTCGTTTCAGCAGAACCGGATGCACGCGTTGAGCTTAGGAGAGACCGACAGCAATAATTTGGATTTTGACTTCAATGATCCTCCTTATGGATTATGGGTTTATTGGAACGGCGGTGGTGGAAATCGGGTTTGGACTGAAATGGTTTCGGGTGGTGGATTTACAGATGGGGGATGGCATCATATCCTTCTCAGACGTTCCGGTTCACATATCGAATTGCATGTGGACGGGGTTTTGATGGGTGCGGCTAAATATGCGGGTACGATAGGTTCTCGGGGGCCTCTTCGCATTGGGAAGGGTTCGTGTTGGGCTTTTTGGTGGAACGGTTTACTTGATGATGTTCGGTTGTACAATCGTGCCCTGAGTGATGCGGAGATAGCGACGTTAAGTTTTGTATCAAACAAGAATCTGACCAAATATTAAAAATTCTAAGTGGCCTAGGGGTGACCAAGTGCATACAGAAAGGCAAAAAGATAATTTTTCATAACGAAGGGGTTGAGAGAAAAGTTAATTAGTTAAGAGCGTCCCTTTGATCACAAAATTTGAGCAAATATTCTGCGAATGATTCTTCCGATGAACCGTGGAGAGTCATTTTTTCATCCCTCAAACATATCAATTTAATACGTAATCCTTACTTGATTGATCAAGACAAAGATGGGATTCCAGATGGTTATTTTTTAGGACTTGGCGGGAACGAGGCAACTTATCCTAACAGAGAAATCATAAGAGACAGTAATAACTATAATATATATCACGTCTGGCAAAAAAATGGAAAAGGATGGTTTGCAACATATTTCAAGGTGGGAAGGGTGCCGCCAAATACAAGTTTCAGGCTTTCACTTGATAGTAAAATGGTTAGTACAAAGGGGGTGATCCAGGCTATGTTGTATACTGATAGATTATCTGACGGCCAATGGGGGTCTGGCCAGAGCTATTCTAAAACCGGCTCGCTTGAAAACAAAGATAGTGAATGGAAAACTGAATTCCATACAATTAAGACCAAAGACCAGCCTGATATAATGTTATCTGGCTGGATCGCTGCATGGAGTTAAGGACAGGCCGAGGGGCATGTTTTCGTCAGAAGGCCAAAATTGGAGATAGTAAACTCGTTGTGAAAGACCTTAAACTGGTGTGGGCAGAAGTTCTCACCGGAAAGACCGTGGCAATAATGCCTTATATCGTTCTTGTGGAAGTCGTAGCTGCGGTCAGGCGTAGAACGGCCGATAAGGAGCTGGCACTGAAGATCAAGAAAGAGCCGCTTTCAGCAGGTAGCGTAAACTTTACAATAGTAGATCCGGAAGCTGCCTTGGAGGCGTCCGATATTGCGATAGAGACTGGGATGAGGGGAATGGATGCGATAGTGGTGCAAACTGCCAAGGAATACGGCACGTCTCTGGTGACTTTGGATAACGAGATGATTAACAAAGCCACTGGAATCGTTAAAATAAAGGATACGTATAAGTGCAGTGATTTTTATCGGCCAGATGACGAGGGCGGTATCAATTGGGCTGATCCTCAGATTGCTATCACTTGGCCAACAGACAAATTCATAATATCTGCAAAAGATAGTCAGTATCCATTCTTGAATCAAATTTCAAAAGAGATGCTTCCACTTTATGGACATCCTTAATCATCATTGTATTAAATAACTATTTTACGATACAAGGAAATTGGCGATTTCAACATGGATTTAACAAAGCAAAAAATATTAGTCACAGGCGCCGATGGATTTATCGGCAGCCATCTGGTGGAAGGTTTACTGGACAAAGGGTGCCGAGTACGGGCTTTTGTGTTTTATGACTCTTTCAATAGTTGGGGATGGCTGGATACGTTTCCAAAAGATAAAATAGATAAGATCGACGTATTTGCAGGGGATATCCGCGATCCCAATGGTGTGAGAAACGCCATGCAAGGGATGGACATGGTTTTTCATCTGGCCGCCCTTATTGCCATTCCGTTCAGTTATCACTCCCCGGACAGCTACGTAGATACCAACATCAAAGGCACATTGAATGTGCTTCAGGCTGCGCGCGATACAGCTTGTAATCGCGTGCTTATTACATCAACGTCAGAAGTTTATGGAAGGGCGCGATATGTTCCCACTGATGAACGGCATTCCTTCCAGGGGCAATCACCCTATTCCGCCACTAAAATCGGGGCAGACCGGATAGCAGAAAGCTTCTATCGCAGTTTCAATACCCCAGTAACGATTGTAAGGCCGTTTAATACTTATGGGCCGCGTCAATCGGCCCGTGCGGTCATCCCCACCATCATTACCCAGTTGCTATCCGGATCAACAGAAATCAAACTGGGCAGCATTCACCCAACCCGCGATTTTAATTATGTCAAGGATACCGTGAACGGTTTCATTGCGATTGCAGAAACACAAGCCACGATTGGAGAAGAAATAAACATTGCCTCTCAGGAGGAGGTTTCCATCGAGCAGCTCGCCCGCGAGATCATCGACCAGATAAACCCAACGGCCAGGATCGTCTCTGAGGATATTCGCATACGGCCTGAAAAAAGCGAAGTGGAGCGGCTGCTAGGCAGTAACGAAAAGATTCGCAGGTTGACAGGGTGGCAGCCAGAATATACGCTGAAGCAGGGAATCCGGGAAACCATTGAATGGTTCAGGGACGGGGAAAATCTACGGCGCTATAAATGGAATGTCTATAATGTTTGAAAAAATTGTTGACTTTATAAAATCCCTTTATCCAGGCGAAGATCCGGTTCCACTTCATGCCCCCCGCTTTCCGGGCAATGAAAAAAAATACCTGATAGATTGCATAGATACAACCTTCGTCTCCTATGTGGGACAGTACGTCACGCGGTTTGAGGATGCAATTCGGCGGTTCACCGGTGCAAAGTATGCGGTCGCTGTTTCCAGCGGAACCGCAGCGCTTCATGTAGCCCTCCTTCTTGCCGAAGTAGCGCCCGGGGATGAGGTGATAACCCAGCCCTTGACCTTTGTCGCCACAGCCAATGCCATTTCCTATTGTGGCGCGAAGCCGGTATTTTTGGATGTAGAACGATCAACCCTGGGACTTGATCCAGAAAAACTGAATGATTTTCTAATAAGTAACGGTATTCTGAAGTCAGATGGCAGGTGTTATAATAAAACAACCGGCAGAAAGATCGCAGCGTGTGTGCCTATGCACACCCTTGGTCATCCGGTGCGGATCGATCAGGTCATTGAAATCTGTCAGAGATACCAGATTCCAGTCGTTGAGGATGCCGCCGAGGCGCTGGGCAGTTTTTACAAGGGGCAACATGTCGGAACATGGGGTGATATTGGCATTTTAAGTTTTAATGGCAACAAGCCGGTAACAACCGGCGGTGGTGGCATGATCATCACAAACGATGAAAAGCATGCGGCAAAGGCCAAGCATTTGACGGCAACGGCCAAACAGCCACATCCGTGGAAATTCGTTCATGACGATGTCGGCTATAATTATCGTCTGCCGAACATCAATGCAGCTGTAGGATGTGCACAGATGGAATGCTTTGCTGTGGTTTTAGAAAACAAGCGCATTACAGCGCAGATGTATAAACAGTTTTTCCAGGATATCGGTATACCATTTATTACAGAACCTGCTCATGCCCGGTCCAACTACTGGCTGAATGCCATTGTTTTAAAAGATAGACAGGAACGGGAGCAGTTTCTTGCCTATTCCACGGACAGAGGCATTCAAATACGTCCCGTTTGGACACTCATGCCCAACCTTCCCATGTATCGACATTGTCAGAGCATATCACTTGAAACCGCGCAATGGCTTGAAGACCGGCTGGTCAATATCCCCAGCAGTGTGCGGATATGAAAGAAAAAATCATTCTAATCGGTGGCGGCGGCCATTGCAGGGCCTGTATCGATGTCATAGAACAGGAAGGCCGCTTTACCATTGCCGGAATTGTGGATGTGCCTGAAAAAAAGCAGCACAACGTTCTGGGTTATTCCGTGATCGGCACAGACGCCGATTTAGCGGAATTGATCAAGACTTTCCCCAATGTACTGATTACGCTGGGGCATATCAAATCCCCGACTCGGCGTATGGAACTCTTCAACGACTTACAGCAGATGGGCGCACGTTTTCCCCTGATCCGATCCCCCCTGGCCTATGTATCGCACCATGCCCAAGTGGCAGAGGGGACCATTGTTATGCATCATGCTGTGATCAATGCCGGTGCAAAGGTTGGCAGAAATTGCATCATCAATACCAAAACCCTTGTAGAACATGATGTTGTCATTGAGGATCACTGCCATATTTCAACAGGTGCGGTCGTTAATGGCGGGGTAAAAATAGGCAGTGGCTCTTTTTTCGGAAGTGGCGCAGTAGCAGCGGAAAACACATCAATACCTTCCAACAGTTTTATTAAGGCCAATAGCCTATACCGAAAAAACAATGAATAAGAGCTTCATCATTGTCGAAGCCTGTTTCAATCACAATGGCAGCCAGGCAATGGCATTTAAATAAATAATGATATTCCACCAAATTCGAGAGTTAATTGATTTCACTCTTGTCCAAATTAGCTTTTTAAAGAGGTCTAATTTGGACAGCAAAATGCACGTCCGAGCATGAATAACCTATGAACCCTATGAAATTACCCTATTTAAAGGCCTCTGGTCTCATAAGCTCACTTTACTTGGTCCTCTATTTTGGACAGCATAATTTAATCAATAAAAAAAGAAAAAGGGTACCTGGTTTCAAAAAGATGTAAATCTTGTCCAAAACCGTTATAATATCAATACCCTTTAAAAATATTCTCGTCTAATTTGGACAGCAGTGAATTGATTTATGAATATTGCCTTATTCAGTGTAATTCATCCTAACGCTCTTCCCTATTTTAATAAGTTTTTAAATTCACTTGCAAATCAGACCTATAAAGATTTCAACCTGTTCCTAGTGAATGATGGAGCCTCAAACATTGAAGAAATGATCCGCCGATTTGATTTCAACATTATATTGAAAAACATCGGTGGCACGCCTTCCTCAATCAGGAAAGCAGGAATTGAATGGATTCTACTACAAGGCGCAGACATTATAATTTTTGCAGATTCAGATGACTATTTCATGGATAATCGCATAGAAATCTCCATAAACATGCTATCCTACTATGATATCGTTTTCAATGAGCTAATGATTATTAGTGAAAACATTCAACAGCCCTTTCCAATGCTGAAACACCGATTTAAAGAAGGAGCAGAGCTTTTCAAAGATAACATCAAATATTCAAATTGTATGGGATTAAGTAATACAGCAATTAATACAAAGGGCATTACCAGATCGCTGTCTCAAATACCTGATGATATTATCGCCTTTGACTGGACCTTTTTTTCACTGTGCTTGCACGAAGGGACAAAAGCTGTGTTTACTGAACAAACTGCAACATATTACAGGCAGCATGAAAATAACATTGCTTCGCCACAATCATTTACTGAAGATCAGATCCTGCGGGGGGTTCAGGTAAAACGTGATCACTACCGATTCATTTCACGAATTATTAATAAATATGTATCAATATCAAAAGAATTTGACGAATTGTTTGAAAGGATCAATATAGATACAACGTTAAGAGATAAATACTGTCATGAGGTAAAAAATCAATCACCTCCGTCGCCATTATGGTGGGAGTCTATTAAAACATTAGAGGAGTTGGGATTATGAAGTTGGGTGATCGAGACGTGAAAGATTTTAGCATACCCTATGTAATCGCAGAGATTGGGGCTAATCACAACGGAGATATGAATTTGGCCAGGAAAATGATTGATTCGGCTAAATCCTGTGGGTGTGATGCGGTAAAATTTCAGTCTTGGACGCCTGACTCTTTGATTGCAAAGGAAGAGTATGAAAGAAATCAACAGTATAAAGATTCGCCCAAGAAACATTTCGGTTCGTTGAAAGAAATGGTGGGAAAATACTATTTGCGACCGGAACAGCACCGTGAATTGAAACATTTCTGTGATAAGATTGGGATTGAGTTTTGTTCCACACCTTTTTCAAAGGAGGAAGCCAATCAGCTGGAAGAAATGAAGGTGCCGTTTTATAAGATTGCGTCTATGGATATAAATAATCTGAGTTTGCTTGGCCATGTTGCACGCAAACAGAAACCAATTCTGTTGTCAACCGGAATGGCAACGTTAGCTGAAATTGAAAACGCTGTAAGGACAATAGAGTCTGAGGGAAATCACCAGATTATATTACTGCACTGCATTGCCATATATCCACCTGCATATGAAGATATTAATTTGAACAACATACCGATGCTGCGCGGGACGTTTGGATTTCCCGTTGGTTTCTCAGATCATACTATCGGTATTTCTATACCGCTTGCTTCAGTGGCTTTGGGGAGTTGTGTGATCGAAAAGCATTTCACGTTGGATAAAGATCTGCCAGGCTGGGATCACGAAATTTCGGCAGATCCAAGTGAAATGAAAACTATTGTTCTGGAAGGCAAGAATGTATGTAAGGCTTTGGGTAGCTGCAGACGAATCGTCTCGGATGCAGAATTGGAAAAGCGCAAAAAGTTTCGACGCAGCATTGTGCTCACGAAAGATTTAGCTGCCGGTCATATCCTTGATGATGAAGATATCACCTTCAAGCGACCAGGCACCCAAATATCACCTGATATGAAAAATTATGTCCTTGGACGCAAGCTTACTCGTGATTTGGCTGCAGATGATGTTTTGAGGTGGGAGGATTTGGTATAATGTTGAGTGATAACTTTTAAACCTATTCCGAGATCGGTCAGACCGTTAGGCACACCGTAAAGTTCAACGATAATAATTGATTAGGAGAACATAATTAAACCATGGAAAAACATTACAATGAGATGCGGATGATAGATGAGTCGCTGTTTGAACGCTTATTGATTCCTGAGAATATGTCGCTGAGAGATGTCTTAGCGCGCCTCGACGAGACAGGGCTACAGATATTGCTTATTACCAGTGAAGATAGGCGACTCATTGGTGTCCTGACTGACGGCGACATCCGCAGGGCCTTGTTGAAAGGTATGTCTTTGGATATTCTCGTAAGTCAAGTCATGAACAGGCACTTTACTGCCCTCACCAGTGGCGAGATTTCTCATGCAGAAGCGTTGCTCCTGTCCGAGAAGTTTAGCCATGTGCCCATTGTAGATACAGATGGACGTGTCATTAACTTGTTGATGGAATCGTTTCTGCACAAAGTTGGTGAAACATCGCTCTTAGGCATACCCGTAGTGATCATGGCCGGGGGCAAAGGTACACGTCTGTCACCACTGTCAAGTATCTTGCCCAAGCCTCTAATGCCCGTGGGTAATCAGACAATGATAGAAAAAATTATGGATACTTTCGTTAACCATGGATTTCGTGACTTTAAGGTCATTGTCAACTTCAAGCGCGAGATGATTAAATCATATTTCGCAGAAACTGGCCGGAAGTACGCAATTGAGTTCATCGATGAACAGGAGTTTCTTGGCACGGCAGGAGGGTTACGGTTATTACGCCAAGTGGTGGATGGGACCTTCGCACTCACTAACTGTGACATTGCGGCCGAACTCAGCTATAAAGGTCTCTTGGACTGGCATCGCGAACATGAGGCGCATTTGACTATCGTGGGAGTACGTAAGCGCATGGATATCCCCTATGGCGTCATCAAAATAGACGAGAACTACTGTGTTGACTGCATCGACGAAAAGCCCTTCTTCAACTATCTCATTGTCAGTGGTGTGTACATAGTTGAACCTGTGGTCATAGATATAATCCCCGAGGATGGCCCGTTGGATATGGATGTCCTCATTCGCCTACTCATCGAGAAGAAGATGAAAGTTACCTGTTATCCTATTGAAAACGGCTGGTTTGACATTGGACAATTCGACGAATATCGAAAACTACTCAAGCATTTCGGAGTAATGAATGTTTAAGCAATATAGAAATTGCGTGCGCTTGGATAGTCGCCTGGCTGTCGTAGCAGGGGGCGCAGGTCTTATTGGAGCCGAAATCGTCAAATGCTTATGTGCCTTCGGGGCTGACGTGGTACTCTTGGACGTGGCGGCGGATCGTGGTGAGGCCGTGGCCCGCGAAGCCGCTGAACAGGGTGGAAGCTGCCGTTTTGATTGCTGCGACTTGTCCGATGTGCTCACCATATCAGCTGAGATCGCCCGCATCGAGGACAGATACGGCCCCATGGATGTATGGGTCAACTGCGCCTACCCGCATACGGCGGACTGGAACAGGAAGCTTGAGGACGTGACGCCCGAGAGTTGGAGGGTCAACGTGGACATGCACATGAATGGCTACTGTATAAGCGCCGCCGAAGTTGCCAGGCACATGGCTGCACGCGGCGGCGGGAGCATTATCAGCGTGGGTTCCATCCAGGGCCATGTAGCCCCTGACTTCCGCATCTATGAAGGGACGGATATGATTTCGCCCGCAGCCTACACGGCCATCAAAGGCGGTATCCGCATGTATTCCAAGTATCTGGCCAGCTATTACGGGCGGCAGAACGTGCGGGTGAATGTGGTCAGCCCCGGCGGGATTTTCAACAACCAGGCCGAGGCGTTCATTGCACGTTATAATGATAAAACCTGTCTGGGGCGGCTAGCCTGGCCACAGGAGATCGCTCCTGCTGTGGTTTTTCTGGCCTCTGACGCGGCATCCTACATCACCGGCCTAGATTTGCTGGTGGATGGCGGTCTCACGGCACTTTAAAAAACAAGCCCGGGCAAGCGGGCGAGGAGGATTTTGACTATGAAAAATACTTGGCGTTTTACCAGTAAAGAGTTGCAATACGTGCGTGAGGTTATTGACTCGGGCTTTGGTTCAGGCACGTCTGGCAATATGAACAACCGCTTTGAACAGGCCTTCGCTGAAAAGGTTGGCGCAAGGTACGCTATCACTTTCAACTCCGGCACCTCAACGCTGCACGCCGCCCTTTTCGCACTGGGCGTGCATGCCGGGGACGAGGTCATCGTACCACCTCTGACGGTCATCAGCAATGTGGACGTGATCTTTGCCCAAAATGCTGTGCCTGTTTTCTCGGACATCGACCCGGATACCTTCAACATCGATCCGGAGGACGTTAGGCGCAAGATGACTTCGAAAACCAAGTGCATCATGCCTGTATCTCTCTACGGCTTGTCTGCGGACCTGGAACCCATCATGGACATCGCCCGCGAGTACGGTATCGGCGTGATCAATGACGCAGCCGAGGCCCATGGTGCCGTGTACAAGGGGCGGCCCATCGGGAATATCGCAGACATCACCAGCTACAGCACTGAAAATTCTAAGCATATCGCCACGGGCGACGGCGGCATCGTGGTCACGGACAACGAGGAGTACGCCATTGCCATGCGCAAGTTCGGCAGCCTGGGATATGCGGCCATGAAATCAGGAGACGGGCGCATTCGCATAAACAAAGACATCTTTCAGGATCCCAACTACAAGCGCCACGACTCCCTGGGCCTAAATTACCGCATGCCCGAAGTGGCGGCGGCCTTGGGCCTAGCCCAGACCGAGCGCATGGAGCACTTCATTGAACTACGCGTAGGCATCGCCGACTTGTACAGGGAAGCCATCGCGGGATGCGATTACCTAGTACCCCAGGCCACAATAGCGGGTTGTCTGAATACCTACTGGACTTTCGTCGTCAAATACGAGCGCCGGGACGTCTCCTGGCAAGATTTTCGCATGAAATACGTGGAGTTCGGTGGTGACGGAGTTTATGCGGCCTGGGCCCTATCCTACGAGGAGACGCTCATAGCTAACGGCCACTATAAGAAGCACTGCCCCATGATCTATGGGGAGCTGGAGTATCCCCGCGGCATCTGTCCGGTGGCCGAGGCCGTGCAGCCCAAGCTGATGCAGTTCGTCACCAACTACGGCAGCCTTGATGAAGCCAGACCCAAGGCCGAGGCCCTCAGGAAGACCATCGAGATTTTTAAATAGGAGGCAGGGATTAGTAACGGTAACACCTACGGCGTCATTATCCAGGCCCGCCTGAGTTCCACGAGACTTCCTGGCAAAGTACTCTTGGATATCTCGGGCAAGCCCATGCTACAGCGCCAGGCCGAGCGGCTGCGCGAGGGCATTGGGGATCTGCCGCTCATCATAGCCACCTCTGATGACCGGTCCGACGACACCCTTGGACACTTTTGCGGAAAGCAAGGTATTGCCTGCTTCCGCGGACCCCTCAAAGATGTGATGTTGCGCTTTATCATGTGCGCCCGTGAACATGGTCTTACGCATGTCGTGCGTGTTGGAGGCGACGACCCGCTCATCGACCCGGATTGCTGCACTTGGCTTGTGCGCCTGCACCGGGAGGAGCCAGCGGATTTCCTGTACGCCAGCCACCGCGAGGGCTGGCCCTATGGCTGTGCAGCGGAACTCATCGGCCTAGATGCCTTGGAGCGCATCCATGCCGTCACGGACAAGACTCTCTATCTGGAGCATACCATCCCCTATTTCTTCGACCATCCGGAAGCCTTCAGTATTCGCAAGGTGCGGTCTCCACAGAGGCTTTGCAGGCCGGATCTGGCCTTCACAGTAGATTTTGCAGAGGATTTGGAACTAATCCGGGCTGTGTTCCATGAGCTACGGGATGAGGGGGATTTTTTTCCTTTGGAACGGGTGATCCGTTTGATGGACGAAAAGCCGGTAATACGGGCGATTAATCGGCACCTACACACGGGATTTGACCGTTAAGGTGCCCACGGGGAGAAATTATGATCATTAGGAACAGCCTGAGCCCGGATATCGAACTGGTGCCCTTCGCCGACATGCGGGACAATGCCGCCCTTAAGGTCGCCTACCTGAGCTGGCTCAACGATATGGATGTGGTGCGTTCCATCGCCTCTCCCGCCTTGCTTGCGCCCAAGGGGCCGGAGTTTGTTGAGGACAGCTTCAAAAGATTCACCCGTCCGGAGTGCCGCGGTTTTTTTATCCGGTTCGTACCGGACAGCGCCTTCATCGGTACGGTCAAATTGGACGGAATCTCCGAATACACTCGTTCGGCCTGGGACGGCATCATGATAGGTGATCGCCGCTATTATGGCCGCGGTTTGGCGCCGAAGGTGTATCAGGTACTGCTGGCCTACGCCTTCAATGTACTGAGCCTGCGGCGTGTCAGCGGCGGCTGCAATGAGAGAAATATCCCCATGATCAAGACGTTCCAGCGCCTAGGCTACACCCTGGAGGGTAGGCTCAGGCAGGCGGATTGCCTGGACGGGGAATACAGCGACCATTTGTACTTTGGCATCCTTAGCGAAGAGTTTCGAGCTATGAATGATGTCGAGCTTATGACGGAAGAAAGGTGAAATAAATGAGATACTGCACTAAGTGTGTGATGCCGGATACCAGACCCGATTTGCGTTTTGACGGGGAAGGCGTTTGCGATGCGTGCCGTTCCTTCGAACGTAAGCGTCAGAGCATTGACTGGGAGGCAAGGCGGCGTGAGTTTGAAGAAATGTTGAAAAAATACGGAAACAGAAATCCAACCAAGTATGATTGCGTTATTCCTGTATCCGGCGGCAAGGATAGCCATTTGACTTTATACTATGCCAAGGAGATATATGGCATGAAGCCGTTATGTGTCTGCTTCGAACCTACTCTTCCCACTGAGATTGGTCGTCACAACCTAGCGAACATCAGCCGGCTCGGTGTGGACCTGATCCATTTCAAGCAGAACCCCGTTGTTTATAAAAAATTGATCATGGAAGGATTTCGGCGTGTGGGCGATATGGAATGGGCCAATCATATGGGGATCTGGAGTGTACCAGTACATTTCGCCATCCGGTTCGATATCCCCTTCATCTTTTGGGGTGAATCACCACAGCTTGAGTATGGCGGTGCGGAAACCGTATCGGAAACCAACAAGCGTCAGTTCAATGAGGATTGGCTCAACGACTATGGCTGTCTGAATGGTTTGCGGCCTCAGGACATGGTTGACGAGAAGAACGGCATCACCCTGCGTGACTTGCAAATGTATATTTATCCCAGCCGGGAAGACGTTGAGAGGTGGGGCGGTAGCGGCGTATTTATGGGATACTATTTCAAGTGGAACAGCGCAGAGAACCTTTCGATCATCGAGCAAATGGGGTTCAGCCGCCGCCGAGGTCGTATAGAGGTCTCCTACACGGATCACGAGAAGCTTGACTGCTTGTCCATGAACCTGCACGATTATCTGAAGTACCTCAAGTATGGATACGGACGGGCCACGGATTCGGCTTGCATTGAGATACGCAATGGCGTCATCTCACGAGAGGAGGGCGTTCGTTTGGTGGAGAAATATGATGGTCGCTATCCGAAGGAGTGCGTCGAGAGGTTTTGCGAAGAGTTTGCAATCAGCCGTGACGAGTTTGATGCCCTGTGCGAGCCTTTTATCAACCGCGCTTTGTTCGAACACGAGGGCGGAGCCCTAAAACGTGACCTGGATGGGAGCCTGGTTTTTAAGGTGAAGTTCGTCGAGAGGCGCCGGAATCCCTAAGCAGGCGCAGGCAGAGGATGGGCAGGATGCAAATTGCTCTTGTTGATTACAAAGCCGGAAATTTGCGTAACGTGCAGAAGGCGGTAGAGCGCCTTGGACAGACTGCCCGTGTAGTGCGCTCCGGGGCCGAACTTGCCGGAATGGATGCCATAATTTTACCTGGGGTAGGGGCGTTCGGCCAGGGAATGGAAAATCTCACTGCCGCAGGCTTCGTGGAAGCCATCCGGCGCGAGGTGCTGGAGAAAGGCAAACCGTTACTGGGAATCTGTCTTGGTATGCATCTCATTGGGGAAATAGGTTATGAGGGCGGCGTTATCCAAGGGCTGAACCTGTTGCCCATGACTGTGCCGCGCTTCAATACCGCGGGTTGTGGAGTCAGACTGCCTCACATAGGCTGGAACAACGTGGATGTGATGCCAGGTTCTAGATTGTTTGAAGGCGTACCCCAGGGTGGGGATTTTTATTTTGTGCATAGTTACCACGTGGTTTGCGAGGACGATTCCTTTGTGGCTGCGCGTTGTGACTATTGTTATTCTTTTGTGGCTGCGGTGGAAAGGGAGAACATATTTGCTACACAGTTTCATCCTGAGAAGAGCCAGCGCTATGGGCTCCGGGTGCTGGAGAACTTTCTCAGGTATTGCGAGGCTGGAGTCTAGCCATGCTCAAGATCAGGGTGATTCCCATCCTTCTGTTGCAGGACGGGCTGCTAAAAAAGCCAGTGCAATTCAGAAATCCTCGGACAGTAGCTAATCCCTTGTCCGTTGTTCGTGTATTTGAGCAGCGGCATGTAGACGAGCTCATTCTCCTGGACATCGGGCTTACCGTCGAGCAGGACGAAATCGATCCGGACTTGGTTCGCGATATCGCGGAAGAATTGTATGTTCCCTTTGCCTTTGGCGGGGGAGTTCGCAGTGTCGAAACCATCCAGAAAATCGTACAAGCCGGAGCCGAGAAAGTGGTTATCAATACCGCTGCTGTGGAAATCCCTGAGTTGATTACCGAGGGTGCGGCAAAGTTCGGCAGCCAGTGCATCGTGGGGTCTATTGACGCCAAGCACAACGGCGAGTTTTATGAGGTTTATATCCGTAGTGGCTCCGAGCCCACAGGCTTAGATGCGGTGAGGTTGGCGAAAAGAGTCGAGGACCTCGGTGCTGGCGAAATCCTCATCAACTCCATACCGCACGAAGGCATGCTGCAAGGCTATAATATTGACCTCATCCGCAGGGTGGCAGATGCGGTAAGCGTGCCCGTAATCGCTGCCGGTGGGGCTTCACATCTGAACGATTTTGTGTGCGCGGTTAAAGATGGCGGTGCGTCCGCGGTCGCGGCGGGCAGCATTTTCCACTATACGAAGGTTACCCCGAATATGGTCAAAGGTGCTTTACATGCCGCTGGCATTCCCGTGCGGATGTATGATAACGTAGATTATAGTTACAAGTGGTAAGGAGTAGTGATCATGACAGAGAATAAACTAGCCATTTTTGGCGGTGAACCTAGGTTCAGCGGAACTTGTCACGCTTACAATTCCATTGGGTCAGAAGAGATCGATGCTGTGGTCCGAGTGATGCGGTCGGGTTGTCTTTCAGGTTATTACGGTTCGTGGAGCGATGAGTTTTTTGGTGGTCCGGTGGTGCAGGCTTTCGAGGCCGCATGGGCCAAGCGTTTCAAATGCCGACATGCTGTGGCAGTGAATTCGAACACCTCGGGTCTTATCGCCGCATTGGGTGCTGTTGGCATAAGCCCGGGTGATGAGGTTATCGTACCGCCCATGACCATGGCCGCTACGGTAATGGCCCCTCTGGTCTACGGAGGTATTCCTGTTTTCGTGGACATGGATCCGGTTACTTGCTGTCTGGACCCTGACCTGGTTCGAAAAAACATTACATCGAAAACCCGCGCTATCCTGGTGGTTAACCTCTTTGGCCACATTGCCCACTTAGAGGAGTTAAGAGCCATCGCCGACCAACATGGCGTTTTCCTCATTGAGGATAACGCTCAAGCTCCTCTCGGCACGGAGAATGGTCGGTACGCTGGAACGATCGGACATATTGGGGTGTTCAGCCTGAATTACCACAAGCATATTCATACGGGTGAGGGTGGGGTGTGTACTACCGATAATGAGGACCTCTCCTTGCGAATGCAACTCATTCGCAACCATGCCGAGAGTTGCGTTGAGGGCGCCGGCATGGAGAATTTAGTTAACATGGTAGGTTTTAACATGCGCATAACCGAGCTTTGCGCGGCCGTAGGGTTGGAGCAGCTTAAGAAGATCGATTATCATGTGGGGATACGTGAGCACATTGCACAACGTCTCAATGAGGGATTGGCCGGATTAGTCGGCATCACGCCGCCCGTGCAGCGCGCTTCTACCCGTCCGGTTTACTACATGTATCAGATTCGTTTTGACCGCGATGCCGTGGGCGTGTCTCGTGAGACATTCGCCAAGGCCCTGGCTGCCGAAGGCTTTCCGACCTTTTTAGGCTACCTGAGACCCCTCTACATGCTACCTGTGTTCCAGAAACGAGTAGCCATCGGACGAGAAGGCTGGCCGTTTACACTTACCGAACGCGTTTATCGGATGGGCCTTTGTCCTGTGGCAGAGCGCTTGCACGAAAAAGAGCTTGTTGGTTTTGACAACTGTTGTCTGAAGATTACGGATTTTGATCTTGACGGCCTTATTGCCGCTTTCCGTAAAGTTCATGCCAGCCGTGGCCAGTTGAAGCAATTGGAAGAGGGAAGCGCATGAGTGATCTTAGAAGTAAACCACATGTAGTGGCAAGTATTGAAGCCCGTATGGGCTCCTCGCGACTGCCGGGGAAGGTACTTGAGGACATTTGTGGCAAAAGCGCCTTGGGATGGCTGATTGACCGATTGCGGCTCTGCCGTACTGTGGACGATATTGTGGTGGCCACGTCCACGAACTCACTGGATGATGTTTTAGCTCAGTGGTGCAGACAGCATGGGGTGACCTGCTATCGGGGCAGCGAAGACGATGTATTGCTCAGGGTTGTGGAGGCTCAACGCTTTGCGGAGAGCGATATCGTAGTTGAGATCACCGGCGACTGCCCACTCACCGATCCGGATGTTGTAGATATGGGTGTGGAAACCTTTTTGCTCAACGACTGCGATTTTGTGACCAATTGCGGTGTTCCCTCGTTTCCGCAGGGTATCTGTGTGCAAGTTTTCCGTCTGGAGGATCTGGAGCGTATGGGACGTGAGTCCGACGATCCAGCGGTGCACGAGCATGTTTCGTTACTTTTTTACGAACATCCTGAGGTCTATCGTGTCATCAATCTCATGGCTCCCGGGGTTTGGCATCTTCCGAAAGATTGCCGCACGCAGTTGGATTACCCTGAGGACTTGGCGTTCCTCCGTGAGGTTTGTGCGCGGCTTTTGCCGGAAAATGGCTATGGTTTCGGCATAGGCGAATTGGTGAAGCTGCTCCGTGCCGAACCTTCTCTCATGGATATCAATCGGCATTGCATGGAGCGAAACGTTAGATGATCGCGCCTCTAAAGACGCTACTGGTAGGCTTGGGCAGCATTGGGGCCGCATATGTGGATGATAAGGCTATGGCCGTGAATGTGCCCTATGTGACACATGCCCAGGTGTTGACAGACCATCCGGACTTTGCGTGGGAAGCAGCCGTTGACCTATCGGAGGAAGCCTGTTCCAGGGTCCGGCGCACATGGGGAGTGCCCCGCGTGGGCCGTACTCTGGATGAGGTGGGGGGCTTAGAGGACATAGAGGTTGCCGTGCTGGCCACGCCTCCGTCCTATCGCCTGCCCGTGATTGAGGCTCTGCCCAACCTTAAGGCCGTGGTCGTTGAGAAACCCCTGGGCCGGACCTATGAAGAAGCCGAACGATTCAAGGATGCCTGCGACTCCAAGGGGCTGGTCACGCAGGTCAATCTGACCCGCCGGGCCGAAGCGATAATGGCCGGCTTGGCCTGTGGCGGCTTGGAGGAACGCATCGGCCATGTGCAATGCGGTTTCGGAGTCTACGGTAACGGGTTGGTCAACTATGCCACGCATACAGTGGACCTGGTTCGCATGCTGCTTGGTGAAATCGCAGCCGTGCAGGCTATGCCTGCGGCAGGCGAGTTTCAGGAGGGTCCGCTTGAAGGCGACTGCAATTTGTCTTTTACACTTTTTATGCTGGCCGGTGCGGCCGTGACTCTGCATCCCATTGGCTTCTCCCATTACCGAGAGGGAAGCCTGGATCTGTGGGGGACAAAGGGCCGCATGGAGATACTGCAGGAAGGATTGCTGGTTCGTACAGCCTCCCGAGGGGCTTGCCGTTCTCTTGACGGGGGGTACGAGGTGGCGGCGGACAGGGCCGAAATTTCGGATACAGAGTATGGCCGTGCGCTCTTCGATCTGTACAACGATTTAGCGGCTGTGCTGGACGGGGCGCGGGAAGGGACATGCAGCCCGTGTGCGTCCGCATTGGTCACGGAACGGGTGGTGCATGCTGTGCTGGACTCTGCTCGTCTGGGTGGTGCGCTGGTGAAGACCTCAGGCGTATGATTCGGGGCACGGAGGAGCATATGGCGGGTGTTGATATCCTCATTGTCGTCGAGGACCCCGGAGCGGCCAATTTTATCGTGGAACTGCCCGTTGCTCTGGAACGTGCGGGAATTTCCTGCCGTGTGCTAGCCTACGGCCACGCACGGAAATTCCTGCGCGATCGCGAGGTGGTCTTCAGCGAGCCGTCGAAAGGGGACGGGCCGGGCAAGATCATAGATTCGTTTCTGCCGCGTCTGCTGCTGGTGGGTACCTCACAGAACTCCGACTCTCCGGCGCTCATGCTGGGGGAGGAGGCTCGACGGCGTGGCATCTCAACCGCGGGGTTTGTGGATATGGCCGTGGACGCATCTTTGCGGTTCAGGGGCCGCACGGGTAATCCCTTGAAGTATGCCCCGGAACACCTGATAGTCCCGGACAAGGTCACACAGGAAGTGTTTCAAAACCTCGGATTTCCGGCTGAGCGGATCGTTGTGTGCGGGCATCCCGCCTATGATCGGGTGCGTAAGCGGGCACGCGAATTGGCAAAGCAGGATATCGCGGCGTTACGCTCTCGGTTGCTCGGGTTGAATCCGGCGCCTCGACCGGTTTGGCTTTTTGCCGCCGAACATATGGATGGTTGTGAATACCGGCGCATGCACCGCGGCCCTGGATACACATTGAACGGCCGCGGCAGTTCTGACCGGCGCACTGACATCGTCTTGGAGGAAGTGTTGGACGTAGCCGCGTTCATGAGCCCGCGCCCTTTTGTGATACTAAGGCTACACCCCAAGAACACCCGCGAGGAGTTTTCCGCCTATCTGTCTGAGGTGGATTTTCTGAGTATCGGAGGGGATCCAATGGATTTGGTTTGGGTCTCGGACCTGGTGATTGGACTTTCCTCCATGTTGCTCATGGAAGCCGTGCATATGGGAAGGCCGACACTTTCTGTGGTGCCAAGGGAAGAGGAAAGGTTTTGGGCTCCGAGCGTGGTCCAGGGGCTGACCCCGTGTGTCAGTACGAGGGCGGCTCTACGCGAGATAATAACGGGGCCAGGGTTGTCTGCGGACTACGGAATACCGGGCGATACGGTCATGGATGCCGTGCAGTCATTGAGTGAAGCCATTGCGGCTTTATTGTTGTGTCTGCGTGTATCGTCAGTGCCGTCGATATGAAAGCTCCAAATGGGGTTGGCATCATGCATGTGATGAGGATATGACTTCCACAATAAGATCAAAGGAAATTATACACACACCGAGACTGACCATCGAGCCTTTCGGGGACGAGCACCTTATCGGAATCCTCGTGGACTGACTTAACGATTCCGAGGTTGTGCGCTATAGCGATCAGCGCCAGCGGAACTGTCGCGGGGCAGATTGCGCAAGAAACTGCCTGATCTGAGGAAAGCCTTGGAAGCACGTTTCCGTCCGCACCATCGCTTCATGTTGGAACAGATCTTGGGGCATCTGGATTTTCTGGACGAGTGGATTGCCCGGATCAGCGAGGAGGTTGCCAACCGCGTGGACCCTTTTTTGCCGGCAGATTGATCTTTTGCGCACCATTCCCGGGGTGGACAGCAAAACGGCGGAGATCATTCTGTCGGAGATTGAACCCGACATGGATCATTTTCCATCGGCTTGTCATTTGGATTCCTGGGCGGGATTGTGTCCCGGAAACAATGAAAGCGCCGGAAAACGCAAGAGCGGCAAGACAAGAAAGGGAAACCAGTGGCTGCGAAGGGCGCTGATGGAAGCTGCTTGGGCGGCATCCCACACAAAGGACACCTATCTGAGTTCCCAATACCGTCGCCTCGTCAGTCGCCGGGGGAAAAATAAAGCTATTGTCGCCGTTGCTCATAGTACCCTGGTAATCGCGTTTCATGTTATCAAAAATGATGTCTTCTATCGGGAGATCGGCGCCGATTTTCTGGACAAACTCAATGCCTCTATGATTCAGCGGCATCACGTAAAACGATTGGAATACCTTGGATTCAAAGTCATTATCGAACCCCTATCCAAGGCAGCGTAATGTATTTTCTGACTAAAGATATTGTAACCGATCACAACGCCAGAAAATGAAAGGAGAAATTAAGATGTATGATAGCAGAAAAAACATGTTTATTAAGGGGATGTTAATTTACCTGAGAAAGCCTGATATCCAAGCAGATGTATACGAGGGAGACTGGCACGAATGGTTTAACGATAGAGAGATTACGAAATATCTTGTCCATGGAATTCTGCCAGTAAGTAAAGAAGATCAAGCTAAAATCGTACAAGAAGGAATAGACAACCCCAATACCCTTTTATTATCAATAGTTGATTGTAATTCTGATAAACATATTGGCGTTATTTCACTTAAATCAATAGACTTAATCAACAGAACTGCTGAAATCGCGATTGTGATTGGATTCGAAAAAATTCCTGGGGCTGCATTAGAGGCTATGGCATTGATGACAGAGCATGCATTCGAGCGACTTAATCTTAACCGGCTTTATGCTGGCCAGCATGAGGGCTTATGGAAATGGGTAAACGCATTAGAATTAATCGGATATAGAATAGAAGGCTATCGGAGGCAAGGCGGCATTCGTGGAATGGCATATGATATTGTTTTGACAGGAATAACTGCTGAAGATTACTTCAGGATAAAAAAGGAAAGGGGATTTCTGATGACTGAAGATCTTAGCAAGCTATATAAAAGAAAGCGCAAAGACAACTTGTTACCTACGGTAAAAGCTTTTTTTGATAATTTATACAATTGACAAAGAGAGAGGTTTGCATAACTCCGATTTTCCCCGGATCATTCATCGATGACCTCCCTCGTGACATAACCCGACGAGGAGACCACACCGAATTTTTCGGGTGGGTGATCCGTAAGAAAATTGCATGAGAAAATTCAGGAAAAATCATAATAACTATTCAATATAACTTGACATATCAACGTATTTGTGCCATATTTCCGCCATCAAATTTCTCTCCGGAGGGGATACGGGATACAAACAAATCGAGCCGAATATGACCTTCGCCGAAGTATAGCTTCTGAGCTCCATGGAACATAACCGCAGCCTCAAGAGACTGGAAAAAATCAACCAGGTCATCAACTGGTCAAAGGTGGAAGAGATTCTGATGGCTCATTATACCGTTGGAACCAGCCGCGAAGGCGCCGACGCCTATTCGCCCCTGATGCTCTTGAAAGGGCTTCTCCTGCAGAAGTGGTACCGGATCGATTCCGATCCGGAGCTGGAAAACCAGATCAACGACCGGATCTCCTTCAAGAAGTTCATGGGTTTGTCCTTTGATCAGCATTCCCCCGACCATTCCACTTTTTCCCGTATCCGAGGGCGCCTGTCCAAAGAGGCGATGAGCCGGATCAACAGCGCCGTTCTTTAGCAGTTCTCCCAGAAGGGGCTTGTCATCAATGAGGGCGTGGCCGTGGATGCCCGCCTAGTTCAATCCGCCAGCCATCCCATCAGCAACGAGGAGATCAAAAAACAACGGGAGAAGAGAGACCCCGGAGGGGAAGTTGGACAAGAACGGGAATCTTCTCAAGTTTTCAAGGGATCTGGATTCGGACTGGACTCGCAAGAACAATACTCCTCATTACGGATTGAAGGAGCACGCCTCCGTTGACACCAATCACGGGTTTATCCTCTCCACGGATCTGACCCCGGCTTCGGTTCATGACAGCACCTATCTTCCTTACTGTGTCGCCGCCAGTTGCCATACCGAGGATCCCATTGAGAAGGTCTACGCCGACAAGGGGTATTATGGCGAACCCAACAGTGGGTTCCTCCACAAACCTTGTGGGTATTACTATTAGCGCAGCCAATAGGCCGATGTTAATTTGGTTTTCTTCAGCGATAACAATGGTCTTTTGCTTTATCGGATATTTCATAGTGATGAAATATTCAAAACGCGTTGAATAGTATGCATATATAAGTGCAACGGGGTCAATTTTAAGCTTTCTACTTGTTACTGGTTTTTCATTTTATTGCCTCAGGGTGCATTCACATTCAGACTTAAGAGAGTATTCCCCATAAATATGGATTAAACTAACATATTGGAATTGGCAAACATTAACTGTATTGATAAAGATAAAATTATAAAAAAATATAACTCTCCCCAGAAACTGGACAGGGTAATAAGGTGCATGATAGCCTGCCATAGTCGGAAAGGAGCAACGACATGGACAGGAACATGCGAAGGGGCCACGATGCGGCATTCAACATTCAAGGCCAGAGTACAGAGTAGCCCTTGAAGCCCTGAAAGGGGAAAAAACAATGGCCCAGCTTTCGAGTGAGTATAGCGTTCATGCCAATCAAATTCGTCAGTGGCGCCAGAGGCTTCTGGATGAATTGCCCCAGGTGTTTTCCGATCGTCGTCGGAAGCAGGATAAAGACGGTGAAGAGATGACGTCGGAACTTTACCGCCAAATCGGCCAGCTCAAAGTGGAGCTGGAATGGCTTAAAAAAAAGTCCCAGATGCTTCTGTTGAAGAAAAAAGAGCGATGATCGAATCGGCGCATGCAATGATTCCCGTTTCCCGTCAATCCCTCGAACTCTCCAGACCTGAGATTTTCAATACGGATCAAGGCATTCAATTTACCAGTACGGATTTCATCAAAATGTTGGAGAAGCAAGATATTAGAATCAGCATGGATGGCCGGGGCCACGTGTATGACAACATTTTTGTGGAACGCCTTTGGCGAACGGTCAAATACGAGGAAGTTTTTCTTCACCAGTACACAATGGTTTCTGAGGCCCCCAGAAGCCTGGATAAATACTTCCGCTTCTACAACATGGAACGGATTCACGAGTCTCTGGGGTATCGAACCCCATATGAGATTTATGTCAAGGAGCGGTTAAACCAAAAACCCGTGCAGGCTAACACCATGCACCATATACAACCAGTTTTTTTGTCTTGACAATGGGGAGACCCTTAGATCAATATTAAGCACCAAAATGAAAGGAGAATAGTCCATGGAAGACAAAAAGGCCAGTAATAGGATTTTAGTAAAGAAACATGAAGAAGAAATATATGACATCGCGATGTCTTTGCCTCCTGATTATCGCAAAAAACTTGATGTCCATATTGAAAAGTGTAGCGGTACTCTTGCCTGGAAGATGCAAAATTTTACTCGGTTTGTCCCGAAGCAAGCGCTCAGCCGATTTTTGCACCGGGCAGAAATGTTTAACCGAGTTCTTAATATTCAAGGATCGATTGTTGAATGCGGCGTTCTGGGTGGTTTTGGATTGATGACATGGGCACAACTGAGCGCTATCTATGAACCTCTAAATTGGCAAAGAAAAATAATTGGTTTTGATACCTTTTCTGGTTTTCCTCAAATTTCAGAGAAAGATTTGGCAACGGAAATTTCCTGTAAGCGTCCTGGAGGGCTTGCACTCGATTCGTATGCTGAGATTTTAGAGTCTATCGCTTTGTATGATTCGAATCGATTTCTTGGACAGATTAATAAAGTAGAACTGGTAAAAGGTGATATTTTGGAAACGGTTCCAAAATATCTTAAGAATAACCCGGCTACTCTAATAAGTCTAATGTATTTGGATGTGGATATATACGAACCTACTAAAATTGCTCTTGAATATTTTGTTCCTCGAATGCCAAAAGGCGCTATTATTGCTTTCGATGAACTGAACGATGACTCGTGGCCTGGCGAAACATTAGCACTGATAGAAACACTTGGTATTCGCGATATAAGACTTGAGAGATTTACATACGACACGAAAGTGTGTTTTGCTGTATTAGAATAGGACTAGTATGATTTCAGCGGTAATTCCCGGATGGCCGAATCACTACTGGGCAATTCTGGCGGACGGTTCAATGATCGGCACCATTACGGCCTATGTGGATGAGCCCAACTCCGTGGCCGACGTTGGGATTCTAGTGGGGGACAAGATGTCCTGGCGATGCGGATACGGCAGTGAAGCCTTTCGGGCGGTTATAGATTGGCTCATCACCCGTCAGGATGTGCGCAAGGTTACGGCGGGAACTATGGCCGACAACATGGCCATGCGTAGCGTCATGCTGAAGGGTGGCATGCACGAGGAGGGTCGGAGGGAGCGCTATTACATCCTGGATGGTCGCGAGGACGACATGATCTATGCGACGGCTTTTGCCGAGGATTTGGATACGGAATTCAGGGGCAAGGTGAATGTAGATTGATTAACTTGATGCCCTTGAAGAGGATATCTCCTGCTACGGGACACTACAGATATTCATCACCGAACACCAAGGAACCGTATTTATTAATACAAGCCTTTCATTTCTCGACCACACGATGAACATCTCCAAGCTCTACCAGTCAGCAAAGGATAAAAAGGAGTTGGTTTTGTATACGCTGATTATGGGCTCAACGATGATATTGGCGTTTTTACAAAATATAATTTACGCAAAGATTCTTTCCCCTGAACTCATGGGATATTATGCAATGGTGCTAAGTGTGGCCTCGTACGGCACATTATTGCAATTAGGTCTCTTGAGCGGACTCACCAGGGAGTTACCATATGCTATGGGTAAGGGCAATGTGGAATATTCAGCACGGCTGGTTGGTGAAGTTAGCGTGGTATTATCGGTCTTGATTGTTCTTGTATTGCTCGCATATTCACTAATCGTTCGCAATCTATATTTCGCAGACGATAATATTCGAAAAGCCTTTCTATTAAGCGGGGTATTGGCTGCTTCAGCTCTCTATTACCAGATAATGATGGTACGTTTAAGGTCCGAAAGGAAAACCGTACTCTTTCCATTGATACTTTTTTCCGAAAGAACAATTGCTCTTATTGTTGGCTCAATAGCTTGTTATTATCTTTTATTTTCTGGTCCTATATATGTTTTTATTACTACAAACCTCATTTTTTTTGTTTATATTACCATATGGCGTCTAAATCCTGCGACTTACAGGGTGATCAAGCTAAAAGAGATAAGCTATTTAATAAGGATTGGCCTGCCTATGATGACTGCAGGTCTGCTTGACAGCCTGAGGATAACTATGGACAGACTTTTTTTAATAAAAACCACGTCTCCGTACGAGTTGGGGCTTTATCAGTTTGGTACATTACCCCTCATGTTAGGGTTAGGGTTGAGTGGGATGATTAATCAATATTATGGTCCAAAGATTTTATTTGAATATGGCAAAGTTGGACGGCTGAGAAATGTGTTCAGGAAATCTCTGGTACTATCATTAATATTAGCAGGAGTATTACTTGTAAGCTGGCCGCTTGCTATGATAGTAATTGAATATATTATCGTACAATGGTTGCCCAAGTATGAAAATAGTATTCCGATCATCTCCATTTTTTATGTGAGCACTATATTTGCTGCATCAAACCTTGTGGGTATTACTATTAGCGCAGCTAATAGGCCGATGCTAATTTGGTTTTCTTCAGCGATAACAATGGCCTTTTGCTTTATCGGATATTTCATAGTGATGAAATATTCAAAAGCCATTGAATGGTATGCATATATAAGTGCATCCGGGTCAATTTTAAGCTTTCTACTCGTTGCTGGTTTTTCATTTTATTGCAGCAGGGAGCATTCACACGCAGCCTTAAGAGAGTATTCCCCATAAATATGGATTAAACTAAAATATTGGAATTGGCAAACATTAACTGCATTGAGAAAGGTAAAATTATAAAAAATGAAATCAAATGTTGTATTCTTTGCAAGAGACTATCAAGCTGTTCTTTTCCCGAAATTAAAGTCGGGAAAATATAATAGCATATATGTAACTCTAACTCACAGAGAAAGGATCTATATCGAGAGCCTTGGCTTAAAGGTTGCTGGATGCTTTGAAGATGATTTTGAAAATTTGCAGCCGAGTAATCTTCCTGATAATTACTTAATTACATCATATGTAGCCGATCGATACCTTGGTGAATATAGTCTTGACGAAAGAAAACTTATTTTAGCTAAAGAGAAAGCTTTCTGGGGACAAATATTTGAAAGCTATGAACCTATTGCTGTTGTAAACGAAGTAGTAGCAATTGAGATATCAGAGGTAATGTACATTGAAGCGAAAAAAAGAAATATAAGATATTTAGCATGGCTCGCTTCTCCGTTTGAAGAAAAAAATTTATTCTGGGCAAAGAGTGCGAATCATTCTTCACTGGATGCTGAAATATTTAATAATGAGCCATCTATTGAATCGATTCAGTTTGCAAACTCATATTTGCAAAAGGTTTTGGACAATGATAACGTCAAGCCATTCTATGCAAGAAGGCTCAAATCAAGATATGATCCGGTAGTATTTATAAAATATTTACTTGGTTTTCTCTTGAATAATATAAGAAGTCTAATAATTAGACCGAAAATTAAATATTTGAGATCCTATTATTTCGATAGGGCAGACGGTGTTCGAAGAATAATAAATTATTTCAATAGTCTTATTTATAAGTATGATAGCCTTAATCAACACGATAAGATAGTATTCTACCCATTGCAATATGAGCCAGAAGCAAGTCTACTTTATATGTCAGAGTTTAATGAGAACCAGATTGGTTTAATAAGGAACTTAGCTAAATGTTTAAAATCAAATCAAGTACTCGTGGTTAAAGAGCACCCCTCGCAACCAGGAATGTTGCTATCAAATAAATTTAGATTATTAAGAAAAGAAATCTCAAATTTAATATATTTACCCTCAGAATATTCAACAAAGCAGTTGCTCCTTAAATCAATTCTTATTGTCACTCAAACGAGCACGGCAGCTTGGGAAGCTATATTGTTGGGAAAGCCGATAGTTGTGTTGGGTAAGCAATATTACGATAAATATCCTTACATTAATAAATTTAATGGATTTGAAAAATTGAAAGAAGTGATTCGAAACGATAGGTTGTTATACCCCGATCATAATGCAACGATTCGATATATTGCACAAATGTGGGAATATTGCAGAGAAGGGAACCCGTTTCCGAACGAAAAGTTGTATCATGATGACAATATAAAAAAGATAATTAATGCAATAGAAATAGAGTTAGAGCCTGTTCAATAATTCAGTTTCAGGACCGGGCTTTTCTTCCCGGTCGTAATATAGTCAAAGATAATGTCCTGTGTGGGGACGATGTCAGTTTTGTTTTACCCCAGTGATTTAAGAAATATTAGAGAGTAGTTCAGCGAATGTATGGTATTTTATCACGCACTAAGAGTATATTTAAACACCTTTTATTAGGGCGTTTGGCCTTAGTACCCGACCCATATCATCATCCTCAAGTAAAAATTGGTAGACATTCATATGGGTTAACACCATTCACCATTCGAATATATACAGAAAATGACCGGGTGATGATTGGATGTTTTTGTAGTATAGCTAAGAATGTTAAAATTGTCGCAGGCGGTGAACGATATCCTGAGCGTGTTTCAAACTATAGTCTTGCGACATACTTATTAGCGCGTACAGAAATTAATAAAGATGTTTTTACACGCGGCCAGGTGGTAATAGGTCATGATGTGTGGATTGGGACTGGTGCCATAATTTTACCTGGTGCATCAATAGGTAATGGAGCCGTTATCGCTGCTGGCTCTGTGGTGCGAGGAGCAGTGGATAATTACGCGATTGTCGGGGGTGTTCCGTCGCGATTGATTAGGTATCGTTTCAAAGAAGAACAACGGCAACAGTTGTTGAAGATCGCATGGTGGGAGTGGCCGGATGAGTTGATAATAGAACGTCTGGATCATTTTTATGGCAGCGTTGATGAGTTTATCAAATTGTACGGGGGAAAAAATAGGGATACTGAATGAAGAAGAATGTATTGATTACGGGTGGCGCAGGTTTTATCGGAAGCAAACTGGCCTATTTGCTGGTAGAGAAAAAATACCATGTTAGGATTTTAGACAATTTATCACCCCAGGTTCATGGCCTTAATGCCCAGGCACCATTAAGATTAGCAGAGGTAGCCGAGGTGATAGTCGCTGATATAACGGATGCTGTGGCCGTAAGGCGGGCCTTAGCAGACATTGACATTGTAGTCCATATGGCGGCTGAAACGGGTCCGGCGCAATCATTATATGAGATTGAACGATATACAAAAGTAAACGTACAAGGCACTGCCGTGCTGCTTCAAGAAATGCTCTCCTTTAGAAAACATATACAGAAACTAATAATTGCTTCATCTCGAGCGGTTTATGGAGAAGGAAAATACTGCTGTAATAAATGCGGAACGATTGCGCCTGAAGCAAGACACAAGGAGGAGTTACTCAAAGGTGAGTGGGATCATCGATGTCCAATATGCAACTGCCCATTGGTGTCCATTCCTACAGATGAATGGACACTTCCCGCTCCTAGCTCTATTTATGCCGTGAGTAAATTGGCACAAGAACAAATGGGATTAGTGTTTGGTCAGGCATATAATATCCCTACCATAGCTCTAAGATACCAGAATGTATACGGTGCAGGGCAGAGTTTGCGGAACCCTTACATAGGCATATTAGCTATTTTTTGCGCGAGGGCCATAAGCCGACTACCAATTGGCGTATATGAAGATGGTGGTATGATACGAGATTTTGTCCATGTGGGTGATGCCGTGCAAGCGACAATGTTAGCGATTGAAAATCCTCGAGAAATCAACGGGGTTTATAACGTGGGTAGCGGGAAGAAATATACTGTTTTGGAAGTTGCTCAAAAACTTGTGCAGGTAATAGGTCTTGATGTTCAAATTCAAGTAACCGGAGAATACCGGACAGGAGATATACGTCATAATTATGCTGATTTAGGTAAAATCAAGAAACATCTGGGATATGAACCCAGAATAGACTTGGATTTTGGTTTGCGTGAATTATTTTCCTGGGCAAGTCAAAACCCGGGAATTGTAAATTTGTTGGAATCAGCCACAAATGAATTAAAACAATTTGGGCTTTTCAGCAAGGCTAATCAATAATGAAGTCGTGTATATTAAAAGGGAAAAACATTCTATTTATAGCACCTAATTTTTATGAATATCATATTAATATTATAAACTGTCTGAAAGTATACGGTGCTTCCGTAGATTATTTTGCAGATATACCTATTCAGAATATTCATGGTCTATTAAACACAATCAATGAAAATTTGAAGAAAACATACGAGCAAATGTATCGGCTTTTTTTATTAAGTAAAATCAATAAGAAAGAATATGATTATGTTTTTATAATCCGAGGTCAAATATTAACAAAAGATTTTATTGAAAAAATCTCTTTTAGGCATCCTAAGGCAAAATTTATTTTATATCAATGGGATTCTTTGAAAAACAATGATTATCTACCTATCGTACAATATTTTGACAAGGCATTTTCTTTCGACAGGAAGGATTGCATAGAGAACAAAGAATTAAATTATCTTCCACTTTTTCTTTTACACGATTTTAAAAGTTATGACAAGAATTATAAAGATATCGATTTGCTGCTTATTGGTGGTCTTTATAAAAAGAGATATGATAGTATATCAATATTTAATAATTATGCTAATAATAATAATTTGATTTTTTTTTATTATGTATACGCTCCTTTATTTGTATACGTGAAAACTTGTATATTAGGGGAAAATTATGATCCGAGGAAATTGAAATTTACACCACTTACAACGCACGAAACGTATAAGTTAATTTGTAGAAGTAGGGTTGTAATTGATATTCCTCATGAAAATCAGTCGGGATTAACTATGCGGACTATCGAAAGTTTAGCTTTGGGTAGCAAATTGATAACTACAAATAAATATATTAAATATGAAGAATATTATGATCCGAGATTAATTTACGTTATTGACAGAGAACTCAAAGATATTAATGTTGATTTCATTTGTTCTAGTTACACTTCAAACTATGATTTTAGCAAGTATCACATATCTGAGTGGATTTATAATATATTCAAATAATTCACATAAATGTTGATTATTAAAAAAAGATCATTGAATGTAGTCTTATTAATATTACTAATATTTTCTACTGGTAGCGCTTATCATATTATATGGGGTCAGATATTATCGCCATTAGCATATTTCATTCTATTCATTTGTTACTGTTGTTTTGTAAACAGTATTAAAAATAAGTTATTCTACGTATCTGTATTTTCCTTATCATTTGTATTATTATTTGTCAGTATTAATTACTTAATTGTACCGTTTGATTCTGATAAGTGGCTTTATTGTAAAACGATTTTAAGATTAATATTTGTTTTATTGTTATATATATACTATGAATCCAGTAAAAGTAATTTTATTGATGATTTGTATATTGCACTAAAAATAATAGCAATTCATTCTCTCGTAGGTTTTATTTGTGGCTTTTTTCTTTTACCTTATTTGGTTCAATTTTCTGACCTATTACAAATTCAGACTTTTGGTAATATTTTTTTCTATCAATCTGTGACATCTGTATTTGATTATCATATTTTTAGATCTCAAGGTTTTTTTTGGGAACCTGGCATTCTAGTGGGTTACCTTAGCTTACTATTATTTTTATCAACGTATATCCGAAAAAATGTTAAATATCAAGTATTATCAGTTTTTTTAATTATAACAACTTTTTCAACGACAGGGCTTATTTTACTAGTAATACAAATCTTGTTTATCTTCTTAGATTTAAAAAAACAAAAGAATTTAAGATATTATTTTTCTCTTTTAATTATTATATCAATGAGTATTCCAATAATTTATTTCACCACGATTAATATCAATGAAAAATTTTCAGGCAGTGGTATACATTCGTCTCAATTGCGGATTTATGATCTCTATCAAGCAATAAATTTAATTGGGACCTACCCCATTTCGGGCATTGGCATGGATCCTAAAATTTATCTGGCATTATCGGAGGCAAACACGAATATTTTTGAATCAGAATGGCTAACGGATTCAATACGCGAGATGCGAGGCAATACTAATGATGTATTGATGATATTTGTGAAATTAGGTATACCTTTAGGAATATTATTTTATTATTTTTTATTTCGAGGTCTGATCATAACAGAAAAAAAGTTTTTGTTATTAATTATTATAATAATAATCAACTTATCAGAACCTTTAACGCTGGGTAACTTCTATTTATATTTTTTTATGTCAGGAGTATGCTCATTATTTGGCGCCTCCGCAGAAAGTTGGGTACCCTCACATGGTGTCAATTGAGTATTGGCAGGAAGGGATTTTGGGGGTGATCGATTGAAAGTGCCCTTGAAAATGTCCTGATAAAGAGGGATTAAGATTCTTAAATTGTTTCACAAACCGATTCGTGTTCTATTCGTAATCACTGGCCTTTCCACCGGTGGCGTTGAAATAATGCTCCAAAAATTGTTGGAGGGGATAGACAGGGGGAAATTTTCACCGCATGTCATTTCACTAACCGATATCGGTGAGATTGGAACCCGCATTGCCGCATTGGGAATCCCCGTGGAAGCGCTGGGCATGAGGCGCGGCATACCCGATCCTATTCGTATTCTTCGTTTGGCGCGCCGACTGCGTCAGGTCAAGCCGGATATAATGCATGCCTGGATGTATCACGCGGATCTGATGGGAGGGTCGGCGGCGCGATTAGCCGGAGTCCCTGTAGTAATTTGGGCGATATTTAGTTCCGATTTATTGCGTGCCAATACCAGTCTATTGACGAAACTCACTGTATCTTGGTGCGCAAGGATGTCATCGTGGTTGCCGGACTGTGTTCAATATGACTCTAACAAAGGGAAGGTTTACCATGAGAAAATAGGCTTCAGAGAACACTGCTCTCTGGTTATATCGAACGGTGTTGATCTGAAAGAATTTATACAAAACGAGCAGACTAGGCAGGACGTGCGCCAAGAAATAGGTATCTCCTCAAAAACTCCCTTGATAGGTCTAATTGCTCGTTTCGATCCAATCAAGAACCATGCTGGGTTTATCAAAGCCGCTGGTTATCTGCATCGTGATATGCCAGAAGTTCACTTTTTGATGGCGGGGCAATCTATAGAGTGGTCAAACCCAGTTCTAAATAAAATAATTGAAGACGCCAAGCTGACTGATGTTTTTCACCTGTTAGGGCAACGCGATGACATTCCCCGCATCATGGCATCGCTTGACCTGGCGTGTCTGACCTCATGGAGTGAATCTTTCGGTATTGTTTTGATCGAAGCAATGGCCTGTGGTGTGCCCTGTGTGTCAACCGATTGTGGTGAACAGTCCTCAATTCTTGGAAATACTGGTTGGATAGTGCCTATAGGCGACATGGAAGGGATTGCTGCAAAAAGTGCAGCATTTTTTTCGCTCCCGGAAAATGAGCGTCGGCTCATTGGTGAAGCTGCACGCGCCAGAGTGATGCATCGGTTTGAGCTCAGTGTTGTGGTTAAACGATATGAGGCCTTGTACCTGGATTTTGCCAAATAGAAGTTACGCAAAAAAAAGATCTATGAAGACCATTCGCCGAATTAGGTACAATGAGTTTGTGCTTGTGTGTGTGACAGCCTCCTGATGGGCAAACCATAGGAAAAATCAAATGAAGGGAATTAAAAAAGCAATACCGTGGTGGTTGAAAATAGGCATCAAAATTGTCTTGGCGCGGCTACCCATTTACTACGCCTTCTGGAAGCGAATAGGGATGTTCGAGCACGGAGACATGAACCAACCACAACGTGCGCTCGAGATATTTATCGAACACGCTCGTACAGCCGATGTCATAATCGATGAAGGCAGCCGTCCTCAGTTCAAGACACAGGATGATAACTATACTGTTCTTGAACTGGGGCCAGGGGATTCGTTGTTTACTGCAGTTATTGCCAAATCCCTCGGTGCATCTAAAATATGGTTGGTGGATGCCGGATCTTATGCCACGACAGCCATGCAGCCATACGCTGATCTTATCGACTACTTGCGGAAACAAAGTCTCTCGGCGGCTTTGAATGGACCGCCCCAAACCCTTATGGATCTTCTGAAGGTGTGTCGCGCTGAGTATCTGACTGAAGGTGTGCGTTCTTTGACGAATATGCCATCGAATTCAGTAGACTACTGTTTCTCCAATGCGGTGCTGGAACACATTCCAAAAGGAGACTTTGTCCTGCTCGTTAAGGAACTGTACCGTGTGATGAAACCGGATGGTGTCAGCTCCCATTGTGTTGATCTGCGGGATCACCTAGGCGGCAGTTTGAACAATCTCCGGTTTACGGAGGCAACTTGGGAAGGGGCATTGTTTCGTAAGTCCGGCTTCTACACCAACCGTATTCGCTTCGGTGAGATAATCGCCCTGTTCGAGCATGCAGGGTTTGATTGCCAGATCTCCCGTGTGGTGCGCTGGGATGCCCTGCCAACGCCGAGAGCCAAGTTGGACGAGGCGTTCCGACATCTGCGAGAGGATCATTTGTTGATAAGCATCTTTGATCTCATCCTGAGGCGAAAAAGTTAGACAACCCGATGTGTGGTTTCTCTGGATTTATTGACCCTTCGGCTCGTCGATCGCCATCAGATTGGTGCGCCGTACTTGCGCACATGGGCGCTGCCATTACCCATCGTGGCCCGGATGATTCCGGGGTGTGGCTGGATGCAAATGTGGGCATTGGCCTGTCACATCGGCGTTTGTCCATCCTGGATTTGTCTCCCGCCGGCCATCAGCCTATGGTATCTGTTTCCGGTCGATTTGTGATTGTATTCAATGGGGAGATTTACAACCATCTCGATCTTCGTCAGCAATTAGGTACTCGGGCGTGGCGCGGCCATTCCGATACAGAAACGCTGCTTAACAGCTTTGATGCGTTGGGCATTGAGGCCACACTGAAAAAAACGGTGGGCATGTTCGCCTTTGCCCTGTGGGATCGAACAGAGCGGGTATTGACTCTATCTCGTGATCGCGCGGGTGAAAAACCGCTTTACTATGGTTGGAACCGTGGGATATTCCTGTTTGCTTCAGAATTGAAGGCGTTGCGTGCCTATTCTGGATTTGACGCGGAGATTAACCGTAACGCCCTTACCCTGTTATTGCGTCATAATTGTATCCCTGCACCTTACTCTATTTATCGTGGCATATTCAAACTCTGGCCGGGAACAGTGCTGTCACTGCGGCAGGAAGGATGTGGTGCCTGTCCGTGGGATTTTGACACCCCGCCTTTTGAACCTTTTCATACTAAGGAAGTCTCGCTTAGTTCCTATTGGTCGTTACGGGATGTTGCGGAAAAGGGGCAGATGCAGCCATTCAACGGTACGGAGAACGAGGCCGTGGATGAACTGGAGCGGGTAATAACATCTGCTGTTCAATCACAACAGATTTCAGATGTACCTCTTGGGGCACTTCTCTCCGGTGGTGTAGACTCTTCCACTATTGTGGCGTTGATGCAATCGCACTCAACGCGACCTACGAAGACATTTACCATCGGTTTTCACGAGGCCGCCTATAATGAGGCCGAATATGCCAAGGATGTAGCGCGTCATTTGGGGACAGAGCATACCGAACTGTATGTGACGCCGGATGAAGCACTGGCAGTTATTCCACGCCTACCAGTATTGTACGATGAACCATTTTCTGATTCATCGCAGATACCGACCTTTCTGGTCTCGGAACTGGCCCGACGGCACGTGACCGTTGCGCTTTCCGGCGATGCAGGGGATGAACTTTTTGGCGGCTATAATCGCCATTTTTTGACAAGTGCGATCTGGCGAAAAACTGGCTGGCTCCCTATCAATATCCGTCGCGCACTGGTGATTGGCATCACAAGCTTCTCACCCTCTCGCTGGGATCAGCTATATTCTATTGTGTCGTCTGCCATTCCAAAGAAAATGCGTCCACCGCAAGTAGGTGACAAGGCTCATAAGTTTGCAGAAATACTGGCTGCCAACAGTCGGGAAGTCATCTACCATAGCCTCTTGTCACATTGGAAATCACCCGCCGACATTGTTATTTGTGGTCACGAGCCACCTACGATTCTGACAAAAGGCAATAGTCTGGATAGGGTGGCAGAGTTTGAACATCAGATGATGTATTTCGATGCAATAAGCTATCTTCCAGATGATATTCTGGTGAAGGTGGACCGCGCAGCGATGGGAGTCTCTTTGGAGACTCGCGTGCCATTCTTGGATCATCGTGTCGTTGAGTTTGCTTGGCGTCTGCCCCTTGGTCTGAAGATTCGAAATGGACAAGGCAAATGGATTCTGCGGCAGGTGCTTTATAAATACGTGCCTAAGAAATTGATCGAGCGGCCTAAGGCAGGGTTCGGTGTGCCGATAGATTCTTGGCTTCGTGGTCCATTGCGGGAATGGGCGGAAGCGCTTCTGGCGGAAGATCGGCTAAAGCGGGAAGGCTATTTCAATCCGGCGCCGATCCAGCAAAAGTGGGCCGAGCACCTTTCCGGCCAGTGTAATTGGCAGTATCATCTGTGGGATGTTTTGATGTTCCAATCGTGGCTTGAGAGTAATACTTGAGTCGTCCGAAACTCCTCTACTTCATCACTGAAGATTGGTATTTTTGCTCTCACCGACTGCCGCTTGCCTTGGCAGCGCAAGACGCCGGGTATGATGTAGCAGTGGTGACTCATGTTAACGAGCATGGTGAGGCTATTCGTCGGGCGGGTATCAGACTCATTCCTTTCAATCTTTCACGTCGGGGCATGAATTTACTATCAGAGGTGGCCATGCTTGCCCGCCTTATCGTACTTTATCGAAAAGAAAAGCCAGATCTCGTGCATCATGTGGCGATGAAACCGGTACTCTATGGCTCGCTTGCCGCTCGACTTTCAGGTGTGCCGCGTGTGGTGAATGCGCTTGCGGGGTTGGGCTATGTCTTTACTTCTGATGAACCGAAGGCCCGTCTCTTACGTCTTGTCATCGGAGGTGCATTCAGAGGAATCCTAAACATCCGCAGATCACGCCTTATACTGCAAAATCAGGATGATCGTGCCATGTTTATCCGTAAGCGCTTTATCAATGAAGAGCGAATACGGCTGATCAGGGGATCAGGGGTTGATACTGCCGTTTTTTCAACAACACCGGAGCCGTCAGATATTCCGGTCGTTATGCTGGCGTCACGCATGTTGTGGGATAAAGGGATTAAGGAATTCGTGGAAGCTGCCAGACAACTAAAAGATCGTGGCATAGATGCCCGCTTTGTCTTGGTGGGGGATACTGACCCACATAATCCCTCGGCAATCCCGAAAGAACAACTAACTTACTGGCATACGGAGGGAGTGATTGAGTGGTGGGGACACAGAGAAGATATGCCTACGGTGTTTTCTGAATCTAACATTATTTGTCTGCCTTCTTTCTATGGAGAAGGCGTTCCCAAAGTGCTGATTGAAGCTGCTGCAAGTGGTCGCCCTATAGTAACCACTAACACGCCAGGATGCAGGGAAATTGTGAAAAATGGAGAAAACGGTTTGCTGGTTCCCGTGCGCAACACAGCAAAATTGGTAGATGCACTACATCTGCTGATTGAAAAACCTGAATTACGAAAGAAGATGGGAGCAAAGGGGCGTGAAATTGCCATGAACGAGTTTGCCGTGGAAAAGGTTGTTTCAGAAACGATGACCGTCTACGAAGAGCTGTTAAAACGATGAAGGTTTTGGTAACAGGCGCGACTGGGGCAATTGGTCCTCGTGTTGTCCACGCTTTGCATCATGCCGGTTATCGGATTCGTACTTTCTCAGTTGATGCTCCTGCCGCGAGTATTTTCCCTCAGAGCGTTGAAATACTGATTGGTGATGTCACTGATCATGTGGCTACCCAATCAGCGATGCAAGGTGTAGATGCAGTCATTCATATGGCGGCGCTCTTGCATATTGTCAATCCACCACCGGAAATGCTCGAAAAATTCGAGCGCATAAATATCGGCGGAACCGCAACGGTAGTCGCTGCGGCGCTTGGTGCAGGTGTCAAGCGCGTTGTCTTGTTCAGTACGATTGCCGTGTATGGGCAGGCAAGTGGGCAAGTGCTCAACGAGCAGTCACAGACCCATCCTGATACACTTTACGCTCAGACAAAACTCGATGCTGAAAAGATCGTTTTAAGTGCACGGGATGCAAATGGCCACCCGCTCGGGACTGTGTTGCGCCTTGGCGCTGTCTATGGTTCGCGCATCAAGGGAAACTACGAACGGCTGATACATGCACTGGCACGTAATCGTTTTATTTCTGTCGGCAATGGTCGCAACCGGCGGACTCTGGTTTATGACAAGGATGTCGGTCGTGCCGCTGCGCTGGCTATTTCGCACCCCGCTGCGGCAGGTCAGGTATTCAATGTAACGGATGGTTCAATTCATACCTTGAATGAAATTATTGAATCCATTTGCGCTGCCCTTGGTCGCAAACCACCCCGCATATCGCTACCAGTTGGTACAGTGCGTTTAGCAGCAGGTATACTTGAAGATGCTGGCCGAATGATTGGTTTTAAATCGCCGGTTGGCCGGGCTACAATAGATAAATATACTGAAGATATCACGGTAGACAGCCAACTTATCCAAAGAGAGTTAGGATTTAGGCCTCAGTTTGATCTCAAATCGGGATGGCATGAAACCATACAAGAAATGCGAAAAACAGGCCAACTGTAAGAAGTTGAGGGTCAATCGTCTCAAGTTGACCATGCCGGTAGGCCCCGGTTACTTCCTCAGACAATTTCTGAAAAAATTTGCAGGGGGCTTCTGTTTTATAATTTTTCTCTTTTACGTTTTTAACTTAGTAGCCTTCGCTCAACAAACCTCTAGATCCACTCAATTCATCTCCCCTGTGACAGCAGATTGGATGTGGCATATTCCTTTTTCCCCTCCCCTTCCCAAAGCGTATACCCCCGAAACTCTCTCCCTGGCGGTCGAGGACAATAGTATATTTAAGAACCACGTAGAGGAAATTATAGATGGGAGGCATGAGTATACAGTTGAACACGGTGGAACTATGGACGGGGAGAACTGCCGGTCTCCAATTGGATTTTCGCCCTGGGAGCAGACTTGGGAATCTAACCTTTCAGTTCGTATTGAGAATGTAGGCGAAATAGATGTAATAAACCCTTGGTTGTCGAATGGGCGGAATAATTTACGAACAACTAAAGAAATTGTGGACAATATTCTTGAACCTGGAATGAGTGATAAGGAAAAGGCAATAGCCATTTGGAAGTGGGCAGTTAGCCACCGCTTCCATTGGGGGACAGGTGATTATGAGGGCTATGATCCAGTTAAAGTTTTTAATGTGTACGGATATAATCTATGCAGCCATCAAGGCGGAGTCTTGGGCTTATTATTAGATTATACGGCAGGATTAAAGACTGGATATTTCTCTTCCGGACTTGGTGTGTGGGGTCATGCTCTTAATGATATTTTTTTCGACGGAAAATGGAATTTGTTTGACGGAGATTTGGCTAATTTTTATTTATTGAGAGATAATGATACCATGGCCAGCCAATATGATATATCAAGAGATCATGACTTGGCCAAACGGGTCCATAGCTATGGAATTCTTTCAAATGATAGCCGCTTTGGTGACGAAGTTACCGCATCACTATTTTCAGAATTGAATTTTGAGGGGTCAATCCTTCTTCCCCCTGACGTAAGCACCCGTTGGACTCTCTCGGCTGTCCATTTTACCTCTCCCGACGAAGGATGGGCTGTGGGAGAGGATCAGGAAAATGGCAGAGGGGTCTTGCTCCATTACTCTAATGCCTCCTGGATTTCCCTTCCTCCCCCTGACGTAAGCACCCGTTGGACTCTCTCGGCTGTCCATTTTACCTCTCCTGACGAAGGATGGGCTGTCGGAGAGGATCAGGAAAATGGCAGAGGGGTCTTGCTCCATTACTCTAATGCCTCCTGGATTTCCC
>Ga0315279_10001452_pt1 | contig 39471 bp, 31 predicted proteins | sample YL17G06_20_MG_FD_203694 | JGI IMG/M metagenome (GOLD analysis project Ga0315279, IMG submission 203694) | Sediment microbial communities from Yellowstone Lake, YNP, Wyoming, USA - YL17G06_20 | ecosystem: Environmental > Aquatic > Freshwater > Lake > Sediment | place: USA: Wyoming | collected...
CGCCAGGCTTGGCCGCTGGCAGGAAAGGCTCGATCAAGTTCCACTGTTCATCTGTCAGATCGCTTGGATAACTCCTTCTGTCCATATATCAGTTATCGGACAAAAGGTTACTTTTCATACACTTTCTAAGAGAATTTCCTGATCTGGCGGAGCTGAATTTGCTTTCTATGAGGCTTGGCGATAAACGAATTAGTCACCTGACGAACCTGCCTAAGCTCAAAAAACTATGGCTGGGTTATCCGGATTTCGGTCTGAGCGATGAAGACCTCGCTCATCTGGGCAGGATAACTTCTTTGGAAAATCTGGATATCCGGCTGACGGGCGACCATCCATCTACGGTCACTAATGATGGCTTGAAACACTTGTCGAGGTTGACAAATCTCAATTTCTTGCGGCTGCCCGGCAGTATTAGTGTAACCGATGAAGGGCTCACACATCTGTCGAATCTGACCGCTCTCGAACAAGTATGGGTGAACAACAGCCCAATAACCGATGCCGGCCTGAAATACTTCGAGAATATGAATTCGCTTAGGTTTCTATGCATAACAAAGTCACACATCACTGAAAAAGGAAAAGCACAGCTCGAAAAGAAAATACCGGGACTCTACTGCAACTTCTCTCGCTAAAAAGCCACCCCCCCCGCTAAGGCAGAAATCCCAAATCCTAATATCTAAATCCTAATTTGGGCAACGAATTTCGGATACTTAGGATTTAGAATTTAGAAATTAGAATTTCCTTTGGCGAGAAGGCCGTACTGCTGCAGCGTTTGCCTGAGAACGGCTTTCTTACTTTCTTCCAGAGGCGTCATCGGCAGGCGCATCTCTTCAGAGGACATGTTCAGCATCGCCATCGCCGCCTTGATGGGTATGGGATTTGTCGCCAGAGTCAGCATGCCTTTGCTCAGCATGAACAGTTTTTTATGCCACTTCAAAGCGGTATTGAAGTCGCCTTCCAGAATGGCATCGGTCATTGCCTTGACATCAGCGGGAATGATATTAGCGACCACGCTTATCACGCCTTTGCCGCCAATCGAAGCCAGCGGCAGTGTAAGGGAGTCATCGCCTGAGATTATGGTTATGTCGCACAGGCTGGCAATCTCGCTGGCCTGGTCAAGGCTTCCGGTTGCCTCCTTGATGGCGACTATGTTTTCAAGTTCCGCCAGGCGAGCGACGGTCTGCGGCGTCAGCCCGGCTCCGCACCGGCCGGGGATGTTATACAGTACCATCGGCAGATCAATCTCTTCAGATATAACCTTGAAATGCTGGTAAAATCCTTCCTGAGTGGGCTTATTGTAGTAGGGACAGACCTGCAGACTTGCATCGGCGCCGACCTTTTTTGAAAATGCGGTCAGCTCGATGGCTTCTGCCGTGCTGTTCGAGCCGGCACCCGCGATAACGGGCACTTTTCCGCCCACCGTTTTGACTACTCTCTCGATCACCTTTTTGTGTTCTTCGTGAGTTAAGGTTGGGCATTCGCCGGTCGTGCCCACCGGCACTATCGCGTCAATGCCGTTTTCCAATTGGAAACGGATCACCTCATCCAGGGTTTGCCAATCAATGTCACCATCGCGGAAGGGTGTAATCAGCGCCACCATGGCTCCTGTAAACATTTGCCAGACTCCTTTGTTCGCGTCAAAACCCCGCAGTAAACTGCGGGGCTAAATATTTAGCGCCCCAATTTATTGGGGGGTTCGATAAACCATAAATTATGATTTACTGAATTTATTTATCAAGTCTATCATCTGGGCAGTTGCCTGTCTTATGCCCACAAAGACCGCCCTTGCCACGATGCTGTGGCCGATGTTGAATTCGCGCAGGCCGTTAATGCGCGCGACCGGGCCGATATTGCGATACGTCAGCCCGTGACCTGCGTGAACGACCAGACCGCTTTCCCTTGCGAAATCCTTTGCTGCCGCCAGGTCAGCGAGTCTTTTCTCGATGGCTTTATGCCCTTTGGCGTTGGCGTACATCCCGGTGTGAAGTTCGACCGCGTCGCAGCCGGCCTCCGCCGAGGCGATTATCTGCTCTTTCTCCGGTGCAATAAAAGTGCTCACAAGGATATCTTTTTTGTGCATCTTTCTTACGACCTCGGCGAGGCGTTTTTTCTGCTGGAGGCAATCCAATCCACCTTCGGTGGTCAGCTCTTCTCTCTTTTCGGGCACGAGCGTCACCTGGTCGGGCATAATTGCCTCGGCAATTTTTACTATCTCCTCGGCCATAGACATCTCAAGATTCAATTTGCAGACCACGGTTTCTTTCAGCAGCCTTACGTCCCTGTCGTTTATGTGCCGGCGGTCTTGGCGTAAATGAACCGTAATGCCGTTAGCGCCGGCCAACTGGCACTGCACCGCTGCCCAGACCGGGTCCGGCTCATCGGTCTGGCGAGCCTGTCTCACCGTGGCAACATGGTCGATATTGACGTTCAGCACAGCCATTTCCCTACCCATTCATTAGCTTGCCGGATTATATCACCGTTACTTCCAGCATCAAGCAAAAGTTATTGCCAAATGTACGCTGACGGTTTAGTATGTCGAAGGGTTTAGTCGTTCAGTGAGCAATCTTCGGTACGCAATTGACAATGGATAGACGCTATGGGATTGACCTGGGCTAATCGGATGACGATACTTAGGATCCTTTTGATAGGTCCTTTTGTTATTGGCATGTTAAAGATAAATTCCCCTGAGCTTGACCAGACAGTGCGGAACTTGATTCGGTATGCATCATTCAGCATTTTTCTTGTCATGGCAGTTAGTGATGGTCTTGACGGATACCTGGCTCGCACAAAAAAGCAAATAACGAAGCTCGGCATTTTCCTGGACCCCGTTGCAGATAAACTGCTGATAACTTCGGCGTGTCTGCTGTTATCGTCTCAGCGAGGAAAGGTCGCCGACGAGTTCTTACTGCCGCCGACAGTCGTGGTTTTGATAATCGGCAAGGACCTGTTGTTGGTGCTTGGTTTCATCATCGTTTACTTTCTAACATCGCAGCTTCTGGTCGTCCCGGTGTTGATTGGCAAGATTGCCAACACCTTGCAGTTGGTAATGGTGGGGACGATTCTGCTTGCGCCTGAGATTTCTGGTGCTATCCCCGGCTGGATATGGTTTCTTCGCACCCTGTGGTGGTCGGCGGCAGCTACCGCCATTCTGGCCACCCTTATTTACATTCGCAATGGAAGCAGGTATATTGAACGGTACGAGAATCGTTCATAGTTAATTGTTCATCGATCAACAACGAACAATGAACTCAGAACAATGAACTCATTCAGCGAAATACCGGAAGTACTTGACGAACTCCGCCAGGGCAGAATGATCGTTCTTGTGGACGCTGAAGACCGCGAGAACGAAGGAGACCTGGTCTGCGCCGGCGAGAAGGTGACCCCGGAAATTATCAACTTTATGGCCAAGTTCGGGCGAGGGCTTATCTGTCTGCCGCTTACGCCTGAGAAATGCGATTCGCTTGGCTTGTATCCGCAGACGCTGGAGAATACCTCTCGGTTCGGCACAGCTTTTACTGTCAGTATTGACGCCGCTGAAGGCGTAACTACGGGCATCAGCGCCGCCGACCGCGCCAGGACAATTCAAGTTGTGATCGCCGACGGGGCAAAGGCCAGCGACCTTGTTCGTCCGGGGCACGTCTTTCCTCTGCGAGCGAGCAAGGGCGGCGTCCTGGTTCGGGCTGGGCAAACTGAAGGCTCGATTGATCTGGTGCGGCTGGCAGGTCTTAAGCAGGCCACGGTTATTTGTGAGATTATGAACGAGGACGGCTCAATGGCGCGGGTGCCGCAGCTACTGCAGTTCTGTGAAAAGCACGACCTGAAGATCGGCTCAATCGCCAAGCTCATAGAATACCGCCTGCAACGAGAAAGCCAAATTAAGCGGGTCGAATGTGTGAATCTGCCTACCGACTACGGCGACTTTGTGCTGATTGCTTACGAGAGCATAACTTCGCCTGAGCCGCACCTTGCCCTGTGCAAAGGCGACATTGGTCAGCTCGATGAAAGTGGCAGACCCATCGAGCACAATGAGCCGGTGCTGGTGCGGGTGCATTCGGAGTGTATGACCGGCGATTTGTTCCATTCGCAGCGGTGTGAATGCGGCTATCAACTAATAGCTGCCCTGCGAGCAATCGAAAAGGCAGGCCAAGGCGCTTTAGTCTATCTGCGCCAGGAGGGCCGGGGCATCGGCCTGATGAATAAACTCCGCGCTTATAAGCTTCAGGAACAAGGCCTTGACACGGTCGATGCCAATCTGAAGCTGGGATTTGTCCCCGACAGACGCGACTACGGAATCGGCGCGCAAATCTGTCGTGATCTGGGCTTGAGAAACATCCGGATACTGACCAACAATCCCAAGAAGATTAGTCGGCTTGAGGTCTACGGCATAAAAATCGTCGAGCAACTACCGCTGCGAGCCGAGCCCGGCAAGCACAATATTGACTATCTGCGGACAAAGAAATATCGTCTTGGGCATCTGCTTGATAAGGACTTGTAGCTTATGAGGTCTGTATTGACTATATCAAATATATGCCTCTTGATGTTTATTTTGGGCCAGTCCGGCTGCGAGCAGACGGCAGGAGTTGCGACACCACCCGCTAAGGTCCACACCGGCGCGGATGTTTCTGCCTACAGCGATTATGCCCCGGCAAAGATACACATTACGCCCCTGACGGGAATCGTCGGCAGTACCGACGCCCAGGGCAGCTCGAAGATAGATATTTACGTGAGCCTGCTGGACTCGTTCGGCTCTCAAGTGAAATCGCCGGGCATCTTTCGTTTCGAGCTATACGAACATGCGCAGCGTTCGGCTGAGCCCAAAGGCAGAAGAATGGCCATTTGGCCGGACATAGACCTGGCCGGCGCCGCTGCTAATAGCCAATATTGGCAGGACTTTTTGAGACTATACCAGTTCCATTTGCCGCTAGAGCCTCAGAGCGACCAAGGCTATGTGCTGCAAGTGACTTTTCTGTCCGTCAGCAGCAAAAGGCTGTCCGATGAACTCCTTCTCAAACACGCAAAATAGCTTTTACTTGCAGAATTTTTGAGTTTTTCTTGACAAAACAGTGCCCAACTTGGTATAAAAACAATAGCTAACGTCGGTAGCACACAACTCTTTTATAGGCTTATTTTTGAAGGAGGAACAGTATGTTGAAAAAAGTGAAGAAGTTAGTAATAGTCTGCGCAGCGTTAGGATTGGCGATGTTCGTGTCCGGCACTGCACAGGCAAACTGGCTGGAGACCTGGAATGGCGCGCAGCCCGACCTGACGACCTGGGAGTTCCATTGTTTTCCGGACGTAACCAAAACGTACACCCAAACCATCAAGACCGACCCGACCGGCAACAAATACCTAAGCATGGATGAGACAACTCCGATGGCCGTTGGCGGCTCGTTATTTGGTGCCGGGTTTGGCTCAAAGGAAAAATTCACCGATGTCCGTATCGGAGCCGTCGTGAATGTCGTTGGCGATGCCTCCCGGAATTTCTGTGGCTTTGCCGGAAGGGCAGAGTACATCATTGACCCAGATGGCTCCATCAGCGGCATCGCCCCCGGTTTTATCGCAACCAAGACTTATGTGATGCACGTAAACTGGGAGGATGGTCCCGCCAACCTGCGGATTGATATCGAGAAGGTTGTCATGATGCAAAACATCATGAGGAACGAGCAACAATTGGGTTTGGAGGTTGTCGTACCGGGCTTTGACCATGCCAGGAGCTACTATGCTGAACTGGATATCCTCGGCTCGGGACCCGTGTACGTCACCGGTAGTCTCTATGAGTTCAAGGGTGGCCCGCTCGTCGCAAAGACCGCGACAATGGTGGACACCAACGGTAACGACCCGTGGGAAGACCCGGATAAAAACGATAAGGTCTTTACCAGCGGCGCAAGCGGTATCTTCGCGCAGAGCGAACAATTGAATCCAGAGGACCCTGTTGGCTACCATTGTACTTTCGACGATGTTTTTTCTGTTTCGGATGGCCCCGCAGCGGTCAATCTGAGTCCTGCAGACGGAGCAACGGGCGTCTCAATCGAAGCCGACCTTAGCTGGGTGGAGGGGGCTTTTGCCACTTCCCGCCAATTGTGGTTCGGAAAAGCGGGAGCTATGCAAAAAATGGTCCCTGCTCCTGCTGATAAAACCTACGACCCAGGCCCGCTGGAATTCGGGCAGACCTACCAGTGGCGAGTGGACGAGGTAGGCGCTTCAAGTACGGTTACGGGTCATACGTGGACGTTTACTACCGGGCAGTGCCTGCCGGTGGACGATTTTGAGTCCTATGCTGACGACGCCGCCATACAATCCAAATGGGTGCACAATATCGCGGGCGGCTATAAGTATGTCTTCGTTGATACTGGCACCGTAAACCAGGGCGCAAAGTCAATGCGTTTTGAATTCCAGAATCAGTACGCCCCATACCTTACCGAAGCCACAAACACCTTTGCCGCCGCCCAGGACTGGACCAGGTATGGCGCCAAGGCGCTGTCGCTGGCTTTCCGTGGCGTCAACGCCAATGTTGCGCAGCCTATGTTTATCCGGCTTGAGGATGCAGCCGGCAAGACCGCTACCGTCCCGCACCCCTACACATACGCGGTTGAGTCGGAGGCGTGGCGACAGTGGGACATAGCTCTCACAGAGTTCAGCGGCGTGAACTTGGCCGCTATCAAGAAAATCACTATTGGTGTTGGTAACGGGACCAATTCTGGCCAGGAGTTGGAGGACCGCGACTCCATCTACATCGACAACATCAGGCTCTGCCCGGCCAGATGCTTCAACGTGGACCAGCTAAATTTGACCGGTGATCTCAACGGCGACTGTGTGGTTGACCTTAAAGACCTCGCCATAATGGGAGAGGGCTGGCTCAATAACGGACTATCGGTACTGCCTTAGTCCGCACCGGTAGGGCGTTAGGCTCATTAGGCCGGATGACATTACTTTACTCCGGGGCTTGTACGGACTTTACCTCCGCACAGGCCCCGGTTGTTTATTGACCTGGGCGGGTTAATCTGCGATTATATGGTTCAGCTTAGCCCCATTGGGGGCAAGATTGGTCTAACCAGGGAGCCGGATTTTGCAGTCAGAGCCTGCCAATACCATGGGGCTGCCGCCAAGCGGGGTCCCTATTAACGATGCCACGCTGTTGGAACGGTGGCGGCGGGGCGACTCTGCGGCGATGGAACGGCTTATCCTGAAGTACCAGAACCGCATCTACAACGTCATATTAAAAATATGTGCAAACCCCGATGATGCTGCGGAACTTACGCAGGACACGTTTGTCAAAATAATACAGAGCATAGATAAGTTCCAAGGCAAAAGTAGCTTCTACACGTGGGCCTTTAGAATAGCTGTTAATCTGACATTGAATTATTGTCAAAGAAACACCAGAATCGCCTTGCAGAGCCTGGATGCGGAGGACGAGGGCTATCATAGCCAGATGCAGGCAAACCAGGCGCTGAAGGAGTTTTTAAGCGACGGCAAGTCACCCGATCCGGCAACGGCAGCCCAGAACAAAGAGCTGTGCGATATAGTTGTCAAGTCGTTGATGAGACTGGACGATGCACAAAGAACGGTAATCGTCTTACGCGACATTGAGGGTATGAATTACGCCCAAATTGCCAAGGTGCTGGATATCGAGCTTGGCACCGTCAGAAGCCGACTGAGCAGAGGCAGAAGCAGGCTAAGAGAAATTTTGGAGGCCATTTCGGGATGAACGATATCAATATTGACGAATTGCTCAATAGCTATATCGACGCAGAGCTGACGCAAGAGCAGCAAATAGAGGTTCGCCGGCTAATTGCAGATGACGACCAAATCGCGCGCCGGCTGCGAGACCTGCAAAGGTGCAAAATGCTGGTGGCGTGTCTACCTCATGCCCAGGCGCCAGGTGAGATATTCTCGTCTCTTGTCCATCGTCCCTCATCGCTCGTAGCTCGTAGGCCGTTGCGCCGCAGGGTTTTGGCTGTAGCCGCCGTGACCGCGCTAGTAGCTGTTTCTGCGGCAGTAATTTATAGCATCTTTGCTCCCAAAAGTACTGCGGATAGATCGACTGCCGGCACTGCTGCGGCAGCGCAATTCGGCGGCAAGCTCGAACTTACAACCAGCGATTTGACCGCCGTTGATGCCTTCATTAGCAGGGTGATCAGAGACAATGACCTATCAGACCGCGTCCACGCTGCGGGTCTATCCGATAGAAGGGTATATTCTTTTAGCGGAGGCCGTGGCGCCCTAAACTTATTGCTGGCTGATTTGGCCACTATCTGGGAGAGATTCGGCTCGGCAACGCTAATGGTGGAGACGCCAAAGTTTGGTGAGCAAATAGTCGTTGATGCAGTCACGGCGGCGCAAGTCGCTCAGATTGTCAAGCAAGAGCACTGGGAAGAATCTATCCGTCTGGCAAAGGATTTCGCCGTCTTGAACAATATGGCGGAATCATTGCCCGGCAGAGAAATTTTGGCTGCGGCCAGTGAGAGAAAGCCCAGCTTAATGACCATACCGAAACCCGTATTGACCGGCGACGGCAAAACCGTCAAGACCGCGCCTCCAGCAGGTGCAGACACTGAGGAAGTTGAGCTGACCATTGTGGTCACAGTGCCTAAAGCGTTGAGACCGTAGGGTGGGCTTTAGCCCACCAATAAGGTGATGGTGGGGCAAGCCCCATCCTACAAGGCTAAAATTATAGCCTTCAACCTTAGTTCACCTAATAATTTTCTTCCCCCCAATTCATAACTGTTGTTTAATAAAGCACCAGAATCAGCATCATGTAATGGTTGTTCGTGGATGTGCTAAGGAGGTAGCGTATGACCAACAAGAAGGTCGCCGGGTTTTTTGTCTTGCTGGCCTGCGTGCTTGCTCTGGCAGGCTGCAAAAACGAGAATGAGAGGCTGCGGGCGGAACTGAGCCAGACAAACGACGAATTGGCCAGAGTCAGGGAAGACCTCGACAGAATGACAAGGCGGATGATGCGTCTGAGCGACGATCTGCAAGTCATTAGAGGCGAGCGGGACGAATCGGAGGAACTGGTTCAGCAGTTGCGCAGGCCACGTGACACAACAAGCGGGGGGGCCAGAGAATCCCAAGAGGAAGTTGCTGTCCAACTTGCTCAAGCCAACAGAGAGCCCGAAAACGCTGCCGGGCTCAGGGAACAAATTGGCACCCTCAATGCCACAGTCGCGGAGCAGCAAGGTACGATTAAAGAACAGCAAGCAACAATCGAGCAATCCCAGAGCGAAATCGAAAGACTGAACAAAACGATCTCGGAACAGCAGGCTACCATTGAGCAGCAGCGTCAGGCAATCGAACAGCTTCAGCAAACACCGCAGCCGTGACCGCGTTGTACCTCTGCGGAAGACTAAAGAAATGCTCCAAATACATAATTGCTGTCTGGTAGTTGTAGACGTCCAGGGCAAGCTGGCGCAACTGATGCTTGACAAGCAGGCTCTCTTCAAAAACATTCAAATCCTCATCAAGGCCGCCAAGATTCTCGACATTCCAATCTTATGGTGTCAACAATGTCCGGATTCTCTGGGGCCGACAGTGCCTGAAATAGCGGAGCTTCTTGCCGACAACGAGCCGATAGATAAAGCCGCCTTTAGCTGCTGTGGCAGCAAGCGATTTAATGCCAGGCTAAACGAATTGGCTCGACAGCAAGTCGTGCTGTGCGGCATAGAAGCCCACGTCTGCATTTATCAAACAGCGGTTGATTTGCTCCGGAAGGGCTTCAGCGTGGATGTCATCGCCGATGCTGTCTCCTCAAGGACAGCGGAAAATAAGCAAATTGCGATAAATAAAATGGCCAAGCAGGGCGCCAATATAAGTTGCACTGAGATGGCTTTATTTGAGCTATTGAAAACCGCCGAACATCCTCAATTCAAACAAATCGGCAAGCTCGTGAAGTGACACTGCTGCCTTCGATACTATTAGTCCCAACAGGTGGCCTGTTCTATTCGATTGCACTTTAGCCAGTGCTCAGCAAGAACGGCAAAGTCCTTCCAGTCCACTACACAGTCCTGGTTGATATCGCCTGGCGGAAATGAGCTACATGCTGGCCTTGCTGTTGGGTTGTACTCATCTGCACCCATATCCGCATTGTCAGCAGTCTGCCCCTGTAAAGGCCGGGGGTCTCCTTCAAAATCCTGATCTGGGGCGCCCACATTCGTGCCAGCATCAACACATAAAGACAGGTAATTCAGCCGATAGTCAAGTACAGTATATTTGAATCCTACCCCCCCAACTTGGGTAACATCACCCAAAACTGTTATCTCTTTGTGGGTATTCGTCTCAACGTAAAAGGCGGTGTTAGTGTTACCGACCCATACGAAGGTCCGCGCTAAGGCGCCCGGGACATAATAAGACTCGCTGTCAGTAAGAATCGTTCGGCAGTTCTGCCTGTCATATTTGATTGCAGTGATAGTACCTGCTCCAACCTTACCGACAAAATTGGGATTCACCGATATATTCCCGTTGGACCCGCTGAAATCACCGTCACTGATATTGCAATACGTAACGTTTGTCTGATTAGCGTAAGATGCAGGGAAAGCTATATCGTCGCCGTTTTCCCAGAGTATATCATTCGTAATCCTCATATTGGCGGGTGTCCCCAGATAGCCAGCATGATAGGCGTAATCATTAACCACAAAGGTGTTGTTAGTCGATGTTAAAGGATCAGACACTGTGATATCTCCGTTATTAACAAAAAGATTGTTCGTCAGGATTGTGCCACCAGAGAAATCACATCCGTAGTTTGTTCTCCATGAACTGGTCGAACGGTTCGAGACTATAACGGAGTCCACGATCCTCACCTTCCCGCTTATCGCATAGTAGGCCGTCTGGCAAATAACACACTGATCTATTGTTGTCACGGTCCGAGCAGAGTAGATTCCGCCCTCGGATGACCATGTGGCGATATTATTACGAGATAGAGTGCATTGACGGAGACTACCAGATGCATGATAAACATATACACCTGTGTAGGAGTTTTCACCTATCACACAACCGGATGCAGTGAGTGTGCCTTCCGATACATAAACACCATAACCCTGGTTTCTCAGAATACGGTCACGATGGAGGTTCAACGCAACGCTCTCAGCATATATGCCGCTGCCGGAAGTCGTATCTTGAATCACGTTATCTCGTAGAGAGACAGAACCACCATCAATGTAAACAGCGCTTTCAGTGTTTTTCTCCATTATATTTGAGATAATCTGAACATCCCCACCCTTCACATATATTGCACTCCCACTCTTGGTTGCCTGATTCTGAGTTATGAGGCAGTTGGATATCGTGGCGGTCACGTTTTGGCAGTAAACACCTCCACCGTAGTCTCTGTTGCCATTTCGTAGAGTGAACCCATCTACAACGGATTGCTCACCCAGGACAACCACAGAACCTGCGCTTGGCGCACGAATGGTTGTTGGTTGTGTATCAGGTTCATAGGCCCATGTAGTTGGATTGTAACCGCCATAAATTGATTCATACGGATCTACCACTACGTTCTCTCCATAGTTTCCCCCACTAACGAAAACCCTATGCGGCGTACCAGCAGTCCCAGTAATATGGTGCAATGCGTAATTGATTGTTTTCCACGGCTGCGTTTTACTACCCGGCGAAGGGCTGTCGATTCCGGAGGTACCATCCACATAGTAGTCTGCCCCGTATGATTCGGCACTTACTATGCACACAAAGGTAGTAACGAATGCCACCCCCAGCAATTGTATTAGAGTTTTCATAACTGCCTCCTTCTCTCTCAACTGTAAACGCTTCACTTGGATAAAGTGTCACCCTGCTCCCTTTCTTACGTCTTTTGCCTCCTGCTTTGTGCTTTACACGTATTGTATATCGTTTCCGCTCTGGTTCGTCAACAAGAATCTTTCTTATTGTTGGGATGGGAAGGGAACATCGGAGATTCGGCTATAGACGAATCGCATCCCCCGTGCGGAGAATAAGAGTGCGTAACTCGTGGCTGCCACAAGAGGTTAAGGACTTTACCGGGCTGATCAGGTTGACTTGTGCTTCTCCTTCGCGCCGGTTTCGGTCTTTGCCCCGACTTTTGAAACTGTGCCGGACGTCTTGGTTTCTTTTCCCTTGTCGCCGCTGCTTTTCTTTTCGCTCTCGGCGCCCTTTTTATAGCTTTCGCTTCTATAGTCGGTTTCATAGAAGCCCGAACCTCTGAAGATTATGCCCGCACCGACACCAATTAGCCGCTTTAGAGCTGCCTTGCCACAGTTGGGACACTTACGCAGAGGTCCGGCTGTTATCGTCTGAAATTGCTCAAACTCGTGTCCACAATTCTCACAGATGTAATCGTAAGTCGGCATAATTCGTTCCTGATAAACTTAAAACCGAAAACGCAAAGCGGAAAACTGTTGAATTCCGCAGTTTTACCTTTTTACCTTTGAGCTTTAACCTTTACCTTCGACAGACAAGTCGGACTGAACCTCCGGTATCTTATTGACGACGACTCTGCTGGCTCGGATGACCCGGCCATTGAGTTTGTATCCCTTCTGAGGCTCTTCCAGGACTACACCATCCGGCTGCTGCATCTCTGCCTTTTGCAGCACGGCTTCGTGCTGCGATGGGTCGAACTTTTTGCCCAGCGCGTTTATTTGCTCTACGCCGTGCGATTTCAGGATATCAATTATCTGTTCGTAAATAATTCGGACGCCCTTGACAAAGGTTTCGACCCCTGCTTCCGCAGGGGCAAGCCTGTCCCCGCGAAAGGAGGGATTCTGGAAGGTGTGCTCGAAATTATCCATAGCCGGCAGCAGCGTCCTTATTATTTTTTCTTTCTCGTATGCGATGGCCTCGGCGATGTGTTTGGGAGCCAGCTTCTGGAAATTGGCGTAGTCGGCGCTGAGGCGCTGTAACCTTGCGAAAAGCTCATCTTTTTCCTTCTGCAGGATAGCCATCTGCCGGCGAAGTTCTTCAAGTTCGCTACTGGTCTGAGGCTTTTCTTCTGCCGGGGCTTGCTTTTCCTGCGCCTTTTCTGGTTCCGGCCCCTTTTCTTCTTTGTGTCTCATCAGCTATTACCAAAATATCTTTTCAGTTTCTCGAAAAAACTTGCCGAGTGCGGCGAAACGTGTGAGTTTTCCATCTTGGCAAATTCTCGCAGCAGCTCTTCCTGCTTTGTGTTCAGCCTGGTCGGAGTCTCGATCATTACCTGCACCAGTTGGTCGCCGGTTCTATGACTTCGGGCATCCGGCAGCCCCTGACCCTTTATCCTGAAGATGCTCCCGTACTGGGTGCCCGCGGGGACTTTCAGCTTTTGAGTGCCATTTAAGCTGGGCACATCAATAGTCGCTCCCAGCGCGGCCTGCGTAAAGGTGATAGGTACGACCGCGATAATATTATTTCCATCTCGTTGTAAGAACTCGTGCGGCTTTAGTCTGACATAGCAATAGAGGTCGCCGTTTGGCCCGTCGTCTCTGCCGGGTTCACCTTCGCCAGACACTCTTATTCCCTGTCCTTCGTGCACGCCGGGCGGGATTTTAATGCTGACGGTGCGTTTCTTAGGCACTCTGCCGGAACCTCTGCACTTTTGACAGGGGTTGGTTATTATTTCGCCGGTGCCTCTGCACTGTGGACAGGTCGAAACCATCTGGAAGAAACCGCCGCCTCTGGCGATTTGGCCGCTGCCGCCGCAGGTAGTACATCGACTTGGTTTTGCTCCCTTGACTGAACCGCTGCCGCGGCAGTCCGGGCATCGATCCTGCCGGGTAAATTCAATTGTTTTTTCGGTGCCTTGAGCGACGTCATTTAGTGTAAGTTCGACACTTGTCTCCAGGTCGTAGCCACGCGCTGCCCGCCTGGCTCCTCTTCGGCTTCGGGTTCCGAAGAGATCGCCGAAGAAATCATCGAAGCCGAACATGCTGAAGATATCTTCGACGTTCATCCGGGAGAAGTCGTGCATGCCGGCCCCGCGCAGACCTTCATGGCCGAACTGGTCGTAGCGTCTGCGCTTTTCCGCATCGCTCAAAACTTCGTAAGCTTCGGCGCACTCCTTGAACTTGGCTTCCGCCTCTTTATTGCCCGGGTTCTTGTCGGGATGATACTTCATCGCCATCCGGCGATAGGCGCGCTTTATTTCCTCCTCGGAGGCGTTTTTGCTGACTCCCAACGTTTCGTAGTAGTCTCGTTTTGCCATTGCATCGTATTGCGTATTGCGTAATGCGTATTGCGTAGTACGAACGACGCATTACGCACCACGCACGACGAATTTATCTTACTGCTCCTGGTATAGGCTGTTCTTCCTCTTCTTTCTCTTTATAGTCGGTAACCAAGACGTGAGTAGTTAGCATAAGTCCTGCCACGGATGCAGCCATCTGTAGGGCTGTTCGGGCGACTTTTGCCGGGTCAATGATGCCCGCCTTGACCATGTCCACGAACTTGCCCGTGTTGGCATCATATCCTAAGTTCTTTTCTTTATCCAGCCTCTCTAGAAGCTGAGCTACTACCACGTCACCCTGTTCGGCGGAGTTATACGCAATCTGAGCGGTGGGCGCCTTTAGGGCCTTAGTGACAATATCGAAGCCAATTCTTTCGTCGCCTTTGGCTTTTGCTTTGGCTTTATTGACTTCGCTGATAGCACGCAGGAATATCACTCCGCCGCCCGCTACAATGCCTTCTTGTACGGCTGCCCTGGTAGCGTGCAGGGCATCATCCAGCAGGTCTTTGCGTTCCTTCATCTCCGTTTCGGTGGCGGCGCCGGCTTTAATCACGGCAACTCCGCCGGTCAGTTTGGCCAGTCTTTCCTGCAGTTTTTCACGGTCGTAATCGCTGGTAGTCTTTTCGATCTGGCTGCGGATTTGGTCGCTACGGGCAGAAATTTCTTTTTTCTTACCCGCCCCTTCGATTATCGTGGTCGTATCCTTGTCCACTACAATCTTCTTGGCCTGGCCCAGTTGCGACAGCTCCAGATTCTCCAGCTTTATGCCCAGGTCTTCGGTGATTACCTGTCCGCCGGTGGCGATGCCTATATCGGCCAGCATCGCCTTTCTGCGATCTCCGAAGCCAGGAGCCTTTACGGCGCAGACCTTAAGGACGCCCTGGAGGCGGTTGATAACCAGTGCCGCCAGCGCTTCACCTTCGATGTCTTCGGCTACGATAAGCAGCGGCCTGGCAACTTGAGCGATTCTCTCCAGCAGCGGGATAATCTCGCGGACGTTAGAGATTTTCTTTTCGTGCAGCAGGATGTAGACGTCTTCAAGAACGCTTTCCTGGGTCTCAGGGTTGGTCATAAAGTACGGAGAAATGTAGCCTCGGTCAAATTGCATGCCTTCGACCACTTCCAGCTCATTCTCCATTGCTTTGCCTTCCTCGACCTCGATGACGCCCTCTTTGCCCACCTTGTCAAATGCGTCAGCCAGGATTTGGCCAACTTTTGAGTCGTTGTTTGCGCTGATAGTTGCCACTTTTGCGATGTCATCGTGGCCTTTTATGGGGACGCTGGCCTTACTGATGAAATCGGTAGCGGCTTCGGCGGCTTTGCTGATTCCGCGCTGCACAGCCATAGGATTTGCTCCTGCCGCCACGTGTTTGAGGCCCTCGATGTAGATTGCCTCTGCCAGGACGATTGAGGTGGTGGTGCCGTCTCCGACAACATCAGAAGTCTTGCTGGCCACCTGGTTGACCATCTTGGCACCCATATTTTTGAACGGCTCGGGCAGCTCTATCTCTTTGCTGACCGTGACTCCGTCTTTTGTAATCCTCGGAGAGCCCCAGCTTTTTTGCAGAATGACGTTCCTGCCGGTAGGTCCCAGAGTAACCTTGACTGCGTCAGCCAACTCTTTCAAGCCGTCCCTGAGCTCTGTTCGTGCTGCCTCATCAAACATCAATTGCTTCGCCATTTTCTGTTCCCTCTAAAACAGGTTATGTGTTCGTAGTTCATCGTTCATTGACGAACTATCAACTATGAACAATGAACTAAGAACTCCGATTCACTTTTCAACAATTCCCAACAGATCGCTCTCTCGCAGGATCACGTATTTTTCTCCGTCGATTTCGACTTCGTTTCCTCCGTACTTTGCGTAAATAACATCGTCGTTCTTTTTTACTGACATCTGGCCTCGTTTGCCGTCATCGAGCAGTTTGCCTGGCCCGGTGGCAACAATCTTGCCGATTTGCGGTTTTTCTTTTGCGGTGTCAGGCAGAAAAATTCCGCCCGAAGTTTTCTCCTGAGCCTCTGATTGCTTTATTACAACTCTGTCATCCAACGGTCTGAGTTTCATGTATCTGACTCCTTCCATTATTTGAATTGCTATTTCTCTATTTCGAGTACTACAACCGTGTCGATAGCATCCGGGGCCTTTTCAGGCACGCTAACGGCCAGCCGGTTTTCATCAAGGCGATTAACCGGTAGGCTGCGGCGTTCTTCGTCAGCCAATAAATAGACCTTGCCGACCTTGTTTTTCAAGCCTAGCACTTCAAGCCGGCCATCTTTGGGCCAATCGAAGACGTGCAGATATAATCTGCCCGGTTTCGCGGTGCACCGCCCCCACGGAAAACTGCCCAGCGGACTGGCGGTCGTTCCATAGATGCTCTCGCTGTTCACTTTCATCCATTGCCCCATAGCCGCCAGGCGCTCCACGCTGGCCTGGGGGATAAGTCCTTCGGAGGTAGGCCCAACGTTAAGCAGGAAGTTGCCGCCCTTACTGGCGATGTCCGCCAATTTGCGAATCAGGTCCTGGGCGGACTTCCAGTTGTTGTCAGAAGAGCTATATCCCCACGTGTCGTTCATAGTCATACACGTTTCCCAGTCGACGCCGGGAAGTCCAGTAGGGGGGATCTGTTGCTCAGGCGTGCCAAAGTCTCCAGCATATTCTTCACTCTTGCTGAGACCTTCCATTCCCTTTCTGCCCTTACCCACGCGGTTATTGACAATTATGTCCGGCTGAAGACCTCGGACGTAATTGTACATGTCCTTACCCTGCGGCTCAGTCCAATCCTTTATCCACTCGCCATCGAACCACAGAACCCCAAGAGGCCCATAATTGGTGATCAGTTCTTTGACCTGCGGCCTCAAGTAGTTTTCGACATATCGGGCAAAGTTTGGATTCGATAGGTTGGTGTCATTATAGTTCGGATAAAAAGGCGCCTGGGCGTCAGGGTGATGCCAATCCATTATCGAGTGATAGAAGCAGAGCCTTATGCCCTGCTTTTTGCACGCCCGTGCGAGCTCCTTGAGCACATCTTTTTTGAACGGTGTCGCGTCGGCGATATCGTAATCGGTGACTTTCGAGTCCCACATACAGAAGCCATCGTGGTGCTTGGAAGTGATGACGATATACTTCATGCCCGCGTCTTTGGCCATTCGGACCCACTGGTTGGCATCGAATTTGACAGGATTAAACCGCTTGGCAAGCTGTTCGTACTGCGAGACGGGTATCTTGGCCTGCTCCATAATCCATTCGCCGGCGCCTGGAATCTTCTGGCCTTTCCACTCGCCTGCGGGCACTGAGTACACGCCCCAGTGAATGAACATTCCAAAGCGCGCCTGGCGCCACCAGTCCATTCTTTCATCCTTACTGAGTTCTGCCTTTCCGCCGAGCAAATGCCCGACGATGGGCAGATTGGCAGCTTGCCGGCAGTTTGAAAGTGCCAAAGCAGACAATGCAGCTACTATAAGCCCAAAATGTATTCTGAATCGAGCGTCTGTCTTATTCATTTCGCGCCTTCGCGTGCCAATCGCCCTCGAGAAGTATTAGGCGACCTGGTCGAGTTACATCATATCCATATCTTCTTCGCCGTAGCCGCCGTGCGGCATAGGAGGCCTGCCCTCTTTTTCTTTAGGCTTCTCGGTAATCAGACAATCCGTAGTCAAAAGTAGAGCTGCTACGCTGACAGCGTTTTGTAGGGCAATTCGGGTTACCTTTGCAGGGTCTATGACGCCGGCTTGGACCAGGTCCTCGTATTTGTCCGTGTCGGCGTTATAGCCGAAGTTATCCTTGCCCTGCTGGACTTTATTAACCACGAGGTTCGGCGTCGCGCCGGCATTAGCGGCGATGTAATAGCAGGGCATAGTGAGAGCCTTTGCCAGAATATTGGCGCCTGTCTGCTCGTCGCCTTCCAGCTTTAGTTGCTTAACCGTATCGATACAACGGATCAGCGCCACGCCTCCGCCTGGCACGATACCCTCTTCAATGGCGGCTCTTGTAGCGTGCAGGGCATCTTCGATTCGGGCCTTTGTTTCCTTCATTTCCGCTTCACTGGCGGCTCCTACGCTGACTTGCGCAACTCCGCCGGTCAGCTTAGCCAGTCGCTCCTGCAGTTTCTCGCGGTCGTAATCGCTGGTAGTGGTTTCTATTTCGCTTTTGATCTGCTTTATCCTTCCGCTGATGGCTTCCTGGCTGCCGGCACCTTCGATGATAATCGTGTTGTCATTGTCGATAGTGACTTTCTTCGCCTGGCCGAGCTGCTTGATGCTGATGTGCTCAAGCTCTATTCCCAGGTCTTTGAAGATCGGCTCTGCGCCGGTTAGAACCGCTATATCCTCGAGCATTGCCTTTCTGCGGTCGCCGTAGCCGGGCGCCTTGACAGCCGCCACTTGCAGCACGCCCTTTAGCTTGTTCACCACGAGCGTCGCCAGCGCTTCACTTTCAACCTCCTCAGCGATAATCAGCAGGGGCCTTTTGCTCCTGGCAGTCTTTTCAAGCAGGGGCAGGAGCTTGGTAACGCTGCTGATTTTCTCCTCGTGAACGAGGATGTAAGGCTTGTCCAGCACGCAGACCATGGTTTCTGGGTCGGTTACAAAATGCGGCGAGAGATAACCGCGGTCAAACTCCATACCTTCCACAAACTCAACGGTGGTCTCGAAGCCCTTGCCCTCCTCCACGGTAATCACGCCGTCTTTGCCGACCCGCTGGAACGCATCAGCCATAATCTTTCCGATTTCCACATCGTTATGAGCCGAGACCGCGGCGACATTGATTATGTCGTTAGACTTGGCTATATCCACGGGTTTTGCAAGTGAGGCCAGCTTGTCAGTAACGGCTTTGCAGGCCTTGTGAAGGCCCCGGGCCAAAGCCATGGCATCCGCCCCCGCAGCGAGGTTTTTGCACGCTTCCTTGAAGATCGCCTCTGTCAGAACGGTCGCCGTGGTAGTACCGTCGCCGGCAATCTTTGAGGTTTTGCTTGCGGCCTCCTTGACTAATTTCGCCCCCAGGTTTTCGTTCTTGTCGCGAAGCTCGATTTCTTCGGCTACTGTTACGCCATCTTTAGTTGCGGTCGGCCCGCCCCAGCTTTTATCCAGGACAGCGGTTCGTCCTCTTGGGCCGAGGGTTGGCTTGACTGCTGCGGCCAGTTTCGCCACACCGGCAAGCAGCGCAGCCCGTGCATCCGCTTCAAATGTCAATTGTTTTACTGCCATAATTGCTTCTCTCCTAACCAAAAAAAGTATGGTTGTTAGTTCTACCTGTATTTCACATTAAACAGCAAAAGATATACCAGCCTTACCGAACCTGAAAGGCCGCTATGCCCCTTTTGTTCTTAACTTTCGTCAGATTAAGCAATTAAGCAAGACAAAAATTGGTGCCGAGGCGGCCTTCTTGTACGTCGCCAGCGAGAAAAAATGCCAGTTTTGGCATAGTAACCCGGCTGCTACGCCAACTTGGCAGGCGGCTGCACACACGCCCACACCCGTAAGAATCGGATTTTTCTTGCTGTCCAGGCAGCGAATCTGGTATAAATATGGAGGCTGGAGTCTGGCGTCTCCTGCATCTATTTTGTAGCAGCAGTTCTACCCAGGTGTAATGATTAAATGCTGCTCGCCGCCGTGCTGAAGAGGTGGGCAGTTTTTGGCGAGTTATCAAAGCAACACACCCGCGTTTTTTGAAGGAGGAATATCATGTACACCAGATTGATCCTTTCAGTTTCGCTTGTCCTATTGCTTGGTTTGCTCGGAACCAGCACGGCCAAAGGCGCTGACCCTAACCTTGTTGGCTGGTGGAAGTTCGAGGAAGCAAGCGGGACACTCTACGACCAGAGCGATTATCATAACGACGGCACATCTTCTAACGGCGTGCTTTATCAGCAGCCTGGCCGAGAGGGGTATAGTCTAGGGTTTGACGGGATAAATGATTATGTTGTGGTAGGAAGCACTGGAAGACCAACTAACACATTTAGTTTTGGAGGGTGGCTCAAAACATCCGTTACGCATGAAATAGAAGCAGAATCAACATCCGGTGCTGGAGGAACAGCGAATCAAAGGTATGTATTTGAACCGCAGCACGGAGGAGATTTGAATGCCGGAGCTGGACTATCTGTGGGAACGAACGGCATCGCGGTTTATGAGCATGGAAGCAACTATATGCCTGGAACTGCCGTTTACTCCGCCCAGATAGGAAGCGGCTGGAATCACATCATGGTCGTTTATAGTAACAAACAACCAACAATTTACCTTAATGGCCGGGCAGTCCGTACAGGCCTTAGTTCCCCCAGAGCAATAGTGAATGCGCCTATCCAGCTTGGCGGAATGGCCTACGGGTATTTTGCCGGCCTGATGGATGAGATCCGCATCTACAACAAGGCGCTTTCGGCAGCGGAGGTGCAAGTGTTGGCATATTGGCCGGAGGCCCACAATCCCGACCCGGCTGACGGGGCCACGGGTGCACTTCAGCCGCTGCTTCAATGGACCGCTGGAGATAGTGCAGCCCTTCACGACGTATACTTTGGGACTAATCCAACGCCCGGGCCGGCTGAGTTCATACTGCGCCAGAGCTGGAACATGTATTGGCACGGGGCCGGCATTACCCCGGGCACCACTTACTATTGGCGCGTCGATGAGGTCGAGGCAGACGGCGTCACCATCCACACCGGCGATGTCTGGAGCTTTACCGCAGCGCCTTTAACAGCTTTTAACCCGAACCCCGCTAACGGGGCCAAATGGATCGACGCTGAGGCGGACCTTGGCTGGTCTGCGGGTGCCACCGGCATTAAGCGCGATGTCTACTTTGGCACTGACCAGACCGCTGTCGCTAATGGTACGGGCGGCACATTGAAAAGCACCCAGCAAACAACGAAAACATACGACCCCGGAACCCTTGCGCTGGATACAACTTACTACTGGCGGATCGATGAATATGGTTCCGGCAGCGCAAAGTATCCAGGCGCTGTTTGGAGCTTCACAACCATAGGGCCCAGCGCCGGCATAAAGGGCGAGTATTACAACAATATGACTCTCTCCGGCGTTCCCGTGCTGACCCGTACAGACAGTGCGATCAACTTTAGCTGGGGCTCTGGCACGCCGGACACGAAGGTCAACATCGATACCTTCTCGGTCAGATGGGTTGGCGTGGTGGAAGCACCATACTCTGAGACTTACATATTTACCACCAATAGTGACGACGGAATCCGGGTATGGCTGGACGACGTAGTGATCATTGATAGTTGGATAGATCAGTCGGCAACCATGCATAGCAGTTCGCCAGTTGACCTTATTGCCGGGCAGCAATATAGCATTCGAGTGGAATACTATGAAAACGGCGGTGATGCCGTGGCGCAGCTATATTGGAAAAGTTACTCTATTGCAAATCAGATCATTCCAACAGGACCGCTGCAACTGCCGGTAAAGGCCAGAAATCCCAGGCCTGCTAACAAAGCTACGGATGTCAAGCACACGCCCAAGCTTATGTGGGTTGCAGGAGAGAAGGCTGCTAAGCACAACGTGTACTTCGGCACTGACGCTATCGCGGTTGAAAATGCCACTACGGCCTCAGCGGGTATCTATCGAGGCCAGCAGGACCTTGCTGCTACCAGCTATGCGCCCAGCGAAGCGCCGCTGGCGTGGAACAGCACTTACTACTGGCGAATAGATGAGGTCAACGGCGTGGACGTATGGAAGGGCGGCGTCTGGAGGTTCACGACCGCCAACTTTATTGTCGTCGAGGACTTTGAGGACTACACCGACGATGTCGGCAGCAGAATCTTCCAGACCTGGAAGGATGGCTGGGGATACTCCGAACCGGCGCCGGGTTATCCCGGCAATGGGACCGGCTCAACGGTGGGTTACGCTCAGGCTCCCTTTGCCGAGCATACTACTGTTCATGGCGGCAGCCAGTCGATGCCGTTGGGTTACGACAACAGCGGAACAGGCGGCAAGGCCCGTTACTCAGAGACGGTGCGAGAGTGGACTTCGCCGCAGGACTGGACGATAAACACTGTTAAGGCATTGACGCTCTACTTCTATGGTGCTCCCGCTAATGCCCCTGAGGGGCTCTACGTGGCGGTCGAAGATAATGCCGGCCACGTTAAGGTCGTGAACCATCCTGATCCGGAGGCGGCTCAGATAGGCGCCTGGCAGGAGTGGAACATCGAGCTAACGCAATTAAGTAGTGCGGGCGTGAACCTGAAGGCTATCAAGAAGATGTATATCGGCCTGGGCAATCGAACCAGTCCAAAGGTTGGCGGTACGGGCACAATATTCATTGACGATGTTCGGGTGTATCCTAGCAGATGCGTTCCTTCAGTGGGTAAGCCCGCAGCCGACCTGAGCGGCAACTGTGTTGTTGACCTGGCTGATGTGGATATTCTGGCTAATCTTTGGCTGGATAGTGGATTCCAGATTACGCCGGTCAATCCCGGCACTACCGGTCTAGTAGCACACTACCCGTTCAATAGCAATGCCAATGATGTTGTTGGCGGCCATAACGGCACTATCAATGGCAATCCACAGTGGGTGACCGGGGATCTCGAGGGTGCGCTGAAATTCGGCGGCAGCGGCGACTACGTCGAAATTGGCTACAGTCCTGACCTGGCCCTCAATGAGTTTACGTTGTCGGCCTGGGTAAAGGTCGCCGCCGACCCGGGCGTTTTCGGAATACTTGGAACTCGTTCTGGCGGAGAGTACACCTTCGATCTGAAGGTTATGGCCGCCAGCGTCCACGGCGACATAGGCAGCGGCACTGCCTGGATCAACACGGCCATAGATATTGGTTCGGGTAACACGGGAACCACCGGACAGGGTGGCGATTTGGTCGTGTACAGATGGCACATGATCGCGTATGTGATCGATAATACGCATCAGCAGGTTAGACTCTATTTGGATGGCGACCTCAAGCGAACGATAACTATTTCCGGGACACCGCTGCTGATGCAATCCGGCGAGTCCATGCGGATTGGCGATACCGGTTACTCGGAGTGGATGAACGGCCTGATTGACGAAGTCCGTATCTACAACCGAGCGCTGTCTGCTGCTGAGATTGCCTCGCTTGCCGGCTACACATCGCTCGTCTCGATACCGGCTGATTTGCAGCAGGACAACGTGATTAACTTCAAGGACTTTGCCAAGCTCGCCGATTCCTGGCTTGAGCAGATCTTGTGGCCGTAATCGGATCGTTCATTGTTCACCGTTCATAGTTCATCGATGAACAACGAACAATCAACTATGAACTTCGGGGCCTATCCCAGCACATCGGTATAGGCCCCGGCTGTTGTATGCGGTAAGTGCTCCAAAGGACAGCCAGAGCACTGAGCTTTCGGTCTGCAGAATTGTTTGCCCAGTCTTACCAGCAATGCGTGGTACTCATTGAAAAGCTGCACATCTTCCGGCAGGTTTGACTGAAATAATTCTTGCAGTCGCTCATAATCGGCGCCGGCATCGATCAAGCCGTGTCGGACGGCAATTCGAGCCGTGTAGGCATCGACGACAAAAATAGGGCGACCAAGAGCATAAAGCAAAATTGAATCGGCTGTTTCGCGGCCGACGCCTTTCACCGCCAACAGCTCAGCTCTTAATTGTGGCGTGCTAAGAGATTGGAGGCGGGACAATTTGCCATCGTGCTCTTCAAAAAGCCAGCTCAGGAAGCTCTTCAGCCGCTTTGCTTTTATGTTGTAATAACCCGCGGGGCGAATAAGCTCGGCAAGTTGCGAAACGTCCAGGCAGTAGAGCTTGTCAGGCGTCAGATGGTCGGCGGCTTTCAGATTTGCGATTGCTTTTTCCACGTTAGCCCAGTTTGTATTTTGCGTCAGGATAGCACCGACGATTATCTCGAATTGAGTATCGCCCGGCCACCAATGTTGAGGGCCGAAGCGGGCAAAAAGTGATTCATAAATTTCAGTTTGCGTCTCGGTTGTCATCGTGTCAATCACCTGCAAAAAGTAGGTCAACATGCTATTGTAATCTTAGCTCAGCTAAAGTAAACTTTGAAAGAGGTGGCAAGCAGATTGAAGTACAACACGAGTCAACTGTTTAACTTTGCACAGGATTCCTATCTCGAACGGACGAGCCGGCCGATTCACGCGCTGATTTTTCTGCTGCCGTTCATAGTCTTTTACGAGATGGGAACAATTCTGAGCAGCACTGATGTGCTGAGCCAGACGCAGGACCGGGTAGTAGCTTTCATCTGGCTGCAGAGCTTTCTCGATAAATATCTCGGATTCAACACCAAGCTGGCATGGGCGGCGCCGCCGGTGGCGGTGGTAGTGATCTTGTTGGCACTGCAGTTGGCGTCACGCAAGCCCTGGCAATTTGGCGCCGCCGACTTCGGGTCCATGATGATCGAGTGTATCTTGCTGGCAGTTCCGTTGATCGTGCTTAGCTTGTTCTTGAGCGGGCCTGTTCAGCGGACAGGGGATGCTGCACAGCCAGCCTATAGCACCATCCAGACGGCACCGCCTGATGGTTCTTTCGCCGGCAACTATGCTCTGGCACTGGCCGGGGCATCTGCTCGCAGCAGCAATGCGCGAGGCGAATCTCTGTTGGCAAACATCGTCACCGGCGTAGGAGCAGGGATATACGAAGAGCTCATTTTTCGACTGATTCTGATGTGCTTGTTGATGGTTCTGCTTCAGGATTTGATGGGACTTAGCCGTACCGGTTCGATCACACTTTCAGTACTTGTTTCGGCAGCCCTATTCAGCGCACATCATCACGTGATCTTCGTCAACGGCCAATTGACGTCCAGTTCGCCGTTCAGTTGGAGGGAATTTGGCTTTCGGACCATTGCCGGAGTTTATTTCGCGCTTCTATTTGCAATTCGCGGTTTTGGAATCACGGCTGGAACACATGCCTTTTATGATATTATGGCGACTTTAATCAATACGGTCTTCTTTCAGTATTGAGAACACCGGGAGGGTACGCGATTTTGCAAAGATTTTTAAGAAAATTCTGCGGCTATTAGTCTTTTATACTGCTGCGCTTGCAGAATATTCGTCCCATAAGCACCATAACAGAGGTTTTCAGTACTGATATTGCGCTTGAATAAAGTTGGCGATTTTTGTATAATACCGGAAAGTTAGGTTCATCTTTTCAGGGTCTTTGGTTATGGAATCGCCACAAATCAATATAGCTATCGACCAACTGACATTCAGCCTTTTTCAGAGACCTCTGCACCCGGAGCTCTTCCAAATCTATGCCACTCGGCAATTGAAGACCGAGAAGTACGAGGCTCTGATATGGGTTACGGGCTGCACGCACGTTGTAAGCATCTTCGCGGGCGATGTGTGTCTTAGCGAGGTTGTCAGCACTCCTGGTCAGTTGCTGCCGCACCGAGGTCTGCTTGAGCGTTTCCAGTTCCGCGGCCCACGGAGCCATAAGTGCACTTTGAGCCGGGGCGTAAGTTACATGACCGACTTCCAAGTGGAGAAGATGAGTCCGAATCTTTATCGCCAGAGCCACATTGATTTGGAGCGGTTCGCTCGGAACCGCGGCGTGTTTGTCAAATTCCCAGAGCTTGAGGTCGGCAGTCTACAACCTTTCTGCTACATTGACTTCGAGGCCAGACGCACCGAGCTGCACATTCACACGTTCGCAGCTTATCCAGATCAAGTGACAATGGTTAAGACCCAGTCTTTGTTCGACGTTCAATAGGCCCGCAACACAGGACGACCTGTCGTCACTGCACCTTTTCCCTCAGGACAGTCATTTTCTCGCGGATCTCTTCAGCCATTTTGCTGTTTGGGAAATTGCGAATGATCTGTTCACCTGTCTGCAGAGCGTTCTCCCACCGTTTCTCGGTTACGGCGATGGAAAATTGCACGCCCAGGTTGTGCAATTTCGTTCTAAAGACGTCTCTTGCTGCTTCCTGCAAGGCCAATCCTTCATTGGGAGTCAGATAGAGGTCAAGTTCTTTGAGGATTTCTAGGCTTTGGTCCGTGTCCTGGCGTTTTATGGCGTCGTCCCAGGCAGCGAGCAGCGCCCTCTTTCGGGCCTCCTTCTTCTCGAGCAGCTTTTGCCGCATTGTCCTTGCCTGGTCGGAGTTGGGGTGAGCCTTGATGAACTCTTCGATCTGCTCGCTTGCCTTTACCCAAAGGCACTTATCCAGCAACTGTTCGATATGCGCGATTGTCTGATTCATCCGCTCCTGGTCGGTGGCATTATGGTACTGGTCTGCTTGAGCCTGCAACTGCTGAGCTAGTTCTTCGTACTCCGGACGGCTGGCAATCTCGTTGATCATATCGTAGGCGGAGGCAAAGTCCTGCTGCTGGAGCTTCTCGAAGACCGCCTCCCGCAGAGATTGCTTGTCCGCCTCACGGAATGCGATTGCCTTGGCCGTCTCGCTGATACGCGTGCTCTGATTTATTTCTGCCAGCCCGGTGCTAATCTTCTCCAGTGCTTTGGCTGCCTCCTGAAACTTCGAGCTATTGTCATGAAGTGTTTCTGCTATCTTGGATACGCGCGAAAGCACGCTCAGTAGCGCGCCCAGAAAAACCAAGGCGCCGAGCAACCACACCAGATGCCGTACAGTTTCGGACGTTTGGAAAACGTTGGTAAAAAACGCCAGCAGAAACACGACAGCGAGTGTACCGCAGACAATCGCGATGTGCCATTTGAAGCGCTGTAAGAAACTCTCGCCTTGCAGGTCCATAAACTTTCTCCTTTCACGGCGAGTCCTTCGCCCACACGCATATAGAGTATTATAATACTTCAGAGGCGACGGTGTCAATCCTGGGGGCAGTGATCGATGATATTGGTGGGGCAGTTATCGGTTTCTGCAATAATCGCCGCTACAAAAGCGTCTAACTACAAAGCAGGACCACTGGTTGCAGCCTATACGTGCGCTGACAGCCTGGGCATAGAATTATGGAAGTTGGAGGATGCAACGCGAGCAATTATCTGCTATAATAGGAAGAGGTAATACAATGCAGGCAACGAACTTAGCGAAGGAACGAAACATACGAAGCAATGAGGCAGAGCTAAGGTAGGGCAGACAACTATGGGTAATTCCGGCATTCGCTGTGGGCACCGAGCGGCTGTAAACGGCCGTCATTGGCGGGCAGGGCTATTGGTTTTGTTGCTCCTGATACAAGGGGGCTGTCCGCCCGCCGGCCAATACCGTGAACAGGCGGATAAGGTGGCCTCAAACATCGTTACGCAAAAGCAAAAGGAGGCTCTGGGAAGAACCGAACCTTTTAGCATCGAACGGCCAAGCGATATTCTCCGTCGTCGCCTTCTAGACGAACAGAACCTGCTCTATTCGACTGAGGCATCGCTGGGCACAGACAAACTTCGTCCGATCCGACATTGGCCAGAGAAGGATTATCCACCGGCGTCCGCTTCTGCCGACGCCAATATGCCCATCGAGCCAAATAAGCCCATCGGGCTTTCTCTGATTGATGCCCTGCAGGTCGGGGCGCGCAATAGTCCTGACTACCAATCGCGTAAAGAAGAGGTCTTTCGTGCCGCCTTGGACCTTGATTTGCAGCGCAACACCTTCCGCAACATCTTTAGGGTACAGAACGACAGCCGCCTCAGCGCAGACACTACCGGAGACAATACAGTCCGTAATCTCGATACCAGTACGACAGCAGGGGTGACCCGGACGCTGAAGAACGGCGTCGACCTGAGCTCGGCGCTGGCGATCGACCTGGCAAAGTTGTTGACTCAGGCTGGCACAGGACGCCTGGGCGTGAGCGCTGATACATCAGTATCGATTCCCTTGTTGAGGGGGGCTGGCCGGCATATTGTGACCGAGCCTCTGACGCAGGCCGAGCGGAACGTCGTTTACGCAATCTACAATTTCGAGCGCTACAAGCATACGTTCGCCGTCACAATCGCTCGTGAATACCTCTCGGTTCTGCGTCAGATGGACGCGGTGGCAAATGCCAAGCAGAACTACCAAAGCGCTGCAACATCGGCCCGCTGGTCGCGTAGGCGGGGCGATGCTGGCCGAATACGTGAAATCGAGGTGGACCAGGCTGTGCAGCGAGAGCTGAGCGCCCGTAATAGTTGGATATCCGCTCAGGAGCAGCTAAAGAGCCGCCTCGATTCATTCAAGAATACCATCGGTCTGCCTACCGATGCCCGAATTGAACTTGACCCGAACGACCTGAAGCAGTTGCAGGATCGCGCCACAAAGGTTCTTGAACAGATTAGGCTCAAGCCGCGGGGTGAGGCGTCCGGGACGGCCCCTCCGGCAGATGCTCCTGTAGAGTTGGTTCCGGCCAGCTATGAAGACGCCGGACCATTGGAAATGAACGAATCTATTGCAACGAAGCTGGGCTTGGAGAACAGGCTGGATTTGCAGGCGACAATCGGTGCGGTCTATGATGCCCAGAGGCAGGTTGTGGTCAGAGCCGATGCGTTGAGGGGGGAGTTAACATTGGGTGGGTCGGCCAACTTCTCGGACAACGACGACGACGGCAGCCTGCACTTCGAGGGGGGCCGATACGCTGCCCTGCTCTCGGTGGACCTGCCTATCGAGAGGACCGCCGAGCGGAACGCCTATCGCAAGAGCCTGATGGACCTGGAGCGGGCCACCAGGAGCGTCCAGACGCTTGAGGACACGGTTAAGCTGGCTATTCGTAATGAATTACGGAGCCTTCTGGAGTCTCGGGAGAGTCTCAAGATTCAGGCCCAATCGGTCGTGGTTGCGGATAAACGCGTCCGAAGTAGCACTCTTTTTCTTGAGGCAGGCAGAATAGAGATCCGTAACTTGCTGGAGGCCCAGGATGCGCTGCTGTCGGCGCAGAACCAACTGACCGCAGCGGTCGTAAACTACCGCATAGCGGAACTGGAGCTCCAGCGAGATCTGGGTCTGCTCAAAGTAGATGAACGTGGGTTATGGCAAGAGTTTTCGCCAAAGGAGGCAGAATCTTACCGTACTGAGCAAATTAGTCCGGAGTTAACCAAAAAAAGGCTTCAAAGCACAACCATGCTGCCCGATGCCCAGGATTCAGCGGTTAAGCCAGGCACGATGCCAGAAGAGCCTGTGACTGGGCAGTTAGTCGAATTTGGCAATTCCGCGGCACCAGCCAACGGTGCGGTCCAGGAATCTACAAGCGCGGGGCAGACCCGCCCCGCCCCGCGGCCAGCGCAGCGAGCTGAGCCAAGTCGAAGGGTCGATTTTCGGGATTTCTTGGCTAAGCCCGAAAATAGATGGGACAAATAAAATGGCAAGAGTTTTCGCCAGAGGAGAACAATAATGGCATCTAACAAAGCTGACAAGACCAATAACGGCATCAAAAATTCTAAATTCCAAATTCTAAATTCTAAATTTTCAATCGGTGCCATCGTCCTCGTCGTGGCAATAGGCCTAATTGTGGTCTGGCTAAAGGTAGTTCGAGGCGGTGAAACGCTGCTGGGTGAAATGCCAACGTTTGTGGCCAAGCGCGGGCCCTTGACCATCAGCGCTCTGGTGCCCGGTACCATTAAAGCCAGAGAGATTGAGACCATCAAGAATGAAATGGAAGGCAGAACGTCCATCATCTTCCTCGTGCCTGAGGGTAAGCACGTAAAGAAGGGAGAGCTCCTGGTCAAACTGGATGACAGCACACTTAGGGATACCAAGATCGACCAAGAAATTAAAGTCATGAACGCAGAGGCGGCGGATATCAACGCCAAAGAGAATTTGGCTATCGTCAAGAATAAAGCCCAAAGTGATATTGACACCGCCGTGCTCACCCTCGATTTGGGCCAACTGGATCTGAAGAAGTACACCGACCCCAACGGAGAATATTACAACACACAGGTCGCAGCGAAGAACGACATTACAGTAGCCCAGGAGGAAAAGACGCGGAACGAGGAGACGCTGAAGTGGTCCGATACATTATTTCAGGAAAAGTACATCTCACAGACGGAACTGCAGGCGGACCAACTGGCCGTAACACGTTCAAAAGCAAAGCTCGAAGTGTCGCGAAACAGCCTGACGCTGCTGGAGACCTTTAGCTACAAGCGACAAGTCGCTATGCTCGAAAGCAATGTTAAACAGGCTCAGATGGCTCTGGAACGCGCGCAGGCTCAGGCTAGAGCCAATATAGTCCAGGCAGAGGCAGACCTGAAAGCAAAAGAGCAGGAATACGAGCGTCAGAAAAGCAAGCTGGCCAAGATCATCGATCAGCTCACTAAAGCGGAGCGACTCGCCACGGTGGATGGAATGGTGATCTATGCCACCAGTGCCCGAGGCGGGGGGGGTGGGCCTTTTCGTGAGAATCGACAGCCGTTGGACGAAGGCGTGGAGGTTTTTGAAAGGCAGGAGCTGATATACCTGCCAACCACCGCATCGTCGATGGCCCAGGTCGATGTTCACGAGTCCAGCCTCGAAAAGATCAAGGTAGGGTTGCCGGCCATTATCACGCTTGATGCGCTGCAGGGAAAGAAATTCATCGGCACAGTCAGTCGTATCTCCCCGTTGCCGGATCCTCAGCGTACATGGATGAACCCTGACCTAAAAATCTACGTTACGGACATATACCTCGAGGGCGACGACCCGGCGCTACGAACCGGCATGAGCTGCAAGGCCGAGATCATCGTCGAGCAATATAAAGACGTTGTGTACATCCCTGTTGAAGCGGTTGTGCGAATTGCCGGGCAGCCAACCATCTACGTCATCGAGGACGGAGCTCTGGAGGAACGAAAGGTTCAGATCGGCCTGGACAACAACAGGATGGTCGCAATCACCAGCGGACTGGCCGAGGGAGAAATTGTCTCAAAGGCACCTCCGCTTAAGGCCGCGATTGTTGAGAGTGGTTTGCAGACGCCGGAGGCGGGGGCGACCGGGTCTGGCGATAGCGTAATGGAGCAGATAAATGAGAAACTTAAGGCCGTTAATGGAACCGGGACCGGCAGGTCGGTCGCACCTTTGGACACTGCCGCAGGCCCACAGCAGGGGCCACCAGCACAGCAGGTAGTACCCGCAGACGGTGGTGCCGGGCAAGAACAGACTGGCATCGAGGGCGTCGGAATGCCTTCTGCCGAGCAGATGGAGAAGATGAGAAAACGCTTCGAGAGCATGTCGCCCGAGGAGCAGCAGAAGGAAACGGAAAAGATAAAACAGCGATTCCAAAATATGACGCCTGAAGAAAAAGAAAAGATGCGGCAGCAGCGCTCTCAAGGCAGTGGCGCGGGCCGCCGACAAGGTGCAGGCGGAGGCTCGAGAGCCGAACAGCCGGAAAGGAATCAATAAGTGCGTGAACAGACCACGATATCAGGCAACCACCAAGAAATCGTCAAGCTGGAGAACGCGCGCAAGGTCTACCAGATGGGAGCGTCAGAGGTCAGGGCGCTTGCCGGCATCACCGTGGCCTTCAACAGGGGCGATTTCTGGGCCATCATGGGTCCCAGCGGCTCCGGCAAAAGTACGATGATGAATATCCTCGGCTGCCTCGATCGTTTGACTTCGGGTTCCTATTATTTTGAGGGCAACGATGTCAGCCGCCTTAACGACGATGCCCTCAGCGAGATGAGGCTTAGGCACTTGGGATTTGTATTTCAGAGCTTCAATCTGATTCCTCAGTTGACGGTGCAGCGCAACATCGAGCTGCCGCTGTACTACCTCGGCTGGGAAGCGCTGCAAAGCTCCCAGCGCGCCAGAGAGCTTGCCGAGCAGGTAGGACTCGCAGACAGATTGCACCATCGACCCTCTGAGCTTTCCGGCGGCGAGATGCAGCGGGTTGCCATCGCCAGGGCATTAGCCAACGATCCGCAGGTCATCTTTGCAGATGAACCTACAGGCAATCTCGATTCGGCGACGGGAGCACAGATTATGGAGGTGCTGGCCAAATTGAATAAGCAGGGTAAGACCATCATTATGGTGACGCACGAGCCGGATATCGCCGTCTACGCCGGGCACAGACTGCACATGATCGACGGCAATATTGACAGAATTGAACAGGGCACTCATGAGACAAACTAGGATAGCAAGAAACATATTGCTGGGCATTGAGAACTTGCTGCTTCACAAATTGCGCTCGTTCCTTACGATGCTTGGTGTCGTCTTTGGCGTCGGCAGCGTAGTAGCAATGCTCTCGGTTGGCGAGGGCGCGAGCAAAGAGGCCCTGTCACAAATTCGCAAACTCGGCAGCACCAACATCATCGTCACATCGATTAAGTCCGCAGAAGAAGAAGCGACAGCTACCACACATTCCCACATAAGCGTCTACGGTTTGACCTATGAGGATCATCTGAGGCTGTCTGAGGGTTTTAGTAGTATCAGGCACACGGCTCCAGTGAAGTTGATGCGAAAGGATTCGCGCCTTCGAGAAAGGTCGATAGAGCTGCGTGTGGTGGGCACGACTCCTGCGTGGTTTGATCTGGTACCCAGAGACGTTATCGCAGGACGCATTCTTCTGCCGAGGGACCAGGAAAATATTGCTCCAGTTGCGGTGCTGACCGAGTTTGGCGCTCACAAACTTTTGGCCACCGAGGGCGTCATAGGCCAGACCATCCGCGTAGGGGGCGATCAATTTGAGGTCATTGGCATCGTCAAGAGCGAAAGCGGACAGGCCGGCAACATCCAGATTCCCGACCAGGAAATCGATGCCTACATTCCCATCGAGGTGGCACGCCAATACTTTGGCGATATATTCACGAAAGTGACATCCGGCTCGTTTGATCGGGAAATGGTAGAACTGAATCAGGTCATCGTCCAGGTAGATGAGACGGACCACGTTCAGGCCACCGCGGTTGGCATCGAAAGAATGCTCGAACGGTTTCACAAAAAGAAGGACTACGTCGTGAGCGTCCCGCTGGCACTGCTCAAGCAGGCGGAGGCCACCAAGCGGACATTCAACATTGTTCTGGGCTCGATCGCAGGTATTAGCTTACTCGTCGGAGGAATAGGCATTATGAATATAATGCTTGCCTCTGTGACGGAGCGTACGCGCGAGATCGGCATCCGGCGGGCCATCGGGGCTAAGAGAAGACAGATCGTCCTTCAGTTCCTCATTGAGACAGTGGTCTTATCCACTACCGGCGGCATCATCGGATTAGGCGTGGGGATTCTGATACCTTTCGCGATAACGTATTTCTCCGGCATGATGACCCTGCTCACACTGTCGGGCGTTCTGCTTCCGCTGTTAATCAGCATGACTATTGGCATAGTCTTCGGGTTATACCCAGCCATGCGCGCCGCCCAAGTCGACCCCATCGTGGCCCTGCGGCACGAGTAGCGTAGCTTTATCCGCGTCAAAAAAAGGTCATGGAAAAAGATTCAGCCTTGCCGTAATTCTATCAACCCAGATTAACACGATTAAAAACTGGAACTATCCAGATTTGGGAGGAATTGGTGTTTTTTGGTTATTTTTCAGAGACCATAGCCAATATCCGTTCAATAACGCTGTTTACAAGTCATATTGCGGGGCTTAGGTAAACTAGGCAAGCAAAAAACGCGTTAAAAACTGAGCAAAAATGAGCAGAAATTTCTAAAAAGTGATCAAATATTTACAGAAACGCGCGCGTTTTGAGCAGAAATTGACAGAAATTTACGACTTTTTACAAATTAACATTTTGTTAAAGTGGGGGGTATAGGGAATTATCTGTTTGGGGTTTGTTGTTTATTGTTACAACTCAAAACTAAGAACTTAAAACTTAGAACTAAAAATGGTGTCCCCAGATTTCACTGCCAAACTATGAACAACAAACTATGAACAACGAACTATGAACAACGAACTATGAACTAACTTCAGATTGAAAAGGTATAGCCATATTTCCAGCCTTTCCCGCTGGTATCTTCCTCATATCCCTGGGCCGTCATTCTCCTTTCCCATTGACGGGCAGCCGTCTCGGAAGTGAATTGTTGCATAACTCTGAAGTCGCGAGGGTTTCCATGTTCCCGTTTTCTTCTTTCCGGCTCATCCGTAAGTCCTGCATACCTCATAACAACCTCTAAAAAAATAGGTGACTGTCAGTAACAATAATCCCGGATTTCTTATTTTATATTTTAAGGGATCTGTCCTGAGCCCATTCGGCTTACGCTCAGGGTAAACTCCGTCGAAGGACCTGACCCTCTATTTCCCCGGTATGGTGTCCCCGGATTTCCGAGGTAGCTTCAATAACAAGCGTTATGAACTTCGTTGAATTCCTTCGTAATTGCACCCAACGTGTAAGATCAGCCGTGCGCGTTAGCGCGTCGTCTGCAGCGCTTTGTTGGGTAGTCAGTCCCATGGCGAATGGCTCCAATCTAGTAAGCCTCCTTGGAGTCGACCGGGGCCGGAAATGGGACGAAACGTCCGAACATGCGCCAGACCATCATCCAAAGACGTCGTAATCTCGCCTCGACCCGCAGAAGCTCATTTGGGTTCTCAGCATCGATTTCACCGTGATTTATGGCGTTTCGAATGTCGTAAAGCCGGTCGGGCCGGTTCGGCAGTCGAAAGCACTCCTCGGCGTACCGCTCTCCCTCGGTACCGAAGCACTCGCTAAGCGCGTGCGAGGCTTTCTCAACAAATCCAGGGTTCACGACGCTGTGATAACAGTCTTGAATATCCTCGGCAGTGAGTTTCCTGTCGCGTTGGCGCACAAATTCGTCGATTTGCGCTTGTTTCTCTGACTTAGTGAGGCCCGGGCGTGGCTTCAATATGTCTACCGCCTCAACGAGACATTCGAACGCATTCCAGTAAGACGAATAGACTCGAAGAACATCGGGGCGATACGACTGAAGAAGAAGATTGCGAGGTTCGCGCACCCAGAACAGTGCGGCTTCTAGCTTTCTGCGGACCTCTGCGGGAAGCTTGAGGATCGCCGCAATTGAGCGCTCGATTCCATCGTGCGTTAGTTTCGTGAGAACGCCTCCACCGCTGGCGTGAGTCAACCATGACCACCATCCGCAACCCGCGTTCCCCCATTCGTGCAGTGTGTAGGCGCCGAGTAGGAGATTTATTCTTCTCGCGGCATCGATCAGAGCAGGAACACTCTTCTCCTTAACTTTCACGGTGGCCTCAAGCACCGTTCGTGCATCCCTCACGATCGTCTTTTCCTGCTTCTCACAATGTACCGTTATTCCGAGGGATGGATATGTGAGGTTTGAAGAAGGCGCTTCAAAATCACCGTATATCACCACGTGTAGGTCATCGCCCCACGCAGGTGGCCACCGAAGGACTCTCTCCTCGAGCCAAGCAACGCCGTGTGCCAAGGCCCAATCCATCCCTTCGTTCTTAAGGTCCTGGGCTCTCGCAAACATTCGCTCGGGGAAAGACTCAGTCATCCTGCGTTACCTCCATGCACTTTGCGGTGGAGCGTTACATCAGTTGCCTAACATTGTTTATATTGATCCGCATAACATCCCAAATACCATTGCGGCCGCCCTGAGCGAGTCCCGACAAGTCGGGACGAGTCGAATGGGTTCGGCTCGGGTGTAATCCATTTCTTATGACTCGGGGAATATCAATGAAAACTATGAGCATAATATAGCAAAATCCGGTACTATTTCAATCTTGACTTTGCCGTTTCGGCGATCCGCCTTCGCGAGAGGGACATAACCGCTTCGGCGGAGTCCCTTCTCTTTCCGGGCCGGCAAGCATTGTCTTTCTTAGCCTGAATATTTCTTTGCCACAGAGACCGCCGAGAACACAGAGATGCACTCACAGTTTTGAGTTTTGAGTTTTCAGTTTTTAGTTACTGTGTGTCCTCTGTGGCTGCTTCCGGTTTTCTGGACCACTACCGCTACGGATGCTGATCCATAATATACCACAAGGGTACTTTCTTGTCAATTAAGTGTATAATATCAGTGATGAACGAGGTCTCCAAGTAGGAGAGATACCGTGTTGGCAGAGGCATATCCTTGTTTAAGCTACTGTGAATTGAGGGGCAAAATATTACGGTTTTTTATAGAAAATTGCCGTAACAAGTCTGCTTTTATGCCGTCTATCAATTGGTGAGCTATCCCATGACCACAGAACAAACGCTTATTGAGCTGGTCCGAAGTGCCCAGCAAGACCACGTTCAGTCTATGAATCAACTGGCCGAGCAGGTCAAGGGAAAACTATCCGCATACATATATCGCGTGACCCTGGACCCAGACCTGACCCAGGACCTTTCTCAGGAGACGTTACTTGCAATGGTTAAATCTATCAATTCTCTCAACCGGGCCGAGTGTTTTTGGCCCTGGCTGTACCGCATCGCACAGAGTAAGATCCAGCAGCACTACAGGGCTAAGCAAAAGAAGGCAGTCGTCACATCCGCTTCCTATCGAGATTTCCTCTGGCAGTCCCGACTCGCTCGCGATGACCATCACCAGGATGACGGATTGCACCGGCTGCTTCAAAAGGAATTATCGAAAAAGATCGTGGTTGCTATGAAACAGCTAAGACAACAGTATCGTGCGGTGTTGTCTTTGCGCTGTTTTGAGCAGTTGCCTTATTTAGATATTGCCGTTGCTATGCAGTGCAGCGAAGTCAAAGCCCGCGTTCTATTCTTCCGCGCCAAACACGCCCTGAAGAAACAACTGGTTCGCCAGGGCCTGAGCAAGGGCATGCTGCTTACGTGCCTGGGTCTATACGGCAAGCTGACTGCCCCGGCAGATGCAGCCTCAGCAACGGTAACAGTCACTTCCGCTTCAACCAAGGTAGGCGTAACCGCAGCGGTGATTGCCACCGCAGGTACGAAGGCGGGGCTAACTACTGCGGCCCTTGCACTATTAGGGTTGGCGACGGTCGGCGGCATTCGCGCCCTGTCTGAGCCTGCTTTACCCGATAGGGCCGACGTCAAAAGCATTCACTATACGGTCCAGGCCCGCAACTATCCCCGCCTTCGCGGGGACAGGCTTGCCCCTGCGCAAGCAGGGGGCGGAGCCGTTAGCAGCCTGAGCAAGGGTGCCTACGAGCAGTCGTATTACTTCCCCGAGGCAGTGGATGGACCCGTGTTTATGCGGATGCAGCATCTGGACCCATTGCAAAAGCAAACGCTGTGCACCTGGCTTCAAAACGACCAGGGCAACTACTATTATGAGAGCGGCAAAAATGAAGTCTATATCAATAACTACCGTTTGTGGCTTAGCAGCTTAGCAGTCAGGCGCCTGCCCACAGACCGCGTTGAATTCACAGACTTTCTCTCGCAGGTCGAAGGTGACGTAGAAGGCGTCAACTACGACCGTGACAGCGACACAGGTCTTTTGATTAGCGCGATAGACGACAGATTCGTTGACGTGCCGCATTTCCGAACCACTTATAACTACAACACGCTGGGCGAAAAAGTGTTTCAATATAGTTGCCCGGCAGGTGTTACGGTGGTCGACCAGCGCGACCAGATGCACAAAAGAGGCTGGACGTACTTTCGCATCGATGGGCAAATCGGCGGTCAAATTGTCTCGGGGCGCGGACGAATCCCATTCGTCTACCGTGCCTGGAAAGAACATCCGCCGTGGATGAGTTTGAAAATCGGCGACCAGTTAGAAATATTCGACTGCCGCAACGGCGCAGGCCTGCGCGGTACAGATGGCAGATTGCGCACCATTTATCCTCCGGAGACATTCTTTGCCGGCCTGCCCCGGCCATGGATGGGCATGCACACGATAGACGTTGTCCGCCGAGATGCAGCCTCACAGAGGGTATGGTTTGAAACCAGCCCGCCTGACGATGACCAGGGCACAATCGTTACCTTCAGTTACCAATATAATGGTATGAACACTGAGCTTGTATACACCATTGATATGGAAAACGATATTGTCAAGACCATCACATTTTCAGTAAAGGGCAGCGAAAAAGGATCGCTGGCATTTTCCTATCTGCAAGACCTGGATGGCACGGATGATTTTATCGAGCCAGCTATACCGGAGGACCAGTCGGTTCCCGCCGAGCAGAGCCCAGGTGTGCTCTGGCTGATCCATTTGGCTCAAGGAAACTTAGGCGAATAACCTGCAACAGATCCGCTTCGCCTGGGGCGTAAAATCCCTGCCCTGGCTGATTCTGACCAATCGCAAGCATATTATCGCCGCCGAAGGATTCAACTTGAGCGAGATTAATAGCAAGATTCAGGAGGTAGAAGATGCAGAATAATGACAAGGTAGTAGAATTCGTGGTGTCACTTTGTGTCATGCTCGGTACGGTGTGTACATCAACGACCGCGTTAACACAGGTGCGTGTTCTCCATTTTCCAAAGGAGAGGTCGATGGGCATGCTGAGCATCCGTGACACGGGTGCTCACGAGAAATCCTACCAGGGCTTTGAGGAATTCTGTGAGGCTCGCGGTGATGTGGCTGTAGCAGTGGGCAAGGAAGTCCTACTGGACCTCTCCCGGGAAGCTGCAAGAGACCTCTCGCCACTCGCAAAGCTAAAGAGCGATGATCTACATTCGATAGACGGCTGGGGGATCCCGATTGACGACCAGGACCTGCGACATCTTGCCGGTCTGACGGGCTTGAAGAGGCTTTGTTTCTCCACTGTACCGATATCTGATAAAGGCCTATACCACCTGAAAGGTTTGAGATCGCTTGAGTGTCTGGTACTTATGGACATGAAAGTTACTGACGCCGGGATGGTCTTCCTGAGCGATATGGGTTCTCTTGAGTTTTTGAACCTTCGCGCTACGAGTGTGACGGACAAGGGCTTGGAATTACTATCCGGCCTGACGTCACTCAAGAGCATTGATCTGGGATACTGCAAGATTACTGACGCCGGTCTAGAACATTTACGTGGAATGAACATGCTGGAATCCTTGGACGTGAGCCATACGGCAATTACCGATGCCGGCCTGGCGCATCTCAAGAACCTGCGTTCGCTGAGCGATCTCAATCTCGACAGCGCAGCGATAACGGATGTGGGTTTGGCCCATTTGAGCGCCCTTCCATCTTTGAAAAAACTCAACCTAAGGAAAGCAAAGATAACCGATTCCGGATTGGCGTACCTGGCAAACGCCCGGACGCTGGAGGAACTGCGATTGGACGGTGCACGGATTACAGATTCGGGACTAAGGCATTTGCGCTCCTTGGGCTCGCTCAAAAACCTGAATATTGATGGAACTGAAATCACCGACGACGGACTACGCCATCTCGCCCACCTGACATCTCTGGAATCGCTTACGCTGCCACGAGGACCCGATATAACGGAGGAAGGTTTGGCGCATCTGGCGAAGCTTGAACAATTGAGGTATTTTAAGGGTATCCCAGGTGATATCTCGGCCCAAGGACTCAAGATTCTTTCAAATATGGCGCTCGAATCGATCGATTTGAGGGGGTCTGGAATAACCGACGAAACGATGCCTTACATAGCCCAATTAAAGAAAAGGGGGTATTCACTTGACTCAAGTAAGCACAAGATGTAGTGTACGGGGTCATGGAAGATTATCCCCGGACGCTTACAGAATTCGAGGCACGTTTTTCGACAGAAGATGCTTGCCGCCGATAC
>Ga0315279_10001454_pt1 | contig 39450 bp, 43 predicted proteins | sample YL17G06_20_MG_FD_203694 | JGI IMG/M metagenome (GOLD analysis project Ga0315279, IMG submission 203694) | Sediment microbial communities from Yellowstone Lake, YNP, Wyoming, USA - YL17G06_20 | ecosystem: Environmental > Aquatic > Freshwater > Lake > Sediment | place: USA: Wyoming | collected...
CGTCGAAAAATTTCTTCTCCACCTCCTCGGGTTTCTTAAAAGAGGTGGTTTTATCCTCAGTCTCATCAAACCCCAATTTGAAGTTGGGAAGGGTGAGGTGGGCAAGGGAGGGGTAGTCAGAGACACATCGTTACATCAAAAAGTGATTGATCGGATTTCAACGTTCAGCAGAGGGTTAGGGCTGAAAGTATTGGGTGTGACAGAGTCTCCACTGCTCGGCCCCAAAGGGAACAAGGAGTTTTTCATTTACCTGAAAAAAGAGAATGGGAAGGATGGGTAAACCAAAGGAACCCCAATCGGCTAAACTCTTTATGAGCTTGATTGCTTCAGAACATGACATCTTCCACCAAGGGTTACAAGACCTCTGCTCAATCTTTGGGGGGGCTGATACCATCAGTGAAAAATTTCCCTTTGATTTCACCGAGTATTACACTCGGGAGATGGGAAAGCCTCTTTTCCGTCACTTCATTACTTTTGAACGCCTCATTTCTATCCCCACCCTCCCTGATATTAAACGGGCCACTAATCACCTCGAAGAAAAATATGCGACTCTCAATGGAAACCGTCGAATCAACATCGACCCAGGATACATTTGTTTAGAACATGTGATCCTCGCCACGACCAAGGGTTATACCCATCGGCCCTATCTCAGGGATGGTATTTATGCTGATTTAACATTGATCTATCGGAATAAATCCTTTCAATCCTTGGAGTGGACCTATCCCGATTATCGGCAAGAAGGTGTCATCACACTATTCAACCAATTCAGAAAAAAATATTTGGAAGATTTAGGAGGAGGATAATACCATCCATGTTGAAGTCGATGACAGGGTTTGGAAGGGCAGAAGGGGAGACAACCTTGGGAAGGGTGGTCGTGGAGTCTCGCTCCGTGAATCACAGATATTGCGATATCAACACCAAACTTCCCAAGCGTCTGAGTTTTTTCGAAAACCGTATTAAAGAGATCATCCGATCTCAAGTATCAAGAGGAAGGATCGATGTTTCACTCAGACTTGATACGGTGGGGGAGGAAAAGGTTCAGCTCAGTGTGGACCTCGAGCTTGCCCAACAGTATTACCGAGTTTTTCAGGACTTAAGGGAAAAACTTCAACTGAAAGATGAGGTCACCTTGAATTTGTTAGCTGGGGCCAAAGACTTGATCACGGCAAAAGAAGAGTCAGGAGATATAGAGCCTTACTGGCAGGAAATCCTTCCAATTTTGAAACAATCTTTCAAAAATATGGATGATATGAAGCGCTTAGAGGGAGAATCCTTGACTAAAGATCTCCAACAAAGATTGGAGCACATTGCTCAACAGTTACAAATAATCAAACAGCAATTTCCCTCCCACCTTAAGGCTATTCTCAGCCGACTCCATGAGAGGCTTCGATCTCTTCTGGAGGGGATGGAGATCGATCCATCACGTTTTCAACAGGAGATCGCTTTCTTGGCAGAAAGAACGGACATCACCGAAGAGATTGTCCGGGCAGAAAGTCACCTGGCTCAGTTTAGTTCCCTGTTAGAGGGGAATGAACCGGTGGGTCGGAAAATGGATTTTTTACTCCAAGAAATCCATCGAGAGGTGAACACCGTCAGCTCCAAGGCCAATGATGCAGAGATCTCGCAAAGAGTGGTAGAGATGAAGTCTGAGTTGGAAAAGATTCGGGAGCAGGTACAAAATATCGAGTGACCGCCCTCATCGAGTTAAAAACAATGACTTCGTGACGATTGAGACGATTCTGGAGACGGTGTGAGATTCGAACTCCATATCACTGAAACGGGAAGAGGACTGGTCTTTGTTATCTCAGCACCTTCAGGTACGGGTAAGACCACCTTGGTAAAAGAGGTGATCCAACAATTGCCAGGTCTTCAATTCTCTGTTTCTTTTACCACCCGTTTACCGCGGCCCAACGAGAGGGAGGGTGAAGACTATCACTTTGTTTCCCATGCCGTCTTTCAAAGGATGGTGGAGAAAAATGAATTTTTAGAGTGGGCAGAAGTATTGGGGAACCGTTATGGGACTCCTCGGCCTGATTTGAAAAAATTGGAGTTAGAGGGAATCGATCTCATCCTGGACGTCGACACACAAGGAGCAAAGAAGGCGATGAAGGAAATCGACCAACCCATATTGATTTACCTCCTTCCTCCTTCTCTAAAAGTTCTCAGAGAGCGGTTGTTGAATAGGGGGGTTGACTCTCTTGAGATGGTCAAGTTTCGATTGTCAAACGCCAGAAAAGACATAGAAGAAGCCTATTGGTACCATTATGTCATCGTCAATGATAGAATTGGAGATGCCATTGAAAAACTAAAATCCATTATCATCTCAGAAAGGTGTCGAAGGAATAAGAATTTAATGATCGAAGAAAATAAGAGACAATGGGAGGAAAAGGATGGCTAGAATAACGGTAGAAGATTGTCTGAGAAAGGTGGGGAGCCGGTTTGAGTTGGTGATATTGGCAGCCCGAAGAGCGAAAATGATTATGAAAGGGGCCAAACCATTAGTCGAATCAGATAATCGGTCCATTGTGAATGCCCTTCGGGAGGTGGCCGCTGGAAAGGTGAAGTTTAAGCATCCCGAAGACAAAGGAAAAGGGAGCGACCCTTCTGACGATGACTCATGAAAAAAGGTTTCAGAGACATGAAAGGGGCAGAAAACATACAGGGGACGGGATTGATCGCAGACCCCATTTATCACTACATTGTGATGACCGATCGCATCGAAGGGGAGAAAACAGAAAGAGATGTGATCGACACTTCCTGGGTTCAGCGCCTTCGACGCATCTTTCAACTCCAAAGCGCTCGCTGGGTATTTCCCACAGCCGAACATACTCGTTTCCAACACTCCCTTGGAACCATGCATGTCGCGGGGACCTTCTCTGAACAGATTTATCCCTCTCTCTTCAAGATTTTTAAAACCGAACTCCCCTCGTTTTCCTATGTGGAGGAACTCCTTCGCCTGGCCGGGCTCCTTCATGATATCGGACACGGCCCCTTCTGCCATTTTTTTGATGAACAATATCTTTCTCGATTCAACACCAATCATGAAGAAATCGGTCAACATATCATCCAGGAGAAAATCTCCCCCTTGTTAAAGGGAATTCGACGAAGTCCCCATGGTCCAATTAAAAAAGGAGAAGTCATCGATCCCCAGCAGGTGGCCTTCCTCATCAAGAGGCCTCGAAAGAAAGAGGGGCGCAAACACCCAAGGTGGTTGAACTTCCTCCAGCAACTCTTCCGAGGAATCTTTACCTTCGATAATATCGATTATGTGTTGCGGGATGCCTATATGACCGGTGTCTCCATCGGTCCTGTGGATTGGAGGCGACTCCTTCACTACACTTCTTTCTGCAAGGAGGGATTGATTTTAGATAAAAGAGGAGTGGATGCATTGGCCATGTTTCTCAATGCCCGTCTCTATCTTTATTCCAATGTTTATTATCACCGCACTACTCGTTCCATTGATCTTCAGCTGCAGGAAATATTTAAAGAGACGATGGAGATTCTTTGTCCCTTTCATCCTCTGGAGGAGATCGATCAATACCTCCCCCTCACAGACTGGTTTGTGATGGAAAAGGTATTGGAGTGGGAGAGGTCTTCATCGCCCCGGGAAAGACAGTTGGGGGAAAAGTGGGCTGAAGTACTTTCGAGAAAGTTGAAATGGAGTAGTGCGTTTGAAGAGAAGCTTACCTTAAGAGAGATGGAAATGGGACGGCCCATTTTTTTGAAACCCGAAGAGGTGAAACAAAGGATTAAAGCCTTTTTACCGAAACACCTAAAAGAACTAGAGTTCCATGTGGATATGGCTCACCATGACCCGAGGCCTCTCAATCCTTGGCATGAATCAGAGGAGGGAACCCTCCTCATTTTCGACCCAGGATCCAAAAGAATATCTAGGGAACCCCTTCGAAGATTATTTCAATATATCCCAGCAAAAGTGGCCATTTGCCGGGTCTATGCCACCACCCACCGTTTCGATCAGGAATTAGGACGGGCTGCCCGGCATGCCATTGCCTCTGAAGGATCCTTAGAGAGTTTTGTGACGAATGTTTAAAATTCGGGCGGAATGATCGGAATGGAAATTCGCTGAGGGATGGTTTTCTATCATCCCTCAAAATGTCATCGAAATAAGGACAGCCTTTGTTTTATTTTGATTGGAGCGTTAATATTCTTCAGCAAATAATCATTTTTACCCCGTTAGAAAGCCTCACCATTTATGTTGGGGATGGTGGGAATAGAAAGCATCAGCTCCTTATTGAGGGCAGGGTCAAAACCCTGCCCTTTCTAACGGGGTTTACTCAAAGAGTCATCTTGTCTTAGAGCATGGGCCATGTTAATATAAAAATGGAGATTATTCATCATTCATGGATGATTTCCGATGGTTCGATGAGATAAAATTTAGAAGAAGAGAGAAAGGAATCGTAGGCGTGGGAAAGAATGGATATCAGAAGCAAGCGATGGGAATTTACCAATTTATCAGTGAGCATCTTTACTTCAACCGGCCGGATATGGAAATTAAAGGGGAGCGTTTTAATTCAGCGATCCTCCTGAGCCTTCTCACCGGACTGGAGAAAGGAAAAGAATTGATCATCGGAGAACCGGGGTTGGGGAAGACGACCTCCGCAGAATATGTCTGTTCACTCATCTACCAATTTCCATTGGGCGTGATTTGGGGAAGTGAGGTTTCAGGACACCCAGAGCAAACAGAGGAGAAAATTATAGGCAGACCAGATTTGGGCAAATTGAATCGAGGCGAGGAGGATGTGGTATGGACCAATTTTTCCCAAATCCCGGTGAAAATTGTGGATGAGATCAACCGTCTTCCGGAAACCAAACAGAGCATGATCTTGGACGGGGTGGATCGGGGGAATTGGGAATACCTAAATGAAATGATCATCAACGATGAATACTGTCTTTTTGCCACCGCCAATTATCAAGATGGAGGGACCAATACGATCATCGCCCCCCTGGTGGATCGATTCGATGTGATGGTGGAATCGAGATATCCCGGAGCCAATCTCTCTTTTCTCATCGGGAAGGATAAACGGAAGGATCACGTCTTGAGACATCCCAAATATGAAAAGGAACTTCATTATATCCTAAAATCCAAAATTGCTTATGAGAAAAAGATTTCTAAAATAGAAGAAGTTTGTAATAGCTTTGGGGAATATCTTTATGAAGTATTGGGGGTCAGGTCCTTCCAGAGGCAAGATCGTGATCAAATTCGTGGGGAGATGGGGAGTTTAGAATTGGACCTCGATGCCAGTGCCTTTACACGAATGCTTCTCGCTGAATTGTCTTTCTGTGAACGGTATGGGCAGAAACGGGTTGTCGAAAATTGTGAAGAGGGATGCCACTATACAGGATATCTCTGTCACCAAATTAAAAATTGTGCCTCTAATCGATTGCCCTCCTCCATTAAGCAATATGCGCAAGGACTGGCATGGATATTAGAAGATTCTGCGATCGATATCGAACATATCCAAGCGGTCATCCCCTTTACATTGGCCCACCGGATCCAATGGAAAGATGAGATCCTTTCTCAGAAAGAAAGATCAAAAAGGGATGACCCCTTTCCCATCTTTCTTGCAAAGGAAGCGGCGAAGGCAGTTTCTCAGAGATATCGAGAGCAAAGCGAGTATTTGAAAGATGCCTTGGCTGTCGGATCGAAGATTTTTCAAGGAGGAGCCTTGGAGCCATTGGAGGGAGATCACCCTCTTTATGTAGAAATCAAAAAAGACCTCGATACCCGAAAGAGTTAAGGCTAAGAAATTTCCTTCCCTTTTGTTTGCTTAAGGGTTAAATTTAAAGATGAAGCCATCTCCTTCACAAAAGAAAGGTTCAATCCCTCCCCCAGACAAAGAGAGTTGGATCATCAAGAATCCCTTTGAAGAATTTAAGACCTTTACGGCCTCCACTCCCGGCCTTCCCCTAGATCAGATCGTCCAATCCACCGAAGCGATCATGGATAGGATCCGTTGGGGATACGAGAAACTTTTAGAAGAAGAGGCTAAGGAACTTGTCTGGATGGTCCAATACAATACCATTATCAAGGCTTACGAGGTGGCGGAGAAATATGTGAAGGAGATCGATTATACGGCAGAGGATATCGAAGAGTTCTGCTTTGCTTTAGAGAACACTCAAAAGATTCCCTATCTCATCCCAGGACCAGCCGGCGTCTACATTTCTGCATTATGTAATTATGCGGGGGAAGGAGAGATCATCCTAAAACTTTCTGAGCTGAAGACGGAAATTAATCTTATTGGGTTTCGACTTCCCAAAGGAAAACGATTGCTGATCGAAGGAGATACGGGTGATTTCACAGGCATCGGCCTCGAAGGTGGAGAATTAGTCGTTGATGGAAACGCAAAAAACTGGACGGGGGCGGGGATGAGAGGGGGAAAGATTTTGATTAAGAAGAACATTGGTCTCCACACCGGTGAATGGATGATGGGAGGAGAGATTTATGTGGGAGGAAGGGTAAGAGGGCTGGGAAATATTGTCGAAGGGAAGGTCTACGAAAGGGATAAACTGGTTTATCCAGGCAAAGTGCGGTATCCCAACCTCTATTATTAAAATAAAGAAAAGATTTGGATGGACCCTAGAAATTAAGGATGGAAAAGCAGAATTACCAGTCGATCGTTGAAGAGATTTGGCCCAAGTTGAAGAAAAAGCATCTCTACCCTGAGATCCCTATGCCCAAGGTCAGGGGAACCTCTGACACCGACCAGGTTGAGGCTGAGGAGAACGAAGGCGTTGGGTTGGAGATGAAACAAAAGCAGATGACCATCAACAGTGTTTTTGTATCACAAATGAAAGACAAAATGCCAGAAAAGAGGGTGATCGAGGCGCTTCTCGATCATGGAATTACCCATTACACTTTCTGCCCATGGGATTTCCATACCCATCTCAGGCTTTATTCGGAGGCCAAAAAAGTGGTGGGCGATAAAGAATTGGCCAAACAGGTGTCCAATTACTTTATCGATGTCATTGCGGATACGCATTGTGTAAGAAAGAGGTTTACGGAGATCCCAGAATTGCATCGAAACCTGAAAAAAGGGACGGTCGAGGAAGTCATCGCCTTTCTTTACCAAAAAATTTGGGGGATCGATTTAGGAATCGAGCCTTCCAAGATGAGTGGGAAAGGACATGCGGACATTGTCAGACGGCTTGCACGAATCCCTTATTTGGATCGTTCACGGTGGGGAGAGAGTATTCAAAAGTTTGCCCGTTCTCTTAAACCCCTACTCATTGAAGGACAGAAACAACAAGGGGCTAAGGGGGGAAAGGGGGAACCTAATCCTCAAGGGGAGCACGACCTAAATAACTATTCCTATGAAGAGATCGATCAGGGTTTGAAAGATTATGCAAAACAGACCATGGCATTGCCTGAATTCAAAGATGTTGTGGAGGACTTTTCGGATGAACTGAAAGGGGCGGGTTATGGAATGGAAGGAGGGATGGGAAGAGGTCAAGGGAATCTCATCGATGGAGACGTCCTTTTTTATATGAAGTTGGCGGAAAATTATTCGATCCCTCTGAAGAAAGTCTCTTTAGAGGAGAAGGGGTCTTTGCATCCCCATTCTCATTCTCCCTGGGAGATTGGGTCACCCTTTCAAGAGGTGGATATTTGGACCAGTTTTGGGAAGATCATGCCAGGCATTACTCAGGTTTGGACGAAAAGGGAGGGGAAGGGGAGAGGTAAAATTGAAGGCGCTCCAGATTGCTTAATTGCCATCGATTCTTCAGGAAGCATGATCAATCCTCGCAAGAGCCTTTCCTATGCCGTACTGGGAGCAGCCTGTGCCACCAATGCCTATCTCCAAAATGATTCAAAAGTGGCCGTTTATAATTTTAGCGATGCCCCCATGGGGGGAAAGGACATATTGAATTATACCGATCGGCGAGAAGACATCTACCGCGTCCTTTGTAAATATTTTGGCGGTGGTACAGCCTTGGATTTAGAGGATTTGATGCCATTGATCCAAGGGAAGAAAAATCTAGATTTCTTCATCATTACCGACATGAAAATTACCAATCTGGAATCGTTGATCGGATTTTTTGGACAGATTCAAAACAGGGTAACGGCGGTTCACATTGGAGACAATCCTTACGCAGCCCGATTTGAAAAGGCTGTTGAGAAGAAGAAAAACATCAGCATCTATACCGTCAAACGAAAAGAAGATATTCCTCACATTGTTCTTGGGAGGATAAGGGATTATTTTAATCCAACAAATATAAAAAATTCTTGACTCTTCTCCTTCAAATCCTGTAATTTATTTCTAGATCATTTCCCCGTTGAGGGGGGAGAAATGGTAATTGGGTGGATTTGCCTATTATGATGGGAGCTTTTGAATGAATCTGGAAATCTTAGAAGCCAGATATACACACCAAGAGATTATCCGAAAATATAATTGGATTGCTCCCATCTATGATTTGTTTGGAATTTTGATGGAGTCAAAAGCCCGTCAACGGGCATTGGATTTTGCGGCCATTCAAAATGGGGAAAAAGTTTTGGAAGTGGCCCTTGGAACCGGACTCAATTTTGTGGAAATACTGAGGAGGAATCCGAATGGATGGGTGGATGGAATCGATGTTTCCATGAAGATGGTGGAGAAGGCAAGAAAAAGGATTTCCAAAACAAGGCAAAATAATTATACCCTCTATCTTTGCGATTGTCGGCGTCTTCCTTTCGAAGATGAAACGTTTGATGTCATCATGAACCAATATCTTCTGGACATCCTTCCGGTAGAGGATTTCATTCCCATACTTTTGGAATTTAAAAGAGTTCTAAAAGAGGGAGGGAGAATTGTGTTAGTCAATATGACAAAGGGGGAGAGATGGTTGAATCAAATTTACGAAGGGATTTATAAATTAAAACTCCCTCTTTTGGCAGGATGCAGAGGTGTCATGGCCCAGCCCTTTCTCGGAGAGATTGGATTTAGAGAATTTCACAGGGATTTTATATCCCAACTTGGATTTCCATCGGAGGTAGTACTGGGGATAAAGAGAAACGGGGTAGATTAAAATTTACAGTAACCTTAAAAAATGATTAAGATTTTTGTTGATTAAAGATTAGGCGTTTTGCTAAAAAAATGTAGAAAAGGCCATTTTTAGGTTAAAAGATCAAGGTTATCAACAGGGTATTCACAAAAAATGTGGGAAACATGCATAACTTATTAATTTTATTTAATTAATTAAAAGGGATCAGTTAGAGGAGGGCCATAACTGATTCCAACCAGTACATCCAATGGGGGTGAAACAAGGAGGTGATATGGTTTGGTGTACTGGTCAAATAAATAATAATATATAATAATAGGGAAATCAATAATTAAAAAATATTTGGCATAGGTTTTGCTGGAAGAATAATTATGAAAAAAATTATATTAATTATTTTATGCATCCTGTTCTTGTTTATGGGAGAAATCTCTTTTGCAGAGGTTTACAAGTGGGTCGATGAAAAAGGAGTGGTCTATTTCACGGATGATATTATGCAGGTCCCGGAGAAATATCGACCTAAGTCTGAAAGAATTGGATTGCCAGAAGGGAAAGAAGAGACAAAAGTGGAAGGGGAGTCCACGCCCAAGAAAAAAGAAGAGACTTATAAGGATCGATCAGGAAGGGGAGAAGACTATTGGAAGGGACGCGTGGAGGAGTGGAGGAAGAAATTAAGAGAATACCAAGACAATTTGGAAACCTTGAGAGCTAAATATAATGAATTGACGATGAGGTATAATGATTCAAAGAGCACGGCTGAGAGGGGAAATCTCCGGATAGAAAGAGACAAGGTCAAGAGCGAAATGGACCAATATAAAATTCAAATTGACGAAGCCAAAAACATGCTAGACAAAAAGATCCCAGAAGAAGCCGAGCTTTATAAAGCAAAACCAGAATGGATAAAACAATGAAAATATTTCATAGGGTTTAAAAAAAGTATCCATCAAATAAAAATCGATTCAAAAGCTGATAACTTCCCTTTTTAAAAGAGATATTCTTTTTAACCCCATTTCTAAGATCTTTATCCTAACAATAAAATGTGACAATTTGTAAAAGGTTTTAAAAAATAATTTAATTGGTATTGTTTTTGCTTATAATTTATTGTGTAAATATTAACTTAACATGATAAATTATTATACAAAGTTTGAACTCATATTATAATCTATAGCGAAAACAAGAAAAATGGCATCAAAAATGCATATTTTATTAAAATTTGAGGCTAACCAGAAATGAACAAAATGGATCAAAATAACCCCTCCACTTCGCAAACTAAAATGGGTGTCCTTGCTATTGAAAAGAGGAAACATCCAAGGTTTAGTGTCGAGTTGCCCCTTGATTATTCTCGTGTCAATGGAAAAGAAACCTATGGAGGAATGGTAGCAAATGCAAGCGAAGGGGGACTCCTCGTCTACCTACCTGAAAGGATAGAAATAGGGTCTTTATTAAAAATTGAAATATTTTATGTGGGAGGTTTAGAATTGAATACAATTAAAGCGGTGGGAAAAGTGGTTTGGGCTGATTTAGCCGCCAGGGAAAGTTGGGGGGAGCACCGATATGGATTACAGTTCGAAAGTATTGATGAAAAGGATTTTAATCGATTGACGACATTATTAAAAGAAGTGGGGAAATAAAATATGGATTGATATGAATAAAAGCATTTCCTATTGAAAGTCGCAGAGCGAGATAAAAAATATGTTGAACTATTTTAAAAAATTATTTAAAAATAGGGGGAAAGAAATGGATCATTCCTGTTCGGGTATGGCTGAGAGGGGGCCCTAAGTTTTCCCTTCTATATAAGGCGACTAAAGATCTCCCTTGATAGGGTTTAGGGAAAAACCGCTCGGCATCAAAGGAACATCATGTACAGATTAAATCAAGAAGAAGGGAGATATAGAGTCCTCCTCATTGGCATTGGGGGTAACACTGAAGAAGAAAAAGACTCCTTCTGTCATAACCTTTCTAAAAATTTTAGTATTCCCCTCCCTCTTTTAGAAAAGATTGTTGACCGCTGTCCCATTATCCTTAAAAAAAATCTCTCTTTAAAAAAAGCTGAAACACTTGCTAAAACTCTTAAGTCTTACGGGGCTTCCGTCTCTGTTGAAGAAAGAAGATATTTACTCCCTATCTCTCTCGAATTTCAGGAATTGGTTCCACATCAGTTAGCCCTGGAGTCATCCTATCTAAAGAAGCCATCCAGGGGAACATGGAGTGTCATAGGAAGGGCAAAAAATATATCGGATGAGACATTGAGTGATAGCTGGGCACTTATTCAACTCTTTGATGCCTTTGAAGAATTTATTACATTTGAAGAAGCTCCCCTTCCCATTAACCCTCTCCCCCCGGGAGAAGTTTCCCCCTTTAAGGTAGTATTTGAAGGAGATTTTACAATTAAAAGGATTTCCATTGCATTTAAAAATGCCTCAGGACAACCTATCCCAACAGTGGATAAAAGAAAAAAAGGGGAGTGGGTAGAAGTGGAGATAAATGATGAAGGTGTACGTTTTTATCCCCCTCCATGGATATCCAAAGAGCTTGAGGGAAGATCTCAAATCATTGAGCTGACCGAACCTGCAGAAGAAATGGTTATGGAAAAAGGGAAGGAGATTCCGAAAGAGACCGTCTCCCACTTGAATCAGGAAGTGGGTTCTTTCCCTGTGGAAGAAATAAGAGAAAAGCAGAGAAGAGACGCGGAGGAGTTCTCCGAAGAATCCCTTTCACTGACCCTTGATGAAGATTCTTCAGAGAGGATGTTTGAGCCCTCGGCAAAAGATTTTGAGATCGCCCCGAATTTGCCAGGCGGAAATGGATATCCAGCAGGGGATGAATTAAAGATCGCTTTTGAACGTGAAACCTTTCAAACACTACCCCCCCATGGTTCAGAAGAATTGGAAGAAACCACAGAAGAAGGAGAAGCTTTGGGTGATTTAGAGCCTCATTCTGATGAAGAAGAAGTGATTGAAGAATCGCGGGTTGACGTTTCTGTATTTGAAGAAGCCACCCAATTGTTAGAGGATATTTCTGAGGGCACCAAGGAGATCGAGGTAGAAGAGAAAATAGAGGAAACAGAGAAAAGAGGAGTAGAAGAAGAGGAAACTCCTGCCTTTTTATGGATAGTGAATTTTAAAGATGCGGTGGAAACCTATTGTCAAAAACCTCATGATATTTTTTCGATATGGTTTGAAGAGTGTCGAAAGGAGGGTGAATTTAAGAACCCCCTTCATTCGCTTTTGACTATATTGGTTCATGCCCGCTTTGAACAGGGGGACCAGTCTATCAAAGCATTGGAGAACACACAAAGGGTATTCAGGCTCATCGTTCAACCGAACCTTCTACTTGAGGAGGTTCCGCCTCTTGAGGGGCCACCCTTTGCATCTGGAGAAATTTGGAAAGAGCTGTTTTATAGAGCGATCCCTAAGGTTCAGCAAATAGGAAATGCTATCCTTGAAAAAAATAGATGGAGAGCCTATGATTTAGAACAGGCGATCCAAGTCATCCCTCATATGGGTCACCCAAACAGCCAAATAGCCATCCGATGGATCAACAAATTGATTTCAGATGTAGTGGAACTTAATTTTTCTGATACCTCCATCTCCATTGATGAAAGTCTCTACAGAGTTGCTTCTCGGTTAGGGATTGTGGATCCGCATTTTGACTATTACCAAGGTAGGAATTCGATGGGAGACATTAGAATTCAATCTTTTGCGAAAATGGCTTTCCCTCAAAATCCAGTTAAGATCGAGGAACCGATGGCTTGGATAGGGAGTGGGAAAGAACAGGGAGGACATTGCTTCCCTACCCAACCAGGATGCGAGGGGTGTCTCTTTGAAACCTTCTGTCCAAAACTCTATATTCACTTTAACCCGTCAGAAAAAGGGATGAAAGAGTGATTTAAATTTTGTTTAGAGGAAGGTGTATGGAGAAACTGACCACGCATATTGAAAGGAGGAGATATCCACGGATGTCTTTAGATTTGCCGCTTGAATATCGGGTGATGAATGCTCCCTACGCTCATGGCGGATTGGTTGTGAATGCAAGTGAGGTGGGGCTTCTCATTAATTCCATCAAAAATATACCGACCGGTTCAAAATTAAATACTGCTGTTTTATTTCCGAAGGGGTTTGAATTGACTAACTTTGAAGTTTTAGCCGAAATCATATGGAAAGACCTTTACTGGGAGGAGGATTGGGAAAGATACAGGTATGGACTAAAATTTATTAAAATATTAGAGGAGGACCGCGGGAAACTAGATCAAATTCTCAGCGGTCAATTTCAATTGGATGAGATTTCCTCTCACCCATAAAAAGTGAAGAGAAAAAAGATGTCAGAGAAACAGGAAAAAAAACCCCATATGGGGGTATTCAATATAGAAAGGAGGAGACATCCCCGATTTTCCATTGATTTGCCAATAGAGTACCAACTCATCCCCTCCGACATCAACCTTACAGGCAGGGCCCTCAATGCCAGCGAGGGTGGGATGTTGGTTTATCTTCCACAACAGGTAGAAATTGGCCAGCATCTAAGAATAAAACTCTTTTTTGCATCGGGTTCTCATTTGAATTCCATTGAAGTGGTGGCAGAGGTGGTTTGGATGGATATCCATTTGGGGAAAGAATGGGGGGATTACCGATGTGGAGTGAAATTTGACGATATTTCCCCAGATGACCTCAAAAAGCTAAAAAATTTTTTACGAAGCCTTTCAGAATAACTTTGCCCCCTCATTGTCCTCCCAGAGATAAAGAATTTGGCTCTCTTGCCAAGAGGATAAGGAAATTTTATAATATTGCCAAAGGAGTAGAGAGATGAGTGGGAAAAGTAGTTTTCCTTACCGCAAGTACGATCGAAAGCCACATCCTCATATTGTCAAGCAAATTTTAGAGGATAGTGAATTGATCGAGATGATGAAAGAGGTGCTTATTCAGGAGGGGAGGGCTTGTCCCTTTTGTCACAGGAAATTGAAAGGGGAGTCTAAGGTAAGGGAAATTTGGTAAGAGCTAAAAACAAAAAAAAGAGATGATTTGGAAGAGAATCATCTCTTTTTTTGTTTAACATACAGGTCTAACCGAAAGGTTCGAATACAACTTCACTTGTCAGTTAGCGCGCATTAAATATTCTCATCCGGGAATTCCCGAGTAAAGGAGAATTGAAAGGGTTTAACAACAAACATATTTGCCGCATCAGACACCCCTCCGGTAGGAATGGTGAAAGGCAGCGAGACGATAAAAATAGCAGTCCCAAAAATTCCAGCAATCACCCCAATGGGTCTGGCAACAAGTAAATCTATAGCACTCCATTCTTGTCCGACGGGGTCGTCCTTAACCCATTTATCATTATTCTCAGCCCACCCTGTCGAATAAAGGCTGCCCGTGACCAATGAAAGGGTCAATAATAACAGAAAAACCTTTTTAAGTCCTTTCATGGGATGTCCCTCCTTGATGGTGTATTTTAAATAAAATCTATCAAAATTAAAGTGAATTGTCAAATGCTTTCAGAAAAAGTAAAGTTGGGTGATCATGGTATTAATTTTTAATGGAGTATTTTCATCATCCAGGATGAAAACTCCTTTACGAAGAATAGTTTAAGGATAAGCAAATGAATCTTCATGAGATATAGATTGGCCAATACAGTTTCTTTTGTTAACTTCATCATCGGTTCATCCGTAATGCAAAACGAAATATAGGGAATTTAATAATAAGATCATCATAATATTTAAACCTGTGTGTTAGGAACACAAGAATTGTAATAAAAAGAAGGAGGAGGGACGAAAAGAAAGAATTTGTGAATAATCCAAAAAGTTGAATCATAATAATTTTAAAGCAATTTTTATGCCAATCCAACAAATTAAATCATAAGATGATAACTTAATGAAATTATAAATAAATATTTTTTAGATTGGGGAGATATTTTATGGAATAATTTTTGAGAGTGACAAAGTTTGTTATTTGGATAAAAATTGTCAATTTAGAATCCGGCTTTTCTATTAAATTCAAGACCTCCTCAAAGGACTATCGATTTATTCATCAGCTGTATTAACTTCCAGGTGAGAAAGTGATTTCTTACAACACAAAAAGACATTGGGTTCCTTAAAATACTTGACAATTGAATCAAAAATCGCTATATCTACTCAAAATTCAAGGGGATATTTCGGTTTCTTATTGAGCGATGGAATGGACATTACTTCTCAACTCTACTTTTGAGCCATTAAAAGTGGTGACCTGGAAAAAAGCAATCATCATGGTGATGCTTGAAAAAGTAGAGGTAATTGAAGAATACGATCGTATGATTCGCGGCGTCAGTTTTCACTTACGGCTACCCGCCGTGATTCGATTAAATCGTTTTATCAAAAGGAAAACTCCCATCGTTAAATTTTCACGCCAGAATCTCTATGTCCGAGATCGGGGAAAATGTCAGTACTGTGGCACCCCTTTTGAACACAAGGAGTTGACCTATGACCATGTCATTCCACGCTCTAAGGGTGGGCAAACAGAATGGACCAATGTCGTTACCTGTTGCACGGCCTGCAATCTCAAAAAGGGTGGGAGGACACCTGAAGAAGCAGGAATGTCGTTGATCCGGAAACCCAGGGCGCCCATCTGGATACCCCTATTACCGATGACCCTAGGGATCAAAGAAACCCCGGATCCTTGGAAGGATTATCTCTACCTTAATGTGGAGTTGACCTCTTAATCTTTCACCATGGAAACCGATATTCCTAAAATACTCTCGTCTTTATTAAAAATAGGCCTCGGAGATGAACCGTAGGAGTAGAATGGGTGAGGAGGAAAGCCCCATGAAGACTCTTTACAGAAATAAAAGATGGATAAGGTACGGGGAAGGGATGGAAAGCAATGAGATATCTTTGGGCTCCGTGGAGGATGGATTATATTTTAGGGGATAAGAAAAAAGGTTGTTTCTTTTGCGAAAAGCTTAAAGAGAAAAGGAATGTAAAGAACCTTATCCTGTATCAGGGTAAGTATGTGTTTGTGATCATGAACAAGTATCCCTATACCAACGGCCATTTGATGGTTGTTCCCAAACGCCATTGCCTCGATTTGGAACAATTAGATGCGAATGAATTAAGAGAGATTTTTGAATTATTAAAAGCCTTCACACAGGTGCTTAAAGCAAGCCTTCATCCACATGGGTTTAATATTGGGATGAACATTGGGAAGATAGGAGGGGCTGGAGAAGACCATCTCCATCTCCATATTGTCCCGAGGTGGGCAGGAGATACCAATTTTATGCCGGTGATAGGAGAAACGAAGATCATCCCTGAATTTTTAGAAAAAACCTATCAGAAACTTCACTCTACCTTTAGGGATCTTTTGCGAAAGAAAGAGCGTCCAAGAAGGAGGATGAAAAGGTGAGATGGATCAAGACATTGCTTTGGATGTTGATTTTTTTTGTGGCGATCCTTTTTTCCATTCAAAATCGAAGCGAGGTCACCCTTCATTTTATTTTCCCCATAGAGAATTATCAATGGTTTGAAATCCCAAAAGTTTCTCTCCCACTTTTTTTAGTCATCCTCTGCTCCATCTTTTTGGGAGTCTTGATCGGAGGTGTGGGTGACCTTTATAGACGTTTTCGACTTAAAAAGAAACTTCGTCAAAATCTGAAAACGATCGAGAGGTTGGAGGGGGAGATTCAATCACTTCGGAGTCCGGGTTTGGATCAGCCTTCTTTTCTCAAGAAAGAAGTTTAACCTTTTAATCGGTGAGAGGGATTCTCTCATGTGATAAGTATGATTTCTTTACGACATATTAAAATTTTTCTTGCATTCCAGAGTGGGTTGTAGTATAGTTTTTTTAATTTAGTTGGTCTGCTGAAAAAGCGGGCTATTTGCCCGCTTTTTTTTTAAAACCGCATACTCCATAGGCGGAACAGATGATGTCAAAGGAAATTGTGGATCGGGTACGGGCGATTGCCAATCCCATTCTTTACAATGAAGGAATGGAATTGGTGGATATTGAATTTCGAAGAGAATCAAAAGGATGGGTCCTTCGCCTCATTCTTGACAAAGAAGGGGGGGTCAACCTTGACGATTGTTCCCGAGTCAGTCATGAGGTTGGAAGGAATTTGGATGTAGAAGATTTCATACAAAACCCTTACACATTAGAGGTTTCCTCTCCAGGTTTGACCCGTCCATTAAGAAACGAGAAAGACTTTATGAAATATTGCCACCGTTTGATCAAAGTGAAAACTCTCGATCCCATTGAGAATCGACGGCAATTTAAAGGGAGGCTCCTTGGGGTTTCTGAGAAACAAATTGAAATAGAAATAGACGGAGGGGTTTTTCAGATCCCTCTTTCCAATGTGGTAAAAGCCAACTTGGAATTTGACCGGGACGTGCTCAGGAAGGGGCCCCCTATAAAATAAAATTACTTTTCCAGGAAGCTCCATCCAGCCCTAGCGAAAGGAACTTCATTTTAGAAAGGGAGAGATGAATTATGACATCCAATCTCAATTATGTCATTGAACAAGTGGGAAAGGATAAAGGGATTGATCGAAAAGTGATCATTGAGGCCTTAGAGCAAGCTGTATTGACTGCTTCAAGAAAGAAATATGGACACCAGGGGGAGATAGAAGTCCATTATAATGAGGAGGTGGGCGAAGTAGAGTTATTTCAATTCAAACAGGTTGTGGTTGAAGTAACGAATCCATCGACAGAGATCTCTTTGGGGGAGGCACGGGGGTTGGACAGCGAAGCCCAGATCGGAGATAGCCTCGGAGTGAAACTGAATACCGACTTCGGCCGCATTGGAGCCCAAACGGCGAAGCAGGTGATCATCCAGAAAGTAAGAGACGCTGAACGGGAGAATGTCTATAATGAATTTAAGGATCGAAAAGGAGATTTGGTCAGTGGGGCCGTTCAACGGATGGAAAAGGGAAACCTCTATATCAGTATTGGAAGGGCAGAAGCCGTTCTTTTCTCAAAAGAACAAATTCCTGGGGAAACCTACCGGCAAGGGGAGCGGCTCCGAGCCTATATTCTTGAGGTGCAGAAGAACTCAAAGGGGCCACAAATTTATCTTTCTAGAACTCATCCGGGATTTTTGATCAAGTTGTTTGAGATGGAAGTGCCCGAGATCTCTGAGGGGGTGATCAAGATCATCAGTGCTGCACGAGAACCGGGTGAGAGGGCCAAGATCTCTGTCTATAGTTCGAACCGGGATGTGGATCCAGTGGGGGCTTGCGTCGGGATGAAAGGTTCTCGAGTTCAGAGCGTGGTTCAAGAACTTCGGGGGGAGCGGATTGACATCATCCCTTGGGCTCAAGATCAAGCTAAATATGTCTGTAATGCTTTAGCCCCAGCCAAAATTTCCAGGGTTTATATCGATGAGGAGAATCGACATATGGAGGTGGTCGTGGCGGACGACCAACTCTCCCTAGCCATTGGAAAGAAAGGCCAGAATGTCCGGTTGGCCTCTAAATTGACCAGTTGGAAAATCGATATTAAGAGCGAGTCCAGGATGGAGAAGATCTCTAGTGAAATTTTGGAAAAGTTTCAGAACCTTCCTCATATTGGAGATGTGGCGAGCCGTATCCTTTATAATGAAGGGTTTCGTTCAATCAAAGAAGTGGCAGAGGTCGACCCAGAAGAGTTGGCAAGGGTCTTAGGGATGGTGAAAGAAAAGGCCATGGAGATCGTCGAAGGGGCGAATCGGATGTCTCAAAAAGAAGAAATCACAGAGTTGGGACGAGACGTTCTTCCAACGACCGGAGATCCTGCCCTCGATCCGGTGGATCGGATGGAAGGGGTAGGGGAGAAGACCGCCCAAATATTAGATACCAATGGATTTAAAACCATTCACGATATTTTGGAAACGAACATCGAGAAGCTTTCTGCCCTTCCAGGAATTGGGACCAAGAGGGCAGGAAAATTGATCCAATCTGCAAAAGATTATATCAAAGGAAAGAGGACATGAGTAATAAGGGGCATGTCCCCATCCGTACATGTATAGGGTGCCGGAAGAAAAGGAAGAAAGAGGAAATGATTTGGTTAACCCAAAGTCCAGAAGGCGTTTTAAGAATGAACGAGAAGAAATCTCATCAAGGGCGAGGGTTTTATATCTGCCCAGATCTTGGGTGTTTGACCATGGCGAAGAAAAAGAACAGAAGGGTTGGGTTCTTGGAAACGATGGATTTCAAGGCTCCTTCGGCCAAAGGTTTTTATAAAGAATGAAAAGGTTTGGGATAGGGGAGGAAGGGAATGACAAAAAGTAAAGTCCTCGATCTTGCACGCGAAGTCGGGATGGAGGATGACAAACTGATTCTGAAATTGAAACGGATGGGGGTAAAGGTAAAAGATAAAAAACTTGCTGAACCTGAAAAAAAGGTTTCCCCCTCTGACGAGAAGATCATCGAAAGGGATTCTGAGAAAGAGATCGTCGAGAAGCGAGTCAAACCCACTGTGATTCGGAGAAGGACAAGAACCCTTGAAGTTAAAGTTGAGACCCCGTCTCCTCCATTGGCTGTTGTTGAGCCAGAGGTTGTTCCCGAGGTTATAAAAGGAAAGATTCCAAAAGCAAAAGGGGAAGAAGAAAAAGCTGAACCCGAGGTAAAGATCCCGAAGAAGGCGGTTGAGGAAAAAGAATCGAGAATGGAGGAGAGACCTCCTGCAAAACCAACGAGAGGGGGGAAGAAGAAAGAGGAACCCGCAGAATCAGCAGTCTCCGTTGAAGCAAAGGCTGAAGAAAAAGAGATCCTCCCTCCCAAAGCAGTCGAGACAGTGAAGCCAAAGGTGCCCCTTAAAGAAGCGGGAAAGATAGCAGAGGTCAAGAAGGAGGCTGAAGAACAAAAACCGAAAGAAACCCCTCTCAAAAAGATTGAGGTGAAACTACTGGAAAAAGAAGAATTATTGGAGAGAGAAAAGTTGGGTCCTTACGCAAAGAAAAAGGGGTTTATTAAGAAGAGGAAGAGAATTGAGGAAAGGCTGTTGGGAGAGGATGAGGTTGAAGGAGAAAAAGTGGAGGGTAAGGAGGTTGAACCCCGCTTCAGGTCTTTCAGACCTATGAAAAAGAAGGTCGTGTTAAAGACTTCTAAGAAGACCGAGGTGACGGTCCCCAAACCCATTAAGAGAATCATTCGAATCGCCGAAGTCATTGCTGTTGGGGATCTTGCAAAAAGAATGGGGGTCAAGGGTGGGGAATTGATTAAGAAGTTGATGGATATGGGTGTGCTAGTGAATATCAACCAACTCATTGACGCGGATGTCGCCTCTCTCGTGGCCAGTGAGTTTGGCTACGAAGTGGAGAAAATCTCCTTAGAACGTCAGGACCTACTGGAAAGGAAAGAGGATCTTCCCGATCAGTTGAAACCCAGGCCACCCGTGGTCACGATCATGGGTCATGTGGATCATGGGAAAACCATGCTTTTGGATTCAATAAGAAAAACGAATGTGATGGGAGGAGAAGCGGGAGGAATTACCCAACACATCGGGGCCTATGATGTCGAGTTAGAGAATGGGGATGTGGTCTTTATTGACACCCCTGGTCATGAAGCATTTACTGCCATGAGGGCAAGAGGAGCTCAGGTGACGGACGTGGTGGTCTTGGTGGTCGCTGCGGATGATGGAATGATGCCGCAGACCAAGGAAGCGATCGATCATGCACGAGCGGCCAAGGTCCCAATTGTGGTCGCCATCAATAAGATTGATAAACCCACCGCGAATCCAGAAAAGGTGAAGAAGGACCTTTCGGAATATGAACTCGTCCCAGAACAATGGGGAGGAAACACTCTCTTTGCCGAGGTGTCCGCCAAACAGAAGACGGGAATTAAAGAGTTGTTGGATTTAATTCTCCTTCAGGCAGAGGTTTTAGAATTAAGGGCCAATCCAGACAAACCTGCTCGAGGGGTCATTATTGAATCCAAATTGGACAAAGGAAGGGGTCCAGTGGCCACCCTCCTCGTGCAAGAGGGAACATTAAAAACAGGAGATGCCTTTCTCGCAGGCTCCCACTATGGGAGGGTCAGGGCGATGCTGAATGATAAAGGGCAGAAGATAGGGGAAGCTCGTCCCTCTACCCCTGTCGAGGTGGTGGGGTTCACCGATGTTCCCGAGGCCGGAGAAACGTTCATCGTCGTTTCCGAAGAGAGGATGGCCAAACAGATCAGCCTCTACCGACAAGAAAAAATTCGCGAAAAAGAACTTTCAAAGTTGAGCAAGGTTTCCTTAGAAGAGCTCTACGATAAAATTAAGAAGGGAGAAGTCAAGGAGCTGAATGTCATTATTAAAGCGGATGTTCAGGGATCCATCGAGGCAGTGAAAGAGGCATTGAAAAAACTCTCTACGGATGTTGTAAAAGTCAATATTCTCCACGATGCGGTCGGCGGGATTACAGAGACCGATGTGAATTTAGCCTCGGCTTCCAATGCGATCATCATTGGGTTCAACGTGAGGCCGGGTCCGAAAGCTCAGTCCCTAGGCGTGCAGGAACATGTCGATATCCGAATTTATTCTGTGATCTACGATGCAATCACCGACATTAAAAATGCATTAGAAGGATTATTAGAGCCCACTTACAAGGAACATGTCTTGGGGAGAGCCCAGGTGATACAGGTTTTTAATATTAAGAAAATGGGGACCGTTGCAGGCAGTCTCGTGATTGATGGGAAGGTGGTGAAAGGTTCCCATGCCAGGTTATTGCGAGACAATGTGATCGTCTATGATGGCCGAATTTCCTCCCTCAGACGATTCAAGGACGATATGAAAGATTGCAATCAAGGGCTCGAATGTGGCATCGGCATTGAGAATTTTAATGACATTAAACTCGGGGATATCATCGAATCTTATGAGATTGAAGAGGTTCAGACTCGGTTAGCCTGAGTTTCTGTCAGGTTTCTCTTAAAAAAGACTTGACCCATTCTTCAGGATGATCTCTGAGAGGCTTCTTGTAAAGAGGGGGTTTTTTTAAAGGGAAGGGGGAGGGAGATGGTGATTGGAATTTGTCAACTCGACCTTCGAATCCCGGAAAATCATTCTTTAAAAGGAAAGCGACACGTGCTCCGGAAACTGATCGATCGGGTAAGACATCGGTTCAATGTGGCTATCTCAGAGGTTGGGGATAATGACATTTGGCAACGAGCACAGATTGGCTTCTGTACGGTTGGAAATGATCGACGGCACATTAATTCGAGCGTGGATAAAGTGGTCAACTTTATAGAGCAGATGAACCTCGTCGAGATGGTTCATACGGAAATTGAAATCCTCACAGTGTAGGTCCCCTAAAAAGATGGAAGGGAAACGTTCAGAAAAAGTAGCGGATTTGATTCAAAAAGAAATCTCCCAAATGCTGGTGAAATCGATTAAAGATCCTCGTATTGGTTTTGTTACCATCACCAAGGTGAGCGTCTCAGAGGATTGTCGGTTTGCGAAAGTCTATTTTAGTGTGGTAGGGACCCTGGCAGAGAGAGAGAGGTCCATGAAGGGTCTGGATAGTGCCAAGGGATTTGTTCGAAAAGAACTGGGGCGTCGGATCCGACTGAGATATACTCCTGAAATACTATTTCAATTTGATCCCTCCATTGAGTATGCCATTCATATGGGAGAATTAATTCAAACCATTCAACAGGGAAAGGAGCCGAATGGGGATGAAGAGGGAAATTGACGGTCTCCTCATTGTGGATAAACCTGAAGGGATTACCTCCCTCGATGTGGTTCGGGAGATTAAACATCGATTTGGTGTGAAGAAGGCAGGGCACATTGGGACCCTGGATCCCTTTGCCACAGGTGTTTTGCCTATCGTGATCAACGAGGGAACCAAATTGGTTCCATTTTTGGGAGAAGGTCCTAAAGAGTACGAAGCGACCCTCAAATTAGGGGAAGAAACCACCACAGATGATTGGACCGGGAAGGTCGTCATGAGCAAGCCATGGGAGGGAGTCCAACCAGAAAAGATGGAAGCTCTTGTCCAACCATTTTTAGGGAAAATTCGTCAGACCCCTTCCATGTTTTCAGCCATTAAAATACAGGGGAAACCACTTTATCGATTAGCCAGAAAAGGGATTGAGATCGAGCGAAAAGAGAGAGAAATAGAAATTTACAAGATTCAGATAGAAAAAATTGTTCTACCTCTTGTTTGTTTCACAGTCTCTTGCTCAAAGGGGACTTATATTCGCACGCTGGGGAAAGATATCGGGAGGAAGATAGGATGTGGGGCCCACCTTCTCCGTCTTAGAAGGACTCGGAGCGGTCCTTTCACGCTCGAACAAGCGATCTCCTGGGAAGGGTTAAAGGATCTCACCAAACCTGACCATCTTTACCCATGGTTGATTTCTTTGGAAGCGGCCTTATCCAATTTACCCGAAGTGATTGTGGACGAACAGCTGGTAAAGAAGGTTCGTTTTGGAAAGGAGATGATGGTTCAAGATCTTTCTCCAAAGACCCTTCCATCCTTCGAAAAAGGACAATGGCTCAAAATGTCCTCCCCTGAAGAGGGGTTGGTGGCCATTTTAAAATCAGAAGTAAAAGGCGCAGATATTCCCTGGACAAATCCAGAGGTCGTTGCCCTTCGTCCGTTAAGGGTATTTCAACCCCAAAAACGATACCCTATAGAAGATCACGTTTAGTTTAAAGGAGGATTTCATGACACTCGTTCAGGAGAAGAAAAAAGAGATTATCGAACAGTATAAGAGCCACGAACGGGACACAGGTTCCCCAGAGGTGCAAATCGCTCTTCTCAGTGAAAGGATTCGATATCTGACAGACCACTTTAAAGTGCACAAACGGGACCATCTCTCTCGCAGGGGTCTTCTTAAATTAGTCGGCCAGCGGAGAAGACTCCTCAACTATCTTAAAGAAAACAAAGTGGACCGATATCGAATGATTATTGATAAATTAGGTCTACGAAAATAGGACACACATGTTCTAAAGAAAAGGAGAAAATAAAATCTTATGGAACAGAAGTTACAGATTGACTTTGGAGGAAGGCCCTTTTCCATTGAAACAGGAAAGGTGGCAAAACAAGCGAACGGTTCAGTCATGGTTCAATATGGAGATACAGTCGTGCTCGTCACGGCTGTGACATCTGAAAAGAAGCGCGAAGGCCTCGATTTCATCCCTCTCACCGTTAATTATTTAGAAATGACCTATGCGGCGGGGAGGATCCCAGGAGGTTTTTTCAAGAGAGAAGGGAGACCCAGCGATCGCGAAACCCTGATCTCCCGCTTTATTGATCGGCCTTTGAGACCCCTTTTCCCAAAAGGGTTTCAGAATGAGATCCAGATCATCGCCACCGTCCTTTCAGCCGACCAGGATAATGATCCCTCCATCTTAGGCATGATTGGAGCATCCAGCGCTCTTTCTCTTTCCGATATTCCCTTCGATGGCCCCATTGCAGGGACCAAAGTAGGTCGGATTGACGGAGAGTTCGTCCTCAACCCCACCCATGAAGAATCGGAACTGAGCGATATCGATCTTTTTGTAGCAGGGAGTGAGGATGCCATCATTATGGTCGAAGGAAGTGCGAAGGAGATCAAGGAGGAGGAGATCCTGGAAGCCATTCTATTTGGCCATCAATCCCTGAAACCGGTGATTGATCTTCAGAAACAAATGAAATCAGCTTTAGGAGTTACTCCCGGGGAGTTCGAACTTCAAAAACCTGAGGAGACTATTTACGAAAAGGTGAATGCCATCGCTCAAGAAAAACTCAGGGAGACTTTTCATATCACCGAAAAGGGAAAGAGGGAAGAACGGCTGGAGGAAATCCTTCAGTTGACCTTTCAGGAGCTTGGGGCTGAGGAGGAATCCTCTCGAAAGATGGTGAAGATTGCTTTCGAAGAGATTTATCGTAAACGGGTCAGAAAATTTATTATAGAAAAGAAGCAGAGAATTGATGGAAGAAAACATTCAGAAATTCGTCCTATCTTTTGTGAAGTGGGTATCCTTCCCAGAACCCATGGGTCCGCCCTCTTCACGCGTGGAGAGACCCAAGTTCTCGCAGTGGTCACTTTTGGGACCTCTGAAGATGAGCAGAAGATTAATTCTTTGACTGGAGAGATCTATAAATCTTTCATGCTCCACTATAACTTCCCTCCTTTCTGCACGGGAGAAGTTGCCCCGATGAGGTCGCCCAGCAGAAGAGAGATTGGACATGGGGCTTTGGCCGAGAGGGCAATCCTGCCTGTCCTTCCTTCCAGTGAAAAATTTCCCTATACCATTCGAATTGTCTCAGAGGTGTTGGAATCGAATGGGTCCTCCTCCATGGCGACTGTATGTGGATCAACCCTCTCTCTTATGGATGCGGGTGTTCCCATCAAGGCTCCTGTGGCTGGCATTGCAATGGGTTTAATCTTAGAAGATGGGGAGACAGCCATTCTCTCAGATATCTTGGGTGATGAGGATCATTTTGGAGATATGGATTTTAAGGTGGCAGGAACTGCCGAAGGGGTCACAGCCATCCAGATGGATATCAAAGTTCGGGGCATCTCCAAGGAGGTCATGAAAAAAGTTCTTGATCAGGCCAAAGAGGGCAGGTTCCATATCTTGAACAAGATGAGTGAGACGATTTCCGAACCCCGGAAAGATCTCTCACCCCATGCCCCTCGGATCGTTAGCCTCCAGGTGAAACAGGAAAAGATACGGGATGTTATTGGTCCAGGGGGGAAGAATATTCGAGCCATCGTCGACCAGACAGGGGTAAAAGTCGATGTAGAGGATTCAGGGCTGGTGAAGCTGGCCTCTCCGAATTATGAGGCAATCGAAAAAGCCATCTATATGATCAAGAGGCTAACCCAAGAGGTCGAAATAGGTGCTCTTTATACCGGGAAGGTTGTACGGATTTTAGGTTTTGGTGCCATCGTAGAACTTTTTCATGGGACGGATGGCCTCATCCATATCTCCCAATTGGCAGAAGGCCATGTCAAGGAGGTTACCGATGTTTTGAAAGAAGGGGATGAGGTGCTTGTAAAGGTGCTCGATATCGATCCGCAAGGCCGCATTCGGTTGAGTCGAAAGGCAGCCTTGAAAGAGACGAAGCAGAATGGAGAAGGAAAGGAATAGGGCATAGAATAGAGCGGACAAGGGATAGAGAATCATGGAACCAGAGATTAAAAAAATGCATGATTCCTTGAATCAATCATGGATTGATACAGGATCTGGATATCAGAAGACCATCCTCGATAATGGCATCCGAGTCATTACAGAGGAAATCCCTTATCTCAGGTCCGTCTCTATTGGAGTGTGGGTGGTCACTGGGTCGAGAGATGAACAACCCCGTGAAAATGGGATCTCCCATTTTATTGAGCACCTCCTCTTCAAAGGGACAGAAAAGAGAACGGCTTTTGACATTGCCAAGGAGATTGATTCCGTCGGTGGAACTCTGAACGCCTTTACAGGAAGGGAGTACACCTGTTTTTATGCGAAGGTGATCGATAAGAATTTACCCCTCGCCATCGATCTCCTCTCAGATATTTTTCGCCATTCCATCATGGATGAGAAAGATGTCGAGAAGGAGAGGATGGTGATCCTCCAGGAAATCAAAATGGTAGAGGATACTCCCGATGATTATATCCATGATCTTTTCAATAGGGTCTGCTGGGGAGACCACCCATTGGGTTTTCCGATTTATGGAACTTCAGAACTTGTTCAATCCTTCCATCGAGATCAACTCTACCAATTTTTTAAAGAGAACTATCCCCCTGACCGAATCGTCGTCTGCGCTGCAGGAAATTTAAAACACCAAGAGCTGGTTGACCTGATTGATGCGACGTTTGGTCAGATTCCAAAATCAGATAAGGCGATCGCAAGGGTAAAACCCGATCCCATCTCAACCACCAATATTAGGAAACGGGATTTAGAGCAGGTACACTTTTGCCTCGGTACCAAGGGGCTCCAATACAACCATTCGCTTCGGTTTACCTCGTATGTCTTGAACACCATTCTGGGGGGTGGGATGAGTTCAAGACTTTTCCAAGAGATCCGTGAGAATCGGGGTTTGGCTTATTCCGTTTATTCCTACCTTCCGACTTATATCGATACAGGACTGGTCGTTGTTTATGCGGGGACGAATGAAGGTTCTTTTAAGGAGGTCATCGAACTGATCCTCGAAGAGTTCAATCGCATCAAGAAGGAACCTTTTAAGAACGGGGAATTGGAAACCGCGAAAGAACAGTTGAAAGGAAATCTTCTCCTCAGCCTCGAGAGTTCAGACAACCTCATGACCCGTCTGGCGAGGAATGAAATCTATTTCCAGACCTACCTTCCCGTGGGAATGATCCTTAAAGGGATTGATGAGGTCAAGGAAGAAACAGTTCAACATTTAGCTAACGATATCTTTAATGAACGTTTTTTCTGTTTGACCGTCTTGGGACCGATGGATGGGAATTATTTAGATAAAGTCACGTTGATTAGGAAATAACGAATCGATCCTGTTCTGGAGGGGGGGCAAGGATGAAAATTTATGTTAAACGCTTGAAAAAAGATCATCCCATGTCCATGCCTCAATATATGACGGAGGGTGCCTCTGGGATGGATCTCTTCGCCTCCCTGGAGAAGGAAATCACTTTGGAACCGGGAGAGAGAAAACTTATTCCTACCGGAATTGCTGTAGCAATCCCTGAGGGGTTTGAAGGCCAAGTCAGACCTCGCAGTGGGTTGGCCATTCAGAAGGGGATTGGGATTGTCAACGGACCAGGGACGATCGATTCCGACTATCGTGGGGAAGTCGGTGTCGTCCTGATCAATTTTGGAAAGGAGCCTTTTACCATCCGTCATGGGGAAAGAATTGCTCAGATGGTGATCTCCCAAGTTTTCCGAGCGACTTTGGAAGAAGTCGATGATCTCCCAGCCACCCAGAGACAAGGAGGGGGATTTGGTCACACAGGAATCTGAGAATGTCAAATGTCAAAGCTCAAAGTTCATGGTTCGACAAGCTCACTATGATTTCATCCTGAGCATGTCGAAGGATGGCATTTGCCTGCCTGCCGGTAGGCAGGGATTTTGACATTTGAACTTCGGATTTTCAACAATGGATATGGTGAAATGTCTCTCACCAGGTTAATTTGGGTCCATTTAAGTAAGAAATTTTACTGGAGCAGAGGGACCAATTGCCTCTGCTTTTTATTTATTAAAAGCAAATGACAAGACGTCATTAGAAGCGGTCTGGAACAAACCGAAGGAAGTGACTTCGAAGCTGTAATCCTGAGGGCAGGGCCCGAAGGATCTCTGACCTGCCCGCCGCATAGCTATGGCAGGCGGGGATTCTTCGCGGAGTTTACCCTGAGCGAAGCGAATGGGCTCAGAATGACACTCTTCACCATTGTTTTTTTCCTTTTTAGGAAATGATGATGGAACAGTTGTTGGATCAGTTTCTCCATTACCTCATCGTTGAAAAAGGCCTCTCCAAAAATACGATCGAAGCATACAGCCATGGTTTGACTCGATTCTTAAATCATCTGAGGGGAAAAGGGGTTCAGGAGATCCAAAATGTTGACAAATTCCATGTCAGAGGTTTTCTCCTGGCGCTGAAAAAGAAGAATCTTGCGACCAAGTCTATTGTGAGAAATTTAGTTGCCATTCGGACTTTTTTCCGATTTTTGATTGAAGAAGGAATTCTAAAGAAAAATCCTGTCGAGGATTTAGAATCACCCAAGGTGGCGAAAACCTTGCCAGAAATCTTGACGTTGAAGGAAATCGAACAAATATTGGAGCAACCCAATCTCCAGACTCCTTTGGGGATTAGAGACAGGGCGATGTTGGAGATGCTCTATGCCACTGGGATGAGGGTTTCTGAGCTCACTCACCTTCCGACCCATCAGGTCAACTTGGAAGGGGGATACGTTCTTCTCTATGGAAAGGGTTCAAAAGAAAGGATCGTCCCACTCGGAAGCGAAGCGATGAAGTGGGCCAATCTCTATCTAACGACAGCTCGTGGGATCCTTGAGAAGGGGCGGGAGAGCCCACTCATTTTTATCAACCGCTCGGGGAAGGGGATGAGTAGACAGGGGTTCTGGAAGAATCTTAAACGGTATGCGCGGAAGGCTGGGCTTCGCAAAAGGATTACGCCTCACCTTCTTCGTCACTCCTTTGCTAGCCATCTTTTAGAAGGAGGGGCAGATCTTCGTTCTGTTCAGATGATGCTCGGACATGTGGATATCTCCACCACTCAGATATACACCCATGTGACCGGAGAAAGATTAAAGAAGATTCATCAACGCTATCACCCGAGAGGCTAAGTGCCGGAATATTGGAATACTGGAATAATGGAATAATGAAAGAAAAAAAAACAGTTTCTTCATGAAAAACCCAATGTTCCAATATTCCATCATTCCATTCTTCCTACTTTTTTAAAAGTTATGGACGTCATCACTACGCATATCAATGCAGATTTTGATTCTTTGGCCTCCATGTTGGCCGCTAAAAAACTCTATCCCAATGCGGTCTTGGTCTTTCCCGGCTCTCAAGAGAGAAGCCTTCGGGATTTCTTCATTCATTCCACCCTCTATGCCTTTGAGGTAGAGCGGATTAAAAATATTGACCTCCAGGAAGTGAAACGGCTCATTTTGGTGGACACTCGTCAGATCAGTCGTATTGGAAAGTTTTCAGAGGTCTTATCCAAACCCGATTTGGAAATTCATGTTTACGACCATCACCCTCCCTCTTCGGAGGACCTCCATGGCTCCCTGGAAGTCATCTCCGAGGTGGGAGCAACGGTGACACTCCTTCTGGAACTCCTGCAGAAAAGAGGAATTGAGATCACACCCGATGAAGCCACGGTGATGATGTTAGGGATTTATGAAGATACAGGGAACCTGACCTTTCCTTCAACCAAAGAGGAAGATTTTAAAGCCGCAGGATACTTGGTCCGAAAAGGAGCTAATCTCAGCATCCTCTCAAATGTGATCACCAAAGAACTCACAGCAGAACAAATCTTCCTGTTAAATGATCTGATCCAATCTGCTACCCGATATAGCTTCCATGGGATCGATGTAGTGATCGCCCAGGCTTCTGTGGATCGTTATATTGGGGATATGGCTGTCCTTGTCCATAAATTGAAAGATATTGAAAACCTGGATGTTTTATTCGTCCTGGTGAGAATGGAAGATCGAATCTACTTGATTGGAAGGAGTCGCCTCGAGGAGGTGAACGTCTCAGAGATTGCCAGCGAATTTGGAGGGGGAGGACATCCCACCGCAGCCTCTGCAACAGTCAAAGGGATGACCCTTATAGAGGCTCACGATCGATTAGTCAAAACATTAAAAGAGATGGTCAGGCCCAAAAGAGTGGCAAGGGATGCGATGATCTATCCTGTTAAAACCATTGAGCCCGAGCGAACCTTGGAAGAAGCCGGGGAGATACTCACCCGATATAACCTGAACATCCTTCCCGTTCAACAGGACGAAAAAGTGATTGGCCTGATTTCCAAACAAGTGGTGGAGAAGGCAGTGCATCATGGGCTGAGAGGATCCTTGGTGAAGGAGTATATGACCACAGAGTTTTCAGTCGTCTCTCCCGATACACCTTTTTCTCAAGTCCAGGCACTCATTATCGGACAAAACCAGAGCTTGATCCCTGTCATTGAAAAAGATCGATTAGTAGGGAGCATTTCGATGGGGGATGTCATGCGAATCCTCCAAGAGGAGATGATGAAATCGGAGAAAGGGGGTTCCGTTTTTGAGAGCCAGCCCCTCTATACCCGGAAAAAGATGATCTCCAAATTCATGAAAGAGCGCTTTCCTGAGCGTATTCACAACCTGCTGATAGAATTTGGTAGGGTAGGAGATGAGTTGGGATATTCCGTCTATGCGGTTGGAGGATTTGTCAGGGATATCTTATTGAAGGTTGAAAACTTCGATGTGGATATTGTGGTAGAGGGGGATGGAATTCGGCTGGCTGAGGAATTTGAAAAAAAATTCCCTTGCAGAATTCGAACACACAAAAAGTTTGGAACAGCCATCATTCTCTTTCCCAACGGTTTGAAAATCGATGTGGCCACCGCTCGCTGGGAGGTTTATGATTCTCCGGCAGCTCTCCCCACGGTAGAGAGCGCTTCGATCAAGATGGACCTCTATCGGAGGGACTTTACCATTAACACGCTTGCGATCCAACTCAATCCAAAGGCGTTTGGAGAACTGATTGATTTTTTTGGAGGGGTGAAAGACATCAAGGAAAAGGTGATCCGGGTTCTCCATAATCTCTCATTTGTCGAAGATCCTACTCGGGTTTTTCGGGCGATCCGTTTTGAACAACGCTTCGGATTCCAAATCGGAAAACCTACCCAGAATCTGATGAAGAATGCCGTCAAGGTAGGTTTTTTAGAACGTCTCTCCGGGGGACGGATTCTCTCCGAACTCATCCTTATCCTTCAGGAGGAATCTCCTCTTCCTGCCCTGAAACGGATGAGAGATTTCAATCTCTTTCATTTCCTCCACCCCAAACTTAAATTGGATGAGCAGTCTGAAATCCTTTTCGAACAGATTCATCATGTCATCTCTTGGTTCGACCTCCTTTTTTTGGAGGAGCAATATGAATGCTGGCTCATCTATTTTTATGGTTTCATCGATTTCTTAAAAGAAGGAGAAGTCGAAGAACTCTGCCAACGATTGGCCATGAATGATAAGCTTAAAAAGAAAGTGAGGGAAGGAAAACTTCAGGCAGATCAAGCCCTCCTTCAAATCTTCTCTTGGATCAATACAGACCGCCGACCGAAACGATCAGAAATCTATGACATTCTGGACCCTCTTTCTACTGAATCAAAACTCTTCATGATGGCCAAGACTACCCAGGTGGCGACCCGTCGTTATATCTCCCTGTATTTCACGCAGTTGAAAGATACGAAACCACTCTTGAGAGGAACGGATTTAATTCAAATGGGAATCAAATCAGGACCTTCTATTAAAGTGGCTTTGAACGGTTTGCTCAAAGCCAGATTGGACGAGCAGGTGATTACTCGACAGGATGAGATGGAATATATCTCAAGGGCCCAAGGGACGGAGGTATGATCGGAGACGATTCACAATCAGAAAGAGGATTAGACTATACCTTTCGATTAGAAGGATTTGAAGGGCCTCTTGATCTGTTGCTCCACCTTATTCAGAAGAACGAATTGGACATCTTCAATATCCCCATCGCTCTCGTTACAGAGCAGTATCTGGAATATCTCCAATTGATGAAGGTTGTCAACTTGGATGTCGCTGGAGAATATCTTCTGATGGCTTCTACCCTCCTTCACATCAAATCAAAGATGTTGCTCCCGAAATCTTTAGAGGGAGAAGAAGAGGAAGAAGATCCAAGGGCAGAACTGGTACGAAGGCTTTTGGAGTATCAGCAATATAAACAGGCAGCGGGTGCGTTAGAAAAAAGGCCTATGTTGGATCGGGATGTTTTCATCCGGCTGATGGCGCCAGAACTCGAGGAGGTACCAGAGGAGGAAAGAATTGAGGTAAACCTTTTTGAGTTGCTCGAGGCATTCCGTCAGGTATTGGAGAGGGTCAAACTAGAAAGCGTTCATGAAGTCATCTTAGAACACCTCAGCGTTGAGGATAAAATTCAAGAGATCCTGACGCTGCTTGGAAGGGAGAATCGGAGTATGGCCTTTCATCGCCTCTTTCCTGAACAGGCTTCACGGAGAGTGGTCGTGATCACTTTGTTGGCCATTCTCGAACTCGTGAAGATGAAACGCATTCGTATCTTTCAACTGGTTCCCTTTGAGACCATTCGCGTATCGCCAATATAAAGTCATTGAGTAATTAAGTCACTAAGTCATTGGGTTATCGATCTTATAGTAAAAACTTGATAAAATAATATTTATATTTGAAAACATTGTTGATAATGATTTAATGACCTAATAACTAAATAACCATCCATGTGGAGGATTCCATGAAACGAAAACGAATCTTGATTGGTTTAGGTGTGATTGCTGGACTTCTCATTTTCTTTTTTGCCATCCTTTTCATGATTGGACGTTATTCAGGGGGCAAATCCAGTCGCTTCGCCTTTGGAGATAAAATTGCCATTGTGGAAGTAAAGGGTGTGATCACTCAGTCTTCAGGGATTATAGAAGAGCTCCAACAATACCTTGAGGATGATGGGGTTAAGGCTATCATCCTTAGAATCGATTCTCCAGGGGGAGGGGTAGGCCCGGCGCAAGAGATCTACCGCGAGATTATTAAGATCAAGTCAAAGAAAAAAGTGGTTACCTCCATGGGATCTGTAGCGGCCTCTGGAGGTTATTACATCGCCTGTGCCTCTGATCTCATCGTTGCCAATCCCGGGACAATTACCGGTTCGATTGGTGTGATCATGCAGTTCTCAAATTTTGAAGAGCTCCTTAAAAAAATTGGAATTAAAGGAGTAGTGCTCAAAAGCGGAGAGCATAAAGATATCGGATCTCCTTTCCGTGAGATGACCCCAGAGGAGAAGAGGATCATGCAGGAAGTACTTGATAATGTTCACCAACAATTCATTCAGGCGGTGGCAGAAGGTAGGAAACTGGATCGATCAAAAGTTGTTCAGATCGCGGATGGTCGAATCATGACAGGGGAACAGGCTAAAAATTTGGGTTTGGTCGACCAGATGGGAAACCTTCAGGATACGATCGATATTACTGCCAAGATGGTAGGAATCGTAGGGAAACCGATTGTTCTCTATCCCAAAAAGAGAATTTCCATTTGGGAACTTTTGATGAGAGATATGGCCTCTGCAATCATCGATGTACTCAACGAGAAGGGGCATGAATTGAACTTTCCCCTGCAGATTAAATAGAATTATTCCCTCAACCCAATAATTCAACGATTTTTTTCATATCCTCCCAAACCTCTCTCTTTTTATCCGGGTTCCTCAACAGAAAGGCAGGGTGATAGGTGGGGATCACCTTGATTCCCTCGAGATCGAAGAGCTTTCCACGAAGGGCTGTAATCTTGGTTTCGGTTTTTAGTAGAGTCTGAGCAGAAAAAGTCCCTAAGGCACAGATGATTTTGGGTTGAATCGCCTCAATCTGCTTCATCAGAAAGGGATGACAACTCTGGATCTCATCTGGCTCTGGATTTCGATTTTGTGGAGGTCGACATTTGATGATGTTAGCAATGTAAACCTCTTCTCTTGGGAGATTAATCGATTGAAGGATCTTGGTCAGGAGTTGACCAGCCTTACCTACAAAAGGTCTTCCCTGAACGTCTTCATCGTATCCAGGACCTTCTCCGATGAGCATCAAGGTTGCTTTTTCATTACCCTCCCCGAACACAATCGTCTTTCGGCCACGGTGGAGTTTACACCTTTTACAATCCCCTAACTCTTTTCGTACATCTTCCAAAGTTACCATGGTAGATTGACCGGGTTCGCCAGCTTTCATTTCAGAAACAGGGAGAGAAACAATACCCATCCCTTTAAGATATTCGAGGTAGGTTTTAAGGTTGCTTATCAACTCATTTATATTTTCATCCATCAGGCATTACCCTCCGTTTTCATTGTGAGGCGAAGGCTTCCACCATGTCTAAGATAACTTTTCAAGGCGCTCGGAAACCCAAACCTTGATAATGGACTGTCGAGGCACGCCTAAACGTTTTGCTTCCTTATCCAATAAGTTAATCATCCATAAAGGAAAATCCACATTTACTCTTTTTTGCTCCTGCTTCGTTTTCCTTGCCTTTGACACATCAAGGTATTTTGAGATGTCCTTGCCTTCATCAAACTTCTTGTCAAACTCACGAGCCTTCATAGATATCAACCTCCTCTTTTCTCGATCTTCTTGCTGAAATAATTCTTATCTTTTCGCCTCGATAGGTAATGACTACTGACCAGTGTTTACCTGATATTCTCCCAATTACCAAGTATCTCAATTCATCAGTGGTTTTTACCGGCACTTCAATTAAATCAGGATCGTCCCATAAGTTCTGTGCTTCATGAAAATCGATCCCATGTTTTGCCTTGTTAGCTTCGCTTTTCTTCGGATCGAACTCAAATTCCATAGTATAATTATTATACCTTAAATATACCTTTAGTCAAACTGAAAAAAAGCCTGCCTATATTGGATAGGCAATCTGTGTAAGAGTTCGAAGTGTGAGGGTAATCTAACAGATGTGTCGAAAAAAAAAGATGAAATCAGTGAATTGAGGTATTCGGCTAAGGAAGTACGGTAAACCCTTCTTTATGGGCTGCTTCTCGAAGGTTTTGATCGAGGCAAACAATTTCATGGCCCTGAGGATTTTCTTGCGCCCATATCAATGCAGCGGCAAGCTGAAATGCATCCGCAGATCTAAGAGGGTGAATAGCCAGTAGTCTTTCCGCCCGTTGCCGAACGACTTCGCTTGGTTGAACTTCCGACCATTCTGTTGACAACGCAGAGAGTATTACTTTTGCTTTGAGTTCTGCATCAGCACTTAATGCTCCCTCACGTCTTCGTCTCGAGAGGGCGGAAAAACATTCTACCCTTGTTGCCCACCAAACGACGACATCCTCATCAGCTTTAATCAAGCGTTTTCCGGTTTCAGACATCTGCTCTTTCAGGCACAAGGGGATGATGGCTGAGGAATCCCAAAATTTCATCTTCCTTCTTCCCTCTCTTGAAGAAGGGCCTTGAGCACAAGCCCTTGTGGGTCTTCTGCCCTGGGCATGGTCCAGAAATCTTTTGGTAGCCTACCTGACCCGAGTTTAATTAAGCCCTGCTTTTCCATTCTGGTCACTGACTCTTTTGCTGGTTTTGTACGTGAGATGGGTACCAGTCGAGCCACGGGCTTGCCGCGATCTGTGATAAGAACCTCGTTGCCAGCTTTGACTTGATTTAAATATTCGCTCAGATAGGCCTTTAATTTAGAAACAGCTGCGATCTTCATAGTTTCCAACATCCCTCCTTCAATTTATGTGACTATTATAGTCATATTTAATTGACCTGTCAAGACCTTTTTAATATAAAAATAAACCATTAAGCAATAAAGTGAGATGTTTCTGCCCTCCCCCTAGGTGGGGAACAACACCTTATCCCTCCCTCTTGATGGGGGATGGGTAGGCCTCCGGCTCGGAAGAGCCTATGGCTCGGAGAGGTGGGGGTGAATGTGTTCTCCAATTGAAAATAACCTTGATAAAGAAAACCATAGATTTATGTGAGTTGCCTCCATAGCTCAGGTGAATAGAGCACGGGATTCTTATTTCATGTCACACCACATAGACAGTTATGCGTTCCTAAAGATCCATGCTTCTCCTGAGCAAAGTCGAAGGGGAGCGAAGTCGAAGGGTTAATCCTGAGCCTAGTCGAAGGGTTGACTTCCCTGAACATCTTTGATAGGTTCTATCCCAAGCTGAAGACCTTCCAACATTAACCTTTAACCATATAGGGTGGGATATGGTTGCCAGATAATTTTAGACCCCATTTCTGAAAAAGGATTGGGGTTTTTTATTGAGATTGATAAGTATTGGGAGAGGTTTGAGAGGAAGGCAAAGAAGTAAAGAAATGAGTATCAAATAAAACAAGGTATTCCATGGAATCCAAAAGAATTGACCTCAAAAATATGAGAGAGCGGATAGCAAAAAGAAAGGCATCCGTAGAGAAAAAATTATTTATAATAAATTTAACTAAAGAAAATTTTTGTGAGATATTAGATGATTTGGTACCTATGTTCAGATTTGAATTATTAAATACTTGTGAGGATTTTGACGGCTATTGGGAAAAGAAAATCTTGGATGGAAAGACAGTATGGCGGAAAGGTGAGGAAGTTTTGCCGAGTTCATCCTTTTTTCCATTTAGAAAAGAAGTTTTTGATGCAATTGATAAGGAGAGAAATATTTACTATAAGGTCGGAAGAAATTGGCGGTCAATAAGGGGAATAAAAATTAGTGATGGGACAACACAAGGTGTGACAAGAAAGAGGGGCGATTTAACCTTAATTCTGACAAAGGAAAAACTTAAAGAGTTATATTACAAACAAAATAAATCCCTTGAGGACATCGCAAAAGAATTTGGAACTTCAAGGCAAAATATATTGAAAATCATGAAGAAATATGGACTTATTAGACGCACACAATCCAAAGCAAGAATTGAGGCAATCAAAAAAGGAAAATTTGAAAAATTTGAATACCATGAGATTAATGAGAAATTTTTTAGCGAATGGTCACCAGAAATGGCATGGGTATTGGGGCTGCTTTTTACAGATGGAACTATTGGTAAAACAAGGGTTGCAATACATTCAATTGACCTTGATCTGATAGAAAAAATAAAGAAATTCCTTAATTCATCAAATCCTATTGCCAAAAGACCCCAATCTTATGATAAGTCAAAACATATTTATGAATTTGGATTTTACCGTGAGAATATGAGGGGAGATTTAAATAAGTTAGGGCTTCATGAAAGAAAGAGTCTTAATATGATATTCCCTAATATTCCAGAAGAATACACAAGGCATTTCATAAGAGGATGTTGGGATGGTGATGGAAGCATTTTTTTTGATAAAGATAAATTGGTCGCAAGTTATGTGACAGGCTCCAAGAAGTTTATTGAAAGACTTGTTCAGGAATTACATAAGATTGGAATATTTAGGAGAGGGCCATCTTATCGATTAGAAAAAAGCGGTAGAAGAGTCCGTTTACCTATTACAAATGAAACGCAAGCGAAATATCCGAACGGTAAGTTTCCATTAACAATACATATGAAGAATATAAATGCATACTATATAAAAATTCAAGCAAGAGAGAATGTGGAGAAGTTATATCACTATTTTTATGACGGCGTTGATGAATCAATGTATCTCTCTCGGAAATATGAGGTCTTTGTAAAAGGTTTGAAATTAGATGGAAAGGGTGAAAAGGAACAATTAACTCTTAATTTAGATTTTTAGACCAAGGGGGTGACCTGAATGAAATCATTATCGGGTAAGTTGGGGGTTATTCTTATCGGACTTGGTATCTTAGGGTATACAGAAGTGTGGGGAGCGGATTGGAAACGTATAGTAATTAAAGAGGGGACGGGGGCGGGTAGTAAGTATGACAGCTATTACTACGTCGATATGAAAAGCATTAAGAGGGTTCCTTCGGGAAAAGTCAGATTTTGGTATCTGCTTACATCCACACCAAGAGGAATTGGTGAACCAAACATAAATGAAATAAGAAAAGAAGGCGGAGGCTATACCGATTACATAGAACTTGATTGTGAGAACAATAGATACAGGTCGGTTAAAACGGAGAAAGAAGCAAGAGAGGGTTATGGGCTAATCGGCCCAATCGATTGGCATAGTATTGAACCAGATTCTGCAGAAGAGAAGATGGCTGAAGTCGTATGTCGCAGGAAGTAATTCAACATAAAACAGGTAAAAATATGAAATCATTTGTGGTGGATTTTTATTCGAAAATATTTGAAGGGCTTAAAAGGATTTCCCTTTTTTATTGGCTTCAAAAACTCCCATGCCTAAAATATAATAAAGCGATTGTAGATTTATGGATTTTAGTTAATTTATCACTTTCTATAGTTTGCTTAATAGTAATCCCAACGAGTTATTTCCCTTTAATCTATGGGTGTGCTCGCCTTTTTGAAGTGATAATTGTTCAAATTAATCTGCTTCTTTTTGATGAATATCGATACAAGAAAGATAAGTGGCCATACTTTATTACAAGCTTTAGAAGAACGGTTTTACTTTTAATACATAACTATATTGAAATAATTGTTTGGTTCGCCTTAATCTATCGCAATTCCCACGACCTTTTTAATATCAAAAATGGATGCCTTAATTCTTTTTGGGGTTCTTTATATTTCAGCCTTGTTACAATGACAACTTTAGGCACTGGGGATATTACTCCCAACACCTCAATGGGGACATTCATTGTAATTATTCAAACTTTAATTGGTATTTTTATGGCTTTATTATTACTTGCAAGATTCGTTGCCCTATTGCCAAAGACTAAATCCATGGATGAGTTTGAGCAATAGAGAGAAGGAAAGTATTAGGGAGTTTAAATCGAAACTAACGTTCTTCCATTATAAAAACAGAAGCCATGAAGAAGGTTAAGATTTTAGCTATTTTATTCACCATCTTTTTGATAGGTTGTTTTGCTTCCGCTCGTTCTTCTAAGCCTCGCTCAGAGCCAGACGGCTTCAGGGGTATCAAGTGGGGAACCGAGATATCTACGTTGAAAGACTTAGAGAAAGTTAAACAAGACAAATCATCTGATGGTGACTTAGTCTGGTATACAAGAAAAGGGGATACTTTAGCGATAGGTGAGGCAAAACTTGAAAACATATTTTATTCATTTTGGATGGGAAACTTTGAGAGCGTGTGGATTGATTTTGAGGGTGAGGAAAATTTTGAGGCTCTTAAAAAAGAGTTATTTGAACAATTCGGAAAACCCCTTAGGTCTGAGGGAATTATGAGAAATTTGGGTAAAAGGACAGGTAGAGAACTATCACCGACAGAACGTGCTGGAACATTTTATGCTTGGTGGGGCAAAAATACAGAGATGTGGTTGTCATTTTCCAAGGATCTCCATAAGGGAACTCTCACCATCAATTCCATAAGGATTCGTGAGGAAAGGAAAGACTATGA
>Ga0315279_10001455_pt1 | contig 39439 bp, 50 predicted proteins | sample YL17G06_20_MG_FD_203694 | JGI IMG/M metagenome (GOLD analysis project Ga0315279, IMG submission 203694) | Sediment microbial communities from Yellowstone Lake, YNP, Wyoming, USA - YL17G06_20 | ecosystem: Environmental > Aquatic > Freshwater > Lake > Sediment | place: USA: Wyoming | collected...
GCGAGAGGATATTCGATTTCCCAGCACCAAGGCCTATATTCTATGAGTATATAACCACGGGCGGCGGCGGCAAGATGTCCGCCTCTCTCGGCAATGTGATATTCCCTAAGGACTGGCTGAAAGTCGCGGAGCCCGAGCCTCTAAGATATCTGTTTCTGAAAAAAATAGGCAAAGCGAGAGAATTCAAGTGGACCGATGTGCCGCGCCTGATGGATGACTATGATGAAGCGGCCATGGTCTTTTGGGGCGACAAGAAGCTCGACAACGCGAAAGAGACCATACACCTCAAGAGGCTGTTTGAGATGTCGCAGACCGGCAAGCCGAAGCACGTAAGGAATATCTCCTATGGTTTCGCTGCGATGATTGCTCAGATAACAAACGACCCTGTTAAGACAAAGGAAATACTCGAGAGATCGCATCATCTGAAGGACATGACCCCAGAGGAGATTAAAGCTGCCATGAACAGGATAAGGCTCAGCAAGACCTGGGTCGATAAATACGCGCCTTCAGAGCACAAGTTCGTGGTCCTCAAGAAAATGCCAGACCTGATAGTCAATCCTAATCTCAAGGACCTCTTCGATTTAATCGCCAACAAGATAGGCATGCCAGGCGATGATCTGCAGGAGTTCATCTACAACACGGCCAAGGAGAAGGGCGTTCCGCTAGGGAATGTGTTCTCCGCTGTCTATAGACTTTTCCTGGGCAAAGACACCGGTCCTAGACTTGGGCCTTTCTTAGCTAGCTTGGATAGAGACTTCGTAATCAAAAGACTCAGGATGAAAGGATGAGCCTGCACTCGGCCTTGGAGAGATGGGACAAAAAAAGGATTGAGACTTTTTCTAGGAGTTCTGTCTATGTGGCCAGACAGGTAAATGACTGGGCCAAAGACAAGAAGAAAGTGGCTGTAATAGGGATGGACAAAGCAGGGCGGCTAGCCGTTTTTTCCATCAACGAGGCGCTGGCGATGATGGGCCGCAAGCCGAACAAAACGCTTTTCATGAACATGAGCCGCCAGGACTTAGATGAGACCGAATACCAGCGAGCAAGGCCGATGAAGAAGAAAGAGTACAAAGCCTGGAAGAATATAAATAAATTTAGGATAGCCCCTATGAAAGTGCCTGTAGGGGGATGGAAGCCCGTAAAAGAAGAGGATGCCAAGTTCTTCATCTCCAAGTATGTCAAACAGCACGCTCCAGAGCTCAAGAGGTATAACGGAATACTTATTGTAGATGACTGGACCCTAATGGGCGAATCGACCAAGCTGATGAAAGAGGCCATATCGAAAGCGGCACCCAAGGCGGACGTCAAGACGGCGGCGATAGGAACGTCAGACTATGGACCTAAGACAGACTTTTATGGCGCTAAAGGCGGATGGTACGCTCTAGAGATGGAATCTGTGGCGCCAATCCGAGAAAAGACGGGCGTGTTCTATATCAAAGCTCCAGGACGAAAGGCCTATCTGGTCAAGAAGCCAGTTACTATGGCTTTTCCTGAGCGGGCCAAAGAATGGGACGCTTGGAGAAGAATAGTTAGAACAAATATGCGAAGGATGATTTAACTTCTCGTTGTTAAAATTCGTTATATGTCGTGAGCGGTTTTATATAGTAGTTCAAATTCAATAAGTATTCAGTTTGGGGGGTAGATTATGGAGTTCACTGAATATACTGCAAAACATGCTGATAAAATCTATAACAAGATAAAAGAGTACATCCCAAATCGTGAGCCTAAAGAGCATTATGAATGGGTAGCCGAATATACGAACAGGAGAGGAAAATACGGTAGACCTGGATTAATTGTTCTGTGGTGCGAACTCTATGGTGGGAAAGTAGAGGATGCGATACTCCCGGCAGCTACAATGCAAGCCTCTGAGGATTGGATTCTTGTTCATGATGACTGGCAGGACGGCAACTCGTTGAGGAGAGGCAAACCTACCCTGCACAAGATAGCCGGCGATTACTTCGCGGTCAATGCAGGGGATGCCATGCACATGGTAAACTGGAAGATGGCGCATGATGCCGCGAAGAAGTTGGGGCAGAGGGGGGAAGAATTCTACAACCGGTTTTATCAGATGCTGCTAGTCACTGCTGAGGGCCAATACTACGATATGGACTTGACTAAACGGGTGAAGGACATCAGGAAGTTCAGCCTGGATGATTATTACAGATCGATATCGGCGAAAACTCCTTACTACACAGTCTATGGACCGATGCAGTTCGGGGCCATAGTCGCTGGGAAGGGAAGCGACAAGGAACTGGATAAGATAAAGGAATACGGCTATCCGCTCGGTGTCGCGTTCCAGATAAAGGACGACATACTGGACTGCACCGCGGATGAGAAAGTATTTGGCAAAAGCATCGGAACAGATGTCTACGAGGGAGTGAAAACCGCTATACTCTGGCATTTCGTAAGGAATGCTAAGGAAGGGGATGTGAGGAAAGTCGAGGCGATATACAAGAAAGACAGGAAAGACAAGACCCCTGCAGACGTGAAGACGGTCATAGATCTTTTTGTACAGAACGGCAGCATAGAATTCGCTAAAGAGAAAATGGAAGAGTTTGGAAACCAAGCCCTGAAGAAGTTCGAGGAGAATACGAAAAACATCCCAGAGGGCGAGATAAAAAAAACTGCGCGAGATGCGATACATCACATGGTCAAAAGGATAAAGTGAATTTTTTGATTATCCTCAAGCTCGGCGGCTCGGTGATAACGGACAAGCTTAGTGAAAGTCCTAAGGTCGATTTCTCCAACCTGAACAGACTGTCTGATGAGATAGCCAAAGCCAGACCAGAGAGGCTGATTTTCATGCATGGCGCCGGTTCTTATGGGCACGTAATAGTCAAAAAGACGGGGATAGGCTCTGGGATTAAGACAAAAGAGCAGGTTCTAGCATTTGCTGAGACTCAAAGACTCCAGAACGAGCTCAATTCCATCGTCTGCAAAGCGCTGATAGAAAGAGGCGTTCCAGCCATCCCCTGCCAGGCATCTGCAAGCGCCGTGATGGATAAAGGCAGATTGGTCAGCATGGACACCGAGGCAATAAAAGGCATGCTTGACACGGGCCTTGTTCCTGTGCTCTATGGCGTTCCTGCTTACGATAGGGCCCAGAAATGCTCGATATTGTCTGCGGACCAGATAGCACCTTACCTTGCTGTGAAGTTAGGGGCCAAAAAGATAATTCATGGTACTAACGTCGATGGTGTCTTTACCGGCGACCCGAACAAGAATCCAAATGCTAAGCTAATTCCTGAGATAACCTCCAAGAATTTCGACCAAATCAGGCAATGGCTAACAGGCTCGACAGCGATAGACGTAACTGGCGGGATGTTCGGGAAAGTGAAAGAGTGTATGGACGTGGCTAAATCCGGAGTTGAGTCGTTTTTGGTCAATGCGCTCAAACCAGATTACGTGAGAAAGGCTTTAAGTGGAGAAAAAGTAATTGGAACAGTGATCAGAGCATGAGTTTTGCACAAGCCAAAGAGATGGTCAGAAGGAAATTCGAGAAAGAAAAGAGAAGTTCTGACCATGATTTCACCCATGTGCTGCGAGTCCTGAAATACACTGAGATGCTTGCCAAGAAAGAGAAAGCGGATGGGGAGATAGTCAGGTATGCAGCTCTGTTCCATGACTATATTAGAGAGGCTAGGCATGAGATAAAGGGGGACCATGCCAATTTGTCTGCCAAGGCCGTTAAGAAGATATTACCAAGATATGTTGCAAAAGAGAAGATACCTGCCATCCTAAGAGCGATAAGGAGTCACAGCAGGAGGTCTGGAATAAAACCAAGGACTATCGAGGATAAGATAATGTGGGATGCGGACAAGCTGGATGGATTTGGTCCCATGGGAATTGCCAGATTCCTGATCATCGGAGATAGTCTCGGCTTGACAATAAAAAGAGGTGTTAAAAACGCGCGGGACCAGATAACTGGGGTCTATAATACTGATTTTGCTTACACGAAAACTGCGCAGAATCTCATAGAGAAACGACTTAAGAAAAGTATGCGAATGTGCCGCGAAATATTAGAGGAGGCGATTGAATGATAGACAAGAACACTGGCGATAGGATTATACTGGTCGACAGGAACGATAGGGAGATAGGCTATGAGGAAAAGATGAAACCGCACTTAGAAGGGAGACTGCACAGGGCCTTTTCCGTCTTCGTGTTCAACTCTGATGGAAAGATGCTGTTACAAAAGAGGGCCAAATCCAAATACCATTCCGGCGGGCTATGGACCAATGCCTGCTGCAGCCATCCGAGAAAAGGAGAAAAAACGGATGGGGCGGCCCACAGGAGACTATCCGAGGAGATGGGTTTCGACTGTCCGCTAGAGGAGAGGTTCACATTCATCTATAAGGCTAAGCTGGATAGAGGACTTACAGAACACGAGTTTGACCACGTTTTCACCGGTACTTACGATGGAGAAGTCAAGCCGAATCCTGAAGAGGCTGATGGCTTTGACTGGGTGGGGATAGAGAATCTGAAAAAGGATATCAAAATGAACTCGCGGAATTATACGGTCTGGTTCAAGATAGCGCTGCCCAAAGTTCTGGAGAACCTCTAATTATATATATCGCGCTTTCTTTAAGGAAAACATGGCATACAAGGTCACGCCGTGGGAAGTCTCTGGAGATATAGACTATGGAAAGATAGTTAAAGACTTTGGCCTAGAGACTATTTCCGACCACCTCTTGAAGCGTATAGAGAAGCACACGAAAGAGCTTCATCCGCTATTGAGGCGAGGAGTCTTTTTTGCCCATCGCGACCTGAACTGGATTTTAGACGAATACGAGAAGGGGCATCACTTCTTTCTGTATACCGGACGAGGGCCTTCTGGTCATACACATCTTGGCCATATCCTGCCTTGGGTTCTGACTCAATGGCTACAGGAGAAGTTTGGCGCAGAGCTTTGGTTCCAGATGACCGACGACGAGAAGTTCCTCTTCAAAGACGGATTAGAGCTTGATCAGACTAGGAAGCTGGCCTATGAAAACGCGCTTGACGTGATAGCGTTAGGGTTCGACGAGAAGAAGACCAAGATATTCCTAGACACGGAATACGCCAAAACTCTGTATCCCCAGGCGCTCCGAGTGGCTAAACGCCTGACTTTCTCTACCGCCAAGGCCACTTTTGGGTTCTCTAACGAGTCCAACGTCGGCGAGATATTCTTCACGTCAGTACAGGCCGTGCCAGCGTTCCTGCCCAGCGTGTTAAAAGGGAAGAATACACCCTGCCTTATCCCTCATGCGGTTGACCAGGATCCCCATTTCCGGGTTGCTAGGGACATATTGCCAAAATTAGGCTATTATAAACCAGCTTCCATCCAAAGCGTGTTCCTGCCCGGCCTGAGGGGGGGGAAGATGTCCGCGTCAGAGGAAGGCAGCGCGATATATACAACGGACAGTCCAGAGACAGCCAAGAGGAAGATAATGAATGCGTTTACTGGAGGAATGGATACTGTAAAGGAGCAGAAAGAGAAGGGAGCCAATTATTCTATCTGTCCTGTCTACCACTATTATAGGCAATTGTTCATGCCGGATGATAAGGAATTAGCCAGTCTTGAGCGCGAGTGCAAAGGCGGCTCTATCCTCTGTGGCGAATGTAAGAATAGGCTATCGGAGCGGGTTAGTCATTTCCTGTCCGACCACCAGAAGAAGAGGGAGCAGGCTAAGCACCGTATAGAAAAATTCATGATAAGGGACTAGTTCTGGAAAGGCTTATATAACAGTTATATAACAATTATATAAGTGATAATATGCCTAATGGAAAACCGGTGTTAGTCTACTTCCCTAAGGAGCTCGTAGACCACATGAACGAAGTGGTCAAGAGGGGCGACAAATACGTCTCCAGAAGCGATCTCATCAGGGCGGCCACCAGGATGGTTGTTAATCAAGAAAAGAGTTGGGCGCTAAAGGAAACGAGGAGGATAAGGAAAGAGATAGACGATGAATACATGAAAAAGGCTAAAGGGGATAGGAACAAGGCTGCAGAGATGTATTTTGACTATATTATGGAACAACAGAAAAATGACCCGTTCTACAATAAGTAAATGTCCGCGATATAGTACACAAAGTAGTTTAGTTCTCTGGCTATCTTCGGCCAGTCATCTATATCGATAGTTACGGCGTTTAGATTATTCACCTTGCAAATTATTATCTGTTTAATATCGCCGGAGCCAAATCCTTTCATTTTCAGATATTCGATTTCTTTTTGAAAATCAGCTTCTTTTAGAGTGGTCATCTTACAGAAGGACCTGGAAAGCGAGAGGTATTTCTGATAATGTTGACTGCGCTCCATTTCGCCGTCCAGCATTCTAGAAACATAAAGCTCATGTCCCTCTTTCCTAATCTTATCGAACCACAGTAATGCCTCTTTGTGATACGGCTCGTTCTCATTAAAGTAAGCCAACCATACAGAGGTATCGAAATAGTACTTCATCCTTACCATTGCGCGCCATAGGCAATAAAAGCAGCTTTCGCCATTACCCGGTTAATTTGGCAGGTAGATTTTAGATGTATCAAAAACAATACAGGAACTTTTCTGCAGATAAGGCATAGTTTTATAAATGCGTCCTCGTATTTCTATACACGCCTGGAAACAGGGTGTTTTAGATATGTCAAAGGATACGAGGGGCGAGATATTCAGGATAATAGAGAAGGACTGGCCGCTGCACGAGACAGAGATAGCCAAGAAGCTCGGGCTGAAGGTCACTGAAAAGAGCCAGAAGAAGGTTGTGGCTATGATCGACTACCATGTCAAAGCGTTGGAGAAAGACGAGCTGGTTATGACCAAGAAGATAGGACGGGCTAGAGTTGTGTGGCCCCAGGAGATAGAGAAGATAAGGTTTATACATGAGATGATGAAGTGAGACCATGTTTGAGATAGTAAAGAAACTGATGATGGCAAGACAGCTTAGTATGGAAGAAGGCCGCCTTATTCTATTAAACCAAAATATTTTAATGATGCCAGTAGCCGGTTTGGTTGGAATACAAAAGGAGTTGGAAAAAGATGGTAAAGAAAATTTAATTTATGTAGCTTCCAAAAAAACTGGTGTATGGTGGGCAGAGCAGATGAGAAGATATTTTGGCGCAAAAAAAATGGACCTTGAAAAATGGGGGATTAATGTAATTTCTTTAGCTGGTTATGGAAGACCCCGAGTAATAGACATAGATCATGAAAATAAACGGATGATACAAGAACTAGAAAATTCAACTGTTGCTGAAGAATATGGAAATGTCGGAAAGTGTGTTGATCACATGTTTAGGGGGTACATTGCAGGAGTTGCTAGACTATTTTTTGAGGGCAGTGATGTCGATTGTGTTGAAATTTTGTGTAAGTCAAAAGGAGATAAAATTTGTCAGTTTGTTATTAAACCTAAAAAAGATTTTGATCAAAATAATGTGCTTGTAAAAAAACAGTTAGAGGGCATTTAGATGGCGATTAAAATACTCGGTGCGGGCATATCGGGGTTGACCTCAGCAATAAAGCTAAGCGAAGAAGATACAGAAGTGGTGATTTATGAAAAAAATAAATCTGCTGGAGAACATCAAAGAGAGAATACTCAATCAATAAGAAACTATGAAAACAGAGAGGATCAGCTATTAGAATTTCAAAAATATGGTATAAAAGTTGATGGATTTAAACCGATTCATAGCATAGAAAAATTTGCGCCTTCTGGGAGGAGTATGACAGTATTCTCAAAAAAAGCTCCCATGTTCTATGTTTTCAAGCGTGGAAACAATAATCATTCAATAGATGCCCAATTGTATAAACAAGTACTCAAAAATGGTGTGGAAATAAAATTTGATACTAAAATTGCTATTAAAGACTGCGATATAATCGCATGTGGACCACTTTTTAATGATGGTAACATATATGGGATTGAATTGAAAGGAGTGGATGTTGATCCTGAAAAAATTTTGTTCTTTATGAATAATGACTATGCTCCCGCAGGATATATATACGCAACACCGTATGGGAAAGACAGCTTATCAATTGCAATAACTTCTACAAATAAAGGGATAAATCTCAAGGAAAACTTAGAGAAATTTATAGAAAATACTGAAATTTTGAGAACAATAGCAAAAAAATCCAATAGTAAACATGAATTTAGCGGCTTTGCTTACTTTAATGTCCCAGAAACTGCGAATATAGGAGGCAAACTTTTTGTGGGGGGAGCTGCTGGATTTATAGACCCAGCTAGAGGATTTGGTCTTAAATACGCGATTGAATCTGGGATACATGCCGCTAATTCAATCGTACAGGATAAAAATTATGACTTTTTATGGAAAACTGACTTTGAGGATGAATTATTAGAAGGTTTTAAGAGAAGAATTTTGATTGAGAGAATGAAGAATGAAGATTATGAAAAAATGATTCAAGTTGAGCAGATGAATGCAAAAGAGTATAAAGAAAAAAAGAACCGCGATGAACTTGAGGAAATTATAGATAGTTTGAAATTTGATGAATACTTAGAAAAATGGCAAAAGAAACACGATCTCACAAAATTAGTTTAGAATTTATTACTATTAACACTTCTATAATCGCGATTAAAAACATAATCAATGTTAAGAATTTGGATTGTGTTACCTCTTTTTTATATTTATATCTAAATAACATATAAAATATTACGAGTAGGATTATTACATAAGCTACTAAAGAGTATAGAAATTTCATGGGTAATATGTTTAACAATATTGAAATAAGTAAATAGACTCCAGTAAAAGAAAAAAGTAAGGATACCGTAAGTTTAGCTCTTTCCTCCCCCATCATTAATGGAAGGGATACTAATCCTGCATTTTTATCGCCTTTAATATCTTCTAAATCTTTAATTGGTGAGGAACTAAATGCTAAAAGAATGAAAAAAAGACCAAAGACCATAGTATAAAGTGGGTTAGTGTAATTACTAATTACAACCGCGCTAAAGAAAGGAATAACACCGTGTAGGTAAGTGCCAACAAACATACCGGAAAGTGGCAATTTTTTAAGACGTATTGGTGGCATTGAGTATATAATAGAAATAATCACAAAGGATAAAACCAATAAAAATAGGATGTAGTCAACTAAAAAAGATATCAAAAGAGATCCTAAAAACATAATGCAGGCAAGTAAAAGCGCATTTTTCTTTGATATCCGGTCGCTTACAATTGGTCTTTTGGGTTTATTAATTTTGTCGATAGAAAAATCGAATACCTGATTGAAGGAATTTAATGCCAAGACTCCTAAGGAGAGACTTATAAATGTAAGGACTGAACTTGCTGAGAAAATTATTTGATTGAACAGAAAATATGCTGAAAAAAATGAAAAAAAAGTTATTATAAGGTACTCTGGAACAGTTAATTGGAAGAAAATCTTTATTTTGTGCATAACAACACCCATCGTCATTACTTTAATTCTTGATGCGCAATTAAACTATACAGCTTTCTTCTGATTAATCTATTACCTTTTGCTAACTTAATTACATTGTTTGTTACTAGTGGTGTATAAAACCACTTTTGAAGTCGGGTGGCAAAACGTAACTCTGAACCATACTTCTCTCTCCATGTTTTTTCATATAAATTAACGTTTTCTTTCAGATATGCATTTGCTGCCAATTTTCCACCCATCATGGCGTAGTAGATACCCTCTCCAGTAACCGCATTTACATGACCTGCGGCATCACCGATTAACATCCAATTTTTTCCAGAGCTCGGTAAATCAAAAAACTTTTTATTCGAAATCATTGGGATTAAGTGTGAGTGTAAGTTCAATTTTTTAGGTATATTTAGACATTTTGCTGCTGGATGTAATTTCAAAAATCTATTAAGAGATTCTGTTAAAGCGGGAGTGCCAATCCGCGCCCCTATTCCAATGGTTATGTCTTTAAACTTCGGAAAGATCCATACATAGCCAATATTCAAGTAAGGTGGTCCTAAGAAGTATAATTCCATAACATTTGAGAATTTTTTTGATATATGCTCTCTATCATGTGGAATATGATAACCTGCGCAGTGCCCTAAATGCTCTTTTGGGATGGGTTTGTATACAACGCTTCGAACTAAAGAAGGACAACCATCCGCTCCTATTAGCGTTTTTGCCATTATCTTGCTTTTTTTAGTCTCAACCAACCACTCTTCTCCTTTCTTAGTCACTCGCAGAACCTTTTCTTCATAAAAACTTGGCTTCTCTTTCAACGCTTCTTTCAATAAATAGTGGTCGAACTTCTGTCTCATCACCATTACACCCGTATTTTTTCGATGGATTTCAACTCTATCTCCTTTTTGGTTTTCTAAAATCAGCCAATCAATCTTGTTTTCATATGCCCTTTTTGGTATCTTAAATTCATCTAGAACACGGTAGGTAACAGCTCCTCCGCACGGCTTCTCCCTCGGGTGGGAATGGTCGAATAAGACAACATCAACGCCTGCTTTCGCCAGCTCTTTAGCGCACACGGAGCCAGCCGGACCAGCCCCAACGATGGCTACTTCGTGCTCTTCCATGGAAATATATAGAAAACGCGAATTAATAAGCTTAAACCTTGTACGCTTCTTCTGGCTTTTTGACAACCATGCCTTTGTCAGTTATATCGAACGGCACGACGTCCTCGATATGCTTGGTAGAACGCATCTTCTCTACGACCAGCGACCTATTAGAGGTGGCCCCTATCCCTAAATAGTGCAATACTATAACTCCGTCAGCCATGAATTCTGACACTCTATCTCGCGACAGCCATTCACTATTCTTGGGCGTCTCCGAGACTATTATAGTGGTCGCGAGCAGGTCTTTGAGAACCATCATCAGCCTATGGATCTGCATTCTGGTAATTAAGTCGTCCTGGATCGTAGGCATCACTATCTTGTCCAATTCCCCTAATATCCCGAAATAGGCTAATTCGTTGGTCGATATAGGGAAGTTCGAGATAGGAGTAATAGAATCTATCACTATCCTGTCTGCCCTGAATTTGAGCGCGGCATCCATGATTAGTTCCGGGTGGCTCTGGCCCTCCGATAACTTACGAGCAGTTATATCGATAAAGATGAACTTGACCTTACCCTCGCGCTCCAGCTTCTCGAAGTCCATGCCGAACCTCTTGGCCTGCTCGTATATCTCTGGAACCCGCTGCTCGAACGTGATATAGAGGCAGCGCTGGTCGAATTTAGTGGCTCCGGTATAGAGGAAGTGCTGGCAGAAGATAGACTTGCCTGTCCCTGGAGAACCGGAGACTAACGTAATCGAGCCTTTCGGGAAGCCGCCCTCTACCAAGTTGTCAAAGCCAGGTATCCCTGTTGGCTCTCGCTCGACCATAAGAGATAGAAAACGCTACAGCTATAAAAGTTTATTGCCAAATAGAAATCGACCCCTCCCCGGAAAACCGGAGAGAGGCAAAAGCTCACCCAATCGAAAAATCGTATAATTATTGAAGCCGAACATATATTTAAATCTTTCTCAATTTTATTTACAAGAATGAGTTAGAACGCCAGTATTAGACAAACGTTCAGACTTTATAGGCTTCTTCCGGCTTCTTGACGACCATGCCCTTTGAGGTTATCTCCATGGGCAGGATATCCTCTACGTGCTTTGTGCCTCTCATTTTCCTGATAAACAGGCTACGATTGCTCTCGGTCCCTATCCCCAGATAGTGCAATACTATAACCCCATCAGCAGTATATTCTTCGACTCCATACTTAGAAAACGCCATCGGTCCTGCCCCAAACGATTGCTCCGGCACTTCCGATGTGATCACAGTAGTCACATCGGTCTTTGTCAGCATGTAGTTTATCTTCAGGATAGACTTTCTTATGTCGGATTCGCTCTCGACATGGAAACCTAAGCCGGCCATCGAATCCACGACTACTCTTTTTGCCCCTATCTGGTCGCATATCTGCATCACACGGAGAACCAGCCTATCGACATCAATCCCGGCTTGCGGCAACGTATATTTCTCCTCAGACGGATAGCCTATCTTGGCAGCAGCCGCATCGACAAGAGCAAACTTACCCTTCGTTTCCTGCTTTTTCAGGTCCCAGCCGAAGCGCAGCATGTCCTGGCGTATCATCTCCGGCCTCTCGTCCAGCGTGACAAAGACGGCAGGCTCGTCGTATTCCGCCGCTCCTCTATAGGCGTACTGCATAGCCATTATAGTCTTGCCGGTGCCGCACCCGCCAGATACCAGCATCGTTCTGCCTGACGGAAACCCGCCCTCGACCATGTCATCTAGACCGTAAATACCAGTGCGCACTCTCGTCATGAAATCAACGGTGTTATAATGTATTTCTGATTTAAATAGTTATCTCAAATATTAAATACTTGGAACGCCTAATACTATCACTCATTTTGGAGGGGTTTCATGTACAGCCAGCAACGAGGTCTTAGGCGCCATACGAATGCGGATATAGTCACCAAAACCAAGCTAGTCTATCCCGACCATGCAAGCCAGAGCGGGATATGCTCCATCTGTGCGAGGGAGGGTTCTTGCGAGATAGGAAGAAAGGCGAAAGAGGCTCGTACTCTATTCCCAGAGCCCTTTGGTAGTCATCAGTTCGGGGCAGAGAAGAGACTGCCTAACCTAGAGGATCTCCAGATACTGCCTGAGCTATTCGGCGATGGGATCATATTCAAGCAGGTGGATATAGCCACGGAACTGGGCGGCTTTAAAGTCAAAGCGCCACTGGTAATTGCTGGTCTTGGCTCGACGAAAGTGGCCCATCTCCAAGGCGAATTCCTGGCAAAGGGGGCGGCGAAAGCAGGAATCCCTATGGTCATCGGCGAGAGCGTGCTGCCTAGCTATGGAAAAGCCGGGCTTAAGGCGAGGATGAAACCTTATGATGATAATAGGACTAAATTCGGAGCGCTAGTGGTACAGGGCAATGGCCATGATATAGCCCAGCGCGTATTTGAAGAAGGAAAAAGTCTGGGCGCTGACGCGATAGAGATCAAGCTGGGCCAGGGGGCGAAGCAGGGCCTGGGCGGAGAGGTTACTATAACTGGCGATAAAGAGGCGAAGAGATACGAAAAGCTGGGCTATTTCCTGATAAAGAACCCCGATGGAAGCTACCAGCGCCATGCGAATCCTGGCTCTATAAAGGAAGAAGAACTCAGGGACCTGATGATTAAGAAAGCGAGTCTGAATCTTCCTATCTGGGTGAAGACCGGCATCGGCAGGGGGATTCTAAAGCTAGTGAGTATGCTCGACAGGATAAAGAAGGAGCAGGGAATACCGTTGAAATGTCTAACGGTCGATGGCTTCGGCGGAGGCACAGGCATGTCGCCCTGGCTGGTGATGAATGAGACGTCTATCCCGTCTGGCTCGCTATTTTCGGCATTAAGGAACAAGCCAGACTTTGATATACTGCTTGCTGGTGGCTACAACACTGGATTTGACGCAGCCAAAGGAATGATGTTAGGCGCTAATGGCGTGGCCATGGGCCGGGCTTTCCTGATAGCTGCTACTTCCGAGAAGGACAAGGGCGTAGTCAATTTCGTGAAGGTTATCGAGGAAGAGTTGTCTATGGTCTGCGCAATCCAGAGAGTTAGTACGGTCGAGGGCCTTATCAGCAGGAGAAAGAACCTATACGCCCTGTCAGAAGAGGCAGAAAAAGTATTCGGGATATCAAGGAAGAACGAGGATATACTCTAGCCTTTCTTCTTTTCCTCGTCCACGTCTTCCACGCCCTTTTCAGTCACTCTGAAGATGGCCTCGCCCTCCGGCATGGACGGCGAATCTACTAGTCTCGCTATCCTCTTGTCTTCTTTTGATTTCCTGAGATATAGCCTATAAGAAGTAGCGTGGCCAAGTGTAGGTCCGCCGATAGGAGTCGTGGGGTCGCCGAACATTATGCCCGGGTTCTCCATCACCTGGTTCGTGACATAGACGACCAGGTTATAGGCTTCGGCCAGCTTGTGCAGGTCGCCGACATGCTTCCCTAACTTCTGCTGACGATCTGACAATGTCGCTCGTCCTATGAAATCGGTCCTGAATTTCGCGGTCAGTGAATCAACTATAATCAGCTTTATGTTGTTGCTCTCTATCAGCTCCGGCGCCTTCTTCAATAGGGCCATCTGGTAGTCGGCGTTATAGGCTCTAGCCACGTGTATCCTCTTTAGCGCCTCTGTAGGCTCTAGCCCCATTGCTTCAGCTATCTGTGCAACCCTCTCAGGACTAAAGGTGTTTTCCGTATCTATAAACAGACAATCGCCCTCAAGCCCGCCCTTGTCTTTGGGCAGTTGGACGTTGATAGCCAGTTGGAAGGCTATCTGGCTCTTTCCCGAGCTGTATTTGCCATAAGCCTCAGTCACCTTCTGTGTCTCGAACCCGCCGCCCACCAGCTTGTCCAGTTCTTTGGAGCCGCTAGCCAGTTTCACTATACTCGCCCTCCTCTCCATTATCTTATCAGCAGTCTCGAAGCCCAGATCCAGCCCTTCCCTGGCCCCTTCGATTATCTTAGAGGCTGTCGTCTCCCCTATGCCGGGTATCTCCATTATCTCCCGTTCAGAAGCAGCCGCTAGTTGGGCTATGCTACGGAAGCCAGCGTCCCTCAGCTTGTTCGCCACTGCCTCGGTCACGCCGGGCAAATCCTCTATGCGTTCGATAGTTTTACTCATTAAGACACCATAGCCAATTCTTTTTGAATGTCTATATTATTAAAACTTCTGACAATAAAATTCATACGGTTGAAGGCCGAGTCTAGCCTTGATTCGCCTATGAAAACATACTCGTCTCCGAGCAGTTTTCTCCTCCTGTCGTCGAACAGCTCAGGCTTTTCTTTCAGATCTTTGGCCGATAGACCCAATAGTCTTTCGCCGATAGCGCGATAGAACGTCCCTCTCACGACATCGGTGCCATCATCTAGTTCAGCGTTGACTATAAGCGTATAGCTGGTCTCTGTTTTCCCGCACTTGGGGCAATCGGGCTTTAGCATGGAACCGCAGTTGGGGCATATCTCCAGTATGGTCGGCTTGAACACATCGACTATGGTGGCTCTGATCTCTGCGAAGCTGTTGTTCTGCAAATCCTTCAGCTTGATCCGCCTATCCGCCTCTTTCCCTCCGCTGACGACAGAAATAGAGCCGAGATTGCCCACATTGACCTCTATCGTCTCGTTCCTCTTTCGTGCATAGGCATTCAAGACTCGTATCTTCGCTCCTGGATTTATCTGGCTCAAGACAGACTGGTCCTTATTCCAGACAACCAGGTTTATCTTCCCAGTGTCATCGGATATAGTGAAATTGGCTACAGTGCCCTTGCGTCCGTCCTTCTCGAACTCGCGGAACGGAAAGGCGTTATCGACAGTCGTGGACATATTGACGTTGGCCATCCCGTCAGCCAAATCCTTCACTTTTATCTCGTTTTTGGGCTCGAAATCAAAGTCTATACCGAGCTCTTTGGCGATGGAATAAGCGGCGCCTGCCTCTGTCAACAGCCCTCCATACTCCTCCTGCTTCTTAGAGACCTTGTCCTTGATCTCCTGCTCTGTGAAGCCTTTTTCCCGTATCTTCTTGATTATAGCCGCTGACGAGTCTAGAATCTGAGAAACCATGGCTATATTATGGGCGATAGGATATAAAAAAGCAGTTTCAAGCAGTAATGTTAGAAAAAGTTAAAAACAAACGTCAATTGTCTAAGAATATAACGTTATTTTTTAAAGCTATCTAATCCTAATACAGACACATGAAACACATCGTTCTTCCCCGCGATACTATAGTGGGAAAAAACGTGCTAGAAAAAATAGCGGGCATAACTAAGGATTATGAGAGCATACTCGTGGTTACCGGCAGGACTACGGCGAAGATTGCCGGAGACAGGGTCACGGACCTGCTTGGCTGCGACTGTTCTGTCGTTGAGAACGGAGCGACCAACGACGAAGTGACCAAGCTCCATGAAAAAATCAGGGAGAACGAGATAACGCTCTCTGTCGCTGTCGGTGGCGGCACCATAATCGACGTGACCAAATTGGCTGCGTTCAGGACAAAGACGGACTGGGTTAGTGTCCCTACGACATGTTCTAACGACGGGATATCTAGTCCTGTTGCCTCTATCAAGAGCAATGGCGCCAGCCTCTCGACAAAAGCCTGCGCGCCGATAGCCATTCTTGCTGATATGAACATCATAGGCAAAGCGCCTTACGAATTCATACGGGCCGGCGTCGGGGATACTATCGCCAAATACTCGGCGGTTAGGGATTGGAAATTAGGCCATATAATCAAGGGCGAGTACTATGGCGATTATGCCTCGAGCCTCTCGATGATGGTCGCAGAGGTAGTTTTAAATAATGTGGCGGAGATAAAGGAAAGGACCGATGTTGGGCTGAGCTGTCTTCTAGAAGCGCTCATCTCTTCTGGCGCGGCGATGGCGATAGCCGGTTCCTCTCGTCCGGCCAGTGGGAGCGAACATAAATTCTCTCACGCATTAGATATGTTGGGTGGTTCTAAGGGGCTTCATGGCGACCAGTGCGGGATAGGCTGCATCATAATGTCCTATCTGCAGGGCGAGGACTGGAAGAGGATTAGAAGCTCGCTCAGGGCCGCTGGTTGCCCAACAACTGCCAAAGAGATAGGCATAGACGAGGCATTGGCTCTCGCGGCTCTATTGAAGACAAAAGATATAAGACCGGAACGTTATACTATCGTGGAACATATCAAAATCGACAAGGAGATTGCAGAAAACGCATTGCACAACACGGAGGTTGTATGAATGAAAGTTTACGATAAACTTCTAGATGCTATAAAGAAGGACGGGGCTGCGCACTTATCCCTCATTGATCCGGATGAGATTAACGGCACTAAAGTCTGCGAGATGGCTAAAATAATCCAGAAATGCGGAAGCGACGGGATTATGGTCGGAGGCAGCGGCGTCGACCTGAACGCCACAGACATCTGCGTGAAGAACCTCAAGAAGGAAGTCGACATTCCTATAATCCTGTTCCCGGGAAACATCACGGGCATATCCGGCAATGCGGATGCGATATTCTTCATGAGCCTGCTTAACAGTCGATCAAACTACTGGCTTTCTCTATCGCAGGCGTTGGGGTCGTATTCAGTCAAACAGTTCGGGTTAGAGGTCATACCGATGGGCTACATCATCGTCGAATCGGGCCAAAAGACCTCGGTCGAGTTCTATGGTGATGCTAACGCTATTCCTCGCGGCAAACCGAAGATAGCCGCCGCTTTTGCTCTCGCCGCTCAGTATATGGGGATGAAAATTGTCTATCTAGAAGCTGGCTCTCGTGCATTGGCGCCTGTTTCTAACGAGATGATAAGGTTCGTCAGAGGCATGATAGATATTCCTCTTATCGTTGGAGGCGGCATAAAGGATGGCAGCGTAGCCTATGAGAAAATAAAGGCCGGTGCCGACATCATAGTCACTGGAACGGCTATCGAGACGGCGGACAACCTTGAGGAAAAACTAAAAGACATAGTCGGCGGGGTCAAGAAAGCCGGAAAGGAAAAGTTAAAATAGCTTGTATGTTTTCTTCCTATCATGGTCGAGGTAGTCTTTCTCGAGGGCCTTGTAATATCGATGCTAGTCGGCGCTCTTCTCGGATTCGAGCGCGAGTACAGCAAAAAGCAGGTGGTCATAGGGTTAAGGAGCTTTTCTCTCGCCTCGCTCTTCGGTTTCTTGTCCATCATACTCTCGAACATGCTTGCAAGCAGCCTAATCATCCTGCTGTCATTCATCTTCATAGCCGGATTCACCGTCCTCATCTATTACACGACGAGCAGGCGCGGAAAGGACCTGGGTTTCACCACGTGCATCTCGCTCCTGATAACGTTCATGCTCGGCATCTTTGTCGGCCTGGGATGGAGGACCGAGGCCATCTTCTTGGGCGTCCTCATCTCAATAATCCTGTTCTCAAAAGAGAGGATGCACCAATTGGTCTCTCGGCTCAACCAGAAAGAAGTCGGGGACCTGCTCGAGTTTCTGGTCCTGCTCGGCATAATATATCCGTTGCTGCCTTCCTCGTTCGACCTGTTCGGGGTTAATGTCCAGCCGCTCATGATATGGGGGATTATAGTCATGATTTCGGTCCTGAACTTCTGCGTGTTCATGGGCGCGAGATACTTCCCTATCCAGCACAAGATAGAATTATTTGGCTTTCTCGGCGGCCTCATCAACACCCAGGCGATTATAGGTTCTCTAATGAACGTCTACAAGCAGAACAAGAAGATGTTCCAGAACGTCGCCAGCGGCTTTATCCTAATCAACATGGCCATGTATCTGAGGAATTTCATTCTGATAACGATAATCGCCCCGGCGGTACTGCTCTATGCCGGGGTCCCTGTCGTCCTTGTCTTGGCGACCCTGATCCCCTTCTCGCGACTATTTCTCTTGATGAAGCACAAGGAGGCCCAGATAAAGATAGACTCGCCTTTCGGCGTCTGGCCCGCTGCTAAATTGGGCCTGGCCATCCTGCTGGTGTTCCTACTCCTGGATTTCTCAATGTCGCTGGGAGGCAATGCGCTCCTGATAACCTCTATCCTGGGCGGGTTGGTCTATTCGCTGGCTGTGTGCGTCTCTCTCGGGACGCTGGCCTTGAATAACGTGATCACTCCTCAGCAGGCTGCTCTGGCATTCATACTGACCAACGCGGCGAGCGTGATAAGCAATTTCTTCGTCCTATATGTCGCCGGTGGCAAAGAACTAGTGCCTAAGGTCAACAAGGCCCTGTTCATCTCGGTGGTCGCATCTATCCTTGGGGTCTTCCTCAGCATAGCCGCTTTTGCGCTAGCCTAATGTCAGTAGGTAGATGAACACATCGCCAAAAATCAGATTCAGAATCAGCGATGCCAGGATATAGGGGACATACTTCGGAAGATCTTCGCAGACCATGACCGTTGCTATCCTGTATTTCCTGGCTCTCTCTTTTATCTTCATGAGCTCTGTAGGCGTGAACGTCTTCCGCCAGAGCCCTAGCTTGGCGATAATAGTTTTGCTCATTGACTCTAACGCCAGAACATCATCATCGTTCAGATAGGTTATTTTCTTCTTCCTGGCAAAGAATAGCACGACTATATCGTCCTTGAAAGGGATTATCATGAGGGCGAAGAACATCGGGATGAATATCAGCGCTATCGGCGTGGACTTCATGAACCAGATGAAAAGTATGGGCGAGAGTATCGCGCAATAGACTAGACCGGTTAGGATTTTCCTCCGATAGTCTTTAATCTTGTTCCTTTTGGCGGATATCTTCCTCAGGTATATGAGCGGTATGAACAGCATGAAGAATATTCCGGAGAGTATGAAGACAGAAACTATGAACGGCAGGGTTGAAGACACGGGGTTTATTCCTATCGCCTCGGAAAGCGGCCTAAGAGAGGCAGGGTAATATGGTACCAGAAGAGTCAGAGCAGTGAACAGCTTGACGTCCCCGCCGCCCATCTGGCCGAAGATATAGAGTAGAAACCCTAAAGCGAACACTAGAATGCCCAGCCCGATTATAGTCACGGCCTGCCAGAACGGAAAGCTGAACGCGACCAGGATAGCACCTAATCCTATCATCGAGTGAGAGAGCCTATCAGACACATCGCCGGTCTTCAGGTCGGTGTAGGAAGAATAGGCCACTCCCAACAGCGCTACAATGACTCCGATTAGCTCCAGCATATCACTCACTTATCTCTATTACATCAAGCTCTTTCACCATGCATGGCTTCTTAGCCACAGAACTGAACGAAGGCTCTGTCCTGCCGTTATCGCCGCTGACCAGCTCCTTGATGTAGGTGCCTGCTTGCGTCTTGATGATGGCCTTGAATCCGCCCTTGACCAGTTTGCATTCGACAGAGGCTATCTTCCGTTTCCTGATTTTGTCCGCTCTCCTGTGCAGCACTCTGGTGGGCGTCTTCTGCGATATCAGCCTATCGTGGAAATACTCCTCCAAGTTTTTTAAATCTTCCTGACTAATCCCCTTGCACTCTATCAACACATCGTAGGTCTTCTCATGCATCACCGATTTTATCGCCTGGACCTCTTTCCTGCTCGACGGTCGTAAGTCAGATACCTCGACTTTCCCTTTCGCGAACTGGTTTATCCTCTTCTCGAGCTTCTCCAGGTCCAGTTCCCTCTTCCTGGGCCCGAATATCTCCAGCACGAACGGCCTGCCCTTACCTAACATTCTCGCATCTATGTCCTCGCGTCCTTCGCCATGAAAGCTTGACGACTTTCCTCCAGTCTCCTCAAGGACTTTTTCGGCGATGAGCTCCTCCACGGTCTCCTTATACTGTTTGCCAGAGCCTCCGCATTTGGGACAGCCCCGGCCCTGGCATTCGCGACACGGCCATTTTGTCTGCGGTATCCCCCTGACCAGTTTCCTGTATCTGGCATAGAGGTAGAACGGATTCATTTTTGTTTCTATTCTGGCCCTCTTGAAGTCTATCGTGAAAATAACGTCAGGAAAACTGAATTCGGCGTTCTTCTTAGTCCATTCCCAGACCATCAGGCCGAATGTCCTATTGATCTCCCTCTTTATCGGCTCGACGAACTCCATGCCTATCTCCTCCCAGAGCTTTTCTTCTCGCTCGATCAGCTTTTTGTCTATCTTGCAGCCGACGAGATAGGTCTGGAAGTCGTGCTTTTTGTATTCCTTCTTGAGCAGCTTCTCGTATTTGTCCAATTCGGCAAATATCCCGCCGCATAGGACACAGGTCTTTAGCAGCTTTGGCTTCAGTTTCTTCTTCAGCCCCTTTTCCATGTCTTTCTCTGCCTTGGCTTTTCGTATGGCTGCTCCAACCTGGTCGTTAGAGTACTCTCGGAACTTGTTGCGGAACTGGCGGCCCAGGCAATGGTCGCACACTTTCTTCGCTAGAATGATGTCTCTCGTTTCCAAAAGATTCATTGCATCCCCTTGAACTGCTTCATCAGGTTGCCCATCGGCCCGCCAATGCGCTTGCCTTTCTTGATCTTCTTCAGCATCTTCTTGCTCATGTCGAACTGTTTTAGTAACTCTCGGACATCGGACTCCGGCCTACCAGAGCCGTGAGCTATCCTCTTTATCCTATCGCCCTTGATTACCGACGGGTCCTCGAGCTCTTTCTTAGCCATAGAATCCATGATGAATTTGTAGGATTTCATCTTCTCCTCGCTGGTCTGGACAAGCTCCTCGGGCATGGCCGATAGTCCGAGCATCTCGAACACTTTCTTGAGCGGACCCATCTTCTTCATGGCCTCCAGCTGCTTATAGAAGGTTTTCAGCGTATAGTCCTCGCGCAATAGATCCTCTGGTGAGAACTCTGATTCTTCGGCCGCTTCTTGCGCTTTTTTCAGGAGCTCGCCAAGATCCGGGAACCCTAAAAGGCGGGAGACAAACTTTTCAGCATTAAAAATCTCGAAATCCTCCATCTTCTCGCCGGTGGATATGAAGGTCACAGGGACTCTGGCTACGTAACAGGCAGATAGAGCGCCGCCCGCCTTTCCAGAGGCATCGGTTTTAGTGGCAATAACTCCCGTCAACCCTAGCGCCTGATTGAAGGACTCGGCCTGCTTGACCGCTGTCTGGCCGATATCCGCAGATATGACTAGATAAATCTCATCCGGCTTGAGCAGGCTCTTGATCTGCTTTATCTCATCAGTCAGTTCTTTGTTGAGAGAGTCGCGTCCTGCCGAGTCTACAATAACCAGGTCATAGTCTCTTGTCTTGTCCAGGTTGTCCTTGAGTATCTTTATAGGATTTTTTTCGTTGTCCTCGCCAAAGACAGGCACCTTGACCTGTTGTCCTATCTGCTTCACCTGGTCATAGGCAGCGGGCCTCCAGACATCTGTAGTCAGGATGCACGTCTTTAGGCCTCTCTTCGAATAGAACTTGGCCAGTTTGCCGCAGGCGGTCGTCTTTCCGCTGCCAAATAGACCGACCAATAGGATTTTGTGCTTGTCCATTCTAGGAGTATGGCTCTCTCCGCCCAATATCTCGGTCAGTTCGTCGTAGATTATCCTTATCAGATGCTCTTTCCGTGATAGGCCGGGCGGTAGCTTCTCGTCTTTCGCCTTTTCCTTGATTTCTTTCGATAGTCTCTGGACCAGTTCTATATTAACGTCGGAAGAAATCAGTATTCTCTGGATGTCATTGGCTATCTCTTTTATCAGACTATCGTCCACTGTCCCGGCCCGAGTAATCTTCGCCAGGACCTCTTTCATCTTGCCCAGCATAACTACACTTTCTTTCCTTTCTTCACAAACCAGTAAGTGATTAGCGAGAGCCTTATGCCCGGCTGGATCTCTTTTCCGGTCTTCCTTGCTTTGCTCTCCTGTTCCCGGATATAGCTGTTCAGCTCTTTCTGCTCGGCAAGGGACAGCTTCTTGATGTCTCTGTCAAGTTTCGCTCTCATCGCTCTACACTGTTCCATAGTCAATTTAGTCGGCAATGAAACAGTCCTTTTCTTCACTACTCTCTTCGGCATCAAATCACCTTTTCTATGAACCAATTATCATCAAACGGCACTATGTTGTCCAGCTCTTGGCCCGTGGTGATGAAGAGCACTGGTTTTTTGACTATATAGGCCACGGACAACAGGCTGCCGCCCTTGACATCGCAATCGACTTTGGTCATTATAATCCCGTCGAGCCCTATCGCCTCATTGAACTTCTTCGCTTCCTCTAATGCAGCATTGCCAGCCAGGGCCTCTCCTATATAGATTTTCATATCCGGTTTAGCCACTCGGACAATCTTCTTCATCTGCTCCATTAGGTTGACATTGAGCTCGCTACGGCCGGCAGTATCTATCAGGACCGCATCGACCTTATGCGCTTCGGCGTACTTTATCGCATCAAAACAGACGGCAGCAGGGTCGCTACCATAGTTCTGCTTTATGACCTTCACGCCGACTCTTCCGGCTATCTTCTCAACCTGCTCTATAGACGCGGCTCTGAAAGTGTCAGCGGCGGCTATTACTGACGATAGGTGGTTTTTCTGCATGTATTTGGCCATCTTGCCTATAGTACTGGTCTTGCCATGACCGTTAGGACCAAGAAACAGTATCACGAAGGGCTTCTTGTGCTTGACGTGGGAGACAAAATCTATCTTCTCTTGTTTCAACACATCGCGCAGGCTCTCTCTTATAGCCGATTCGGAGACTTTCTTGACATCGTCCTTGCCTGATAGCTCTCTCCCGACAAGCCTCTTCTTTATGTCCTCGGCGATCTTCTCGGCGACGGATATAGCCACATCGGCCTCCAGCAATGACAGCGTGAATTCCTCTAACAGGCTGTGGACGTCTTCCTCTTTAATTATAGCCTTTCGGACGATGGCTTTCTTCAGTTTAGTCGCCATGGTCAGTCGTGGCTCTATCTCTCTTTTCTCTTCGACAGAAATAGGCTTGACTATATTCTCTAAACTCTCTTCCTCTTTCTTAAAAAATCCGCTAATCTTCTTCTTCAGGAAATCAAACATATTGACCAACACTGCTCTACAGTTGTTCGGTCAGGCCAGGAATGAAGCTAACCAGTCAATGAACGCGCTTTTTCAGCCAAGTCGTTGTACTGCTTCTCCAGATTGGCTAACATGCCTTGATAATTGCCTATATTGGCCCTTAGGTCGGCCTCTCGCGACTGCAGTATCCTCTCGGCATCAGCAATATCCTTTTCGATGATAGCGCCTGCCCCCACATCCACCAATAGGCGATCTTGCTTGGCTAGGGTCCCTTTCGCGAACATGCCCGAGCCTAATGGATATAGCGAGCTGACGTCCTTCTTCAAGTCTTTAATGGACTCCAGAGAGTTCTTGGTCGTCCCTATCTCAATCAGGCCGCGCTCCATCATCTGTAATTGGCCCTGGGCCGCAGCCATTTGACTCTCTAGATACTTGAGGTTGACCAGGATTTGTCTCATCTCGTTTTCCTTGTTTTTCTCCGTCTTTTCTGCCATTTCTTGTTCACCTACATAATATAGCTATTTGAGCATAAAAACCTCGTCTACGCGCTGCATCTCAGGCCCGCTGGTGTTTTTCCCTACTATGACCCCGCGTTTGTTGCCTATGATGCCCGACTTGACCAAGGGATCGCCGAAATTCAAAGTCCCGATATCCCCCTTTACCTTGAGCACCGAGTGTATCTCTTCCAGCTCTTTCTGGGACGCGTCGCGGTGGGCAAGGAAGCCATGATTGTTAGAGTATATCGCCGAGCCGATCAGGTCCGAGTCAGCTATCCTAATCCGATTGGCAGGTATCTCTTCCACGTTCTTGAGATATCGGCTGCAGACAGCGCCGTGGTCGTTCAGCGAGATCAGGTTCCCTAACGCCGTGTATCTCTCGCTCAGCTGGACAACTTCCGAGACATGCTCTTCCAGGACTTTAATCTCCTCTTTCTCTATTATGTCCGAGACTATTATCTTAGAATTATTAATGCAGGCGAAAATGCCCAATAAGGAAGTGCCGGCGAGAGCGGTCCTGACAACGCTGACCCCGAACTCTGCCTTCAGAAGATGCTCGAACTTAGGCGAGGTGGAATAGGGGACAAAGGCCACGTGGTCGTTCAGAAGACAGAACACCCCTATGTGCGGCGACCCGTTGAACTCCGATTTTATTATCATATCACTCGACAAAATAGGCTCGCGCAAAGTCCTTATAGACTTTTACGTTGAGCTTTATCTTCCTGGGCGGGTTCTTTATGCCTCGTTTCCAGATCGCTTTGTTCACCGAGAGCTCTAGTTTGGTGTCCTTCTTTATGTGCCTCTTCAGCTGCTCCTTCAGGACTCGCACAGCCGCCTTAGCCCTCCTGTTCCTTGGGGCCTTCCACGCCTCGCGCAACGACAGAGTTATGACCTTCTCCTCAAGGACCTCCTCTGGCTTCTTCAGCTCTTTCTTGGCCTCTTTCTTCGCCTCGGGCTTCTTCTCCGGCTTTTTTTCTTCCTTCGCCGGTTTTGCCTCGGGTTTGGGCTCGGGCTTGGCCTCTGTCTTTGTCTCGGCCATCTCCTCTTTCTTCTGCTCGGCCTTCTCATCCTCTTTTATCTTCGCTTTTACCTCTTTCGCGACATCTGCTTTCTTTGCCATAATCATCACTTGGATTTCTTATTGAATTTCGGGTTTCTGTCCTTGTGCTTTTCCAGTCTGGCTCTCTTTTTCTTGTGCTGCGTCTTGAGTCTCAGCTTGTCGAAGCGCCAGTTCCTGCTTCTAGACCTTCTTATGTCCCTGTTTTTAGTCCTAAGATAGACCCAGACCGGCGCTTTCTTGTTCTTCATCTTCGCCCTGACCAGGTGCTCCTTGAACTTCTTGTCCTTGTGTCTCGCCATATACTCACTTTCTTATGATCTTTGTCTCCCGTCTTGTCGAGAGCTTGGTCAATATCTGCTTGAACAGCTCTTCGTTGATCTGTTGCTTCAGCTGGCCCGTCTGATATAGGTAGGCAAGCATGGCCTCTATCTTCTCAGCCTGAAGCGGGTTTGCCGCCCTTATGTTCCCCAGCCGCTCCTGGGCTTTTGGGTCCAGCAGCTTTTGTATCAGCATCTGCCTTTGGAGCTCTTCTTGCTCTCTTTGCTCCTGCTCTTGCAACCTTTGCTGCAGTTCGGCCAGCTTTTTCCTCTTCAAATCTTCTAGTTCGCTCACGTTTCTCCCCTTTGTAGAACTCCATCACCGATTTGTCTATGAACGACCGCCCTTTCGATGTCAGAGTCCTCCCTGTCTTCTCTTTCTTAACATAACCGGCGCTCTCTAGCTGTTGTAGCGCCTTTCTGATTATAGAACCGCCCGCGTCGACATGGTGCTCCGGGCTGCTGCCGTAGGATTTGCTCCGACCATACCACGTTCTGAGCTTGCCAACGCCTATATTCTTCTCGATATACAGCTTGCGCAGGATAGAGGCCGATCTAACATACCAGAAGTCCTTATCCTGTGGCTTTCTCTCGGCGTGTGGCCCTGATTTCGCATAGCCTATCCATGCCGGCGCCTTAATCACGCTATCGCTCTTCAACTTCTCCACTAGCTTCTTTATCAGCTCGTCCGCTGGAGCCTCTAATGCTGATACCATTCACTCACTTTTTTTCTTCTTTAGAACAACCGTAAACCCTATCGTCTTGATGACCTCGGCTTTCGGTAAATTAGAAACCTCGTTTAGTATTTTATCGAAGTCACTTTTCTTAGATTTTAGCACCTTAACCCTTATTAATCCTTTCGCCTTGAGCCGGCTCTGTATCTCTGTTTTAACGCCTTCAGTCAGACCGTTCTTGCCGACGTTGATAGTATCCAAACAATCACTTGTAGATGTATTTCTTCTTGTGCCCGCATTCGAGGCAGGTGTAGACCATCGCCTTAGTGTCTCTATCTGCTCTGATGGCCAGATTAAAGCCCGGCAGCAGGAAAGCGTCGCATTTCTTGCATATCTTCCTCTTCTGCTCACGAGGGATAGTGGCATTATACTTGGACGATAGCTTTTTGGCCAATTCTACATAGCGGCGGGTCCTCTCCGGGTGCTTCTTCAGATTCGCTTCAGCCAGGTCCAGTAGTTTGGCTATCCTTTTCCACGCGGTCTCTTTGACCCACTTAGGCTTTGAGCTTCTTCTCATGCTATCATGCGTCGACAGGGATTTGAACCCTGGTTGTTAGCTTGGAAGGCTAACGTCCTACCACTAGACTATCGACGCTCAGGTTATGTCTTTTCCCCCATAGATTTTGCCCTTGTCCGGCTTTCCCTCACGAAAGGCTAATTTCTTGCCCTTCACATAGGGGGAGATGAATATCAGCCCGATTATGATTAACAGTATGAGCAGCAGGAAGACTATAACGTTCTCCGGCGTCACATTCTGCAGGTCTATGCTTTCCCACCCTTTCTTCAGATAGACTAACGCCGCCACGCAGATGGCCAGCGCGATATACAGGTATTTGCCCATGCTATCAATGGGGCGAGCGAGATTTGAACTCGCGACACCACGGTCTTCAGCCGTGTGCTCTCCCGGGCTGAGCTACCGCCCCGTTGCGGGCCTGACGCGATTTGAACGCGTGACTCCTGGATTAAAAGTCCAGTACTGTTGGCTGTCGATAGACAACTACCAGACTGAGTTACAGGCCCTCTCATTTATAATAAGAATGAGTGTTTATATTCCTATCTAGATATTTAAAAAGGTTATATGATGATAACGGTTTTGAGGCTGGGCCATCGGAAAAAGAGGGACGCGCGGCTGTCGACCCATTGCGGGCTTGCGGCAAGAGCGCTGGGCGCTGATACGATAGTCTTTTCGGGTGAGAAAGACCAGCAGTTACTGGATAGCATAAAAAAGGTCAGCAAGAACTGGGGTGGGAGGTTCAAGGCCAGTTATGAAAAGGACTGGAGAAAGGCTATAAAGAACTTCCGAGGCACTAAGGTCCACTTAACGATGTATGGTCTGCCTATCCAGGACCAGATGAGGAAGATTGGGGGAAAGAGGGACGTTCTCGTCATAATAGGGGGGGAGAAAGTGCCCGGTGAAGTCTACCGCGCCGTCGACTACAACCTGGCTGTAACCAACCAGCCCCACAGCGAGGTGGCCGCCCTGGCTATCTTCCTCCACGAATACTTCGCCGGCCGCGAACTCAGGAAAAGGTTCGACGGGCGTCTGAAAATCGTCCCGCAAGAGTTCGGAAAAAAGATATCCATATAAAGTTGTGTTGCTAATAATATATACCGATGTGATGAAATTAAGGATGGATAATCCATTGGTTGCTGATTTTGTAACTACCAATGCCGGTGACGCGGCGTTCGCGGTCGTGAAGACTCTTGACAATGTCGATAAGGGCCTCACTGACGAGCAGATAACGAAAAAGACCAAGACGGACGTCAATGAAGTTAGAGCTATATTGAACAAGCTCCACTATCTCGGGATTATAGCTTATTCTAAGGAAAAAGCCAAGGAGAGCAACTGGTACAACTACACCTGGTTCCTGAAGAAGGACAGGATTAAAGAGCTAATAGCCGATAGAGCCAACGACGAGATGGAAAAGCTGCAGAAAAAGCTGAAGTATGAGCAGAATTATACGTTCTTCAAATGCAGTAATGGCTGTGAGAAACTTCCTTTCGAGCTGGCATGCGAGTATAACTTCAAGTGCCCAGAGTGCGGCAACGCTATGGAGTCTATGGACGACCAAACGGATAAAGATGCGATAACTAAAAAGATAGCAGAGATAAAGAAGTTCCTAGAATAAGGACTGCTGATTCTTGAAAATACTAAAAAAATCGTACAAAGTAAAAAAGTAATAGTGGTTTTATACTGCTTTGATGTTGTATGACGCGACGTCCTTCTGGCCCGCTAGTCCACCAGTTGCTTGATATGTTGTTGTGACTGTGAACTTATAGAACGAACCAGCGCTCGGGGTAGGCGTTATACCAGTTACGGTTATAACTCCACCAGCAACAGCAGCGTTTCCACTCATCTGCCCGCCTGCTGGGATGACTACTGGTGCCGCGGATAAATCGATTTGTCCATTGACATCGCCACTTACATTTACATTGCTGATCGAAGTCGATGTCCCGGTCTTGTCACCGAGCACTAACCTAAACGTTCCTGCACTAGACAGCTGTTTATCCACTACCTTGAACGCGCTTCCCTCTGACACGGACTCTCCTGACCACTTTGCTGGGTTGAAGACTCCATAGTACCAGAGTACTGCTAATACTACTAGAATTACCAGGATTGCCCAACCATAGGTAATGAGGTACTCTAGTGCTGTTTGACCTTTCATTAACTTTCACCTCTTAATATATAATAGCAATTAACCAAGAACTATTTATAAAGCTTTCGCTTATCGCAGTATATCGGCGAAGGCGGTGCTGACCAGGAGATAGCCGATGAAATAGACGGCTAGAGCGGCAGTCACGAATATGGGTATGTACCGTATCCCCTTCCTCGAGGCGCCGTACTTGATCATGCCTATCGATAGGGAGCCGAAGAACGTGGTTATGATTATGCAGGCTACGGCGAATATCCTGACCTCCTCGAAAGTCAGGGAGTTCTCCTGGGACATCTTTAAGACAGAGGTATCACCCTGCTGCTCCAAGCCAGCGTAGCCGCCGCCAGAAGGTCCGCCGCTCTGCTGGGACTGCCATATCTTGTTGGTCGCTTGGACGTAGAAGCTGGAGACGGCGAAAAGCATCGGTGCGGCCAGCACAGAGGCGAAGATTATGAAGATAGTATACATGGTTGTGGCAGCGGTTATCTCGCTCCTGAGCGCCTGGTTGGTCCTTATGTCGCCCGCTATCTCTGTCAGAAGGTTGGCGAGAGCTCCGCCTAATTCTATGCCTTGAATCAGCAGCAGATAGGCCCGGTCAAGGATGACTGATTTGACCCTCTTCGCGGACTCGGTTAAGGCGGTAGTAATGGGCTTTCCTCCCAGCGTCTCAGCTGCCATCTTCCTGAGCTCTTTCTCGAACGGGCCGAATTCTGGTCTTGCGCACAGCCAGAGCGCTTTGTCCACAGTCATGCCTGCCCTAATGTTGGCTGCGATTAGCTGTAAAGCCTCTGGAAGATAGTTCTCGATCTGAGAGGCTCGGGCATCCGACAACAGCGCTATCCTGACATAGAAGAAGGCCATGATGATTGCGCCGGTGATAAACCCGAGGGGCAATGCGTATAATAGTGGCGCGCCTATATTGAGGAAGAACATTATTGAAACGAAGCCAGACAAGACGGATAAGAGCAGGGTGAAACCGACATAGGTTCTTGCATCTATCTTGAGGTCGGCAGTTATCACATACTGCTCGTACTTCTTTACGATTCTCTTGGGAACTATCGACGAGACTTTGACATAGACTTTTGAATACACGTTCATACTGCTGGCCTCTTGCTTTTGACGAAATTCATGAAGAACAGCTGGAAGCATAATAGGAATGCGGCTATCATCGGGTAGATTATCTTCGGGATCAGGGCCCCGGAGAATGCGGATATGACCACAAGGAAGGTCACTCCGAGACTGGGAATGATGACAGCGGCCACCATGTAGATCATGGTCCAGGGATTGAGCTCCTGGCCATAACGTCTTATTGCGGTGATCTGCTCTTTGGTCAAATCATCTATAATCGCCCTGAGCGCATCGCCGATATCTGCGCCACTGGTGATGGCGTTGCTGATCTGCCAGAGGCCCCTCCTGAAGGCGAATGACGGGTTCCTCTTCACCGAGTCGTTAAGGGCGTCGACCTCTTTCGCGCCGGTGTTCATGTCCTTGATGATGCGCTTGAACTCCTGGGAGCACTCGCCATAGCCTTTCGTTATGCCGGCCATGGCATTGAACAGAGGAACGCCTGACTTTACCTCAATCAGCAGGTGCCTTAGCGCCGGGACCAGGTTCTTCTCAAGCTCCCTCATTCGCCTTTTTGCGACTATCTTGGGGTAATAGGTCCCGGAGACCATCATAAACGCGCCAAAGGCCAACGCCAGAACTATGTTTATCGGGAACAGGTTTATCTCAAGAACGATGCCGAGAAAGACAAAGACAAATAGGATCATGACGAGGTAGAACAGGGCGGTTATCAGGACTATCGAGATGTACTCCCTCACGTCTATATCCATCTTCGCTTGTGCCAGGTCCGACTTCAGCGATGGCACGGCCTTGTTTATCGGGTCGGCAAAGACATAGAAATACTTGGAAAGCCGCTCCATGAGTTTGGGCGGAAGAGGGGCGAACGGCAGTTTGTTCATTTACTAACGATCTCCTTCATCAGGTTCTCGTCCAATATCTCAGAAGGCCTCTTGTTCTTTTCAGCCACGCCTATGACGAAGTCCTTGTCGTCGTAGTAGTCGGCTATGACTTTTCCCACCGTGTTTACTGAGGTTATCTTGTTCTTCAGCAGCCAGTTGAGGATGTTCTCCTTGTCCTTCATGTCGCTGTTGAGCTCTTTGTTGGTCATGCCGGTGTGCATCCCGACCTCGTCGAATATCCGGCTGCTGGTCCATAGCTTCTCCAGAGTGTCTGTCTTTGGCTTCCAGCGGTAGAGGACATTCACTCCGACGAGAGTCTCGCCCGTCTCTTTGTAGGAGGGCACTACTTCAGCGACCTCGAACGTCCTTCTTATATTTAGTCTTCTGTGCCTGTATTGGACCAAGATTAGATGAAGAGATTCTAGCATGGCCTCAGGCAAGTCTATGGGTGGGTTGGTCAATCTCTGCTTTACCTGGTCGGAAGTATCAGCGTGGATAGTCGAATAGACGGAGTGACCAGTGTGCATTGCTTCGAACAGGACTTCGGCCTCGCGCTGGCGCCTGATCTCACCGAAGACAATCCTATCGGGCCTCATCCTTAGGCTGTTTATCATCAGGTCGAGCATCGTGACCTCTCCTTTCCCTTCCGGGTTTGGCTCTCGCGTAGTCAGCGGGATCCAGTGCAGGAACGAGGGCAGCGTCAGCTCTCTCGTGTCCTCGATACTGATGACTCGGTGGTTTGGCGGTATGAACGGCAGTATGGCGTTCAGCATTGAGGTCTTTCCGCTCGCCGTGCCTCCAGAGACGACTATGTTCATCTCGTATTCCATGCATAGCCAGACCAGCGAGGCTATCTCCGGGTTGATTGTCTTTATCGTCGGATCCAGGAAATTGACTATCGTCCAGGGGTTCCTAGCGAACTTCCTTATGGTTATCGTGTTGCCCATGGAGGATATAGGGAATAGAGTGGCGTTGACTCTGTCACCGGACAGCAGGTGCGCGTCCATCAGGGGCGTCAGGTTGGTTATCTGCCTGCCTATCTTCCTTCCGATGATGGAGGCGTAGTTGAATATCTGCTCCTCTGTGGGCACTACAACGTTTGTCTTTAGCCAGCCCTGCTTTATGTGATAGACCCAGACCGGATCTCTCGAGTTGTTGATCACGATCTCCTCGAGGTTCGGGTCGGCGAGTATCATCTCCAGCGGCCCTAGCCCGAGCATCTCATGGACCAATCGTCCTGTGAGTGTGCTCTGCGCCACTTTATCCAACTCCGGGAACTCTTTCGCGATGAGCATCTTGGTGCTTTCCATGAACCTCTTCTTGATAGCCTCGGACTGTTTCGGGTCGAGTATCTCAGATATATGGACTGTGACCGTCTCAACCAGCTTCTCTCTCAGGAACTGCAGCACTATGTCTGTGGCTTTCTCCACCTTCGGATAGGTTATCTCATATATAGGCACATACTCTTCGTCCACTTCGAAGATGTTCACGTTGCATTTTACTTCATCCGCCACAACGAAATACTGGTCAAGTTTTTTCATATCCCTCACTCTTTCCTGATAAATCTGAATAACCGTAACAGCTTTGAAAGATTGAACCCTGCCGACCTCTTGTGGGTAAGCTCCACCTGGGGCAACAGCTCATCGACCCTTCGCCTCAGAGAGGTGACCTGAGCTATGAACTTCTCCTCCTTCTTTTTTGTCTCGATTTGGTCCTTGTCGGCTTTCGCCAGGTAATCATAAAATGTCCCTAACGCCTTGGATTTGGCTACCATGGTGGCTTTCTTGTCTATCGTCAGGACGTCTTTCTTGAACTCGTCGACGGAATGCCCTAGTTCCTTCTTGTCCCCCTGCAGCCCAGACAGCTCTTTCTCGTAGGACTCGAGCTTTTCATGGAGCAGCTTGAGGTCGTTGAACAACGGGACGAACTCTTTCTTGGTCATGGTCTTGGCTTCGCCCATCTTCTCGCGGTACCTATTCTCTATCTCCTTCATGTCATAGTCTAGCTCTGGCACTTGTTCAGCGTACTTGAGAAATGCGCCCTCCAGTCGTTGCTGCTCTTTCTTCAGCTCCTCTTTCCTTATCTTGAACTCATTCAACTTGTTGACCAGCTCTTTTTCAGAAAGCGGCTTCGAGACCAGAATCATGCCGTGGAGCGGCGAGTACTTTATCCGTATCATGTCGCTCTCTTCCAGGGGCTTGGCCCATTCCTCTATCTGGTCGAGTGAGAGGCCGAGCGCGTCTGCTGCCGTGGAGCTGGTGACCTCTCCTTTCGTATAAACATAGTCAACTAGCTCGTCGACCTTCGTCTCTATGGTGTCTTTCTTCATGCCCTATCAACCCTGTCTGTATCGTAATTCACTGCAGTCGTCTCTATCTGCGCCAAGTAATTAATATAGAAATCACTTGTATTTAATATAAGTGTAGTATTGGTCATGGCCACTACATTGTGCAAATCTATGTCTAAAACTTGCGGGAGATTGCCTACTTCAACTTTTATGAAATAGGCGCCAGTCACATTCTTTACATCTATGTTGTCCACACTGCCTGAGCCGGAACCGCCGATATCGAAACAGTTCTGCTTAAGCTGGTAGAACCCGCCTCGATAGTCGGCGATGGTCAGATTGAAATATAGTCTATAGTCGGTGCTTCCAGTGCATTGTCTATTTGGTGTGAACTTCTCACAATCGGTTGATGCGGACGGGTTTACCGGCTTGCAATTTATGTAGGCATTGGAGACGTTAACTGTCAGGAATACCTGGACTATGGCGCTCGCATTTTCTATCGGGCAGGTTATGAAGAGCCGTCTCTTTGCCCAAGTAGGATAGTAATACTGGATGTTCTGCGGCATGATAGTTATCACTGGCGGAAGGGTACCCAAATCCATGTCTGCGCCTTCTGGAGAGAGGAATTTGACATCCAAATCCGGGCTCTCGTAATAATTCTTAATGAATAGACCATAGTGGTGGAGGAATGATTCGATGCCTTCTGAGGGGAGCTGGTCTAAGAAAGACACGGAATTGTCCTCTTTTGTGATTAATAGTGCAAAGGCCCTGTTGATATCGTCCCTGATGTCGGACCAGGCATGCGTCACTTTTTCAGCGGCCAGAATTTGCGCGATTTTGCTCAGGTCAGAATCTTGCTTTGCTGCAAAGTTCTGCACATAGAGCAACATGACTATCAAAATAAGGACAGTCGTGACGGCGATAATGAATCCTTTAGCCATATGAAATCACCAGTTCGGCCAATCCAAAGTCGGCATTCAGGATATCTGAGAATACCCGTTTGATATGCGTCTCTTGAGTTCCACTTAATGTTCCTCTAGTCACGTGAAATGATCTCGTTCGCGTAAATACATCGCCGCTTCCATGATAGATGCTTATATTAAGGTCGGCATTCACGTTTCTTGGCAGCTTGTCGAGGTAGGAAGACAACATTACCTGCGCATTGGCGTCGCTTTGGGGGAATATTTGGTAGAAAACTCCGTCCTTATCAAGCGAAGTCATGAACGTGTTGCCCATCTCTGAGAGCCAATAGGTCTCTTTCGGCACGTTCATCTCAAAAGAGTACACTACGAAAAAGACTGCCAGTATCGATACCGCGAACAGCGCATCCAATGTGAAGATAAATGCTTTTTTCATTTCCACACCGTTACATATAGCCGTGATAAAGTATTGTTGAACGAGACATAGGACATGATTACTGCAGATGTATTCGGAAGGACCGGCCGGAGACCTGTCGAGTTGATTGTTCTGTCATCTGTCTTGGTAAGGTTTATGAAAACTTTGTATTCCGGGATGCCGAGCATGACTGGCAGAGAGTTGTTATCGATTTTCATGAGTTCTATGAATTTTCGCTGGTCTATTACGTTCAAATTCTTTGCAAGGCCTATTATCGTGACATTCGCGCTGTTCCAATTCGCCGGATATCCCGACCCGTCGATTAGGTAGAAGGTGGTTAGATAAGCGGCTTTTTCGACCGCCATTTTTGCGTCTGAATCTCCGACGGTTTTAAGCATTATCCCCCACTGCGAGTTTATCGCGACCATTATCATTACAGCGATCACCAATGCCAATATCAAATCCGTGGTTACAATCTGTCCTTTATACAATTTTGACAACTCCTTGGGAATTATTCAACAGGTGCGCGGTCAGGGTAAGGGCGAACGGTGGAAGGTTGCTGTTGTAAGAGACGTTCTTCGCCCTGTACTGGCAGTATACGTTTCCCTTGTCCCACGCCAGCTGCACCAACGTCTCGCGAACCGTTACTGTATAGGGCACGCCGTATAGCCTCTGGGGCAGTAGAACTTTTTCGCTGAAGCCGTTTCCATTGTAAGCTACCGTGTTAATTGCGTTACTCAAATCCGTGCAGGTGCTTCTTGCCAGATAGTAGGTCTGGGCGTAATTTGACTGTTGTATCCTCGGGTAAAGCACGAAATTGTACAGCAGAAGGACGAAGACTAAAATTACTCCAATCGCCATCATAGTCTCTAGAGTGGTTTGGGCTTTTCTCATTTCATTCACGGGGCGCTTGCATTGATGGAGACGTTGCCATAAGGCGTCAGAGTGAAGGTCATGACGTGGTAACCCCAGTAGGGCGGGAGCCTGCCGCTCACGTTGCATTTGGCTACGCCCATGATCGGATAGGCGCCGCCCCCCATGGCGGTATAATTCATCATTATTGTCTTATTCACGAGACGAGAGCTCTCGGGATGATAACCTTTCGGGATGTAGACGTTTGCAGTCAGCTTGGAGCCGGGCGACTGCGCATAGACAGTATTGACTGACGTGATTATGGTGTTCATGGCAATGTTCGCTTCTCCCTTGGTCCTAGAAAGCTCAAACTGTTCATTTGCGTAATAGAAAAGAGGGACCAGAATTGTGATTACGAGCGCCACTACGACCATATACTCCAAGCCTATCTGCGCTTTCATGCGCTAAAAGAGGAAAGATTGCTATATAATTCTTTCTTCCTGCAAGTGTTTGTAATAAACTTAAAAATAGTGTATAATCCGTACTTAAATGCCAAACTAGGTTAAGAAATCGAACATAAGCCTATATAAGAAACGTCTCCCTATTCAATACTTCATCTAATTGCCTTACGATGAATTCAAAAAATGATGCAAGTGATACCCAATGCCCGAAAACAAGAAAGACGCAACAGACCTATCGCTCTTTGTCAAGGTTTCCAGTGGTGATGTCGGGCCGTGGAACAGGCAGAAGATAGTCAAGGCACTCCTGCGCGAGACCTCTATTTCTCCTGAACTAGCCGACCAGATCAGCCTGGAAGTAGAAGAAGTCATCAAGAATTCCAAGGTAAAATACGTGACTTCTCCGCTTATCAGGGAAGTAGTCAATGAGAAACTGATTGAGCACGGCCTAGAAGAAGTGCGGATGCAGCACACGAGGCTTGGTCTGCCGATATACGACGTGGATGAGATAATCGTCCAGCGCAACAAAGAGAACGCCAACATCCCGCATGGACCAGAGGCCACTAACCTGACTCTCGCCGAGGCAATCAAGAAACAATACGCTCTTCTCAAGGTCTTCTCGCCAGATATATCCCTGGCACATGAGAGAGGCGACTTCCATCTCCATGACCTGGGCTTCGTCGACAGGCCCTATTGTTCCGGCAATTCTATCGAGTATATCAAGAAATTCGGCCTTAACCTGCCTAATGCCCTCTCGATAGCCAAGCCAGCCAAGCATCCAGAGGTCCTGTTGCTCCATCTCATAAAGTTCTCAGCCGCTTTACAGGGTAATTTCAACGGCGCGATAGGCTGGGATGCCGTTAACCTGTTCTTGGCCCCTTACCTGCACGGGCTGGATGAAAAGAAATTGGAGCAGCTCGCCCAGATACTGATATTCGAATTCGCACAACAGGCAGTCGCTAGAGGCGGCCAGTCGATATTCTCCGACCTCAACATGTACTGGGAGGTGCCTAAGCATTTTGAGAACGTCCCGGCGATAGGGCCTGGAGGAAAGGACACAGGCAACACCTATTCCGACTATCTCGAGGACGCGCAGCGCTTTGCCACAGCCATGTTCCGCGTCTATCTCAGTGGCGACGCCTATGGCCGGCCGTTCTTCTTCCCAAAGCCAGATGTCCATATCACGGAAAAGTTCTTCAAGACGGAAGGACATGAGGAGTTCCTGCACCTGCTTTCTGAAGTTGCGTCTGAGAAAGGCAATCCCTATTTCATATTTGACCGTGGCGAGACTGCAAAGATAAGCGAGTGCTGCCGCCTGTCGTTCAAGCTGGATGAGTCAGACCTGAACGATGCCAAGACGCCGTGGAAGATGAGGTACTCGGCCATGCAGAACGTGACCCTGAATCTGCCCAGGGTAGCCTATGAGTCGAACGGCGACGATGGCAAGCTGTTCGAAATCATGACCAACCGGCTGGAGCTCATGGCGAAAGCCCACCAGCAGAAGAAAAAGTTCATCGAGGGCCTTTTAGGATATAAGAATCAGGGCCCTCTAGGGATGCTGACCATGGATGTGGATGGAGAGGCGTATTACCGGCTAAGGAGAACAACGTTCCTAATCGGCATGGTCGGCCTGAACGAGATGGTCCAGCACCACACAGGGCAGCAACTGCACGAATCCAACGACGCGTTCAAGTTCGGGCTGAAGGTAATTTCCTATATGGAGAGCGAGGCCAATAGGATGTCAGAAGAAAGGGGCATGAAGTTCGTTCTGGAACAGACGCCGGCTGAGTCTACCGCCTACCGCCTAGCGAAGCTGGATCTGGAGCATTTCAACAGGCATGCGAGCAAGACCGTCAAGGGGGTTATAGAGAAAAACGAGGTGTACTATACCAATTCTACTTACCTGAATGTCAGCGAATCTATAGACCCCGTCGAGAGGGTCAAGAAAGAGGGGAAATTCCATCCGATGATACACGCCGGCTCCCTGACCCACATCTGGTTGGGAGAAGCTAGGCCGGATCCCGAGTCGATAGCCAGTTTCGTGACCAAGACGTTCAAGAACACTACTAATGACCAAATAGCCTTTAGTCCTGAATTCACCAGTTGTCTGGACTGTGGAAAGACTGTAAGAGGATTATACTAGGTGGTTTGATGGAAGGAAAATGTCCGTGTTGCGGGAGTAACAGAGTAGAGCATATGACGAGAGTCACAGGCTTTTTCTCCAAAGTCGAGGGTTGGAACAAAGGAAAAGAAGCAGAACTCAGAGACAGGAGAAATGCCATACTGGGGAATAAGAAAGCATTTGGAGGAGTCTAGATGAAATTTGCCTATCAGACCAAGCTAGTGAAGTTTTTCAGCAAGGATAGCTGCCCCAACTGTCCGCCGGCGAAAGAGATCGCGGAAGACCTCAAGAGGCGTGGGGTTATAGTCCAGTATTTCGATGTCGATAGTGTCGATGGGAGGGCCGAGGCGATGTTCTATGATGTGATGGGAACGCCCAGCACTGTTCTGGTCGACGAGAGAGGCAACGAGCTCATGTCATGGCGCGGGAAAACGCCAGACAAACAGGCGATATTGAGCGTTTTCGAGGAATAGCATGGAGATAAGGGGCTTCATCCCAACGTCTATGGTGGATTGGGACGGGAAAGTTGTATCGACGGTATTTACCTCTAAGTGCAACTTTGAGTGCAACTTCTGCCACAACCACGAGCTGATCTATAGCCCGGAGAAGTTCGACGTCATACCGGAAGAGACGATATTCAACCACCTGAAGGAGAACGCGGACTTTGTCGACGGCGTCTGCATAACCGGCGGCGAGCCAACGCTCCAGAGCGACCTCTATGGGTTTTGCGAGAAGCTGAAGTCAATGGGGATGCTGGTCAAGCTCGATACGAACGGCAGCAATCCCCTTCTGCTTAAGAAACTAATCCAGAAAAAACTCATCGACTATGTTGCGATGGACATCAAGGCGCCGGTGAACCCGAAAAAATACGAGAGGGTGAGCGGCGTCAGAAGCAGCTACCTGATAGACAATGTCAGGGAGAGCATACAGATGCTGCTGAAATCGGACATAGACTATGAGTTCAGAACGACTGTCGTCCCTAGCATCCACACGAAAGAGGACCTGAAAGAGATGGTACGCTCGCTAAACGGGTGCAAGAAGTATGTCCTGCAGAAGTTCCAGCCCGAGCACGCTTACAAAGACGAATTGAGGAAAGAGAAGAGCCAGAGCGATGCAGAGATGGAAGAACTAGTAAAGGTTATTAAAAAGTACGTGCCTAATTCCAAGTGGAGGGGTAAGTGATGGTCAAGCTGAGTGTCGATAAGAACACCTGCATAGGCTGCGGCGCCTGCGCTGCGCTGTGCCCCGATGTCTTCGAGATGGGCAGCGATGGGAAATCTCATGTGAAGAACGCGAAGGCCTGCGCCAAATGCGACTGCAAAGCGGCTGCCGATGGCTGTCCTGTTGGAGCGATAAAGTATAGCCCCTAACTGACTATCTTCCCGTCGTGTATTTTGAAAATCTTGTCTCCTTTTTTGATATATTCCGTGTCGTGCGTCACTATCACGAACGTCTTGTTGAATTTCTTGTTCATCATTCTAAGGTAATCGAATATCTCATTGCCAGTTACTGAGTCGACCTCTCCAGTAGGTTCATCGGCCAGCACTATGATCGGATCGTTGATTAATGATCTGGCTATAGCCACTCTCTGCTGCTGGCCACCGGATAGCTGGTTTGGCGTGTGATCTATCCTATCGCCTAGGCCAAGCATCTTCATTAACTTGATTGCTCTCGTGTTCGCCACACTCTCATCGACTCCGGATGGAATTAGCGGGATGGTTACGTTTTCCAGGGCAGTCAGAGAGGTCATGAGGTTGAACGCCTGGAAGATGAAACCGATCTTCTTTCTCCTGATTGTCGACAGTATGTCTTCTTCCATCTGCGATAGCTTTTTG
>Ga0315279_10001456_pt1 | contig 39405 bp, 28 predicted proteins | sample YL17G06_20_MG_FD_203694 | JGI IMG/M metagenome (GOLD analysis project Ga0315279, IMG submission 203694) | Sediment microbial communities from Yellowstone Lake, YNP, Wyoming, USA - YL17G06_20 | ecosystem: Environmental > Aquatic > Freshwater > Lake > Sediment | place: USA: Wyoming | collected...
GGGCTTGGCCGCTGGCAGGAAAGGCTCGGTCAAGTTCCACTGTTCATCTGTCAGATCGCTTGGATAACTCCTTCTGTCCATATATCAGTTATCGGACAAAAGGTTACTTTTCATACACTTTCTAAGGATTAGAAGAACGCCACTTTGCAAACGTGGGATTAAAAACTGGATTCTTCCCCTTCGTTTTGCTCAGGGCTTCGGCTCACGCGATCAGAATGACGAGCGACATCCTTTTGCAGTTTATATTCGACGGAATCGACCAGAGCTTGCCAGGAGGCTTCAACGATGTTCTCGGAGCAGCCGACCGTGCCCCAGATGGAGGTTTTGTCGCGGGACTCAATTATTACCCGCACACGGGCAGCGGTTCCGGCTCCGGCATTAACCACCCTTACCTTGTAATCAATCAAATGAACATCTTTGATGCCGGGATAGAAATTCTCCAGCGATTTACGCAAAGCACCATCAAGCGCATTGACCGGGCCGTCACCCTCTCCGACAACATGCTCTACCGTGTCGCCAACTTTGAGTTTGACGGTGGCCTCGGTGACAAGCTCGCCGGTTCTGCGCTTCTCGACCTCAACATGGTACTCTATCAGGTCAAAGGACGGCTTGTATGTGCCCATAACCTTCTTGACCAACAGGTCAAAGCTGGCATTGGCTGCCTCGAACTGATAGCCTTCATTCTCAAGCTCGCGGACACGCCGAAGTATCTTCTCGGCCAATTTTGTGTCCTGGGCAACCTTTGCCTTTTCCAGTCCTGCCAAGACATTGGACTTGCCGCTCAGCTCGGATATGAGGAACCGGCGTTCATTGCCCACCAGCTCCGGATCAATGTGCTCGTATGTGCGTTTGTTTTTGCGCAGGGCGTCCACATGCAGGCCGCCTTTGTGCGCGAAAGCGCTCTCGCCGACATACGGCATATTCATCACCGGCGGCAGATTTCCTATCTCAAATATGAACCGCGATACCTCTGTTAGTGTCTTGATCTTTTCCGGACTAAGCACATCAAAGCCCATTTTGAATACGAGGTTAGGTATGACCGTACATAGATTGGCATTGCCGCATCGTTCACCAAGTCCGTTCATCGTTCCCTGAACATGCCGTGCTCCCGCTCGAACGGCGGCCAAACAATTGGCTGTGGCACAGTCGGTATCATTATGTGTGTGAATGCCAAGTGCAATGCTTCCAAACCGCTCGTAGACGACCTTTGTAATTGCGTACACGTCTTCGGGCAAAGAACCACCATTAGTATCACAAAGCACAAGGACATCCGCGCCAGCCTCGGCTGCGGCCTGCAGAACCTTGATCGCATACTCGGGATTATTCTTGTAGCCGTCATAAAAATGCTCGGCGTCAAAGATTGTCTGCATGCCGTGACTTTTTAGATACCGGACCGACTCAGCACAAATGGCTAGGTTGTCATCCAACGAGCAGCCGAGCACTTCCGTGACGTGCATGTCCCAGCTTTTGCCAACCAATGTGCCGGCGGGAGTTTTGCAGGCAAGTATTGTGTTGAGCGAAGTATCGTCCGTGACTTTGCAATCGGCCCGGCGTGTGCTGCCGAACGCCACAATTTTTGAGTTCTTCAAACCGAACTTCGCTACTTGCTGAAAGAACTGCATTTCCTTGGGGTTGGACGCGGCGTATCCGCCCTCGATGTAGTCCAAGCCAAAGTTGTCAAGATACCTTGCGATGGCAAGCTTATCCTCCAAAGAGAAGCTGATGCCCTCGGCCTGCATACCATCGCGAAGGGTCGTGTCATAAATCTGTATCTTTTCCACAATTGGTCCCGTATCCTGGCTACTGATAATCGTCAATTTGGAAGTTACCGTACCTAGCACGCATGCGGAATTCCTATTGGATTTTACCCGCACGCCCAATTGGTGTAAAGCGGAAAAGCCCAGACCAGAGACCGCCATAAATCAGGGTGCATGTCATGTTTGTAGGTAAAGAGAGGTTAGTTCACTGCCTATTATCACAATCCTTAATAGCGGATCGCCTTTTGTCACCTCGACCGAGGCCACAAGGCCGAGCGGAGAGGTCTGCTTTCAAAGCAGATTTCTCCACTCCGGCCCACTCATAGTGGGCCTTCGGTCGAAATGACATACGTTTTCGTATGCAATTTTTACCAACAATCTTGACATGCACCCCATAGATCAGAATTTGTTGAAAACCTATTGCAGGCATTGACGCTGGCAAATATAATGGGGGGTTTGTGTTAATTGTCCGCAGACTGGTAACGTGTTCGATCGGATTGAGATGGTCCTTACGCAAATATTGCAGCCGACGTGCATCAAAGTTCCGCTGAAAGGCAAAGACAAAACCTCCGTAATCTCGGAACTGATTGACCTACTGGATGCCAACAGACTACTGCTCGACAAAAAGAACGCTGCCGAGGCAGTTTTCATGCGGGAGCAAACGCGCAGCACCGGAATCGGCTCTGGCATTGCCATCCCCCACGGCAAATGCAGGGGCGTCCGCGAACTTGTTATGGCACTTGGCATCGCTCACGAGCCGATCGACTTCGAAAGCGTGGATGGAAAGCCGGCATCAATTATCATTTTGCTCGTCTCGCCCGCCGACCAGACTGGGCCACACATCCAGGCCCTTGCCAAAATAAGCAAACTAATGCTGGATGAGCAATTCAGGCAGACCCTCGCAAACGCCCGCACCGCCGATGAGGTGTACCAACTGTTAAGCAACAAGGAGAATCAGTAGACTGTATTCGGTCTGCTGCGAGAGATACTTCGCGGCCGTCATGTAGCAGGTGATGTCTGGTCAGCAGGTTATTCGCCTTGCTTTACAGGGACGGTTTCCCACAGGACCAAGCCGAGCTCATACTTGTTGGCCAGGTCGGACCGCTGGGGCAAAATCCTCACCGCGACACCATGTCGGCCTGTTGTCCTGCAAGACATCAAGCCGGTGAACCAATGTTCGCCGTTCTGTCCGTCTGTCTGTACGTGGTCCATTTTAAGAGCCGACCCAGCGGTGATATTTCCGCCGCCATCGACAGGACCGTGATAAAGCTCGACTGAGATGTCGCCCGGCCTGATATTTCCAAGTTTGACCAGCGCGCTAACGCTGATCTCAGAGCCGACTTTAAGCCTTGGTTGTCTGGGGTTGAGCGGCTCGTAGCCCTGGCCATTCCTGACTTCTACTTTCACATCTTTAAGCGCCAGTTCACACCAGGCCCTTTTCACATGTGCCTTCCAAGCGGCAAATTCTCTGGCCTTGGCCATAGCCTCGGCAGTTAGATACTGCTGCCGCGCCGCAGCCGGATTGTAGAACCTCCGCGTGTACTCGGCGACCATCCTGTGAGTGTTGAAACGAGGTGCAATGTGCTTGATCGAGTTCTTAATCTGGCGAATCCAGGCCCGAGGTAAATTGTCCGCACACCGCGTGTAGTACAGAGGGACTGCCTCATTCTCCAGTATGTTATAAAGGGCGTGCGACTCTACCTGATCCTGATACTCGTGGTCGTCGTAATCTTCGCCGGCACCGATAGCCCATCCTCCCTGAGCGGAATAGCCTTCGCACCACCATCCGTCCAAAGTGCTTATGTTCAACACACCGTTGAGCGCAGCTTTCATGCCGCTGGTGCCGCTGGCCTCCATCGGCCTACGCGGGTTGCTGAGCCAGACATCGACTCCACGGAACATAACCCTGGCCACGTCAATATCATAGTCTTCGAGAAACACTATGCGCCGTCTGACATCCTGCTGGCTAGCGAAGTGAATAACCTGCCTTATGATGTCTTTGCCTTCGGTGTCTTTGGGGTGCGCTTTGCCCGCAAAAATAATCTGGACGGGCCGCTGCTGACTTGTAAGAAGCTTCACGAGGCGTTCCGGCTCTTTGAGCAAGAGATTCGCCCTTTTATAGCCCACAAATCTTCTGGCAAAGCCAATAGTAAATGCCTCAGGGTCGAGAACCTCTTCAGCCCAGTTCAATTCGGTATGATAAGTACCTCTGCGTTTCATCTGATCTTTCAGGCGGTTACGCGTGAAGACCAGCAACTGCTCCTTACAACGTTGATGCACCCGCCAAAGCTGCTCGTCTGGAATGTCATCGACGCTATTCCAGGCCGTGTTGTTGAGCGTCTCGTCCGCCCAACCCGGCTCGAGATACCTGTCATAGAGAGAACCAATCTCCTCTGACAGCCAGCTTCTGACGTGGACGCCGTTGGTTATCGATATGATCGGCACCTCCTTCTCGGGGATGCCGGGCCACAGGCTGCCCCACACCTGACGCGATATTTGCCCATGCAGTCTGCTAACGCCATTTATGTAGCTGCTGAGTTTTATCGCCAGTACCGGCATTTTGAACGGCTCATTGTCATCATCAGGAAGCATTCTACCCAGCGATAAGAACAGGTTTCGATTCATTCCCAGATTAGGGAAGTAACTGCCGAAGTATTTGTCCATCAGCGGCACACTAAACTCGTCCAGGCCTGCTTTTACCAGAGTATGTACGGTAAAGACGTTGCTCGACCTGGTCGCTTCCACGGCCTCCTCGAAACTCATATTAGTCGCGCTTCGCAGTTGCCTGATCCGCTCCAGCGCCATAAAAGCCGCGTGCCCTTCGTTCATATGGCAAACATTGGGCGTAATTTCCATTGCCGCCAGAGCTCTCAGGCCGCCAATACCCAGCATAATCTCCTGACGAATTCGCAGCTCGACGTCACCACCGTACAGAGAGGCGGTGATCATACGATCCGCTGATGAGTTGACGGGAATATTGGTATCGAGCAGATACAGCTTCACCCTGCCGATGGAGACACACCACACTTGAGCTGAGATACACCTACCCGGATATTCAACGCTGATGGTCAAGGCCCGGCCATCGCTTTTTCGGACCAGTTCGATTGGCACAGAGTCGAAATTATTGTCTACATACAACTCTTGCTGCCAGCCATCAACATTCAGGTACTGGCGAAAGTAGCCCTTCTGATAAAGAAGACCAACGCCGACCAACGGAATTCCAAGGTCCGAAGCGCTTTTCAGATGGTCCCCGGCCAGAATCCCCAGACCGCCCGCATAAATGGGCAAGCATTCGTGAATTCCAAATTCGGCGCTGAAATACGCGATCAAAGGCTTTGCGGATTCTGCTGCCACTCTGTCAAACCAGGATGGCCCATTGAGATATGACTTCAGCTTCTCAGCCGCCTGGTTCAATCCGATCAGAAAGGTCTCGTTCTTGCTGAGAAACTCAAGTCTGGCTTGAGAAACACTACCAAGAAGCTTGACCGGATTATGTCCGCAAACAGTCCATAAACTGCCGTCAATACGCTGGAATAGCTCGGCAAACTCGGCGTTCCACGACCAGAACATATTCTTGGCAATCAGCTCAAGGTCTTTTAGGGAATCCGGAAGGGCCGGCAGAACCGTGAAAGTGCGCACACTCGGCATTCTTACCTCCGTACCGTAACCTCTTTGACAACATAGACTAACAACTTAGGGCGAAACCCAAGTCTCCACTGGTTTTTATAATCGGCAAATACGTTCTTTGGCTTAAGTGCAAAAATAGAACAGATGCCGGGTACGAGGACTGCGATGGTCCGATATTTGAGCCGCTTTTGAATTGACAGTCGGACTAAAAAAGGCCTGTTAACCAACAGGCCTTTTTTAACTGCCAGGCTTTCCTCCACTGGTGCCGTACGGAAAGGATTTTGAAGAGAACCCATTACTTCCAGGTGGGTAATCGTTGCTTGCGTCCGAAAGTCCTATCGAGTAGGCATTTCCGGCCCGTCAAGGCCTGATTTCCCTGAGTACGGGTATCGGTTCTTTCAAATACACACTTCCTTTACGCACACCGCAGGGGTCCGCCTGCACTGTCTCTTTTATCAAATCCCGAAACAGAAGTCAAACAAAATACCAGCAAATTCCGGCTATCGATCCCTGTGTAGTCAAAACCACAAATGTTGATTTGGGTCTCGCTGATTGTTTAGCCGTCGCCGGTACAGCGACACCCGCGCGACCTGTCGCCGGTGTTCTGCATACGTTTGTGCCCCCAGCTCACCTACACCGTTCTCAACTCTGCGCCAAGTGCTTCGGCCAGGCGCTGCACGATATCTGCCTGGAAATGGTCGACAATCTCGTGGGTCAACGTGCCCTGCTCGTCTCTAAAACACACAGACAGCGTAACGCTTTTTTTGCCCGGCACGATACCTTTGCCGCGATATATATCAACAAAACGGATGCCCTGCAGCTCAGCAGGAGCATTGTGCGTAACCATCCGGACTACATCGTCCCATCGCACCTGCTCATCGACAATAATCGACAGGTCCCGCTCTATGGCTGGAAATCGCGGGATGGGCCTTACCTTTGCGGGCCTGGACTTTAGAGCAGCAAGGTGCACAAACCCCAGCTCGGCGCCGACTGGTGCGAGGTCAGTTAAGTCAAATTTCCGTCTTACTGCCTGTGAAAAAATTCCTGCCGTTCCGATGGTCTTGCCATCCACGGCGATCTCTGCGCCGGCTTCCGCCCAGACCAGCTCCGCAGGTCTAAACTCAATACGCACATCTCTATCCATACTCTTTATCAGGGCCTCGATTGCACCCCGTAGCTCTCTGAAGTCGGCGTCACAAACCATTGCCAGCTTGGCCTGTTCGATGGGCAGGCTGCTCTTTTTGCCCGTCGGGACGAAGGTATCGGCTATCTCGTATATCTTGCACGGCAGATTCCCAGCGTTTACGTTCGTCTTCAGAACATCCAGCAAAGAATCCAGAAGAGTCTGGCGAAGCAGGTTCATGCTCTTCCTGGAATCATCCCGCACGCTCATATAATTGCTGCCGCCGGGCGTAAAAAGCTCTGCAATAGAACTATCAACAAATCCTACATTAATCGTCTCGTAAAACCCGCAGGCATCCAGGTGCGTCCGCAGTGACTCAGCCAATTTCTGATGTGGATCAACCGGCACAGCTTCTATCTCGATCTTTCGCTGTGTAGGTATCTTGCTGTAGCCATAAATGCGCGAGACCTCCTCAATTAAATCAACCTCGCGATAAACGTCGCTACGCCACGAAGGCACTGAGCAAATTATCAAGTCTCTTTTCAGATTGGGCTTGAAACCTAGCGCAGCCAGAATTCTGACCGCTTCTTCAGGCGGCACTTCAATACCAAGTAGCTTGTTCAAACGCGAAAATCGCAGCGTTACTTGATTCTGAGCCTTTTTCTTGGGGTAAATATCGACCACACCTCCGGCTACTTTTCCGCTGGCCACTTCGGTAATCAATTGTGCGGTGCGTTTGGAGGCCCAGTCTATCATCTCAATATCAACCGTCCGCTCGAATCTAAAAGCGGCTTCTGAAGCAAGCCCCAGCCTGCGAGAAGTCCTGCGGACACTTACCGGATCGAAGTATGCATCTTCCAGAAGAATGGTCCCGGTGCTACCGCCGACCTCAGTATCCAATCCGCCCATGACTCCGGCTACCGCCACGGGCCCTCGCGGATCGGCGATAATCAGCATATCCGTGTCCAGATCACACCTTGTGCCGTCGATGCTGACCAGCCGTTCGCCGGCAGCAGCTTTTCTGACGATTATTTTGCCCTGGGCTATTCGGTCGTAGTCAAAGGCGTGCGGCGGCTGACCGGTCTCCAGCATCGCATAGTTGGTGGCATCAACCACATTGTTGACGCTTCGCACGCCGACCGCTTCAAGCCGATTCTTTAGCCAGTCCGGCGAAGGACCGACCTTAACCTGCTCAATAACGCGGGCCGTGTACCGGCCGCACAAAGCCGGCTCAAGAATCTCAACGCCGGCAAATTCAGTGACATCTTTATCGGCTTCGTTCAGCTTAACTTGCGGCATCGTCAGCTCTTTGCCCATCGCTGCAGCCAGCTCACGCGCAATGCCAATATAGCTCAGACAGTCGCCGCGATTACTGGTTACCTCTACGTCGATTACAGCATCGTCGCCGAGATATTCTATCCCCTCGCAGGGAAGTCCCACGTCGCTAAGAGTCTCGGCAATCTGCTCTGCAGAAAACCCGCCGGTCTCAACATAATCATTCAACCAACTCAGCAAAATCCTCATGGCAATACCCTAATCTTCGTCAATAACCATGTCAACGATTTAGTTGCCAGAGACTCGCCGGATAAATATACTTGATATTAAAAGAGACTGCGAGTTGTGCCCCGCACATAGTCGCGGCGACACAAATCGTAATCATTTGGAAGGTATCTATTATGAAAAAACACATGGCAAACGACCGGAAAGCAGTCAGAATTCTGTATTCTGTATTCTGTATTCTGTATTCTGTTTTTCTTATTGGCGGCTGTGTGGAACGCAGGCTGACAATCAATACCGAGCCGGAGGGAGCTTTGGTCATTTTGAATGACGAGGAAATAGGCGTCTCGCCGGTTACGGCCACATTCCAGTGGTATGGCGATTATTGGGTCAGGCTAAGCAAAGAGGGCCACGAGACTCTGAACACCCACCGCGAGTTAAAAGCCCCCTGGTACGACCACTTCCCGTTCGATTTCTTCGCCCAAATACTTTACCCCGGCAGGATTGTCGATTCTTACGAATGGACGTTTAGGCTTATTCCACAAAAGCAGCCAACCAGAGAAGAACTGATCGAGTCCGCCGAGGAGTTGAAGCAACAACTAAACTAATTTTTAGCGTTGGAAGGCGAGAGATGAGAAAATCACGTTTCAGTGAGCCCGGCTTGAGTCCGACTGGAAAGACCCAAGACCTTCATCGCAGATTATCCAAGAATTCCTTCAACTCATTAAGAGCAGGGGAGTCAAAATCCCAGTACTTTTTTTGAGCACCTACTCCAACAGAGTCCACGATTTCAGGCTGTGCGGCGAGAAATACTTGTGCCTTGAATATATGGGCTTTAGCCTTTGAGACGTTCTTCGGTGATGTTGGCAACGCCGACACACAGGATGCAAATTCTTCTACACATCTCATCGCCGGATGGTTTTCAACAGTTTTCAAACACAAATCCTCAAGCATTGTTCCTTTAACTGTTCTGCCGGGCATTATGAAAACACCGACTTTCGGATTATCCTTCGAAAATTGGCCGTGATTCTTAGGAGGAGTGAAGCCTTCTTTCTTCAGAATTCCCACCACGCTCTCGAACGCATCGTCACTATTTTTGTCACGAATCACGGCAAGATGAGTAACGAAAGAGGAACCATCGGCCTTAAAAAAACCTGATACGTTTTTTAGGACATGCAATTTAGTTCTAAACTGGTCCTTGCCTCCTACTTGGCGTATGTCGAAATCTGTAATATTCACGTACCGTAACAAAGCATCAAAGAAATTCTCATCGTCTTGACCTTCAACAGCCAAGACTCTCTTTGATTTTATCGCGGCCGACTCATCACTGAGGTAAGGCACTATCTGACCTCCCATTTACTTTCGAGAGATTCAGCGAGCTGTTCTTTCGTGTATTCGACCGCTCTAAACTTCTCATCTTTCCTTTCTATGCGGAACATTTTCGCTTCAGACCCGAAAAGACTAGAGGCTGCAGAGTTGTTATAGGCTTTGATACATTCGATAGAATGGGTAGTAGCAAAAACCTGCACATTGAGTTTTTGCGCCCAATTTAAGACAGCGTGCCACATTTCTTGTTGCGCTGAGTAATGAAGGCCATTTTCAAATTCGTCTATTAAAACGATGCCATCCTGACAATCAAGCATGGCGAGAGCAACGGATAAAAACTTCGCGATTCCACCACCCACAAGATTAGCTGGCAGAAGGTGCGGCAGTCCTATGTCAACCTCCAATAACCCAATCTCATTAAGCCCCAGATATGATATATGCGGGTCTATTTCCTTGAGAAGAGTAATCACCTCCGGCACTTGTTTTCTTCTCTGCACGGCACCGAACCTATCTTTCCAATCGAAAATTGTCGATGGATTGATGAAGATGCCTTGGATGTTACGTTCCTTCGCAGGTTCGAAAAAAAGCTCGTTTCCCTTGACGAATATCCCCGATACGATTTTCTCGGCGGGGTTTTTGCTGCTAGTGTATTCCAGCTGAAGTCCGTCCGGTATAAACGGCGGCTTGGAGTCACCAGGGTCACCTTTGAGGGACACAAAGCCCGAGCCTTCGTACTGCGCGGCAGGCACTTTCTTTTTGTTAGGACGTAGCCGCAGTTTTTGTTCTTCCATACTCTCGCGAATCCTGCCGCTAATTTCTATGGGAACCTCGATATCCATATTGTGAAAGAAAGTGCACCATAGTTCTTTGCTCACTGGAAGAAGGCCTCTGAACCTATTTGCATTAACAGGTAACTGCGGATTTGTAGCACCTATCAGAAAGAAAACGCCCTCCAACATGGTGGTTTTGCCGCAATTATTTTGGCCGACGAAGAGATTGACTTGGCCAAGATCGCCAATCTCCAACTCGGTTATAGCTCTAAGATTTTTGATTTTTATGTTCTTAAACATAGTTTCATCCTCACTGTGTAAAGGAGTATGCTCAGTTTACTACGAAAGAACCTATACAATGTGTAGGATAATCTTACCGCTTGCCGACGTCAATCTTTATAAGGATTTGATTTAGATGGAATTATTTGCCGCAGAAGCCTCAAGTCGGGTTCTGGAACTCTGACCAGAAGATCGACTAAACAAGATTGCTGCGGTACCAGTCTATGGCTCTTTTGAGGCCTTTGCGGAAGGAAACGTTCGGCTTAAAGCCTATTAGTTTTTTTGCGACGGTAATGTCGGCGAGGGAGTGTTTTATGTCTCCGGGGCGAGGGGCAGCGTAAATCGGCTTAATGCTTTTGCCAAGAAGCTCGTTAATCATATCAATAATCGCATTGACCGTAATAAGTTCGCCGCAGGCGATATTTACGACTTCGCCTTTTGTGTGTTTGGCTCTGCCGGCAAGTAAGTTAGCCTCGACAACATTGTCAACGTAAGTAAAGTCGCGGCTCTGCTCGCCGTCGCCATAAATGATCGGCGGCTTATCTTTCAATATGGTTGTCACAAAGGCAGGTATCGCTGCGGCATATTGACTGGTGGGGTCCTGGTACGGACCAAAGACATTAAAATACCGCAGCGAAATCGTTTCCAGGCCGTAAACCTCGTAAAAAACTTTAGCATAATATTCGCCCGTAAGTTTGCCCACCGCATAAGGCGAAAGAGGGCTGGGCGGCATAGTCTCTACCTTCGGCAGAGTCGGCGTATCGCCGTAGGCAGCGGAACTGGAGGCATAGACAAAACGCTTCACGCCGGCGTCACGGGCGGCTAAAAGGAGTGTGAAAGTAGCATCGACATTATGCTTGTGTGCGGTGGCGGGATCGTCAACACTTCGCGGCACCGAAGGCAACGCTCCCTGGTGCAAAACAACATCCATATCTTTCATCGCGGAACGGGCGACTTTTTCATCGCCCATGTCGGCTTGGATGAATTCGATCCTGTCAATAATATCCGCAAGGTTTCTCTTTTTGCCGGTCAGCAGATTGTCGATTACCCTTACAGAGCAGCCCTGGCGGACTAATTCTCTGCAGATGTTCGAGCCGATGAATCCGGCTCCGCCGGTCACCAAGAACTTCTCCATTGAACCATTCCTCGTAAAAAGCCCTATCATAAAAGAAGTTCCCATTCTACGATTTCGCTCGCAAAATGGGAACTACGTTAGTCATTCTGCTGCCAGTCACGGCCGGGCAGATGCCAAGTTCAGCATAACCGTTAACCTGGGCTCACACCTGCAAGCTGCGGCTTGAGATACTCTTGATACGACTTGTATCTCTCGTGGAAATAGCCGCCCTTCAGGGCCTTTGCCGCAAACAGCACACAGCCCACCACATTGGCGTCCACCTCTTTGAGTTCGCCTATTGTTCTGCGAGCCGCACCTCTTCTGGTGGCAGCAGCATTGAACACCAAAACGGTTGCTTGGACGATTTTTGCCAGCACCTTAGCATCGCTTACCAGCAGCACTGGGGCACTATCAATTACGATGTGGTCGTAGTTTCTGCTGTGCTCCTTGAGCAGCCATTCCATCCGGGGGCTGGCCAACAGTTCCGTAGGATTAGAAGGCAGCGGCCCGGAATCAATTATGTCAAAGCCGTCTATGCCTGTGTGCCGTACGACGTCCTGGTAACCGCATTGGTTCGTCAGTACGCTGCTCAATCCGAAATCAAACCCCGCAGCCTCGGGGTCATTAGCCGCCGTCTTGGGGAATATTCTTTTCAAAGTCGGCTGTCTAAAATTGGCGTCGATCAACAGCACCTTCTTGTTCTGGACCACAAACGCGGTCGCAAGATTAACCGCCACTGAAGTCGTGCCTTCAGCAGCGTCGCCGCTGGTAATCAGCAGAGTCTTGGCGGCATTTGCCAGCCCCGACAGCTCCAGATTCGTTCGCAGCCGCCGGTAAGACTCACTTATCAGAGAATAAGGTGCTTGACGGACGGCATGGCAAAGCTCAATGCCGCGAACCTGCTTATCCTCAGATGCATCGGGAATAATACCCAACAATGGAATGTTCAGGAATCTGCCTACGTCGGCAGGCGTCCGCACAAGATCGTTGAGCATCTCTATCAGGAACGCAAGCCCTATGCTCAGCAGAAGGCCCAGGATGGTGCCTGCTGGAAACCAAACCCACCACTGCCGGGACGCCACCATCTCAAGCGGTTCCGGAACCGGTAGAAAGGGCCGTACCGTGGGCGCCTCATCGTGAATTATCCGCTGCTTTTCAATCTGCTGCTTGATGTCGTCAAGCATCTTCAGTCTTTCATCCCTGTTGACTAACACCTGCTCATACCGGAAGCGGGCCGAATCGAGGTCATTTTTCTGGGCTTGGGCTTGGCCGCGCAAAGTATCCAACTCACCCAATCTTTGCTTCAATACAACTACTCTATCCACCGCATTCTTATAACTGGCCTGCCGGGTCTGCTCTGCCATCTCTTCCTTGCGAAGGCGTCTTCTTTCCTTTATCTCATCTACTAAGTCCTGAGTTTCCCGCACTACTCTGTGATTTTCGCCAAACCTGGAGAGTCTGCCCGATAGCTGAGCCTCCTGAAAGGCCAGTTGCTGAGCAAGCACAATCATAACCGGGTCTGCTTCTATCGCATGCAGGATCTGTACAGTAACAGGGCTTTCTTCCGCCAAACGCTTGAGGTTTTCCACATCGGCTTCGGTTTGGCTTATTGCCAGCAGAAGTTCGTTTTGCTGGAGCTCCAGGTCGTCCAGTTTTAGTTCGTATGTGTGCCTCCAGTACCGGCCTGCGGGCCGGTCAAGATCGCTAATACCCGCCGTGTCGCTGATCTGTTTCAACACCCTGTTGGTGCCATCCACCTCGACTTGAACCTTATCTCGCCGCTCCTGAAGGTCAGCGAGAGTTCCACCGACCCTGACCTGCTTGCTTTGTACCTGCGAATTATAAAAAAGGCTTACCGCCTCATTCACTATCAGTACCGCCTCGGAAGGCTTGCCGCAGGTCATCGAAACCCTGACATATTTAGCGTCCCTCTCAGGATAAGCAACAAAATCCCTTTGCAAGTACCTAAGGGCCGTTCTGATGTCCCTGCCCCTGCGCGCAAACCAGTCGGTTGCCTTGACTTTATCGTCCCTGAGTAAATCCTGCATACTACTTTGTCCTTTTAGAACGTAAGCCATCGAGACCCGATGTTGATATTGAATATCTTTTTGGACCTGAGCTGCCACGATCTGCATGGGGTCTGTTTCTATAGGCGGCAAGACTTCGATTAAGGTCTGTGCGGTATAGCTTGGAAAGTATCTCCGCGCAACGACCCAACTACCGCCGCCGAGCACAAAACCGGCCACCGTCAAGATAACTATCAACAATATGTGCCGACGCAGTATTGCAAAAACCTCCTTGGATGTCATCGCGGCGGCCCCGACAGGTCGTGGTCTAGCCACTTTATTTCCAACTGTTGGTTTTGCTTCCACCATTTTCATCTCCAATCAGAATTCACCCATAGGGCAAACAGTTTATTGCGATACAATGATCACATCTGGGTTCCCGCCGGCCTGCCCTGAGCCTGGTCGAAGGGACGGCGTCCCCACACCGCCTTTACCGTGAAAGGCGCTCAATAGCTGAGGTTATGCGATCCTTCACCGCTTTCGGCAATTTGTCTGCTCCTTTTTCCAATGCCAGTTTATAGGCATCGAGGGCCTGCTTTTTCTGCCCAAGCCTCTCTTTTATCATGCCTTTATGCTCGTACACCTCCGCCGGCACCATAATTTCTCTCTGCTCATACTGTTGCAGGGCAGCCGTCATAAATTCGTCAGCCTTGGAATCCGTGCCGCTCTTATACAACACGTAGGCATAGGTATCCAAAAAGACCGGATTGTTTGGCGTTTGCTCCAGCGCCTGTTTTGCATATTCCAAAGCCTCCGGCAGCCTTTCGTTGTTCTCAGCGAGCATGTAAGCCAAATTATTCAGAACCGTGTCTTTATTCGGCATTTTAACCAACAGACTTTCGTAATCTCTGATAGCCTTTTTGAGATAGTTGTTATCGGAAGTCTTTTGATAGGCAAGGGTTAGAACCTCCGCTTTTTTTGCCATATAATCGACGCCGCGCGCGGTATCGGACCCGGTTATCTGGACACATTTGGCAACGTAATCCGCCGCCATATCGTATTCGCCCCTGATCTTGGCAAGATTGAACATAGTAAAATTGGTAGCCAAAGAATTAGGATCGGTTTGCAGCCTCTGCTGGCAATAGTCTGAAACCTCTTGCTCTCCCACCAACAAGAACATTCTCAACAGAATCTCACTTGCCAGTCTTTCATTTGTTCCGGCTTGATCAACAGCTTTCCGGCAATATTCTATGGCCGCCTTTTTGTCGCCGAGCTTCAACTTGGCCTCCGCCATTCGATAGTAGGCCACGGGGGAAAAGGGCGTATCGACGTACTTGGCACTTTCCTCAAAGACCTTATTCAACTTCTCCGGACGCCAAGGGGCGTCTTTTGTGTTCGGGTCGCCGGCTCCCAGTACCAATGCCTGCAAATACCCATCCAGCGCCATCGCATATTGCACATCTCGCCAGCCAGCTTCGAGATTTTCCGCCAGATACGCTTGGCGTTTCATAAGACACGCTTTTTGGTACAATTGCTCTGCTTTGGCGAATTCGCCTACAACCATCTCAAAACCGGCTGCTCGATTATGCCAGAATACACTCTCCGGGAATTTCTGGAGGGTCTCATCATAGAATTTCTTCAGCGCGTCTTTTCTGCTAAGCTTAAAGTAAATCCGCTCAAGCAGAGAGCGAGCTTCTATCGGAGCACCCGGCACGTCAATGGTGCTTCTTAGCTCGGTTATAGCATCATCTTCACGTTCTGCCTCATCATAGGCTTTTGCCAGCGCGAACCTGGCCTCAGCCCCAGCCTCAGGCGTAGCAGGCAACGATATACTCTTTTTAAGGTCGATTATCGCTTGATCATAATTTGCCATCCGACGATTTATCTCACCTCTCAGCCGCCACGCACCAGCATTGTCCTGCTGGGCCTCAAGGTTTCGATTCGTCAGCTCCAACGCCCTTTTCAGTTGTCCCTGCCACATTGCCAGCCACCCCTCAAGAAGCAGAACTTCGGCCTCCTGCGGGTACTTCTCCTTAAAGCTCTGCAGTTTGTACTCGGCCTCCTTGACAAGACCAACCCTCAAATATGCCTTGATTTGGTCAAGACGGTTCTGGGCGTTTTCTTCAAGCGATAAAAGTTCTTCAGAATATCTCTTTATGGCATCCTGGTCGGCTACCTTATCGGCAACCAGAAAAAGTCCTCTGAGCACATCGCCGTCTTTTGGCTGCCGGGCATATAACTGCTGAAGAATCTTACTGGCATTGTCAAACTGCCCGAGATAAAAATAATGGCGCCAGAGCAAGGGCTGGTCTTTCGATTCGAGCAGCAACTTCTCAGCCTTGTCATTCTGGCCCTGTGCCCGGTAGTAGTCCGCGTAGGTTTCCAGCACAAATCTGTCGCGCGGGTCCAGACGCCTGGCTTGGTCCAGAGATGAGTCTGCAATCGTAAGTAAAGTCTGCTTTCGCCCACTGTCACTTTCCTTTTGGGCTATTCTCGTAGCGAGTTTGGCAAGCATTATGGCATTCTGCAGGGACGGCGCATTTTTCTGTAAGGTCTGACGAATTGCCAACGCGTTTCCCGGCTCGGTGTCACTTATGTATTCGGCATAGGCGCTAAGTATCGTCAGGTCGCTTGGATTCAGACGCATTGCTGTTTCTAGGGCACTCCTGGTTTCGAGCACCTGGTCTGCAGAAGCACTGCTACCAAGTTTCAGGTTTCTCCGGTACAGTGCATCGGCCAATCTTTTGGCAATAACACCGTCTAGAGGGTTCAGCAATGCCGCGCTCCGGACGTCCTCAAGAGATGCGTGCTCACTGCCAAGGGCCGCGTTAATGTTGGATCGGAGCATATAAGCACGAGAGAATACCGGCTTTTGTTTTAGACATTCGTTGATTTTTGCCAGCGCATCTTGGAAGTCCCTTTTAGCCACCGCCAAGCGTGCAGCAAACAGTTGGCCCTCACAGTCATCGAGGTTCTCACGCCGAACCGTTTCCACGACGTATGCTGCCAAATCCCAATTTTTGCTCTCAGTTGCTATATCAAAAAGGTGGCCGGCCGCGATCTGCCGGGGACTTGCCTGGTCGCTCAATTTAAAGGCCGATGCGGCGGCGCTGCGCTCCGGCGAAGCCTGTGTTTCCAGCACCTTTCTAAACTGTTCGACTGCCTTGTCCAGCTCATTGCCCCTGCGATAGAACATTCCAAGCTCCAGAGCCTGATAAACGGGGTCAGCAATGCCTGATAAGGCATCCTTTTCTATCTCTTTACGTCTTTGCTCCGAGACACTCGCCGGCTGAGGTTCGGAAAGCAACTTCTTGTAGACCAGAACCACCCCACTATTGGGCGAACGTGCCAAGAATCTATTCACTATGTTTGCGGCATCGCCTGTCTGTGGCAGTGAAATAAGGTCGCTGCAAACCTTTGCGACAGTAGCCTCATCAACAGAATCCGGCGAAACAGCTAGCAGTTTCGCCACCAAATCAGCCCGCTGCTGTCTGTATTTATCCAGCTCAGTCTTCATCAACTTTGCCGCGGCATCGGACTGAAGGTCCTGTTTTTCACCCACCTGGCCCGGCTGGAGAGTAAAGGCGGGATCTTCCCTTATTTGCCTTTGGGCAATAGCGCTTCGTAGCTGCGCAATCTTACCTTCTACTAGTGCCAGACGCAGTCTCACTGTATTGGGGTCCTCCGGCGCGAAACGGCCCAATTCTTGCTCAGCCTCGTCGAACTCATTTGCGGCGACATGAACCTTGATGCGAAGTGTCTGGCTTCTCTTATTGATCCAATATCTGTTCTCAAAAAAGTTTACAACGTCCAAGGCGGGTCCATAGCCTCTCAGTTTTAACAACAGATCCGCATAATCCAAAAAAGCTTCGGGTTTTGTCTCGCCAATCCCTGCCTTCAAGGCCCCTTCCAGAAACTCCTTTACGGCACCGAGTTCGGAAGTGTCCATAAAAATCTGCGCTAGCGTGTAGGAAACCTGAGCATCTCTCTCCTCGGGAGCAGCTTTAGACGCCTTTATCCGCTGGTACGCCTCATAAAGCAGGCGCACCGCAGGGCTAAGATTGCCTTTGGCAAGGGCAAGCATTCCCTGCCACTTCAGCACCAGCAGGTCCTCGCTGCTGCCGGAAAGCTGCTCAATTTCGTGCACAGCCTTCTCGGCCTCTGCCAGCCAGGCCGCCGCTTGCGACTTCGATACTTCCTGGCTGCGCTCAAGTACCAGCTCGGTGTAGCAATTAGCAAGGAAAGAGTGCAATATGCCCCCGCTCATCCGGTTTGCATAGCTTCGCGGCCCCGTATCATTTGCGTCGGCCAGTTTAACTGCATCTTCAGCCACCTCGATGGCCTTGAACACCTCGGACTTCTGCCCGTGAACGGAAGACTTGCGATGGTACAAATCTGCGGCACTGATTGCGTACGCCACATTTTCTTTGTCCAATTCAATTGCCTTAGTCATTGCCTCGACGGCCTTGTCAAGATTCTTAAGACTTAACTCGTGGCTGCACAGCATCGACAGCATGAAACAGCACCTGGACTGCGCAGCGAACGCCTCTGCACTGGAAGGAAATTTCTTTACCAGCGCCGCAAAGGCCGGCTCCATCGCCTCAATCTGTTGCTTTCCCTGTGCAATTTCACCTTTTCGCATAAGATCTAGTACAAGACCCACCTTCCAGGATAGAAGGTTGATCTGTGCCCGTGGGTCACCGCCGGCAACTTCGACCGCCTTTTGCAAAATCTCCTCCGCCTGCTTGGCAGCTTTTTCCTTTTCCTGGACATTTCCTCTTGAGGTAAGAATTTGCCCTTGCTCAACGATCGCTTGGGCTAAATACAAATAGGCGTCAAGGTTCTGAGGATCAACCTGCTGCACCTTCTGCAGATCACTGACTGCTCTTGTCAGTAGTTGCTCAGGTGATGTCGCCGCCCCCAACCTGCCTAACTCAAGGGCGGCTCTACCTCGGACTAGGTATAGATAAGAGCCTAAGGTCCGGCCCGGGACGCGCCCAAGGCTTTTCTCTTCTTTCCCGAAGGCCGGCTCCCATTTGGCCCTTTCTTCGCCGAGCAAGCCCACCTCCTCGACAACATTTATGGCCTTGGAAGCCTGCGACTCGACCTCGCTCCAATACTGGCTATCGCTCCTTTCAAACTTAGCCAAACTATCGGCGACAATGTAACGATCTTTCAATTGTGCCAGTTGGGCCTTCACATTCTTGGGGTCTATATTGATTATCTGCTGCCAGCACCAACGGACTTTGAGCCACTGATCGGTTTCTATGTGCAAATCCGCAAGTTTGAAGAGCATATCTATCTTGAGCTGGTCTGACCTTGCCAGTTGGTATGCCCTCATGTAGCTGCGTCGAGCCTTGTCATAATCCTTAGCCTGCCACGCTGCATCACCATCGCTCACAAATTTCTCGGGGTTTCTGCTCAAACGCAAGACAGCCACCACAGCCACTAACACTACCAACAGCAGAACTGCAGAGCCAATAAGTACGACTTTCTTGTTCAGTCTCTTTGCCATAAGTTTTTCCCTTCCCACGCGGGCTTTGACCGAGATGAGAGGCCGCAGAACCCCGCGTAAAACGCGGGGCTAAATATTTAGCCCCCCAATTTATTGGGGGGTTTGCTCTCTACCTTCCCAGTCAGGCCAGTGGTCTTTCTCTAAGATAGGTAAGATAACGCCCAGTACCTTTTCGCTCGCTTTGATCGCCTCCTGTTTACTCGGTGCGGCCACGGCCTGGTTGAAAGCCAACTCAATCTTAGAAAAGTACGAATACTTGCCGAAAAGGTTCTTGTTCAAAGCTATGCGAGCCTCATCTCTACTGCCGGCATACTCCCCATTGACCTTAAAAAGATACAGAACCTGGAATTCTCTGATGCTCTGCAAGAAATCTGTCTTTGTACTGCCGAAGACAAGGTATTTTCCCCGGACTTCGCTGGGCAAGTTGGGGTCAGTGATTCTAAATGTCACGTTATCGGTCGCCAGTCTTTGGTAGCCGCTGCCGCTGTAGCACTCCTCTGGCACGTGTGGCACCCTGTCTGGACGCTCGTAGTAAGTAATGAACAACATGAATTTGCGGACAGAACTTTCAGGTGCTATCTCTGTATCTTCCAGAATCCATTGAATATAGTCCTCCGTGCCCAGCTCTTTAAGGACGTCTTGGTCTCGGATTTTACCCTTCGCTAATACTTTATAAGAGCCTAACTGCTTGTCATCCAAAAGGTCCAACGATTTCTTCAGCGGCAAGGGTTCCTTTTTGAGGTACATCCCAAAAGCCTTTATGGCAATAGACATGCCGGCTCCGGCTATAGCCAGCACAGCCGCGCATATCAAGAAGGCCGGCTGCAAATAAACTCGTGTATCGGATTTCACGCCCTGCATGACACATCTACAATAGCGATTGCGGTTTCTTCCTAACTATAACGTCTCCGGCGGACGCCTGGGCTTCTTCTACAAACAAACTCGACATAAACCACGATAAAAATCCATAGAAGGCAAATGCCAATGGCAGCATTCCTATTCCGAGCAGGTCGTGGTAAATGCCCTTGGTATATTCAGGGCTAATCAACACATAAATGAATCCCGTGACCGTGACCCGCACGATGTTGCAGAGTATCGCTATGGGTATCGTGGAGCCTAACAGAATGACTCGCTGCCATACGGGTCTATAGTGCAGGTAGGCCATTGCCACGCCCAGCGCTAAGAAAGCCATCAGCAGCCGCATCCCGCTGCATGCCTCGGCCACATTGAGAGGAGGCTCCAGCCGCTGGCCCTTATAAATGATATCGATCAGGACGCCGCTGACGCTGGCTTCTATTCCACCGACCAGATTCAACAAGGCAGTTGCTGCCTTGGCAGCCAAGAACCGCATCGGCATCGTCAAACCGACATAGTACCTCCGGGGCAGTGGGACGGCAAATATCAAAAATACGATCGGCAGCCACGTATGCTTGACCAAACGCCATCCGCCCAGAAACAACACCACCGCTCCAATCGCCGCTATCACAGAAATCGGGCGAAAATATGCGTACCCGGATGGGCTGACTATGTTAAAAAAATAAAACAGAATCCACCAAATTAGGAAAACCAAGCCTAAGTAGTTAGGCTTGGTTTGAAGGTTCAGGATCTCTCTTCTATGCTGATTGATGAAGTACAAACTAAAAAGAGGGATCAGAAAACCGTGCGACCAACTGGCATCGGTCAGCCAGGTGCCGACAATAGCCCCAATCTCATTGCGAAAAAGAAAGCAGAATAGTGCCCCTATTATCGCTATCTTGGTGCAATTGTGCAGACCAAGGTCACGCCAATGCTCCTTATGAAGGATTCTACTAAAACCAGTGGGGCAGGCGGAAGCCCTTGCCATAATCTGCATCTCCGAAATTACGGTCATAGACGAAACCGAACCCGTAAGTCGCTCTGAAGGCATTCCGCAAAACCGCACGCCACCTGGCGGTTGCATGTGAGCCGACGTTGATCAGGTCGTTCGGCTTAATAAAGAAGTCCGGCTGCTCACCGTTGGAAATCTTATCCAAATCTACCATTACAATCTCTTCTTTGTTTTCGCCGATTCTTCTTATCACTTCGCAGCGTTTTGGCCAGGCCAAAGGTCCCAGGCCGCCTGCCGCAGCTATCGCCATCTTCAACGTCATTGGTCGGCCTGTTATATTGACGTAGCCCCTGCTGTTGACGTTGCCTGTTATACAGAATTCGCCAATAATATCAACCGGCACGTGAATAGTATCGCCGGGCTTTATAACAACATTATACCGCGGATCACCCGCGAGCAATTTGGCCGCCGGAATCTTTATGACTCGCGCCTGAACCGCCTTTTGCCACTCAAGCTCTTCGGCCACCACCTTTTCCTCCAGCGGAACAGCGGGCCCTTCCGGCTCGAATTTTATCACGGGCTTGGTGGGCTTAGGCGGACCAACCTGGACCGGAACCCATTTACCGTCTTCAAAAATCCATTCTACCCGGCCGCCGGCCTCAGCCTCTTTAGCCTTGGATTCAGCCGGTTTCGGCGGAGCGACTTGAACAGGTACCCACTTGCCGTCCTGGAATGTCCACTCCACCTGGTCACCGGGTTGTGTCTGCTGTCTTGTTTCGGGCACTGCTATCTGCGGCGGCCCAACTTGAATGGGAACCCATTTGCCATCCTGGAAGGTCCACTCAACATCTCCAGCGACTTCATTATTACTGGTCTGTTGCCCGGTCAGCGATGAACCAAATAGTCTGGCTGATGTGCTTGGAGTATAGCTGGTGCCAATTTGATCGCCTGTAATGCTCCGATCCGTCAGCCCCCAAGACGGCCTGTTCGGTGCGCCTCTTGTGGAAATCGTCTGCTGTGGGCGATTGGCCGGCACGTAAAAACTCGGCGGCGAAGTCACTTGGTCAAGCTCTCCATTCCTTGTCATCTCAGTGGAGGCTATAACCACTTTTTTGCTCTCAGGCCAGTTACGCCGCACCTGAGGTGTTGTCATTTCCAGCATTTCGCGTTCAGACTGAAACCGCAGCCCCCGGTCCTGCCGGGCAGGAACGCTGCGCTCAGCAGGCAGCCTAGACGTCGGGCCTATCGGCACAGATAGCTGACCTCTGGTACGGCCCGGCTGAAAAGTCTGAAGCTCGCCCTGCTTTGGCTCAACCACATCGAACCTGTTAAGGTCCAGCTTGCCGGCTTGGGGTTTAGTTGCCTCCGGCGATTCCTGTTTGCTTTTCTGACGGCGTGACACGTAGATGTAGCTGACGTTGAATTGTGCCGGCCCACCTGCGGTGGCAAGGGCGTCGGTCAGCCTGAAATCATACCGGGGAATAAGGTATCTACCCGGCCCAGGCACACCGCTACCTAAAATAGAAAACGTCCGCTGCTGCGAATTAAGCAGAGTCACAATCACTGAGGGCGCCTTCAATATGCCCGGCGCGAGTGTTTGTTTTATTTGGTCTTCGAGTTGTCTTTCGCTCAGTCCTGCCGCCTGAACAACGCCGACATCCGGTATCGAAATTTTGCCGGTCTCAGTAACAACATAATCATTTACGACTGTCAGCCCCTCTTGAAAGAGCTCAAAAATGGCTATCCTGACAACGTCGCCGGACGTGAATACGTAGTCACCTTCCACAGCGACAATGTCACCCGGTCGCGGCTCTTCAGCATCCTTGTAGGGTAGGGGCGTCTCCTCCGCCACGCCCAACGAATCGAGTATCACACTGACCGCAGGCGTGGGACGGAATCTTCCTATCTGGGTCGGATCAAAGAACTTATTTCCGCAGCCGCCCAAGTAAACACTTACAACAGAAAAAAGCAGTGCAATTGTTATCGTCTGCGCCCTGTTCATGTTATCAAAACTCCCAAAAAATTGCCGAGTTTCCAAATCGTTCTAAAGGCTCAAAAACTGCCAATACACCTTGCTCCTCAGTGGAAATTTATCGGTTCGATACCCTGCCCGCTTAACTTTTTTGATGTATGAACCTGGGAGTTTTGTTCAAATAGTCATCAGGCCGCTCCTCTTTAAGCAGCAATAGACTCAGTTATATTACCGGCTCGGAACCGGGTTTGTTCGGGCTGCGGACTGCCTAAGCCCGATAATTGCGGAAATGCCAATATAGATGAAAGGTCTGTCCCCTTCCGGCGGGAGGTCCTATGTTATCGCAGTGCCCGCGCATTCATCCGTTTTTCTTGTGCGCCAGAACGCAAATGCCAAAATGGCTAAAAGGTATGCGATTGCTGCTCGGGCCCCGTGCCCTTTTGCCGTAACTGCTTCGACAAATCACGCCTTCAGCATATCGGCCAAATCTTGGTCAACATCTCCGATTGGCTTAACATTGTACTTCTCGGCGAGCACCTTCAGCACGTTGGGACTGACAAACGCCGGCAAACTCGGTCCCAGGCGCATGTTTCTGAGCCCGAGGTGCAGCAACGTCAACAGAATGGCTACCGCCTTCTGCTCAAACCAGGATAGCACAAGCGAAAGGGGCAGGTCGTTCACGCCGCAATTAAATGCCTGTGCCAGCCCGGTTGCAATCTGAATAGCCGAATACGCGTCATTGCACTGCCCACAATCCAGCAGCCTCGGAATGCCTTCGATCTGGCCGAATTCGAGCTTGTTGAAGTGGTACTTGCCGCAGGCTAACGTCAAGATTACGCAATCCTGCGGCACTTTTTGTGCCAGCTCGGTATAGTAGTTCCGTCCGGGCTTGGCGCCGTCACAGCCGCCTATCAGAAAAAAGTGCCGGATTTTCCCTTCTTTGACCAGCTCCACCACCTGTTCGGCTGCCCCGAGCACGGCATTGCAGGCAAAGCCGATCGTTATGTATTCTGGATGCCCATCCTCGGCAAACCCTGGCTCTGCCAGAGCGGCTTTAATCACCGGCGCAAAATCACGGTCAGAAATATGTGTCACTCCATCCCAGCCAACAACGCCGGAAGTAAAAATCCTGTGTTTGTAGCTATCCTTGGGTTTCTGCAGACAGTTTGTGGTCATAAGAATTGCGCCCGGAAACTCATCGAATTCGTTTCGCTGGTTCTGCCAGGCGCCGCCGAAATTACCGACAAGGTGCTTATACTTTTTCAGCCGAGGGTAAGCGTTGCAGGACAGCATTTCTCCGTGAGTGTAGACGTTGATTGCCTTGCCGGCGGTCTGTTTCAGGAGTTCCTCAAGGTCTTTCAAATCGTGGCCCGACACAACGATACACTTGCCCTTAACGGGCGTAATTCTGACCTGTGTCGGCTCAGGATGCCCGTAGGCAGCAGTATTAGCCGAATCAAGTAATTCCATCGCTCGCAGATTGGCTTGACCGCAGTCCAGCGCCGTCTTCAGCAACTCGTCCGCATCTGTCGGGTTCTTCGCAAGATAGTCCAGTGTGCGGTGAAAGAATCCGTACAAATTGCTATCCTCTTTGCCCAGAATCTGAGCGTGGTCAACGTATGCGGCTGCACCCTTAAGACCATACATAATCAATTCGCCAAGCCCGGCGACATCCTCGCCAAGTTCGTCGATGCGATTCTGAACACGGACAGAGCGTCCCTTGTTAATAAGCTCATCCAAATCGTCTGTTCCTTCCCAGCATGCAACTTGCACGCCCAACTGTTCGGGCTTCTTGCCGGCTTTTTTCGCCGCATCTTCATATAGCTTTTGTGCCTTTTTCTTTATTTGGGCCGCCCGCTGCAAGAATTGCTTGAACCGCTTGGGATCAAAGTTCACATTCGTGAGTGTGCTAAAAAGTGCCCTGACGATAAAGACATCGACGTCGCGGTCTTGTTTGCCAAGCTGGCAAGCCCTATGCGCATAGCGTGAAATATCCTCGACCGCATAAACTAACAAATCTTGTAATGCCGCCGTTTCTGCGTCTTTTCCACAGACCCCTTGCGCCGTGCAGCCCGTCCCTTTTGCCGTCTGCTCACATTGAAAGCAGAACATACTCATATTTTCTGGCCTCCTTTTCCCCGCCGGGCTTGAGGGTTTTCCGTATGACTCTTTGCGGGCGATACTCCTAAACATTGGTCAGCGTACAGGCACCATTGCGCACAGCCGAGGTTTATCTTCGGATTGACCACAATACTGCCGCAATTACGGCACTTGAGCTTCGGCTCGTCCTTAAAGAACTCCACAGATGTGCCGCACTGAGCACACTGCACCTCAAAAACGTCGCCCGGCTTCCAAAACCGCTGATCTTGCCCGGGACATCTAAACATCTTACACTCTCCAATGTCTGCCAATAGATCCTGCCTAGGCACGAATCATTGTCAACAACATCTTAAATTTCACATCGGCAGAAACTGCGTGCGGCACGTTGGCTGGCATTATGATAATCTGGCCGGCAACAACTTCGACGTCCTGGCCGCCGATGGTTAGCCGACCTTTTCCATCGAGAATCTGAACAACAGCATCGTAAGGCACCGTATGCTCACTTAGCTTCTGACCCTTGTCAAAGGCAAAAAGCGTGACTGTCCCGACTGGCTTATCGAGTATTGTCTTACTTACAATTGAATCATCAGCATATTCGACCATCGCCGTCAGATTCTGTCCCTTGCCTACGCAGGTCTGCAGGATAGTTGTCCTGGTTTTTTTAGTGTCCATCGCTAAATCACCCGCTTTTGATGGCATCAGCGACTTTGTGGCCGAGACGCTCACAATTGGCAAGATCATCAACAGATGGCTGCCACTTGGCCAGCACTCCCTCTGCGGCTATAGGAATTCCACACTTGCCGAAATGCTCCTCAATTATTTTGACAGATTCGCCGCTCCAGCCGTAGCTACCAAAAGCCGCACCGATTTTATTTTGGAATCTTAGCCCTTTCAAATCTTCAAGTATGGGCGTAATCGTGGGTAGTAGTCCTCTATTCAACGTCGGCGAGCCAATTACAATTGCCCGTGCCTGAAAGATCTCGGCTATAGCATCATTGCGATCGGCCAGAGCCGTATGAAAGAGTTTATGCTCAATTCCTTCTGCGGCCAGGCCATCTGCGATTGCCTCAGCCATTCGCCGGGTTGCCTGCCACATAGTGTCATAGAGAATCACCGCCTTTTTCCGCGGTTTCTGCTCTGCCCACTGCTGGTATTTCCTTACTATCTGCAACGGGTCTTTTCGCCATATTACGCCATGACTTGGGGCAATAATATCGACGGGCAGTTTCAAGGATAAAACCTCGTCGATCTTCTTGGTCACCAGGTTACTGAACGGCGTGAGGATATTGGCGTAATACTTCATCGCCTCTTCATATAATTCTTTCTCATTGACCTGGTCGTTAAAACGAAATGCCGTGGCGTAGTGCTGGCCGAATGCGTCATTTGGCATAAGAATGTTGTGTCCGGTCAAGTAAGTAAACATGCTGTCCGGCCAATGCAGCATCGGCGCTTCGATAAAAACAAGCTCATTTTTGCCGAGGTCGACTTTGTCGGCGGTATGTACCGCCTTAAAATTCCAGCCTTGATGGTAATGCCCCTCGATACTTTCACGCCCTCGCTTGGATACGATAAGCGTTGCATTCTTGGCCAGTCGCATAATCTCGGGCAGACTTCCAGAATGGTCAGGCTCAGCATGATTGGCGATAACAAAGTCAATCTTGCTTGGGTCGATAATCTGCCGAATATTCTCGACAAACTCTTTCTGGAACGGCTCCCAGACGGTATCGACAAGAGCGGATTTCTCGTCGATGATCAAATATGCGTTGTAAGTGGTTCCCCTGTGCGTTGATAACTCATATCCGTGGAAGTGACGAATAGCCCAGTCGACAACGCCAACCCAATAAACACCCGTTTTAAGTTCCACTACCATATTGTGTTTCTCCATAAGCCTGACTATCCGGAACCAAATACCTTTATGATGAGTTCTCAAAAAATCGAAGTTGGGCATACTTTGAAAAACAAAAATGCGCCAGCTTTTTTGCTTTTCGAACCATCAGAAGGCAGCCCAGGACACTCACCTGTATTATTTGGGCAAATCCTGCAGAGGATTTGCCCAAATAATATATGTCCAACTTCAATTTTTTGACAGTCCTGCGCACAATTTGATTGCTAAGGAACTAAACACTTCTAATCTGCATTTATGTCGCCGCTCTTGGAGATTGTAATGTGCTTTTCAAATCCTTTGCCGGATAAAAAGCTATACTCGTTCCGTCCCTTCAGCACGACGCTGTCACTTTCTACTATTATTTCAATATCTTGTTCGGGACTTCTTTGACGGATTATGTTTGCCAGCGCCAAGGCCTTCTCAACTCCGTCGCCCCGACCATAGTTTACGACCTCATCGGGTTGGGCAAGGCGATCATCAGGATAGATGGACTCATTAATCAATCCGTTGAGCCAGCCGTATGCCTGCTCGACGGACATATTGCCTGTCATCTCTACCGAGACCGGATTTCTTTCCACCGCTGCCTTTATAAATGGGGTCCAATCGCAGGTTCCCATGTCACGGTATGCGTAGAACGCAAGGTCGGCGGTGGAATTGCTTGTGCGCAACTGTCGCAGATGGTCGATTATCTGCTCTCTACTTTGATCTGTAGAGATTTGAGCAGGAACGCCTAGCACAAAATTCTTATCCATTGCCGGCAGCCTCGACTCAATGTGCACAAAATCGGCCAACTCTCGGACAAACCGCTGCGCATCGGGAACAGCAGGCTCGATAAACGTCCCTAAAGCGGCCCTACCTTGCGGATGCCAGATGTCCATTTTCTGCTGCCTTAGAAACTCATCAAGCTTATCGCAGCGAATTCTGCCGGGAAGCTCGTATGGAACAAAATCCTCATCCGAGACCTCAGCCAGCAGCTTTTCGTGCGTTGAGTCGGCGATTCTATAATTGCTGCTGTGCTCGTAGTGAAACAGTACCTCCGCCTGCAAGAACTGTGCCTGTCCATGGCAGTCCCGGCAAAGCTGAAAGTATTTCTGATAGTGACTACGGCTGCGCAGGAAACTTGTAAAGACTCCGGGCGATAAATCCGCGGTCAGATACGCAGCCAGCTTGCCAGCGAACCTCTGATAAAGCTCTTTGTTCATTGTCGCTTGCTTGTAAAAACAATGCACATAACCGGTTGAATGGGCCACTATAGTAACGTTCTCATTGCGGAGCGCCCGCTGTGCTTTGTCGGAAATTTCCGTGCCGTTGAACCACATAGCTCTTGTGACCAGCCTTCGATTGTTGGTCAAAACCCCATCATTTACATCGATGAAATTTTGTGAGTGCAGCGGCGTAAGTATCATATAAATATCTTCTAACGGCACTCCGCCTACGATAAAGGCTGCCGCGGCATATAGAGCCGCCAGCGAAACACACTCCCCTGCCCGTTTTGAGTAGCCCTTTTTGAACCGGAACGCATCCATCGCCTCGACCGTCTCAGTCTTCCAGTAAGGGATAATGTCACTATCATATTTATCCAGGCCGAAATGCCTGCGAATATCCACATCAAAATAATACTTGTCGCCCTCGTAACCAAAAAGTGCGTTGGTTGCGGCGATATCCTGTGGTGACATGAACTTCTCAAACCGCTTCAGCTCTCTGGCTTTGCTGGTAAGGCCCCAGGTCTCCAGGTCGAGGTTGAAGTCGTATTCATCCATTATGAACTGCCGCAGCCGCATTAGTTTTCGATAGCTGCTTTTGCCCTGCAAGCTCTTGAAACAGTCGATCTGGCGCCATTGCCAGATGAGGGGACTCATAATATTAGCCAAAACCAGGCTGTACGCCAGCTCCGGAAATACAAAGACCTCCATATCCGAAAGCGTCACCGATGAGCTATATTTTTCCAGTTTCTCTGCTTCCATATTATATAGAGGTAGAACCCCGCAATAAATTGCGGGGCTAAATACTACCCCCCATCTCTTGCTGTTTCAACGATTCTGCCAACTTTTCTATGAATGCCTTTATGTCATCGCGCGTCTTGCGAAAGGCGTGCATGATTTGCTCTTCGCTGCCGACTACAGCAACAGGATCCTCAAAAGCCTTGTGAATGAGCTTAGCCTTACCGGGGAATGCAGGGCATTGCTGCCTTGCATTATCGCACAGCGTTACCACATAATCAAAATCAGTCCCGAGAAACTCATCAACGTGCTTGGAGGTTTGGTCGGAAATATCCACGCCTGCCTCTGCCATTACCTTTATCGTTCTGGGATGGATGCCCACCGGCCAGACGCCGGCTGAGTACGCCTCAATAATATCGCCTTTTAAGTACCGGGTCCAGCCCTCTGCCATCTGGCTGCGGCAGGAATTGCCGGTACACAAAAACAGCACTTTCACCTTGTTTCTAGCCGGGCACATAACTCATTCAACAAAAGTCCTTCGATAACCTGCAGCCGACTAACCGCCAAAACAATATCCAAGCAGCTCACAGTTTTTACAATGTTGCCGATAATTGCCATCGCAATTATTCATAATGCCGATTCGGCTCAGAGCAAAATCATATTTTACTGGGTCGGCTGGCTCAATTTCTGCGAAACCTTCTGTTATTTTTAGCGCTGTCACTAAAGAGACTGTTTTTCGGTCGTAAAGCCCCAAAATCCTGCACAACCTGGCCATGTGGACATCCACGGGAACAATCAGTTTAGCTTTGTCAATCGACTCCCACAAGCCAGGGTCAACCTCATCATTACGTACCATCCAACGCAAGAAAAGGTTCAGCCTTTTGCACGCACTTTTGCCGGATGGATTTACCAGCAGATACTTTAATCCCGGACTGACCCGGTCACCATGCTTTCTCGCATAAATTCCAAGAAGCGATTCGGAGAATTCGGATAAAGCTGGAATTATATTCCTCCCTGTTTGCCTATATCCACGCAAAAAGCAAGCCTCTATACTGCCCTGGTCATTAAGTACCTGCTTCAAAATGTCCAGCAAATCCGCAACGGCCTGTCCCGTTGTGAAACGATGCCTGAAACCTTTCAGGCTTTCTCGCTCAGCTTTACCGAAGCCTTTCACAAACGCAGACGGGCTTTTGCCCATACGGGCAAGAAGACTCTCCAGGCTTCTTTCGATTTGTTCCACCCTGCCGTAGGCAAGCGCCGCCGACAAAAAGCCAACCACCTCTCTGTCGGCAAAGTCTGAGTATCTGTACAGGAATTGGAGAGGGTCCGGCGGAATGAACCGCCGACGATTGTATTTGTCGTACAGCTTCTCCAAAACCTGCGGTAGTTGGCCCAACGGCACGTTCAATGCTTTTGCCCGCTATCGCCAAGATAAGCGATCCGAAATTCCGCTAATAGGGTTCTTAGCTTCTCAACGTTCGCAAGGTCGGTGGTTTACTTAGCCTTCAGTATTCTTCCAAATGATTAAATTCTGCATTTTCAAGCCAGGTCTGCGGACGAGAAACGAACTGAATGATATTCTCCAGCAAGAAATAATGTTTCTTTTCTTCTTCGGCCAGCTTCAGGAAAATTTCTCGCTGATATTGTTGTTCCACCTCGTTGGCTTTTTGCAGGTAAAAATCCTGACTTTTTTTCTCGATATCCTGGGCTTTTTCATAGAGCTTAACCTGTTTGGCGCCAAAGTCAAAATTTTCGCCCGAGTTCCTCATCTGAGCGAAAACGTTCTTGGCATGGGCCAAAACCGTCGTTTCCGTCATATCCGGCCTTTGGGTTCTCATTTGCGCCACGGTCTTACCGTGTTTGACCTCTTCCTGGGCCAGCATAGTAAATATAGTTTTGACTCCCTTGTTATCTGTTTTTTTAGCCAATTGGCGGTAGTAATTCTCGCCATCTTTTTCCATTCGCACGGCGTAGTCAAATATGTCCATCGCACAGTCCTTTCACAGGTCAAGCCCTTGCCATTGCTGTAGCGACTGGTTGAGAATGCGAATGTGGCGCATCTCTTCTGCAATAATATCATCGATCTTATCTTTTCCAGCCCGGGTCGCGACAAAGTCCTTCAAGCCCGTATAGTAGACAATCGAATCCTTCTCCTTCTCAATAGCTTTTGCAATAACGTCCGTTCTACTTTCCTTGCCGGTGAGTACTTCAGCAGGGTCTGGTTTAATGCCAAACACAGCCAGGCCGGCCATCGCCTGAGCGTCCGGCACAAGCCTGTCTTCGGGCCTAAAAGTCCGCAACTCGCTGCTCTGCTCGAAAAGCTGCTTTCTCATATCCGCGAAAAGCTGTTCGTGCCCTTTTTCCCAACCAGCTAACTCAAGAAAGAGCTTGGCAAGGCAGGGGTCATCGAACAACTTTGCCGCCTTGCGGTAAAATCTGGCGCCATTTCGCTCGATTTTCTCCGCTATTTCAAAGGCCTCGAAGGCGTTGAACTCGATACTCCGTACTTTCCTTTCCATAATCCATCCCCTTATCTCTCTCCATCCAGTTAATGAATGAGCACTATTTTATTGCCTGGCTGGCGGCCTGTACCGTTTTAACATCAAGGAAAAAGTCACTACCGTGACGGAGCTCATAGCCATTGCCAGACCCGCAAGTTCGGGCTTCAGAGTGATCCCAAAAAGCGGATACAGTGCGCCGGCGGCGACAGGAATTAAAGCAGAATTATATGCGAAAGCCCAGAAAAGATTTTGCCTTATCCTCGACATCACCTTCCTACTCAACTGCACGGCCGAGGCAACGTCCATAAGCTCGTCTCTCATAAGGACCACTTGACCGCTCTCTATCGCGACATCCGTACCGCTGCCGATTGCGATACCGATATCCGCTTGAGCAAGGGCCGGGGCATCGTTAATGCCGTCGCCTACAAAGGCTACCACATCTGCTTCCTGCTGCAACTGTCTTACCTGATTAGCTTTATCCTGCGGCAATACCTCAGCCAGCACATTTTCGATTCCAATTTCTCTTGCGATGGCCTTCGCGGTTCGCCGGTTGTCGCCGGTGATCATTACCGCCTTAAGACCCATATTCTTCAATTCGTCCACGACATTCTTAGCCGATTCCTTTAATACGTCAGCAATAGCTACCACGCCGCAGAACTTACCATCCACCGCAATAAGGGATACCGTCTTTGCTTCGTTCTCAAACTGGAGGATTTTCGCCTCAACTTCGTTAGGGTACGGCACATTTCTTTTTTCAAAAAGAGCTCTATTTCCGATAAGGACTTCTTTTGCCCGTACTTTGGCGATGACGCCCCGGCCCTCGAACGTGTCAAAACCCTCGCTTGGCTCTATTTCGGCGCCGTCTTTCTCTGCCTTTCTGGTAATCGCTTCTGCCAGCGGATGTTTGGAGTTTTTCTCGACGCTTGCCGCCAATTTGAGCAGCTCCTTATCCGGCATCGGCATCCCGATTATGTCGGTGACTTCGGGTCTTCCTTTGGTAAGAGTTCCGGTCTTGTCGAAGACAACTGTGGTCAGCTTATCGGATATTTCGAAAACCTCGCCGGTTTTGATGAGAATTCCAAGCTCAGCACCCCGGCCAACTCCAACCGTCACCGCGGTGGGCGTGGCAAGTCCCAGGGCACAGGGACACGCAATAACAAGGACCGAAATAAGGGTAGCCAAGGCAAAGAACAAACTGCTGCCGAGGACTAAATACCAGACTATGAAACAGCCAACCGCAATTGCCAGCACCGCCGGAATAGAATAGCTCACCGCTTTATCGGCAATCCTTTGAATCGGCGCTCGTGAGCTCTGAGCGTCCTTCACGAGCTTTATGATCTGAGATAACACGGTGTCTCTGCCTATTCTCGTAGCTCTAAATCTGATTACGCTATTTTTGTTGAGCGTTCCTCCGACCACGGCGTCTGTCTTGCTCTTCAAGACGGGCATCGGCTCGCCGGTAATCATTGATTCATCCACGTAGCTCCGGCCGTCAACGACCTGCCCGTCAACCGGAATTTTTTCGCCCGGTTTTACCACCACTATATCGCCTATCTGCACGTCCTCTACACGGATTTCAATTTCCTTGTTGTCAGTAACAATAGTAGCGGTCTTTGGCTGTAAGTGCATCAATTTCTGAATGGCTTGCGAGGTTTTGCCTTTAGCCCTTGCCTCTAAATACCGCCCCAGGCTGAGAAACGCAGCGAGAAATACCGCTGTTTCATAAAAAAGAAAGTCGCGCGACAGCACAAGACCAAACGTGCCCAAAACACTCGCCCCAAATGCAACGCCGATGCCCATCGAGTACATCACATCCATGTCGAGATTCCTATTCTTCAGGGCACGATACGCGGCGCTAAATATGGGCTGGCTTATGTAAATAAAGGTAGGACCTGAAACAACCAGCATTAGATATGCCATCGGGAGTGGCAAATGCAGCGGCAAATACATAAGAACCATCAGGAAAACGCCTGCCGCTAATCCGACAACGACTCTGTTGCGCTTCGCTCTTAGGTCTTTCTCTTGGGCTATTTTCTCTGAACCTTCCGCTGCCACCCGGTAACCTGCATCGGCGACCGCTTTTTCCAGATCGGCGAGTTTCAGCTTCGCAGAGTCATACTCGACCGCGGCGGCCTCATCGGCAAAGCTCACCCGTGCACCGGTGACGCCGCCCAGGTGTGAGAGCGCTTTTTCGATGGTTGAAGCGCAGCCTGCGCAGTGCATCCCCATTATTTTCAATTCAGTCCTTTGTATGCCCGATTTTGTCACAACAATCCTTAGGAATCGTTCCCTGCTTATCTGCACCTTTTCACAGTGGAATACTCTTTCCGGCGGGATTTGTTTGCAGCAATTGCCAGAATCTTGTCCCCGAACGGAGCGAATATATCAGCTCGCTCATCGTGGGTTGTACCCAAGTTTGCCCCAGTAGGCCTTCTGGATGTCTCTCAAATCCTGATTGTCAGGCTGCTCGACCTGCGAAGATGCGCGGAGTGCCTCAGCTTCCTGCCAGGAGAGTTTCGAGAGTGCTACGGTCCGCGGATCCTTCCAGTTCCACCAATCAGAGTGTGCATCGGCGTAAGATACTACAGTGCCGGGTCCGTGGCGCATGGGAATCGGATTCCACCATCGTGGCTGGCTGTAGCAGACGGTCCAAGCCGCGTCCCAGTCCTCTCCATAGTCGTCCACAAAGACAATACGCGTGGCAGGAAACTTGATGGTGTTGATGTTCGTGATGACCGGGCCCCCTTCCACCGCGTACCCATTCATGGCATGTATGCAACTATATGTTCGCATCTCGTTTTTCTTAGCCACGGGGCAACGATAGGCCTTGGCGTTCGGGACATAAGGGAATAACTGGCCGTTCCTGATCGCATCGAGCTGGACTGCAACCGGCGCATCCAAAGGTGTCGCCTGATATGGAGCCGCAGCCCGCAATATCCAGCCCAATCGCTCGTTGCCAACCTCGTGTGCTTGACCATTTGGCAATCGACCGTCATTATCACCGCAATACATGGTCCACCCGTAGGCGAGGCCCTTTGTGTTGTTCAGGCAAACCGCTCGCTTGCCTGCCTCTCTGGCCCGGTTCAGCGAGGGCATTAGTATAGCCATCAATACCGCAATGACGGCAATAACGACCAAAAGCTCTATCAATGTGAACGCTGTTAGAAGGATTGCCGACTTATCGGCCGGCTCGCCTTCGGCTCCGACTGCCAATAAATTGAAATGTCTTTGCCTGTTCATTTTGTTTGGCCCTCCACCTTGCCAACATTTAGCTTCCTGGGTATAAAAGGACACAACATCAATTTTACATTTTCCTCACGGCATTGTAAATTCTTTATTCCGTGTTTCATCAATGGATCCGTTCGCTGTCCATAGCAAACAAACACTAACTGCGATAAAATCACGGTCCAAATGGACCAGATACAGCGAAAATTAGCTGTGATTGACAGGGAGCTTGCCGGCAAGACAAATCTTCATAAACTCATCATAGGCACATCCCCCCTGTTATTTCCTGTTACTGGCTTGATAATGGGCATCCTATTTCAAAGCCTTTTAGTCTTACCGGCTGCATTTTGGCTGGCGATACTGGCCTTCTGCGCAACAGTTACATTTGTATTCTTTGTTATCCGAAAAGAAACCGCTTCCGTATATGTCACAGCGTATATGGCTTGTGCCTGTTTTTTGTGCCTCGGAGCAATTCGCCTGACCGGCTTTCAACAATTCAAGCCAGATGACGTCCGGAATTTTGTTGGAAGCGAGCGAAGACTGGCAACAATTCGCGGCCTTATAATTACTCAGCCATACATCAACAGAAATGAGCAATGGCAATTTGCACAGTTTACCTATGCGGACCCTGTCAGCAGCTTTTATGTTAGAGTCCGCGAAGTCAAAACGGTTAGTGGCTGGGCAAAAATATCCGGCACCGTGCGCGTGCAGGTCAATGAGCCGGTGCTGGACCTAAAAGGCGGCGATTATATACAGGCGTATTGCTGGCTGGACAGGTTCAAAGAGGCCACCAATCCGGGTCAGTTCGATATCGCTAAGTATCTATCCAGGAGAAACATTTTTATCGCCGCATCCGTCGAAACGCGAGAGGGCATCGAGCTACTGCGAAAGCCTGGCAGCGCCATTCTTACCAAAGTAACTACAAAGCTCAGGCAAATAGCTACGCAAGCATTGCTTGGAGACCTATCGCCGGAGAATGCGAGCGAGGGTTTATTGCAGGCACTATTATTGGGTTATAGAGCAAACATCGACGTTAGCACCTACGAGGCCTTCCGCAAAACCGGACTGGTGCACATTATCAGTCTTTCAGGAATGCACTTCGCAATTTTGATAGGAAGCATCTGGTGGTTCTGCAAAGTTGTCGGGCTGCTGAAAAACGTAAGGGCGGCTGTGTGCTTAGCCGTTGTAGCGGTCTTTCTACTTGTCGTCCCGCCGGCGGCGCCGACGGTAAGAGCAGCAATTATGAGCGCCGCTTTCTGCGCATCATTCTTGTTCCGCCGGCGTCCCAACGCCTATAACACTTTATCCCTTGCCGCAATCGTCCTTTTACTTATAAGGCCAACACAGTTGTTCGAGGCAGACTGGCAACTATCATTTACGGCAGTTCTTGGAATTCTTCTTTTCACCGGAAGAATCGAAAACCTGCTGCACAGCGCTGCCAAATATTTAGCCCCGCAATTCATTGCGGGGTTATCCATCCCCGTACGAGCGATAAAGTACCTCGGTGGCCAGACAACAAGGGCATTTTCTGTAGGCCTTGCCGCCTGGTTAGGCTCGGCAGGTGTCTTGCTGTTTCACTTTGGCACAATTACACCGCTGGCAAGCGTCTGGACGGTACTGGTCTCTCCGCTGGTTGGTGCAATCCTGACGCTCGGACTTCTAAAGATAATTTTATCTTTCCTGCTGCCGTCATTAAGCGCTATTCTTGGAGTCATCGTCACCAACTTAGCGGGCTTGTTCATCTCGATCACAAAGTTTTTCGCGCATATACAGATTTCGCAGATTCTGATAGGCAGGGTCTCAATTGCACCTGTAATCTTGTACTATTTTCTGCTTCTTTTTGTCCCCTTTGTTTATTTTCGCCGGGCTTTTTTGAAACGAGCTATGTTGACCGTGATGATTTCTGTGCTGGTTTTCGCGCTCGGCATTGGACAGTTGCAGAGCAGAAATCGAGACAACCTGGTGCTTACGTGTCTCGACGTTGGGCACGGCCAGGCGGTATTAGCGCGCCTGCCCGGAGGGGTGAATGTCCTCTTTGACGCCGGCTCAATGTACAAAAGCGATATTGGCAGGCGCATCGTGACACCATTTCTGGATTTTGCAGCAGTAGGCAAAGTCGACGCGATTATGATTAGCCATAGTGATGTGGACCACATCAATGGCATAACCGAGATTGCTGAACACTGCAGGGTCAAGAGCATCTATGCCGGCGACTCGTTTTTTATAGATGCCAAAACTGACCTCTATGGGACGGCTGAATTTCTTGACAAATTGTATGAAAAACGGTTAGAGATAAAAAATATAAACAATATAGATGTAAAAATTGCCGCCAACATAAAGGTGCTTTGGCCGTCCGAACAAGCCTGGTACGATGAAACGTTGAGCGAGAACGATAAATCAGTAGTTTCGCTGATTGAATTTGCCGGCAGAAAAATATTGTTATGCTCCGACATCGAAAGATTTGCGCAACGAGAGCTTTTGCGTCTTAATCCAGATCTAAAAGCCGATGTAGTCGTAGCTCCTCATCACGGCTTAGCCAAAACGCTGGACTTGGATTTTCTTGAAAAGCTCGACGCTGATATTGTGATATGTAGTTGTGACCAAAACCAATATGAAAGAATGCTGCCCGATACAATAAACAGGTCAACAACCCGGTACAGAGGGGGCACACAGACATTCTACACTGCCACAGATGGGGCCATCACCATTACAATCCAGAACGATAGCACGATAAAGGCCATGACTTTTGCAGGCACGGCTGGGGCACACGAACAGTAGCCAATTATCGCATGTGCACAACGATTTCGACTCTGCGGTTTTTCGCCTTGCCGGCAGTAGTTGCATTTGAGGCTATCGGCCTGGCTTCCCCACAACCGACGGCGCGAACCCTGTCCGCAGCTACCCCACGCTCAGTAAGATACCTGGTCACCGAAAGTGCACGCTCGGCTGAAAGCTCCCAATTGTCCTTCCAGGGGGATTTCTTGATGGGCTCAGAATCGGTATGACCGACCACGTCTATGTGTCTACCAGCGTACTTCTGCCGCAGTACCGATAGGATATGATCAAGCGGAGCACTGGTCGCGCTTTTAAGTGACGCTTGTCCGGAAGCGAACAATATCGCATCGGGAAGCGTTACGGTAATTGTGCCCGCAGAAGGGTCAAACTTGACATCATAGTCTTTTCCGAAACCTGTGGCTTCGGCTGGAGTCTTGTTCATTTGATCAATCTGTTTTCGCATATCGTCGATCGTCTGCTGATCCTGCGAAATTTTGCCGGCAAGCTGATCCTTTTCCGCCTGAAGGCGCTCGTACCTACCCTTGAGGTTCTGGTGCTCCACATCCAGGTACTCGTACTTCTTCTGCCAATCAGTGCAGCCTGAGAAAAGAGCAAGTGACGCCACACAGATCGCTACAGCAACTATTTTTCCATTAACGGCCTGCATTCTATGTCTCCCTTCATCTTGAAATCCCATTTCTTTATTTAGCCGGTACGTATGAGATTCCAGTAACCGAAAATCCAATCGTGCAAAATCATAACAGTAAATACGCCCAAAGACAAGAATGGACCATAAGGAATTTGCCGAGTTTTTTTAAAAAACATCTGGACGCCCGCCCAAGCCAGTCCGAAAAATGGTGCAATGAAAAATGCCACGACAACCAGAACCGGACCAACCACCGCCCCCGCAGCACCCATCAGGTGCACGTCTCCAAGCCCCATCGCCTCTTTTCCGAAGGCCAAGGTGCCAAGAATCCGCGTGGCCCAGACCACCCCACAGCCCACAAAATAGCCCCACAGGCTGCCCAGAAGCCCCGCAACGACAGGATGTTGCGAGAATGAAAACCACCAGGCGCGTATGGACTCATTTTCCCTGGTGAGCCAAAAGGCGCCGGCTGCGCAGATAAGAATAGGCAGTAGGAACACTATCTCGCGGCAGGCCTCCAAACGGTGATTGAGTTGTCGCTGCGGGCACTTGTCCGGCTCTTGGGGTGGGTGCTCGGAGTCTTCCGATTCATAACTTCTTTTGATCAAGTTACTTACCAGGAGCATCCAGGATATCGCCAGTCCTATTGCCGCCCCGGCTGCCAGAGCGCCCGCCCCGGGCGATGCGCTCGGCAAAAGCGAAAACTCACGAATCACCGGCGTATCAACTACGTACCCGGCGACGGCCGAGGCGGTAAATCCTACCGCTGTGACCAGCCAGCAGATAGATATTGGAATGACCCATAATTCCAGGTCGATTGCCGACGCGGCGATGAAAGCTGCCAACAATGTAAGGTGAAGAAGATAAATAAGCCAGCCGCCGGCACCAAAGCTGCCCATGCCGGCACGCAGGTCGGTCCTAAAATACAGCCAGAAAAGACCGACAAAAACCACCCCTGTCAGCAGCTCAATCACAAAATATCGCGGCGAAATCGGCGCTCTACAATCCCTGCACTTTCGGCCCAGAACCAGCCAGGAAATTAGCGGGATATTATCGTAAAAACGAATCCGCTGGCCACACGCAGGACAGGCCGAACCCGGCCTTATCAACGACTTGTCGCGGGGCAGCCGATAGATAACCACGTTCAGAAAGCTGCCTATGCAGCAGCCGAATGCAAAGATAAAGATAAGCCAAATCCAATCTGGTACTACCACAACAATCCTTTACGATTTGTTATATCTTTTTTGCTCATTTCTTATGTTCTTAATTTCAAAGCACTACGGGCTATCCTGCGAAAAAAACTGCAAAGATGTTTGGCTTGGCCCGCAGAACCCTTATCAGCAGATTCGCCGGGATAACGGAACGCCACCGCGAAATCTGAGAGGTAAGCAAGGTCCTCACGAAAAATCTCCCAAGGGGGTATTCACTTGACTCAAGTAAGCACAAGATGTAGTGTACGGGGTCATGGAAGATTATCCCCGGACGCTTACAGAATTCGAGGCACGTTTTTCGACAGAAGATGCTTGCCGCCGATACCTCT
>Ga0315279_10001457_pt1 | contig 39399 bp, 42 predicted proteins | sample YL17G06_20_MG_FD_203694 | JGI IMG/M metagenome (GOLD analysis project Ga0315279, IMG submission 203694) | Sediment microbial communities from Yellowstone Lake, YNP, Wyoming, USA - YL17G06_20 | ecosystem: Environmental > Aquatic > Freshwater > Lake > Sediment | place: USA: Wyoming | collected...
TGAGTTAAGCTGCCTATGCGGGCGGCTGTGTGATGCTGTCACCCGCCAGGCAAATGGGCAAGTGATATTGGAACAACTGGATCAAGAAAACCTCTTCATCGTCCGGCTGGATGACGACCGGGAGTGGTTTCGCTACCATCATCTTTTCGGCGAATTGCTCCGCCACCGTCTGCATCAGGTTCATCCAGGCCTGGCAGTTGAGTTGCACCGGCGGGCAGTGGAATGGTACGAACAGAACGAGATGTTAGACTGCGCTGTTGAAGAGGCACTGGGCGCCGAAGAGTTTGAGCTGGCCGCCGGCGTGATCGAACGTATCTATCCGACCGTGGTGGAAAGCGGCCAGACGGAGACGCTGTCGCGCTGGTTGCAGGCGCTGCCGGACAGCATACTCCGGGCACACCCCCGACTGGCCGCTTTCCTGCCATCAAAACCGGGGGGCATCCTTACACCTCGTGAACTTGAAGTCTTGCAGTTGATCGGCAAAGGCGCATCGAACCGCGAGATCGCTCAAGCCCTGGTCGTCACGACCGGCACGGTCAAGAAACACCTGAACAACATCTTTGCCAAGCTCGAAGCGCAAAACCGTACCCAGACCGTGGCACGCGCCCGCGAGTTGGGGCTGTTGTAGATTTCTCTCTACGTCTTCACTTTCTGGCAGACCACCGACACCTCAATATCAACCCCCTGTCAACCCCCAAATACGCCTCTTGGCAACTAGCACACCGCTGGTCCAGGTGATACACTCTGGGCGCATACAGTCATCCAAAGATTTCAAGCGGAGCAGAAAATGCTCGCCAGGATTCTGGGCCGAAGCGGAATCGTCGTCAGCGCCATGGGGCTGGGCTGTTGGGCCATCGGAGGCCCTTGGTCGAGCAAAGAATGCGGCCCATCGGGATGGGGACAAGTGGATGACAAAGAGTCCATTCGCGCTATCCAGTCGGCGGTAGATGCTGGTATCACCTTGTTCGATACTTCGGATAACTATGGCTGCGGTCACAGCGAACGGATTTTGGGGCAAGCACTAGCTGGGCGGCGCGATCGGGTGGTCATTGCCACCAAATTCGGTTACGTGTGCGATGAACCCGCCCGACAAGTGATAGGAAACGACGCCAGTCCAAAATATATCCGCCGCGCCTGTGAAGCCAGCCTGCGTCGCCTCAAGACTGACTACATTGACCTCTATCAATTCCACATCTATGACTATGATATCGAGCGAGCGGTGGAAGTGCGGGACACGCTTGAGGAACTGGTCGCACAAGGCAAGATCTGCTGGTACGGTTGGAGCACCAACAGCCTGGCGCGTGCCCAAGTTTTTGCTCAAGGGCAGCATTGCGCCGCGATTCAACATCATTTGAACGTTCTGGAAGGCAACACGGCGATTCTATCGTTGTGCGAAGAATACAACTTGGCGAGCATCTGTCGCGGCCCTCTCTCCATGGGACTGTTGACCGGAAAGTTTAACGCCGACTCCAAGATGCCTTCGGATGATGTGCGCAGGGACTGGAATCTCCGAGACGGCGAAGAAGCCAGGCTTCTCGAACAACTCGACAAGATTCGACTGGTGCTCACGTCAGACGGAAGAACATTGACACAAGCCGCTCTGGGTTGGCTCTGGGCGCGCAGTGATAGAACTATTCCCATCCCCGGTTTCAAGACCGTCGCCCAGGTGAAAGAAAACGTTACTGCCATGCGTTTTGGACCACTGACCGCCGGGCAAATGGCGGAGATAGATATTCTGCTGGAACGTGCACCAGCACAAAAGAGATGATGGGTTGTAAGGAGCAGAATGAAAACAATACGATTAGGCAAAACCGGCCTGGAGGTCTCTAGAATTGGGATTGGCGGCATTCCGATCCAACGACCTTCCCATGATGAGGCAGTCAAGGTGATACAGCGTGCACTTGACTTGGGGGTCAACTTTATTGATACCGCCAGAGGTTATGGCGCCAGCGAAGAGCGCATCGGCCAGGCGATTGCGGGTCGTCGAGACCGCGTCATCCTTGCCACCAAGACGGGCGGACGGACGGCGGCGGTCGCTCTGGAGCACTTGGAGCAAAGCTTGCGCCAGTTGAACACTGACTATATTGACCTGTGGCAGTTCCACAATGTCAGCACCTTTGAGACATACGAACAGGTGCTCGGCCCTGGCGGCGCGATGGAGGCGGCCCAGCAAGCTCTGCGGGCCGGCCAAGTCCGGCACATTGGCATTTCGAGCCATCATCTGGAAGTGGCACGCAAAGCGGTTGCTTCAGGTCTCTTTGAAGCCATCCAGTTTCCTTTCAACTTGGTGAACTTTGAGGCGGCGAGCGAACTGCTCCCTCTGGCTCGGGAGCACGGCATGGGCTTTATCGCCATGAAACCCTTTGCGGGCGGCAGACTGAATAACGCCCGTCTTGCCATCAAGTATCTGCTGCAATTTGAGGGCGCCGTGCCAGACCCAGGCGTGGAAAAGATCCAAGAGATCGAAGAGCTAGTGGACATTGTCAATCACGATTCCTGGGAGCCGACGCCCCAGGAATGGCAAGAGATCGAAAGCATTCGCGCTGGGCTGGGCAATAAGTTTTGCCAATGGTGCGGCTACTGCCAGCCCTGCCTGCAGGAAGTGAACATCCCATTCCTGATGAACATACGCGGCATGTGGAGGCTATGGCCCCCGGACAAGTTTTTTCCCTGGCTGGGAGGGATCGTGGAGGGCGGGAGGAACTGCATCGAGTGCGGCGAGTGCGAGGACAAGTGTCCCTATCACCTGCCCATTCGAGAACAGATTGTCGAGGGCATCAAGTTCTATGAAGGCTTGAGATCCTAGTGCATTTCGGGCCTCTGACCGCCGAGCAGATGGAGCAAATCGATGTTTTGCCGGAGCGCGCTTTGGCATGAGTTGGAACTCTGCCAGGGGGAAAAAAGCTGAATGAAAACTATGAGATTGGAGGACAAGACAGGATGAAACGATTCGATTACCTGGCCCCCAAAAATCTGAGAGAGGCGCTAGAGATGATGTCAGACCGGCCAGAGGCGATCCCCCTGGCCGGGGGGACTGACCTTCTGGTGCAGATGAAAGAAGAGCATCGTCCGGTTCAAGCGTTATTGGGCCTCAAGCGAGTCCCGGAGGTGCATCAATTTGCTCTCAACGGGACTCTCACCTTTGGCTCGGCGGTCACAGTTGGGCAAATTGCGGCCAACCCTCAGATTCAACAGGATTACACGGCCTTGGCGATGGGTGCTGGCCTGATCGGTTCTGTGCAGATTCGCAACATGGCGACGGTGGGAGGCAATCTGTGCAACGCCGCTCCTTCCGCCGATACCGCGCCGCCATTGTTGGTTTTAGGTGCACAGGCCGTGATTGCCAGTTCTCGAGGCGAACGCACAATATCCTTGGAAGCATTTTTCGTCGGGCCGGGCCAAACGGTTCTGCAACCGGGCGAGTTGTTGAAAGAAGTCATCGTGCCCAGGCTACCCGATGGCAGCGGATCCTTTTACGTCCGCCACACTCCTCGCGCCCGGATGGACATTGCGGTCGTGGGCGTGGCTGCTGCCATTACGCTGAATGCCGACGGCGCCACTATAGATGCGCGTCTCGCGCTTGGAGCGGTTGCGTCGGTGCCGATGCGAGCCACTGCGGCTGAAACATTGTTACGCGGCCACTCATTGTCGGACGAACTGTTACAAGAGGTCGGAGCGACTGCCGCCCAAGAAGCTAAGCCGATTGACGACCTGCGCGCTTCGGCTGAGTACCGGCGGCACTTGGTCAATGTTCTGACCCAGCGGGCCTTGCGCAGCGCCTTCGCGAAAGCGAGCAAAGGATGAGTAGACGATGGAATACAAACTCAACTTTTCGGTAAACAAACAACCTGTCAAAATTGCGGTCGAACCTCACCTGACCCTGTTGGAAGTGTTACGCGATGCCCTGGGTTTGATGGGCACCAAAGAGGGTTGTGGCACCGGCGACTGCGGAGCCTGTACGGTTCTGCTCGACGGCGAGCCGGTTTCTTCCTGCCTGATGCTGGCCGTTGAAGCCGAGGGGCAGGAGATAACCACCGTAGAAGGGCTGGCGACGAACGGCGATCTTCACCCCGTGCAGAAAACCTTTATCGCCCACGGAGGATTGCAGTGTGGCTTTTGCACGCCGGGTATATTGATGTCGTCGGTGGCGCTGCTGGCGCGCAATCCCCAGCCCACCGACGATGAAATCCGAGCGGCCCTGGCCGGCAATTTGTGTCGGTGCACAGGCTATGACAAAATCGTGCGATCTGTCCAAGCAGCCGCCAAGGAGATGGAATATGCCTGAAACACACGTCATCGGTCAACCCCTGCCGCGCATAGACGCCGCGGAGAAAGTGCGCGGAGAGGCCATCTTTGCCGCAGACGTACAGTTGCCTCGGATGCTGGTCGGCAAGTTTCTGCCCAGCCCTCACGCCCACGCTGAAATTCTGGCGATTGATACTTCCGAAGCCGAAGCCTTGCCGGGCGTGCGGGCCGTGATCAAGGCAGCCGATATTCCAAAGGTAGATACATACGATCCCGGTAACCGCTTTCACGCCTTTTTGGCTCGGCGATTCGCCGTGTTTGCCGGGCAGCCGATCGCTGCCGTGGCCGCCGACGATCTGACTACTGCCGAGGCTGCGCTGGAGTTGATCAAGGTCGAATACCGGCTTTTGCCGGTCATACTTGATCCTGAAAAAGCAATTCTGCCCGACAGCCCGGCGGTATCGCACGAACGCAAGGCAAGTGGTAGCGAGGCAGCAGACGATGGACCGGAAGAGTCGCCCAATATCGCCAGCCAGTTTGTGTTCGAGCATGGCGACCTGGCGGCTGCTTTTGCCGAGTCGGACATCGTCGTCGAACACACCTACACGATGCCGGTCGTGCACCAGGGTTATATCGAGCCTTACGCCGTCACGGCTTTTTGGGATCATGCGGATCACGTGACGGTTTGGGAGTGCGTACAAGGCCCCTTTGATGCCCGAGATCTGATTGCCAATACGCTGGGCATTCCCCACACCAACATCACGCTGAATACGACCGAAATCGGGGGGGTTCGGTGGAAAAGCCAATGGGCTCTTTGCTCCCCTGGCAGTGCTGCTGGCCAAAAAGGCTCAGCGCCCCGTCAAACTGGTTCTGACCCGGCGCGAAGAGTTGACCGGCGCGAACCCGGCGCTTCAAACTGTCGTCCGGATCAAAACCGGGGCCAAGAAAGATGGCAGATTGACGGCTTGCGAGGGAAAGGTTCTGACGGACATTGGAGCTTTTGTTGCCGATGAGGCCCGCAACATCCCGTGGATGCTGCTCGCCAATTACAAGTTTCAGGCATGGCACGTAAAAGGTCTGGCAGTGCTGACCAACAAAGTCAGCCTCGGTTCCTATCGGGCGCCGCTCGCGGTCAACGCTGCCTTTGCCATCGAATCGCAGTTAGATGAGATCGCCAAACGATTGGGTCTCGATCCTCTGGTTCTGCGTCTGCAAAACGTCTCCGTGGAAGGTGACCCGCTGCCCAACTTGCGGCTACAGGTGCAGGTGGGAGTGAAACAAGTGTTGACGACTCTATCTGAGCACCCGGCCTGGACTGACCCGTTGCCCTCGCGCCAGGGCGAGTAGGGCCTGCTCCGTGGCCGAGGACTGGCCCTGGGTAGCTGGGGGAGTGGCATGTGGCCAGCCTCAGCGTTTGCCAAACTGGAAGCAGACAGCAAGATTCAGATCGTATTGGGCCAGGTAGACCTGACCGGTTCATACACTAGCCTGGCTCAGATTGCGGCGGAAGCACTGGGGGTTTCAGTACAGCGAATTGTAATGAGCAAGGCCAGCACTGCTCATGCCTCCTATGCCCCGGTCACCGGCGGCAGCGGGACGATCTACTCCATGGGTGCCGCTGTGAAAGAGGCGGCGCTTGGCCTGCGGGCCAAGATACTGAAATGCGCGGCTCAAGAGCTGAAGGTTGCCGAGGCAGAATTGGAGGTGAAGGATCAAGGTGTGTTTGTCGCCGCCAAGCCGGAGCAAGCCTTGTCATTTCAACAGCTCTATGAACTGGGAACGGACAATTTTCTAGCCAAGTATCCGCCTCTGGTGAGTCAAGCTTCTGTCCGCCCACTCACACGTGCTCCGTGTTTTGCTGCTAGTGTAGCTGAAGTGGCTGTAGACCCAGAGACAGGCCAAGTGTACCTGACCCGGCTGACGACGGCGCAAGATGTGGGCAAGGCGATCAATCCTCTATCGGTCGAGGGACAAATCCAGGGCGCGGCAACACAATCGGCCGGGATGGCTCTGTGGGAACAAGTGATGTACGACGAGCACGGCCAGGTGCGCAATCCCAGTCTCTTGGATTACCACATGCCCACGGCAGCGGATGTGCCCATGATCGAGACGATCCTGGTCGAAGCGCCCGGCGGGGACGGACCTTATGGCGCTAAAGGCGTCGGTGAGCCCCCCATCATTCCACTGGCGACTGCAGTGGCCAATGCAGTGGCGGCCGCTATCGGGACTCGCCTTTGCGATCTGCCGCTCACGCCAGAGCGAGTCTGGCGCGCACTGAACAACAAAGCAGCAAGTTCCTTTGAAAATGGAGACAGCCCGTGAAAATCACACTCGGTCCTGAGAACTGCTTATTTCCCATGCCGACCGTTTTAGTCGGCGCGAACGTCAACGGCAAACCGAATTACATGGCCGTCGCGTGGGGCGGGATTATGGATTTCGATTTTATCTCAGTAGCCATCGGCAGAACGCGCTACACCTACGGCGGCATCAAAGAGAACAAGACTTTTAGCGTCAACATTCCCTCTTTCGAAATGCTCAAAGAAACAGACTATTGTGGCATCGTATCCGGAAAGAGCGTGGACAAGGCAGCGCTCTTCGAAAATTTCTATGGGAAACTGGGAACTGCTCCCATGATCCAAGAGTGCCCCGTCAACATGGAATGTAAATTGATCCACATCGTCGAGTTTCTCCCAGATCACGATGTGTTTATCGGCGAGATCGTCGAGACTTATTCTGACGAAAAATGCCTGACGAATGGCGTGGTAGATTTCGCCAGAGTCCAGCCAATCCTATTCGTCGGAACTGATGCGAGCTATTGGAAACTCGGGGAACGATGGGGCGGGATAGGAAGCGTAGGGAAAGAACTAAAAACTCGCTAGAGGGAGCAAATACCATATGAAGTATCGCAATCTGGGCCGCACCGGTGTGAAGGTCAGCCCATTGTGTCTGGGTACGATGAACTTTGGCTCGCGCACGCCGGAGGATGAAGCCATTCGCATGATCGATCGGGCCATCGAGGCCGGTCTGAACCTGATTGATTCGGCCAATCTGTACGGTGATGCGAACGAAGGCGTGGGACGAAGCGAAGGCATCATCGGTAAGGCCCTGTCACGGAACGGCCAACGCAACCGGATCATACTAGCGACCAAAGTCTTTTTCCCCATGGACCTCGGTGACCCCAACAGCGGCGGGTTGAGCCGACGCCACATCGTCGCCGAATGTGAGGCTTCCTTGAGGCGACTACGCACCGATCACATCGATCTGTACCAGCTCCACCGCCCGGCACCGGACATTCCGATTGATGAGACACTCCGCGCACTGGACGATCTCATGCGCGCCGGCAAGGTGCGCTACATCGGCACGAGTGGATTTCCTGCCTGGCAGATCGTGGAGGCCCTGTGGACGTCGGATAAACTGCGGCTGAACCGCCTTGTTACGGAACAGCCCTTTTACAACATGACCCATCGCTCGATCGAGCGTGAACTCGTGCCGATGGCCCTGCGATACGGCATCGCCATTCTGCCGTATTCGCCGCTAGGCGGTGGCATTCTGACGGGCAAGTATCGGCGCGGTCAGCCCTATCCGGGTGGCTCGCGCCTGACTTTTGAAAAGTGGGCGCCTTACTGGGATGACCTGAACGATCGTGTTTACGACTTGCTGGATCTGCTCATCGAAATCTCCGCGGGGAAAGGCTGTACGATCAGCCAGCTCGCTCTCGCCTGGGCGATGGCACAGCCTGGCATCACGAGCGTCATCATCGGTCCACGCACCCAACAGCAACTGGAGGACAATCTTGGTGTGCTGGATGTCGTCATTACGGACGAGGACATGAAGCGCATTGATGCGATTTCGAAACCCAGAGGAACACTGATCAGCAATTGAACCTCAAAAGGAGGCAACGATGGAATATCGCAACTTGGGACGCACTGGGGTGCAAGTAAGCCCGCTCTGTCTGGGTTGTATGAATTTCGGCGGGCGAACGAGTGAGGCCGACTCGATCGAGATCATCAACTATGCGATTGACGCAGGCATCAACTTTGTGGATACGGCCAATGTGTATGGATATGACTCTACGAATTTTCCGGCTGGGGAGGGCAAAAGCGAGGAGATTGTCGGCAAAGCACTCAAGCAAAATGGCAAACGCCACCAAATCGTGCTGGCCACGAAGGTGCATTTCGCGATGTCCGATGACCCCAACGCACAAGGCAACAGCCGTCGCCACATCATCGAGCAGTGCGAAGCCTCGCTTCGGCGGCTTCAGACCGAGACCATTGACCTGTATCAGCTTCACCATCCATCGAACGAAGTGCCGATCGATGAGACCCTGCGCGCTCTTGATGATCTGATCCACGCCGGCAAGGTGCGTTACATCGGCACCAGCAGCTTTGCTGCCTGGCAGATTGTGGAATCGCTCTGGGTTTCTAAAGAGTACGGCCTGAACCGCTTCGTTTGCGAGCAGCCCTCCTACAATCTGCTGGATCGCCGCATCGAGCGGGAGCTGGTCCCGATGGCCCAAACCTACGGGATTGCCCTTATCGCCTTTTCGCCGACGGCGGGGGGTTTTTTGACAGGCAAGTATCGCCGTGGCGAGCCACTCCCCGCAGGGTCACGCTTTGAAGAGTTCTGGTCGGGCACCGGAAAAACGCACCTGATCCCGGCAGCGTTTGACGTGCTGGACGTGGTGGAAGCGCTGGCCCGCGAGAAAGGCTGCTCGCCCGCTCAACTCGCGCTGGCCTGGTGCCTGCAACAGCCTAGCATCACCAGTCCGATTATGGGTCCGCGCACCCGCAAACAACTCGGGGATTGCCTGGGGACCTTGAGCGTGAAACTTTCCCCGGATGACACCGCCAGGCTGGATGAGGCCGCGCCCCCTGGGCGCGTGACTGTGCCCTATTACGGCGCCGACGGATTGGCCTGGACGACCTGGGGGCCACACCAATTTCGGTGGTAATCTGAGATTTGATGTTTGAAATTTGCTCTTACTCTTCCATCCCCAGGCTGGCGATCTGCCGGAGCAAGCCCAGCACCGAAAGCCCCACCGACACTGCCGCCGTCGGTTTGACCGGGCGCGGGGTCAGCGCAGTGCCGCCCTGCTCCGCTTCCACCGAGCGGACATAGAGATACGCCGCGCCCGCGCCGACGAGCGCGCCGGCGATGCCACCGAACAACAACAACTTGGTCTTCCAGTCCATGCCGGGACTCTTCTCCATCAGTTTTCCTCCTTGACGAATCGGGCCAGCGTATTCCACCACGCACTCAGTTGAGCGACCAGCGCAGATGCCGCAATCAACGGTGCAACCACCGCCGCGCACACGCGGTTAACGTAGAGTTGAATCAACGCCAGGTACTTGCGCGCCTGGGCAAACAGAGGCGGCAGCTTGCGGCGCAACCAGCGCACGCCGTACACACATGCGCCGATAATGATCGCCGGAATGAGCAGCAACACAAATGCCTCAATAGCAAGCAGGATCACCGAAACATCGCGCAATGCGGCCATGCCGTCACCTCCGTCAGTTCGTGCTGATTATAGGCGAAACCTGCTTTTGACACAAGCATCGCCCGTCGGTAACATTATCATTTGACTTGACACGCACGGTGCCTCAACGTGTTTCGACATTGGCACTCGTCGGTTTGAGGCGAAGGTTCGCCAGCTTGCATAAATAGAACATCCGTGCTATCCTTGTATTGTGCGCACACGAGCACATTGATCCTCGCCGCCAGAATCTACTGGCAAACAATCAACATGAAAGGAGTTTTCCCGATGAACCAACTGATTGCCTTCTGCGGATTGGATTGCGCCAAGTGCGAAGCTTGCCTTGCCACGCAAGCCAATGACCGGGCCGCCCAAGAACGCGTCTTAGCCAAGTGGCGGCAAGAGTTCAACGCGCCGAACATGACCCTTGCCGATGTCACGTGCGATGGCTGCGTGACCCTCAAGGGCCGACTGGGCGGCTATTGCGGCCAGTGCCCGATCCGCGCCTGCGGCGTCGAGCGCAAGATGACCAACTGCGCGTACTGCGCCGACTATGCCACCTGCGAAAAGCTGGCCGGCTTTTTCACTCAAGCGCCTGCCGCCAAGGTGGCATTGGACGAGATCCGGCGGATGCTCTAGTACCACAAGACCTGATGGGTCCTGTAGACCCGTCAGGTCTATGGAGATCGTCATGCAAAAAGAGCAAGCGATTCAAGCTGCGCTGGCATTAGCCAACGCCTCGACCATCGCCATGTTGGGCACCAACGGCGACGACGGCTATCCCAACATCAAGGCCATGCTCAAAATGGAAAACGAGGGATTGCAGCGAATCTGGTTTAGCACCAATACCTCATCCAGACGAGTCGCCCAGGTCATGCGGAACCCCAGAACATGCGTTTACTTTGTTGACATGCAACAATGGATGGGGTTGATGCTGGTCGGAACCATCGAGGTGCTGCAGGACGCCGTGTCCAAGCAACGCCTCTGGCGTCCGGGCTTTGAAAAATATTATCCGCTCGGCGTCACCGACCCGGACTATACGGTTCTGCGCTTTACGGCTCAATGGGGCAACTATTATCACGCCTTGTCCAACGTGTCCTTTGAAGTGTGACACAGCAAAATCAGACAAGGTGGGAAAATGGATGCCATCCACCTCCTGAAGGCCAAGGCCAGCGATGCCGATACGTTGGTGAGAGTTTCCCAGTGTGCTTTTGACCATGATGTTCACTACGGAGCGCCAGGGTTAGGCGGGCCACCAGAATGCGGCTTGCCGGCTTGGCAAGCAAAGATGATGCGGCTGGACGATTACTACAAAATGGTAGTGGATAACCAAACCGTCGGAGGCATCATCATCTTTCGCAAGAGCACGCAGAACTCGCACAAAGATAGGCACAAGATCGGGGAACATTCGTGATCCCCACAGTAAAAGGAGAGGCGACAATGGATCGCAGAAGCAATTGGCTTGCGACGTTAGATATCGTCAACGAAGCATTTTTGTACGAGCAGCCGCTGCCCGCAGCTCATCGCGAAGCATTTGCCGAACAGATCGTTTCACAGTCGAGCAAGCTGAGCCAGACCACAGGGGTATTCACTGAAGGCTTGAGGCTGTTCTCCGGCGAAAAACTCAGAACCCGGTTTGCAGCTCGGCATATCCTTCAAGAAGAATCAGCCAGGGTCCTCACCTTGCTGGCAGCGAGGACAGTAGATACGCGCGAGACTCTTGGGCAAATAAACGCAAGCCTGCTCAAGGCATGTTTCGCTCAATCTTGCGTGAAAGGCGAGTGCGCTCATGCCACGATTGGTTTGCTGCGTTACCTGGCCGCTGGCGGATTGGACAAGCGCGAGACAAGACTGAACGCCCACCTCAGGACGCTGTCTCAGCATCGCGATGGCAACAGTCAATGGGAGCATTTTCCATTTTACTATACGTTGCTGGCCTTGACCGAGATTGACCTGCCGTTGGCGATCCAGGAAATGCACTATGCCGCGCCGACGTGCGAACAGCAGTTGCGGCGCATCTCGACCGAGGACCCGGTTTCACAGCACCGCCGAGCCATCCTGCAGCGCGTTTTATCCATGTGTTAGGAGAACCCGAACATGAACACATTAGACGCAATTGCGGCGCGAAGGAGTATCCGCAAGCTCCAAGACAAGCCTCTACCCGATGAGACACTTGGGCAATTTTGAAAGCAGCCACTCTGGCTCCCTCGGGCAAGAATCGGCAGCCGTGGCGGTTTTCATCTTCAACCCGCACGATCTGCATCCCTGGCTGACTCGCTCGATTGACCGAATGTTCCAGGACGTGGTCAACATCCAGTCCATCGGCGCGGCGATTCAGAACATGCTGTTGGCGGCGCAAGAGTTGGGCATCGGCTCACTGTGGATCTGCGATGTCTTTTTCGCTCACGAGGAATTGCTCAATTGGCTAGGTGAGAAAAGCCAGATGATCGCCGCCGTGTCTTTGGGCAACACGGATGAAAGCCCGATGCCAGACGGCACAACCCGGTCAACGAGGTGACACGATGGGTATGAATATCAGCAAAGCATTCGCTATCGAAAAACTGCAAACCGAACGCAGGCGACTGGAACAGAACCTTGCACAATTGAGCGAGGACGATATGCTGCAACCTGGCGTCGTGGGCGAGTGGTCGGTCAAGGATGTGTTGGCCCACCTGGCCGATTGGGAGCAGCGCTTTCTAGACTGGTACGCCGCCGATCAGCGCGGCGAGATTCCTCAAACGCCCGCGCCTGGCCTGACCTGGAAACTGGAAGACCTTGACGTGCTGAACCGGCGGATTTTTGAAAAGCATCGAGACCGCCCCTTGCGCGAAATCCTGACCGAGTTTCGCGACACTCACGAACGGCTCATGGCGAGCGTGCAGGCTATGTCGGAAGAAGAAATCGTCACACCTGGACGCTTTGCCTGGATTGGAAAACGGGCTTTGTATAGCTGGCTCACTGGTTACGCCAATCACGACCTGTGGGGCAAGACCCAGATTCGCAAATGGAACAAGTCGCGCAGTCGTTTGACCACGGCGAAACCCCAGCCGGGTGCGCAGACCGAACCCGCCAAACGATTGAGCCGGGAAGCATTCGAGCGAGCGCGCAACTTGATCAAGACGCAAGCCCGCCCGCTCGACCGCGCGCTGTTCGAGTATCGGTTCGAGCAAGCTCCCGCCGAAAGTGTACTGGCTGAACTGGCACATTTCCAAAACGAGGATGGCGGGTTCGGCCATGCGCTTGAGCCGGATGTGCGCACTCCCGCGTCGTCCGCGCTCGCGACAGGGATTGGCTTACGTATCCTCAAGGAACTGGACTGCCCTGACGGTCATCCGATGGTGAGGCAAGCAGTCGAATTTCTGCTGACAACATTCGACGCATCAAGCCAGGTATGGCGCGTCGTCCCCGCCAACACAAACGAGTTTCCACATGCGCCGTGGTGGCATGACGAGGATGGCAGTTTGGCCCGAACATTCGACGGCTTTCGCATCATCCCGCGCGCCGAACTGGTTGGACTGTTGCAGCACTATGCTGCGCTCGTTCCGGTCCAATGGCTTGACAAGGTGACCGAGAGCACGGCGGCGTACATCGAGACAATCAAGGAGTTGGGAACAGGCGGCGGAGATGACATTCAGTACGCGCTCAGCCTGGCAGAGGCCCGTGAACTGCCCGATCGGTTCAAAGCACGCCTGGCTACTCGGCTTCGCGCTCTAGCTCCCAACAGCGTCAGCCGCGATCCGCAACAGTGGAGTTCGTATTGCATCGCGCCGCTCAAGCTGGCGGCGTCGCCGCAGTCGCTGGTGGCCGACCTCATCGCGCAAGACTTACAGGCACATCTGGACTATCAGATTGACCACCAGACCGCCGAAGGCGGATGGGAACCGACCTGGAGCTGGGGTAGTTTTTATCCTGAAGAATGGGAGCAGGCCAAGATCGAATGGCGCGGCAGTTTGACGCTCGACACTTTGACTGCCCTCCGCGCGTTTGGACGTACCGAGGGCATTTGAAGTTGACAGTCCATGCAGGCCGTGCTACAATCGCACCAACCTAAAAGCAACGGCGCAGATCAAGAGGAGTAGGCCGCAGTCTGCTGATAGCGAAGAGAGGTCACCGGGTGCAAGCCTCTCGCAGCAAATGGGGCCGAAGGTCGCTTGAGAGCCGGAACCGGGTCAGCCCGTTACAGCGATGAGAGTGCGTTGTTGCGGCCCGGCATCCCTATGCCGGGGCAGCAGCGAACCAAGGTGGTACCACGGAAGGTTTCCCCTTTCGCCCTTGAAGCGAAAGGGGATTTTTGTTTTTGTCCGTCCGCTGGCGCGTCACGCGAATCAGCGCGAATAAAAAAGAGATTAGCGGAGATTCGCGTAATTCGCGGAGACAGAAAAGCAAAGAGTAGTGCTATGGCTCTGCCGAAACGATACCATCCCAGCACAATCGAACCACAGCTTCAAGCCTTGTGGCAAGCATCCGGCCTCTATCATTTCGATCCTGAACTCGCGGGGCTGGTGTATTCGATTGACACGCCGCCGCCGACGGTTTCGGGACACTTGCACCTGGGTCACGTCTATTCGTACAGCCAGACCGATTTCATGGCTCGCTTCTGGCGCATGAACGGTTACCACGTCTTTTACCCGATGGGCTACGACGACAACGGCCTGCCCACCGAGCGATTGGTCGAAAAGCGGCTCGACATCCGAGCAACTGAGGTGGGGCGACAGGCGTTTATCGCCAAGTGCCTGCAAGTGAGCGTCGAGGCGGAAAAGGATTACGAGGCGCTCTGGCAGCGGCTTGGGCTTTCAATTGACTGGCGCTATACCTATCGCACGATTGACGATCTCGCTCGCCGCACATCGCAACTGTCCTTCATTGACCTTTATCGCAAGGGATTGGCTTACCGTCAAAAAGCTCCGGCGATTTGGTGTCCCGAATGTCGCACCGCGATTGCCGAAGCAGAGTTGAGCGACCTGGATCGCGAGAGCGTTTTTTACACACTGGCCTTTCGCCTCGAAAACGGTGAGACACTGCCGATTGCCACCACGCGGCCCGAACTGCTCGCAGCTTGCGTCGCCGTGTTCGTGCATCCCGACGATGCGCGTTTTCAGCAGCTTGTGGGCCAGCCAGTGACCGTGCCGCTCTTTGATCAAAAGGTTCCGGTGATGCAAGACAGCGGGGCCGACCCGCAAAAAGGCACGGGCGCGGTCATGTGCTGCACCTTTGGCGACACCGCCGACGTGCAGTGGTGGCACACGCATCACCTGCCGCTCGTCGAGGCGATCGGCCCGGACGGGCGCATGACGGATGCGGCCGGCGAGTGGTCCGGCCTCAAGTCAGGCGAGGCTCGAAAGCAAATCGTCAAAGCGATCGAAGAACGCGGCCTCTTGCTGGACCAGCAACGCATCCCGCAATCGGTGCGAGTGCACGAGCGCTGCGACACGCCTGTGGAATACATCGTGACGCAGCAATGGTTCGTTCGCGTGCTCGAATTCAAGCGCGAACTGCTGGAAGCCGGAGAAAAGATCGCCTGGCATCCGGCGCACATGCAGGCGCGCTATCGAGATTGGATCGAAGGGCTCAAGTGGGACTGGTGCATCTCGCGTCAGCGTTACTTTGGCGTGCCGTTCCCGGTCTGGTATTGCGACACCTGTGGCGACGTCAGCCTGGCCGACGAAGCGCAATTGCCGGTTGACCCGTTCGAGTGCAGGCCGGCCTCGCGATGCAGATGCGGCGGCACATCGTTCACGCCGGAGCCAGACGTGATGGACACGTGGGCCACGTCGTCGCTCTCGCCGCAAATCGTCGGACGCTGGCTGGCAGACGAGAAACTTTATGCGCGTGTATTCCCCTTCTCTCTTCGACCACAGGCGCACGAGATCATCCGCACCTGGGCGTTCTACACGATCACCAAAGCGCATCATCATTTCGGTGCATTGCCGTGGAAAGAGGTGGCGATCTCTGGCTGGGGACTCGCGCCGGAGGGCACGGGCAAGATCAGCAAGAGTCGCGGCGGCGGGCCGATTGCGCCGATGGCAATGATTGAAAAGTACTCGGCGGATGCCGTGCGTTACTGGGCCGCTAGCACGAGCTTTGGCAAGGACTCGGTCATCAGCGAAGACAAGGTGCAAGCCGGAGCCAAGTTGGTGACGAAGCTGTGGAACGTGGCCCAGTTCAGCCAGCGATTCTTGGAAGCTTCCCCCCTGTCATTGACGGGGGGGATTGAGGGGGGGTATCTCTCTCTGGCCGACCGCTGGATTCTGAGCCGCACACAGCGGCTCATTCGCCGCGTAACCGAACTGTTCCGTGATTACGAGTACGCCACCGCGAAAAGCGAGACGGAAGCGTTCTTTTGGAAAGACCTGGCCGACAACTATATCGAGATGGCAAAATTGCGGCTGTACGAAGGCACACCCGAAGCGCAAGCCGGAGCGCAGTATACGCTGTATCACGTGCTCTTGACCATGCTCAAGCTTTTCGCGCCCATCCTGCCGTATGTGACCGAAGAGATTTACCGGCGCTTGTTCACCGCCGAGAGCGCCTCGGTTCACACCTCGTGCTGGCCCGCGCCCGATGAATCGTTGGAGGACGATTGGAGCGAATCGGTCGGCGAGCGATTGCTCGAGATTGCCACGGCCGTGCGCCGCTTCAAGACCGAGCACGGTCTGGCGCTCGGCTACAAGATCGAGCGGCTGCAAGTGACGGCGCAGGATGCCGCGCTGGCTCAGGCGCTCAGAGCGAGCGTTTCTGATATAATGAGCATCACTCGCGCGGACAAGGTGGAGATTAGCGAGCAGGCCGACACAAGCTCGCTTGTCATCCAGTTGTCATCCAGATTGAGGGCGTAATCGCCGTTGCTCTCGATCAAATGAGGCATTAAAGGGGTGAGATGACTCAGGAAACTCTAGGCTACGTCGAATTGGAATGGACGTGCAAACGCTGCGGAACCAAGAACCCGGGCACACTCAAAACCTGCGCCGGTTGCGGCGCGGCGATGGACGCGAAGGATCAGTTCGAGCTGCCGCAGCAACAAGAACTGATCGCCGGATCAGACACTGCAACCCAGCCCGGCCCGGATGTGCATTGCCCATACTGCGGAACACGCAACTCGGCTGACGCCCCCACCTGTTCGCAGTGCGGCGCCGCACTCTCCGGGGCCACCGCACGCCCGGCCGGCCAAGTTCTGGGCGGCTTGCAGACCGGGCCGGTTGCCGAACGGCCCTGCCCTTACTGTGGTGAACCAAATCAGTCCAATGCTCCGCGCTGCAAAAAATGCGGCGGCGAGCTGCTCAAACAGCCATCTCCCCAGCCACCGCCACCCTCCCCAGCCCCAGCTCAACGGAATCGAGCGGTCGTTGGCATCGGCGTGGCAGTCTTGATCGTGTTGTGCATTTGCGGCGCCATCTTGGCCGCGTTGACCGCGCGCACCACAGATGTATCGGGCGTCGTCCAATCTCTCGCCTGGGAACGCACAATTGAAATCATGGAACAGCGGCCCGTGACGCGCGAGAATTGGGAAGATCAGATTCCCTCCGGCGCAGACAAAGGCACGTGTAAACGCCAGGTTCGCTCAACCCAAGCCCAGCCCGCGCCCGGCGCAGAAAAAGTGTGCGGCACGCCGTACGTCATTGACCAGGGCACCGGCAAAGGCAAGGTCGTACAGGATTGTCAATATAATGTCTATGACAATTGGTGCAAATACACGGCCACAGAGTGGCAAGCGGCAAGCCGGGCCGTTGCCCAGGGCACTGACGCCCGTCCCCGCTGGCCTGAACTGAATCTCCGTTCAAATCAGCGCGAAGGCAATCGGGAAGAAAAATATCGGGTGACTCTGGTTGGCAACGATACCGAGTATGCCTTTTCCCCGCCCACCGCCGCCGAGTTTGCTCAGTTCACGCCAGGCAGCCGGTGGACGTTCAAGGTCAATGCCCTGGGCGGCATCAGTAACATGCAACCGGCGAGATAAAGTTGAGTCTCCTCATCTATCGGACGACGACGTAGCCGAGTTCGTCCAAAAATATTCCGGGGCGCAAAAAGGTGGGCGCGCAAACAGCCGCCAACGAAATCCTGCACGTGAACAAGGAGAGGCTGCAAGCACTCGAGTCTTGACTTGACGCAGAGGCGCAAAGCACCGGTATACATGTTTTTCGTTGATCTTGATCTGGCTCGACGATTGGAAATGGCGCAGGCGTGGCGCGGTGTGCACTATGCCAACGCCCAACGCACGCTGCGACCTGAAACGCACAGCACGGTCGAGGCGGTGGCTGGCGGATTTGCGATCTATGCGGGCGAAGGCTCGCCGCTGAACAAGGCCGTCGGGCTAGGGATACATGACCCGGTCAAGCAGGCCGACCTGGAACACGTCGAGCGATTCTATCACAGCCGCAATGCCGCGCCCAGGGTGAGCGTCTGCCCGTTGGCTGATCCATCGCTGGTTGATTTGCTCAAAGCAAGCGGCGATCGTCTTGAGATGTTTTACAGCGTGCTGGTTCGACCTTTGGATGATGAAAGTAGAGCGGGCATCCCAACACCTACACTTGCGCTTGCGCGCAGCGCAGGTGCAAGTGTGCCCGCTCAAGCCAGGGTGCAAATCACCCAGGCCAAACCGAAAGACGCAGACCTGTGGATACGTACGACCGGGCAAGGATTCACCGGACAGGAAGCCCCGCCGCAGGAAGACTTGGTCATCCTGTCACCGAACTTTTACGCTGCGAACGCGACTTGCTTTTTTGCGTGGATAGACGGTCAGCCCGCCGGGGGCGGAGGCATGTACATCCATGAAGGCGTCGTCGAGTTCGGCGGAGCCAGCACCCGGCCCGCGTTTCGCAAGCGAGGCGTGCAGACGGCCTTGCTCCATGCGAGAATTGACGCCGCACGAAAAGCCGGCTGCGAGCTGGCATTGGTCGTGACCGCGCCGGGCGAAGACTCGCAACGCAACGTGGAACGCGCGGGCTTTCGATTGGCGTATACCAAGGTAGTTGTGATAGGATTGTAGTATCCCCACCCTAACCCTCCCCCGCGCTTCGCGCAGGGGAGGGAAGCACGCACCTTTCTCCCCGTGGGAGAAGGCGACCGAAGGTCGGAGGGATGAGGGTCAAGCTTGCCCCCCGTCATCGAGTTCGAGGTGAATATGAAAAAAGGAATTGTCACCCAAGACATACACAAGATGGTGCGTCGCCTCGTGGATCGCTTTGACCCGGATCAGATCATCCTGTTTGGCTCTCATGCGCGCGGGACCGCCGGGCCAGATAGCGACATTGACCTCTTGGTCATCATGCCGGTCACTGGCTCAAAACGTGCCAAGCAAATCGAGATGCGCGTGGCGCTGCACGACATCCGCGTGCCCAAAGACATCATCCTGGCGACGCCGGATCAAGTCGCCCGGCAGCGCGATATTGTGGGAACGATCATTCGCCCGGCACTCCGAGAAGGAAAAGTGCTCTATGTTCGAACCCGATGAGCAAATTCGCTCCCTTCTCCCAGCAGGGAGAAGGGCTGGGGATGAGGGTGCCCCCACCGGCTCGACGCGGGGCTTGATGTGATAAAGACACCAACCATGATAAGGAGGCTGATATGGAGATTACACCTGAGGACGTCAAACGAGCACAGTCGGGCAAAGATGACAAGTGGAAGTTCGGCAATGACATACTATATCAGCTATGTCATGACCAGCCCGAACACAACAACGACTCGGTCATCATAGCGAAGATATGGCTGATTGGCCGAGCCTACGCCGCTGCCGTGGAAAGGAGAAAGCGAGAAGGAGAAACAGTCTTCATTCAGGGGGACCCATTCTACGAGTTACGTGTAGTACCAGCACTGAGGAACTCCCAACTCGATGAAGGAATATATGATTTGAAACAACACACATCCATAGAACAAGAAACCATAGTTCCTATCTTAAAGCTGCACCATGATTTGGTCAAAGTGCTGAGAGGGATCACGCATGATAATAAGCGTTCGTTGGCTTCCAAATACTTGCACTTTCACTTGCCACTATTGTTCTATATCTATGACAGCAATGCTTCACAAGTTCTAAAAAGCCTCATGCCATATCATAGGGCAAAACGCAAAGTGCATGGAAACTATGATGTTGAATACCAACCTTTCTTTCTAAAAATGCTTGACTTGCGCGATAGAATACAGTGCGAATTTGGATGCATATTGCAGCCCAGAGAACTTGATCGGTTATTACGCAACCTGTGGTATGCTAATCAGCCGACATGAGAAGTACCGACAGAAATATGATGACTTCTTGGCAAACTCAGGAGACGACCTATGACCCAAAAAGAAATGCCCAAGACCTACGATTTCAAATCCACCGAGGAGCGCCTGTACGCCTGGTGGGAAAAGCGCGGCTATTTCAAGCCCAAAGGCGGCAAGCACGCCGAACGCTTCGTCATCTCGATGCCGCCGCCCAACGTGACCGGCGGGCTGCACATGGGCCACGCCATCACCGCGTCCACCGAAGACTTGATGATCCGCTATCGCCGGATGCGGGGCTTCAAAACGCTGTGGGTGCCCGGCTCGGATCACGCCGGCATCGCCACACAGTTGCAGGTGGAAAAGATGCTGCACTCTGAAGGCACGAGCCGTGAAGCGATTGGCCGCGAAGAATTCCTGCGCCGCACATGGGAATGGAAAAACAAATACGGCTCGTACATCTCGCAACAGCATCACCGATTGGGCGCTAGCTGCGACTGGGAGCGCGAGCGGTTCACCATGGACAAGGGACTTTCGCGCGCCGTGCGCGAAGCGTTCGTGCGCCTGTACGAAAAAGGGCTGATCTATCGCGGCACATATCTCGTGAACTGGTCGCCTGGTTTGAAGACCGCCGTGTCCGATCTCGAAGTCGAGTACAACGAAGAAGAAGCCACGCTCTACTACTTCAAGTATCCCATCGCAGGCAAGCCGGGGCAATACATCCCCGTGGCGACTGTGCGCCCGGAGACGATCCTGGGCGACACTGCCGTGGCCGTCCATCCCGACGACGAACGCTATCGCCACCTCATCGGCAAGACGTGCCTGGTGCCCATCCTCAACCGTCCCATCCCGGTGATTCACGACACCTACGTCTCGATGGAATTCGGCACGGGGGCACTCAAGATCACACCGGGCCATGACCCGAACGATTACGAGATCGGCCAGCGGCACGGCCTGCCCATCGTCAACGTGCTCAATCCCGATGCGACGATGAGCGAAGCCGCCGGCCCTTATGCGGGCATGGATCGCTTCGAGTGCCGCAAGAAACTCTGGGCCGACATGGAAGCCGCCGGGTTGACGATCAAGACCGAAAAGTATGTGACGCAAATCCCGCGCTCGCAGCGCGGCGGCGAGATCATCGAGCCGATGGTTTCGACGCAGTGGTACATCAAGATCAAGCCACTGGCCGAGCGCGCGATCAAGGCCGTGCAAGACGGGCACATCAAAATCATCCCGGAGCGGTTCACCAAAGTCTATTACAACTGGCTCGACCCGGAGCACATCCGCGATTGGTGCATCAGCCGCCAACTGTGGTGGGGACATCGTATCCCGGTGTGGACGTGCAAGGACTGCGGGCACGAGTGGGCCGCGCGCCAAGACCCGGCCACGTGCGAAAAATGCGGGCGGCACAGCATCGTAGAAGACCCGGACGTGCTGGATACGTGGTTCAGTTCTGGCTTGTGGCCGTTTTCGACGCTCGGCTGGCCGGACGAAACGCCCGACATGAAGGAATTCTACCCGACCACCGTGATGGAGACCGGCTACGACATCCTGTTCTTTTGGGTGGCGCGCATGATCATGTTCGGGCTAGAGTTCACCGGCAAGCCGCCGTTCAACACCGTGTACCTGCACGGGCTGATCCGCGACGAGCATGGACGCAAGATGTCCAAGTCTCTGGGCAACGTGATTGACCCGCTCGACATCATGGACCAGTTCGGCACCGACGCGGTGCGTTTTACGCTGCTCACCGGCTCGACGCCCGGCAACGACATGAACCTGGACGTCAAGCGCATCGAGGCCAACCGCAACTTTGCCAACAAGATTTGGAACGCGGCGCGGTTTGTCATCTCGAATGTAAAGCCAGACGTGTGGAAAGCCGGCGGCCCATGCTGGCTCATAGAACCGGAAGGCGAGTCGGCTTCCGCGAACGGCGGGCAACTGGCGCAGCGATGGATCATTTCGCGGCTCAACCGCACCATCGCCGAGGCGACCCGGCTGCTCGAAGAATACCAGTTTGGCGAAGCAGGCCGTGTGATCTATGAGTTCATCTGGAACGAATATTGCGACTGGTACATCGAGATGAGCAAGCTGGCGCTCAACAGTCAGGACGCCGAAGCCCAGGCGGGCGCGCAGTGTACGCTGGTTTACGTGCTCGATCAGGCCATGCGACTGCTGCATCCTTACATGCCGTTCGTAACGGAAGAAGTGTGGCAGCACTTGCGCCAGGCCGCGCTGGGCGACAAGCCCACGCATCAACAGCAATCCGATTGGCCCGAGAGCCTCATCATCGCGTCGTGGCCGCGGGCCGGGCAAACCGACGATTCCGCCGAGCGGCAGATGGCCTTGATGATGGACGCCATCCGCGCGGTGCGCAACGCCCGCGCCGAGTTCAACGTCAAGCCGGAAAAGAAAACCGCCGCCATCGTCGTCGCAGGCGAGAACGCGCACCTATTCGAAAGCCATCGCGCCGAGGTGGCGATGCTGGCACGGTTGGACGCGCGTGGACTCGTCGTGCTCGATCAACTGCCCACGCCTCCCAAAAAGGCGCTCTCGCTCGTGCTGGGCGCGGTGACGGTGTACCTGCCCTTCGCTCAGATGGTGGACATCGAAGCGGAAAAGGCGCGATTGAGCCAAGAACTGGCCGGGGTGGAAAGCCAAATCGCACGCAGCGAAAAACTGCTGGGCGGCGATTTCGCCCACAAGGCTCCCGCGCCCGTCGTGCAAAAAGAGCGCGACAAGCTAGCCGACCTCAAACAGAAGCAAGCCAAGCTCGACGAGCAACTCTCCGCGCTTGCGTAAGATTCTTTCATCCACGAAGGACACGAAGGAAAAGATTTCTTCGTGTCCTTCGTGTTCTTGGTGGATCGCTTTGCCCATCCCCTGCCCTGATGCTATAATCTACACCAACCCAAACCCCACCAGTCACTTGATGCTTATGCCCGAGCCACACATTTTAAAAGACCCAGATGCCATGAGCCGCTCAGCAGCGGAACAATTTGCTTCGCTGGCGACAAGAGCCGTGGCAGCACGCGGACGATTCGATGTGGCGCTATCGGGTGGAGAGACGCCGCAGGCCATGTATCGTTTGCTGGCACAACCACCGTACCTCACCCGCCTGCCGTGGTCGCAAGTCCATTTCTTCTGGGGCGATGAACGCTGCGTGCCGCCCGATCATCCCGATAGCAACTATCGCCAGGCGCAACTCGCATTGCTCAACCATATCGTTGTTCCACTGGCCAACATTCATCGCATCCGGGGCGAACTGGAGCTGGCTGCGGCTGCGCAAGATTACGCCGAGCAACTTGAGGCCGCATCCGCCGGAAGCGAACTGAACTGGCCGCGCTTTGACCTGGTGCTGCTCGGGCTGGGGGCCGATGGGCACACGGCCTCGCTCTTTCCCGGCCCGATTGCGCCGGTCGAGACCCATTCCCCTGTCATCGCAGTGACGGCGCATTACGAGAGCCGCCCGGCGCATCGAGTGAGCCTGACGCCATTGGTTTTCAACATGGCTCACGACATCATCTTTCTGGTGGCCGGTGCAAACAAGTCGGAAGCGCTGGCAGCCACGTTGACCGGTCCCCGCGATCCTGAACGCTGGCCTGCCCAGCGCATTGAACCGATGCACGGCTCCGTGATCTGGCTGGTTGATCAACCTGCCGCAATCCACCTGAAAGGATAGAGCATGGCAAATCCTACGACCATCGTCATCCTTGGCGCTACGGGCGACCTGACGCAGCGCAAGCTCATCCCGGCGCTATTCAACTTGTGCCGCAAGAACCGGCTGCCGGAGAATCTACGCATCGTCGGCTATGGCCGCAAGTCATGGAGTGATGATGACTTTCGTATTGCGATGCGCGCGGGCGTGGACAAGTTTGCGTCCTATCACTTTACAGAGGACGAATGGAATCACATGGTGGCGCGGCTGTCCTACCGCTCCGGCGGCTTTACGGAGGCGGCGGACTGGCATCATCTGGCGGCTGAGCTGGCCGAACTGGAAAGCGGGGCGGCCAACCGGCTTTACTATCTGGCCACCCTGCCCGATTTCTTTGCCGGCATCGTCGCCGGCTTGGGCAACGCCGGCCTGGCGACTGAGGCTGAGGGCTGGCGGCGCGTGATCATTGAAAAGCCATTTGGCAGCGACCTGCCCTCCGCCCAGGCGCTCAACCAGGCCATCCATCAAGTGCTCGACGAAAAACAAATCTACCGGATAGACCACTACCTGGGCAAAGAGACTGTTCAGAACGTGCTGGTCTTTCGTTTTGCCAATGCCATCTTTGAGCCGATCTGGAACCGAAACTATGTTGACCACGTGCAGATCACCGTGGCAGAAGACGTCGGCGTGGAGCATCGAGCGGCATACTATGAGCGGGCTGGCGTCTTGCGCGACATGTTCCAGAATCACCTGCTGCAATTGCTCACACTCATCGCGCTGGAACCACCCGCTTCGTTCACTGCCGATGCCGTGCGCAATGAGCGCGTCAAAGTGCTCAGCGCCGTGCGCCCCATCGCGGCTCATCAGGTGGCCGAGCACACCGTGCGCGGCCAATACCGGGGATACCGCGACGAAGAAGGCGTCGCACCGGACTCGCCGACCCCCACGTTTGCGGCCCTGCGGCTCTTGATTGATAACTGGCGCTGGCAAGGTGTCCCGTTTTACCTGCGTTCGGGCAAGCAACTGGCCGAAAAGAGCACCGAAATAATCATTCAATTCCAATGTCCACCGCACGTGATGTTCAACATTTCTCACGAGCAGTGCCTCATCGCCAACGTCTTGACCCTGTGTCTTCAGCCGGATGAAGGGATTCATCTTCGCTTTGAAGTCAAGGTGCCCGACTCGATTTCCGAAATGAGATCGGTGAACATGGAGTTTCATTACCAGGACTCGTTCGGGGCCAGCGCGATACCGGAGGCTTACGAACGGCTGCTCCTCGATGCGCTGAACGGCGATGCCTCGCTGTTCACGCGCAGCGATCAGATCGAGCTGGCCTGGCAGTTGATGGATCCCATCCTCGCGGGTTGGGCTGCGCCCGATGCGCCGCCGCTTGCCATTTACGAGCCGGGAAGTTGGGGACCCGCAGAGGCCGATGATTTCCTGGCCCGTGACGGGAGAGGCTGGCTGCGCGGCTGCGGCATGCACAACGGCTGAACGCAAACGGCTGGCCCTTCTCTGCCCGGCCATCATCCCATCATGCTATCGAGGTCATCTCCATGCGATATTGGATCATCTTATTGAGCAGCCTGCTTCTGGCATCCGCCTGCGCGCCGAGTGCGCCGCAGTCCTTCCACGAGACTTTTGACGATGCTCGCAACGGCTGGACGCTCGTCCAGAACAACCAGGCCGAAATCGCCATCACGAACAGCCAGCTGCGCATCACCGTCAAACAGCCCGATTCGTTAGCCTGGTCGGTGGCTGCCGGCAAAACGTTCGGCGACCTCACGCTCGACGTGGATGCCACCCCGCTGGCTGGCCCGGACGACAACGACTATGGCGTCATCGTCCGCCGCGTGGACGACGATAACTTTTATCGCTTCGAGATCAGCGGCGACGGGTATTACAACATCCAAAAACGCCAAAAGGGAAAATGGCAAAAGCTTATCGCCGACTGGGCCGAGTCCAGTGCCATCCACAAAGGCGCGGCGACGAATCATCTGCGCGTGATCTGCGCCGGGCGCACGCTGACGTTCTTCGTCAACCAGGTTCAGGTAGCCCAGGTCACGGACGATGCCTTCGCGCGCGGCGAGATGGGCGTCCTGGCCGGGACATTGACCGCGCCCGGTGTCCAGGTAGCCTTTGATAATGTCCAAGTGAGCAAGCCATGAGCGATTGCGTCTTTTGCGACATCATCGCGGGACGTTCCCCAGCCAAAATCATTTACCGAGACGAGCGTGCCATCGCGTTTTACGACCGTTCGCCCCGCACGCCGGTCCACGTGCTGGTCGTCCCGCTCGAACACATCGCCAGCGTGAACGACCTCGTGCCCGAGCACGAGGCGCTGGTAGGACATTTGCTCCTGGTGGCCCAACAGATCGCGCGGCAAGAAAACATCGCCTCGTCCGGCTACCGGTTGGTCATCAACACAGGCCGGGGCGCCGGACAAATCGTGTATCACCTCCACGTGCACGTCATGGGCGGTTGACAGTCTCTCCCATTGTTCGCCCTTGCGAAGGTTTTCGCCAATTGCGCAATGAATTCCGAACGAGCCTTCGCAAGAGTGAGAGAGTTGACAGTCTCCCCCTCCGCCGCTATAATCTTCGCCATGACACTCAAAACGAAAATTCAAGACGACATCAAGGCGGCCTTAAAGTCGCGCGACAAGCACCGGCTGGCCGCGCTGCGGCTCACGCTGGCCTCCATCAAGAATGTGGAAACGGCTGAAGGGCGCGCGACGCGCGGCGACTTGACCGACGAAGAAGTGGCTGCGCTGCTCCAGACCGAAGTCAAGCGCCGGCGCGACACCATCGCCGAGCTGGAAAAAGTGGACCGGCCTCAAATGCTGGCGGACGAAAAAGCCGAGCTGCAGGCCCTGCTAGAATATCTGCCCCAGCAAATGAGCCGCGAGCAAATCGTCGAGGCCGCGCGCGCCGTCATCGCCCAAACCGGCGCGACCGGGCCAGCGCAGATGGGCGCGGTGATGAAGCAATTGATGGCACAATTAAAAAGCCAGGCCGAGGGCAAGTTGGTCAGCGAGGTCGTGCGCGAATTGTTGGCCGTGCGCTGACGCTGTCTTCGCGCAATGGCGTGGCCTCCATGCTGCGAGACAAACATGCCGAGGGAGCCTGGTGGCTCCCTCGTTGTGTTGAAAGGTCAATCTGAATGGCGATGGTAAACATTTGCTCTTCGACATTCGTCACGCAAAGCGGACATTCGTCACGCGAAGCGGTTATTCGGGGTGCGGTCAAGTGTTGACTTTGCCGGAATCTGAATCCGGCCCGCTCAGTCCAGTCCATATTGCCTGGCGCGCGGTGAGGATGTGGCTCATCGGCATAGTCTTTACGCTCGCCGTGGCCGGTGTGCTGGCCTTCCCGATCTTGACCGGCGGCCAACTCGCGCTGGAAATCGGCGACGTAGCGACGCGAGACGTGCGCAGCCCGCGCCGCGTCACGTTCATCAGCGATAACCTCACCGAAGAAGCCCGCAAAAAGGCCGAAGCCAGCATCGCGCCGATCTATACCCCGCCCGACAGTCACGTCGCGCGCCAGCAGATCGCCCGCGCTCGCGCCGTGGCCGATTTCATTCGCGCCGTCCGCGCCGATCCGTATACCTCTCCCGCGCAAAAGCAAGCCGCCCTTGCCGCCCTCGAAGACGTCCCGTTTTCGAGCGCGCAAGTCGAGCGCATCGCCAGCCTGCGCGACGAGGTGTGGGCCAAGATCGAGAGCGAGACGTTGACCGTGCTCGACCTCACCCTGCGCAGCGACATCCGCGAAGCGAACATCAGCCAGGTCCGTTCGCGCATCCCGACCATGGTGAGCGTGGACCTGACCGAAGAGCAAGCCTCAATCGCCAGCACGCTGGCGCAGTCGTTCATCGCCGCCAACAGCTTCTTGGACGAAGAAGCGACTGCCGCCGCGCGCGCCAAAGCGCGCCAATCGGTCGAGCCGGTCACGCGCTCTTACGAAGCCGGCCAGGTCATCGTGCGGGAAGGTGAAAGCGTCACGGCGCTCGACCTGGAGGCGCTGGATCACCTGGGCTTGCACCAACCCAAGACGGACTGGGGCGACCTGACCGGCACCGTCTTGCTCGCCGTCGTCATCACGCTGCTCTTGGGTCTCTACTTGTGGCGGTTCGAGCCGACCATCTGGAATCGCACGCGCCACATGACCCTGCTGGCCGCGTTGATCTGGCTCTTTGTCCTGACCGCGAAAATCATGATCCCGGGTCGCACCGTGTTGCCGTATCTCTTTCCCGCAGCAGCACTGCCGATGCTTCTGGCGGTCTTGGAGGGGCAGAACCTGGCGGTGGTGGTCGCCGCGATTCAGGGAGGCTTGATTGGCGTGCTCAGCGGCGGATCGTTCGATCTAGCCGTGTTTGCCACAAGCAGCGGCATGGTCGCGGCGATGACCTTGGGCCGCGTCGAGCGGCTGAGCGCATTCTTCCGCGCCGGGTTGTACGTGATGATCGTCAACATCGTCGTCGTCCTGGGCTTCCAGTTGCGGGCCAGCACTTCCGACACGGTGGGTACATTGACCTTGTTGGCGGCCGGCGCTGTCAATGGCGGCCTGGCAGCCAGCCTGTCTATCGGCGGACTGTTTCTCATCGGCAATCTGTTCGATGTGACGACGACGCTGCAATTATGGGAACTGGCGCGCCCCACTCACCCTTTGCTGCAACTGCTGCTGATGAAAACGCCCGGCACTTATCATCACACCCTGATGGTCGCCAACCTGGCCGAACAAGCCGCAGGGCGCATCGGCGCCGACCCGCTCCTGGTGCGCGTGGGCGCGTTCTATCACGACGTGGGCAAGACCGCGCGGCCTTATATGTTCGTCGAAAATCAAGTGGAAGGCAGCAACGTCCACGAGAAGCTGGACCCGCGCACCAGCGCCGAAATCATCGTGCGGCACGTCGCGGACGGCTTGGAGTTGGCAAGGCGCTACAGATTGCCCAGCCGCATCCGCGCCTTTATCCCCGAACATCATGGAACGATGCGCACCGGTTTCCTGTACCACAAGGCCGTCCAGCAAGCCGGCGGCGACGAGTCCAAAGTGGACGACCGGCCCTTCCGGTATCCCGGCCCCAAACCTCAAAGCAAAGAAACCGCGCTCTTGATGTTGGCTGATGGCTGCGAGGCCGCCGTCCGAGCCAAGGGTCCATCATCGGTCGAACAGTTGAGCGAGATCGTCCGCAAAGTCGTCGCCGACCGTATAGCCTGCAACCAGTTGAGCGACAGCCCACTTACCCTGCACGATCTGGACTTGATCCGTGAGTCGTTCACGCTCACCTTGCAAGGCGTATTTCATCCCCGCATCCAGTACCCGGAGACGACTGAGACCAAGACACCCAATACCGGAGAAGGAAATCCATAGTACGTATCACGCAGCACGTTTCTGGGAGTCGCCATGCCCAAAATCGTTGTGCGCGCCGACAGCGCATATCGCAAGAAAATTGACTCGCGCCGTTTGCGCGAGGCAGCCCAAAAGACCCTAGCCCACGAGAGCGCGCCGAGCCGCGCCGAGATCACCCTCGTCATCACCGGCGACGATGAAATTCGTGACCTCAACCGCCAGTATCGCGATGTGGACGCGCCCACAGACGTATTGTCCTTCGCGGAAGCGGAAGCCGACGCGCGCTTTGTGGCCGCGCCAGACGAATCGGCCTACCTGGGCGACGGGGTCATCTCGTACCCGCGCGCGGTGGCGCAGGCAGTCTCCGCCGGACACTCTGTCGCGGATGAGCTGTTGCTATTGGTCGTGCACGGTGTGTTGCACCTGCTAGGCCACGACCACGCAAGCCGAGCCGAGAAACGCAAGATGTGGGCCGCACAAAAAGAAATCCTAAACGAACTCGGCGTCCAGATCAAAATCAATGCAGCATGACAAACACAAAGCCTACCGAACCGTCTGCTCGCTGGCAAAGCAAAAGCCGTCTGGCAAGTTTTCGTTACGCCTTCAGCGGACTGTGGTACATGCTCCGCACGCAGCGCAACGCCTGGATTCATGCTGCCGCCACGGTCTGTGTGATGGCGCTCGGCCTGTGGTTATCGCTGTCTCGCATCGAATGGGCCATCCTCGCGCTGACCATTGGGCTGGTCTGGATGGCCGAGTTCATCAACACGGCGCTCGAAGCCGTCGTGGATTTAGCCAGCCCGGATATTCACCCGCTGGCAAAAGTGGGCAAGGATGTCGGAGCAGCCGCCGTGCTCGTGGCCGCATTCACCTCGGTCATCGTCGGGCTGCTGATTCTGGGGCCGGCCTTGTGGGCCAGGCTGTTCGCACACTAACCCACCCCCTACTTGCGCACTCTCCCTGCTCAGACTATAATACATCAAGCTCTTACCGCAGTCTTACCAGAGCACGTCACAGACAGGGAGCTGCCCCCCATGCACCCGGCCAAACAGCTTCTCCAACTGCAAACGCTCGACTTGGAACGCGATGCCAAGTATCGCCGTTTGAAGCAGGTCATCGCGTCGCTGGCCGAACCGGAAGCATTGCGCATGGCTGCCGGTGAGATCACTGCAGCACAAGCCGCCGTCACGCGCGCCCACACGCGCAAACAAGACCTCGAACTGGAAGCCCAAACGCTCGACGCCAAGATTGCTTCGGTGGACGAGCGGCTTTACAGTGGCCGAGTCAAGAACCCCAAAGAGTTATCCGATCTGCAAAACGAGATAGCCTCACTGCGCCGCCGCCGCGCCACACTGGACGACACGCTACTGGAAGCTATGTTGGCGCTGGAAGAAGCTGAGCGCGCCGAACAGCAGGCGCGCGGCAAACTGGCCGCGCTGCGAGCCACATGGCAGGCCGACCAGGCCGCGCTGACGGACGAGCGCAGCCGACTCGAAACAAGCATCGCCGCGCTGAGCGAACAACGCAACCAGATGATGGCGGCGATTGCGCCCGACCACCTCGAGCCTTATCAAAAGCTCCGGCGTGCGCACGCCGGCCTGGCGGTAGCGCGCGTAGAGGACGGGACTTGCTCTACATGCGGCGTGGAGATTTCCGATCACTTGTTGACCCAGGCGCGTCTGTCAGAAGGCTTGAGCCTGTGTGGCAACTGTGAGCGCATCCTGGTCATAGAATAGCGGGCAAATGACGTGAGCGAGCGCATCCTGATTGTCGAAGACGACAACGAGCTGGCCGAGTTCACCAGTTGGCAACTGACGCGCGCCGGCTACCAAACCCAGACAGCCCGTCGCGGTGCCGAGGGGCTGGATAGGGTCCGCGAGTGGCAGCCTGACCTCGTTATCCTCGACATCATGATGCCGGACATGGACGGCTGGACTGCCTGCCAACAGATTCGAGAAATCTCGGACATTCCCATCATCTTTACCACCGCCCTGGGCACGGAAAAAGACATCGTGCGCGGGCTAGAGTTAGGCGCAGACGATTATCTCGTCAAGCCCTTTGGCCCCAAAGAACTCATCGCACGCATTCGAACGGTCCTGCGGCGGCACAGGGTCACCAGCAACCGTCACGAGCATATCTACACCAACGGCGACCTCTACGTCAACCTGGACACGCGCGAGGTTCGTGTGAACAGCCAAGTCGTGGAATTGACGCCGATCGAATTCAAGCTGCTGAGCTGCTTTGTAGAGCAGGAAGGCAAAGTGCTCACGCACAGCTTTTTGCTCAGCCAGGCGTGGGGACCGGAACACGAAGACGAACGCCAATACCTCAAGCTCTACATCTGGTATCTGCGCCAAAAGCTCGAAGCTGATCCTACCCACCCCAAACTGATCGTGACCCAACGCGGTGTCGGTTACCGATTGGCTCGCACGACCAAGACCGCCAAAACACCCTCCCCATAAATCTGCGCTGATGGCGAGGCTCTGTCCATCACACGACATCAGCGCCTCCCAGCGCAGGGAAGGAGATGGTTCATGAGTTCGCTCTGGATGCCTCTTGACGCGCCGTGGACGTTTGACGCGGTGTCGGCGCTCGTTGGCGCAGGCGCGGGACTCGTCATCGGAGCCGCCGCAGCTTACAGTTTCCGCGCAGAGATCGAGCGCGCTATACAGAATGCGCGAGGTCAGGTCACTCACACGCGCGAGCGGCTGACGATGGGCGCGCAGCAGCGTTACCTGGAATGGATCACCCACCGCGTGGCTGCGCTCCATGTCCTGCGGGAAGGCGTTGGCCTGTCCGATCTCTACCTCGTGCCGGAATTTGTCACGCCCCCACCCCACCCGTCCGTTTCGGCCAAACCCGCCGAGCCGCCCCCGCCCACCGTGCCGCTTGCGGCAGTGCTGAAGGCCACGCCGCGACTCGTCGTCACCGGCGCGCCTGGCTCAGGACGCAGCGCGTTGCTGGCTCATCTCGTCCGTATCTTTGCGGAGGACAACGCCCAGGCGGCGCTCAACATCGAAGAGCATCGCTTGCCGCTCTACCTCCACTTGGGCGAATTGGCATTGACTGGATTAATCCAGTCGGAGCAACCCGTTCCACTCGCTCCGCTCGCCGATGCGCCAGCCTCACCCGCGCCAGCGCCAACCAAGCCCGCCGATCCGACCCAACCGCTGATAGACGCCGTTGCCGCGTGCTTGCCGTTACTGATTCAGGCTAGCGCGCCCGGCATGTTACGCAATTCGATCAAGCGCGGCGAGGCCATCTTGCTGCTCGACGGGCTGGATGAACTTGAGGCGGACGCCAGGTCGAGCGCGATGCGTTGGATTACATCATTTTGCGCGGCCAGCGCCGGAGTGCGCGTCGTCGTGGCTGCCGCGCCTCTTGGCCTCGCGCCATTGCTCGATGCGGGCTTTACGGCGATCTCGCTCGCGCCGTGGACGCCGGCGCACGTCACGCGGCTGGCCGAGCGTTGGGCGCGCGCGGCCAAAGGCGGCGAGCAAGACGCTGCGCGACTGGCCGAAACGCTCAAGCCCGTCCCCGGCACTTTGCCGCTGCCCATAGATGTGACGCTGGCAGCGTTTATGTGGCAAAAGCGCGGATCGGTTCCGCCGAATCGCGCCACGGCCTACGGCCAGACCGTGGACATTTTTCTCGAAAGCGTGCAGGCCACCAGCCCGATGTCGCCACTGCTGGCCCGCGCGGCGATGGGTCGCCTAGCGCTGAGCCTGTTCAAAGAGAATCGCTTTACGGCGACTCGCGCCGAAATTGAAAAATTGGTCGCCGAGCTTTTGCCGCCTCCACGCGACGTTGCTGACTTTGCCCGCAAAGTCCAGGCGGCAGATGCCAAACCGGTTCCTCCTCCGCCACCGCCGCCATCCGCGCCGGTTGAGCCGGGGACAGAAGTGCCGCCGCCTGCGCCGGTCGAGCTGCCCAAACCCAAAGGCGTGCCCGAATCCGTCGAAGCGTTGATCAAATGCGGGTTGCTCGTCGAGCGCGGTGCGCACGGCGCAGATCGCTTTGCGTTCGTGCATCGCCGCGTGCAGGGTTACCTGGCCGCCTGGCAGATCACTCAATCGGGCGAGGGCGCATTGCTGATGCAACACCTCGAGGATGCCGAATGGTCGGACGTGCTCGAGTTTTGCGCGGGACTGGTCAATGTCGCGCCGCTGGTGGATATGCTCCTCAAGCGCGACGATGATCTATTCCACTCTCGGCTCTGGACCGTCGCCACGTGGGCTGCCTCGGCGGGGCCGGACGTGGCCTGGCGCGGCAAAGTGTTGGCGCAACTGGCCCAGTTCTTTATGCAGCCCGATCAACTTGCGCCGCTGCGACAGCGCGCGATGCTGGCCTTGCTTTCCACGCAAGACAAGGGGCTGGGGTATGTGTTCAAACAAGCAATGGCTTCGCCCGACCCGCTCGTGCGCGCGCTGGCGTTGCGTGGATTGGGGATGCTGGGCCGCGAGCAGGATTTGCCGACGTTCGAAGTGGCGCTCAAGGACCTGGATGCGTCCGTGGGCGAAGCCGCCGTGCGCGCGATGGGTTCCGTCGGCGGAACAGCCGGCATTGAGCATCTCGCCAGCGTCCTGCTGGAGGCCGACGAATCGCTGCGCAAGGTAGCCGCGTTGACCTTGGCCGAGTGCGGTGACGAAGGTCAGCGCCTGCTCAAGGATGCCGTACGCGAGAAGGACATGCTGGTGCGCCGCGCCACGACCTTCGGGTTGGCAGCCACACGCGCCGACTGGGCGAGGGAGATTTTGGTCAAGTTGGAAAAAGATGACCCGCAGTGGTTTGTTCGCTCAGCGGCGAGTGAAGCGTTGGCGAGCATGCAAAGTGTACAAGAGTACGCACTCGATTGTTCGCCGATTGCGCTTGACAAGCAAGGTTGGCTGGTGGAATGGGGCGCGACGCGCGGGATGCCGGTAGGGTTGGGCCACAGCGCCGAGCCGGTGCTGATGCGCGCGCTGGCCGAAGGCGATACGCCGGTCAAGCTGGCGGCGATCCAAACGCTGGCGAACATCGGCGGCGAGGCGGCGATCGAGCCGCTCCGCGCGCAACTGGCCTCGTCCGATCCCGCCGTTCACGATGCGGCATACCAGGCGCTCAAAGCCATCAGCGACAAGACCGGGATCAAGATCGCGCGAGGGTAATGGCGAACGACGAACGCCTGGACTTTGCAGGCAAAGTCAGCAACGTCGCGTGTCGAATGAGAATTGATCGTGCGCTCATTCACTGCAAGATGGGCATCGGACGCTCTCCGACTCTGGCCGCCGCTTACCTGGTCTGGACAGGCACCTCCATTAACGAAGCGATTCGCAAGGTGGAAGGAATAAAGTTGTTCTACGGCCCCGTGGTGAGCCAATTCACATTAAGCAAATTCGCGGCCTTGCTGGAAAAGAATAAAGGCACAGCCTGACCTCATCTAACAAACAAGGTGGCCGCCCGATGAGCCGAGCGGCAATCACACTGGCGGAAACTTGCCTGCCGAGTCTTTCACTGCTGGCCCATGCCCCGAGCACACGATCTGCGCGCCCAGTGCAGCCTGCGCCCGCATGGCCGGATTGCTTTCAAGACATTTCGGGCCAGCTTGTGTTGCCTTGAGCAAACAGGCTGTCGGAGCCGACCAGCAGAACTCGGGCGCGCTCCTGTCCTCACCCTCTCACCACAGGGGTCTGGCTATCCGGCGGCGTGATTGGACATGGCAGCCGCCGACTAGACCGGTAGAATCTCTCTCTTGTATCACTACCAGAGGTAATGGTTTCAAACAACAATGAAAAGACCTTTGGGGCCTATGCACACACTAAAATACCAAGCAGACGCCTGGACTTGGGCAAAGTCAGCAACGTCGCGTGAAAGGTCTGGATGAAACGTTACGCGCCTTTGGGGCTGGCCACATTCTTTCTGGCGATTTTCGTTTACCAGGGTGTGGTGCGCGCTCTGTTATACCCGTTGATCGCGCTGCCCGGCGTGCCGGGTGGCGTTCACGTGTTGACCCTGATCTTGATGCTGTTCAGCTTCTTTCATGCCTGGCACACGCTTGGCTGGCGGCACACGCTGGTTTTCTTTGCCTTGAGCGCCGTGATCTCATGGGGCTTTGAGCAGGTCGGCGTGGAGACCGGCCTGATCTATGGGCCATACCATTACACTGAGGCGCTGGGCATCAAGTTGGGGCACGTCCCACTCTTGATCCCCCTTGCCTGGTTCATGATGATCTATCCCAGCTACGTCATCGCGAATTTGATTGCCGAAGGTCGGCCTACCGGCAGCCGAGGCAGCCTGGGGCGCATGGTGTGGCTGGCCTTCCTGAGTGGCATGATAATGACGGCCTGGGACCTGGTGATGGATCCGCTGCTATCCGGCGTGCTCATGAAAGCCTGGATCTGGGAACACGGCGGCCCCTATTTTGGCGTGCCGGTTCAAAACTTTGTAGGCTGGCTGCTGACGACCTTTACGGTGTATCTGCTCTATCGCCTGTTCGAGCGTGCCGTCGCCCCGCGCCCTATTGACTCTGTCACTGTCACCATTGTCGCCATGCCGCTGGTAGCCTATGGCGCGATGATGCTTTCCTACATGGTCTCTGGACTGTCGGAGGCCCTGAGCGTGATTGCGCCGTTTGCGATGGGGCTTCCGCTCGCCGCCGCGTTTGACCGACTGTCGAGACCTGACAGGTTTTGAAAACCTGTCAGGTCCGGGAGGAATCCACATGGCCAATACTGTTAGCGGAATTCTGAAACTTGGCAAGCAGGGAAGCGGCGTCCTGCGCGACCTGATGAAGCCATCGTCCAGCGAGATCGCGGTTCCGGCGCGACTCGTACGAGAACACAAGCTCGTACAAGGCGCGACGGTAACCGGCCCGGCGCGGCAGGGCAAGCCGGGCCTCGAGCTGACGGCGGTCGAGACGATCGGGGGCCTCACGCCTGCAGCGTTTGCGGCGCGCACGCCATTCGCCGATCTCGTCGCCGTTGACCCGTGCGAGCGGTTCCATTTGGGCGTCACAGGCGATCCGGCCATGCGCCTCGTTGACCTCATCGCGCCCATAGGCCGCGGCACACGCGGGCTGATCGTCTCACCGCCCAAGGCGGGCAAGACCATGCTGCTGGAACAAATCGCCCGCGCCATCCGCGCCGATCAACCCGACGCGCGCATCATCGTCCTGCTGATTGACGAGCGGCCCGAAGAGCTGACGTACTTTCGCCGCATGGTAGCGGCAGAAGTGTTCGCCAGTTCCAGCGACCAGCGCCCGCAAGAGCACATCGAACTGGCTGAGCTGGTGCTGGCGCACATCCGGACAGAGTTGGAGTGCGGGCACGATGTGGTCGTGCTGATGGACAGCCTCACGCGCCTGGTCCGGGCCTTTAACCGCCAGGGGTCAGGCACTGGCCGCACCCTCTCCGGCGGCCTCGACGCGGGCGCGACGGACATCCCACGCCGCTTTTTCGGCCTGGCGCGCAACATTGAAAACGGCGGCTCGGTCACACTCATCGCCACCATGCTGGTGGACACCAACTCGCGCTTGGATCAGCTCATCTACGAAGAATTCAAAGGCACCGGCAACAGCGAGATCGTCCTCGACCGCTCGCTGTCCGAAGCGCGCATCTTTCCGGCGATCAACCTGACCGCCAGCGGCACACGCAAAGAAGAGCACCTTTACAGCCCCGACGAGATTCGGCGCATCACCCAACTCAGGAAAAGCCTGGCGAGCTATCGCCCCAAGGAGGCGATGATGGCGCTGCTCAAGCTGATCGAAAAGTATCCCAGCAATGAGGTACTGCTACAAAGTCTCGCACCAGAGAACGAACGAGGGTCTCCTTGACGTTCGTGTAAGATGGACTATAATTCATTCCGGCGATGAAGCTCGCCGGTGGGCGCATCTCACCAAACGTCGTCCGAGTGACTGATAGCTTCTACCTGGATTGCGGGTAGAAGCTTTTTTGTTATCGGGTGTAGGCGATGCAGAAAGACACAAGTTACTTTGATTTGATCGAGGCTTCCAGCGAGTCAGGTTGTCCCGTATGTCGTATTTCGCTCGAGCTGGCGCGGCATTATGTGGACAGCATCTTGTACGAGTATGTGAACGATCCTGGCGTGCGAGCCGAGTTTCGGCAGGCGCGCGGCTATTGCACCGAGCATGCCTGGCTCATGCCAGAAGGTCACGGGCGCGGGTTGGGGATTGCCATTATTCAGCGGGACGTTGTCGAAACCGTCTTGGACCTCACACAAGTTCTGCCCGACGGGCGTAACGCTCGCCAGATCGGTCAAGAGTTGCTCAAGCGCCTGCGGCCTACCGTCGAGTGTCCGGTCTGCGCTCACCGCCGCGCCATGGAAGATATTGCGCTGCACGCCTTGCTCGAAAACATCGCCACTCCAGACCTGTCGGCGGCTCTGGATCGCTCGTCGGGCCTGTGCCTGGTGCATTTTTCGCGCGCGTTGGAACTGGTTGACGAGGCTCAAGCCCTGTCACAGTTGGTAGCCCTTGAGCAGCGCAAGCTGTCTGAACTGCGCGACGACCTGGCCGAGTTCATTCGCAAAAACGATTACCGCTTTCGGGACGAAGGCTTTGGCAAAGAAGGCGATAGCTGGCGACGCGCCATCGGGATTGTTTCAGGTGAGCGTGGTGTGAGATGAGCAGTGGTGACGGGCTGGGCGTTGTCACACTGGAACTCACAGGGGCGCTCCGCCAGCCAGGCTGCCCGATTTGCCGGGTGAAGCAAGTGACAGCCGACCGGTATATCCTTCACCTGCTGTGGGAAAACGTCAACGACTTTACCACGCGGCTTCACCTGGTGAACAGCCTGGGCTTTTGCCCGGAGCACACCTGGCAGGTCTATCACACTGAAGTTGACCAGTTCGGCGATGGGTTGGGAATGAGCATCATCTACGAACACTTGACCCGTCTCATTGTGGATGGGCTACTTGGTTTTGAAGCGAGCCTGCCTGTCAGCACGCCTGAGCACAGGTATTGGTGGCAACGTGGATGGGTCAGACTGCGCGCATGGCTGAGGCGCCCTTTGCCTTCACGTTCGGCCCCTCAGATGGATGATCTTGTGCCCAGTGAAGAATGTCGGGTCTGTTTCCACGCCAGGACGACGGAGCAAAACGATATCGAGTGGCTGGTACAGGGCTGCGCCGACATGGGCTTTCGCAACAAGTACGCCGCATCGGATGGGCTGTGCCTGACGCACTTGCGGCAAGCATTGGAGCGAGCCGCCCGGTCTGACCTGGATATAGCGCGCTTCCTGGCAGATGACGCCGCCAAGCGGTTGTCGGAGCTGGTCACAAATCTGAGTGAATATGGCCGCAAACACGGCTGGCAATATCGCCACGAAGTGAAGACAGACGGCGAACAGGATTCGCCGCGTCGGGCCTCGCAGTTTTTCGGCGGGCAGGATGGCAGGAATGGAAGACCAGAGCGAACCAGTAACGCTTGAAATCACGGTAGCCAGTGCGACGGCGCACGAGATTGAGCGCGTGATTGCCGAAAATGGTTGGGAACGCGACGAAGGCTTGCGCTTGATCCTGGGCAGCGGCCTGGGATACGTGAAGGGCGAGAAAACCCTGCAGGCCATCGAGGCCGGTACGATGACGGCACAAGACCTGCACAAGCTTGTCTCGCGCATGATGGAGACCGAATCGCGGATGGCGGTCTTGCGCTTCCGCGCATTCGAGTTGGAACGGGCCAACCAAAATTGGGAGCTTTCAACCGGCGCCATTCAGAATGAGCGAATAGGCTTGCACGGCGTCGTGCATCGCCTGCGCGAAGAAATCGCCACGCTCAAAGCAGAGAATGCTCAACTCCGTGCCCAACTGCCTGCGCAAGCAGCCTCTAGCGTGTCAGCAGCGCCGAAGCCACAGTCCTCTGACTATGCTCAAGGTCCAGGCTGGCTACGCCTGTTTCGACGCAACTCGCATAAGGGAACGTCAGCCAAGTAAAGTCAGTACGTGACAAGTGAAATGATGAATGGTCTGCTCAACGAGTCTCAGCGCAACTCTTTGACTATTGTGCTGCGCATGTTGGAAGAAAAGCTGCGTCAGGCCGATGCCTGGTTACAGGGCGTTGACGAAACCGGCATTCTGTACCGCCGCAGGCTACGTTTGCCACCGGAACGTGGTGTCCTGGCTCGACAACACATCGCAGTGGCCTTGGAACAGATTGCCGAACTCGCGCACCAATTTGATCTAGAGCCAGTTGACAATAGCCCCGAAGCGACTATCATGGCTGAGATGAGCGAGAGTTGGGCCAACTTGTGGGACGCGCACTCCGACAAACTGAAACGCTACGGCGAGGTTGATCCGCTCTTGTCGCAGGCGCTCGATCCATCCATGGACAGGTTGATTGAGCTGACACTGGAGTTGATGTCCACTGTTAGAAATGGAGCAACACCAACTCCGTCCGACGATGTAGAAGCAGATGCACTGTCTGAACCCCAGATCGAATCCCAAACGCGAGATAGCGTTCAAATCTCAGGAGGCAAAGGAATGTCAACAATCAC